>Ga0209378_1003312_pt1 | contig 10903 bp, 7 predicted proteins | sample GraSoiAngelo_156_FD_186170 | JGI IMG/M metagenome (GOLD analysis project Ga0209378, IMG submission 186170) | Grasslands soil microbial communities from the Angelo Coastal Reserve, California, USA - 14_1009_13_40cm (SPAdes) (version 2) | ecosystem: Environmental > Terrestrial > Soil > Grasslands ... | reverse complement strand
CGCTGTTCCCCCACTCGCTTCGCTCGTAGGTCAGAACGTCGGCGATTTTTTGGTCGGTCAACGTCTTGTCCCACGGTTGCATGACGGCGCTGCCGAATTTTTGGCCTTTCACCGTGACCGGTCCCTGCAAACCTTTGAGAACAATCATGGCTGGTCGTTTCGAACCGCCCGTGGTGAATTCCGAGCCTGCCAGCGGCGGATATTGACTGGGAACGCCCAGACCGTTCGCTTGGTGACACGTCTGACAGTTGGCCGCGAAAATCTTTTTTCCGCGATCGCGCGGCGTTAATTCTTGTATCGGACCTCCCGGTCCAGCCGCACTACCTTTTTTCGCCGGCGGCGGTCCGCCTAACGGATCGAGACCATCACCGGAAAAATTTCCAGAGTAACGACCGAGGTAAGCGCCGCCGGTGAAAATCGCGAGGCCGTAAACGGCGATCAACCAAATCGAGAGCGGCTCAAGTCCGACGCGCGGTTCGCGTTTCTCGCGTTGGATCGCGGCGTGCACTTCATGAACGTCGGCAGTTTCGCCGTAATCCATTCCCTGCCGCGTTAAAGATGAGGGATCTGGAGTTTGATCGTTCATTTCTTCGGTGGCGCTGGAGGTGGCGATCCGGCTGGCGGCGGTGCTGGTGATCCGGCCGGTACAGCCGGAGGCGATGCGGCGGGCGGTGCCGCGCCCTCTGCGGTCTTCACCTCTTTCAGCGGATGCGATTGATCGAGCGACATCAAATAAGCAACGAGACAGCTGGCGTCGTAGGTTGGAACAATTTCCCAACCCGTTGGCGGCGCATCAGCGCCAGTAAGCTGGAGCGCGTCGGCTGAACGTTCGGCGCCGATCTGATGTTTCTCGTAAAGAAATTTGTAGGCCGGCATGGTCGAATCTCGATTATCTGGACTCATGCTTCGTGGCGAATAAAGATGGCGATGATGCCAGGCCGCAGAATAAACCGGCGGCATTCCGTTTGGATTGGGCGACGCCGACGGAGCCGGCGATGGATTCGCAGCGGCAGCCGATGCTGGAGAAGAACCTGCTGACGGCGCAGGCGGAGATGCCGATTGTGGCGGCGCGCCAGCGCCCGGTTTCGGCGGAGCGGCATTCGTAGGTGGAGCAGAAGAAGAACCTGCTGGCGGAGGAGGCGAACCCGCTGGCGCTGCAGGCGCATTGGCATTCGGCGGTTTTGGCGGGGCAGAATTTGGCGATGGTGGCGGTTGCGCAGCTGCGGGCGAAGCTGCCGGAGGGTTTGCGCCTGGCGCCGCAGCCGGTTTTTCTTCTTCAGTCGGCGCGCGTTTACCAATATTGGACAGATCGGGGCCCATTCGTTCCTGTCCGAGCACTACCGGCCGATCAAAAATATAATCGCGCGGTGCGCTGCGGCGCTCAGCCCATTTCGGGCGAGGTGATGGCCCTGCGTCGCGGACACGATCGACATCCGCGTAGGCGTAACCGGGCCGGATTTGCTGACTGTGGCAATAGATGCACCCATTCGCCGCGTAAATCCGCCGGCCGCGGTCGGCCATGCCCGATTTCGGAGCGGGATAAATGTCGGTGCCTTCTTCATCCATCTGCGGGTTGAGCGCGCCAATTTGCAGGTTCGGGATTACAGTCAAGCCGACCCACGAGAACGCGAACGTTCCGAAAACTCCGAGGAAAAGCGGGACCAATCCTTTCACACGTGCTCCTCCGATCCCTCGGCTTCGACTGGATTCAAAAATGTCGGGACGGTTGAAGTGCGGCCAAGGCCGAACAACATCAGGCCAAAATGGAACGCGAAAATGAAATGCGAAATCGTCAATAACAGCGCTGCAACCGTGCGACCTCGTAAATATGGCAACGCGCTCGCCACGCTTTGGATGAACGACATTGAGGGATCATCTTGAGTCGCGCCCTGAGCAAACCCACCGACCAACAACATCAACGACATCAATCCAACGCCGTAGGCCGATGCCCAGAAATGGAGTTTGATGAGCGTGGCGTAACGCCATTCACGACCGACCAGGCGCGGCACGGTGTAGTACATCGAACCGAACATGACCATCGTAAAAAACGCGTACAGTCCGAGATGTGAGTAGGCGATGCTGGCCTCCGTAAAATGCAAGTAGCGCGCGGTTGAGCGGAGCGAGAGCAGGATACCGATGATGCTAAAGACCGTATACGACATCGCGCCGAAGACGGTGAACCGCAGCGTCGGGCTGTAACGCATCACCGGAAAATATCCCTGCATCGTCATGTGATGATTGAGTCCGACGGTCGCGACCGGAATGATGGTCAGGATCGTTGCGGCGATGCTCGCTGTAATCATCCATGCCGGGAATGGTCCATCGACAAGACGCTGCATCCCAGTCCAACTCGAGAACAGCGCGTAGGTCCAAAATCCAATCGTCGCGAGATGATAACTGTAAACCGGGCGCCCGATCACTTTCGGGATCATGTAATAAGCGGTGCCGAGCGCGATCGCGCCGAGCCAAAGAAAGAGCAGATTATTCGCGTACCACCAGCCGACCGCCGCCTGCATCACGCCTTGGACCGGGACGACGAAGAGCATTGCTTGGGCGGCGGCGTAAAGCCATGGAAACCAGAGAAACGCGCCCAGCAAATACCATTGGGTGATGTAAATCTGGTCGCCGCGACGAAAGCGGAACATCAACACCGCCCACGACATAATCAGCGCATAGGCAACAAAAAGAACAACCGCGGCATAAGGCGGAAACTCGAGCCAGTCGTAACCAGTGCTGTAGCCCATGAGAATTCCGATTACACCAATCAGCACACCGATGTTCCAAAACCAAATCCCCGCCACAATCAGCAGCGGATGTCGTAAAGTCGTCCGGCACAATCGCGCCATCAGCCAGATCGCCGTTCCCATTGCGGCCATCGACGCCCAGCCGTAAACCATCACGTTCATGTGCACCGGACGCAGTCGGCCCCACGTCAAAAAGCTGACATCGGAGAGCCAGTCGGGTGAATGCAATTTGAACGAAACGAATCCGGCCAGCAGCGTTCCGATTAGTAACCAAACCATCGCTGACGCGTAAAACATCAGCACCGGCACGCGCGTCGAAGCATCGATGCGCGCACGCTCGAGCTGTTCTGCGTCGCTAGCGGCAGCCGAAATGACCGGTTCTTTTAATGGAATGTCAGCGGTTGGAGTCATTCGTTAGGCAAGAGCGACACGTTCACAATTGTCCCGGAGATACTGAAGGTGACGCAGCCGGCGATTGCGGCGAAGCAGCCGGAGACGGCGAAGCGCCGGGTTGCGTCGATGGCTGCACTGCCGGCGGATTTACGCCCGCGGCGGGTTGCCCGCGCGCTTCCGAATTTTGACCGGCAACTGAAGTGGGTTTCGGTGTCCCGCTTGCCTGCGGCGAGGAGGATGGCGCGGGCGTGGCGGCCGCTGCCCCGCCGGGTGCCGCAGAAGATTCCGGGGCGGTGATCGCGTATGCGGGCGCGGGGTTTTTGTTCGCCAGATCGGCAACAGTTAATTCCATCGCGCGATCGATCGGCAATCGCACCGTGCCTTTGTTTTTATCGACCCAGGCATAAGTTGTGAGCGCCTTCGCGTCTTCATCGCGCGCGTCCTTGAGTTTTTTGGCTCGGCGCGCATTTGTTCGTAAGTGTCGCCGCGCGGCGAAGGACCAACCACGGCCACAACAATGGCGCCGAAAAGCGCAAACAAGAGCACAACGCCGACCCATGTCGAAAATGGCGCAGGCGATTGCGTTCGAATTTGCTCGGTATCGGCCATGTCAGTTCACCAGTTTTAAAGATTCGACCAAGTGAGGATCGCGCACCGGGAAGAGCGAAGTTTTTGCAACGATGCGCAAATAAACGAAAGCCAAAGTCGCGCCGATGGCGATGAGCGCGGCAAAATCCCACAAACTCACGTGCACGCCGGTCCCATGGAGCGCTGGAAGAACGACGAGGTAGATGTCGAGCATTTGCATCAACAAAATCCACGCAGCCACGTAACAGAGCTGGCGCGGATGTTTCTTAATCGAGCGCAACAGCAAAATGGCGAATGGTCCGAAGAAACGGCCGATCACTAGCAGCATGCTCAATCCCCACCACGACTCCGTGTTTCGAGTCAGAAAATATTGGATCTCTTCCGGAATGTTCGCGTACCAAATCAGCATGTATTGGCCGAAGCCGATGTAGGCCCAGAAAACACAGAAGGCGAACATCCACTTTCCCATGATGTGGTAATGCTCGAGCGTGACCACGTTCTTGAGATAACCGGCGCGCTGGAGCGCGGCGATCACGAGCACAAGCAGCGACATCGAACTGCCGGCCGCGCCGGCGAAAATGTAAACGCCGAACATGGTCGAGAACCAGCGGTAGTTGAGGCTCATCAGCCAATCGAACGCGCCGAAGGTCAGACAAAGGGCGAACAGTGGCAGACTGGTGAACGCGACTTTGCGCAGACGAATGGTGAATCGCGGATTGCCGTCCTTGTCTTGCCGGACCGAAAAGCGGCGCAACAATTGGGACGCGATGATGAAGAAACCGAGGAAAAACGCCGCGCGAAGCACAAAGAAATTGAGATTTAGATAGGCGCGCTTGGAATCGAGGTTCGCTTCTTTCCCCGGCGCGATGTTCATCCAGGCGTAGAGATGTTGCCGCAACAGCAGGATCGGGATGAAAAAGATCGCGAGGACTGCAACCAAGACAGCGATGTTTTCCAGTTGCCGCCTGACGACCACCGTCCATTCCGCGTCCGTAGCGTAATGCACGATCGTCCAGAAAAAGCAGCCGGCGCACAAGGTGAAGAAGAATCCAAAGGCAAACAGCCAGGAGAAACTGAGCTGCTTCGGATCAATTGCGGCGCCAGCGCCGCAGAGCGCGAGTGCAACAAACGCCACAACGCCGAGCAAAACAGACAGGCCGGCAAAGCGGCCGCTCTCGAAATATTCGCCTTCCGGCGTCGACCCGTTATGCAGGCGATCGCTCATTTCTTTGGTGCCTCCGGTTTTGCTGGCGATTTGGTCTCGGCCGGTTTCGCCTCTCCAGGTTTCGCCTCCGCCGGCTTGTTCTCGGCTGGCTTTTCCAAATCAGCCCGATGTTCCGGCGGGACATCGACAATCCCCGCGTTCTGACTTCGTTGCAGCGCGCGAAGATAAGCGATGATCGCCCAACGATCTGCGACCATGACGTTTGGCCCGTAAGCCATCATTGTGTTTTTGCCGTTTGTGATCGTGTTGAAAATTTCGCCGTCGGCCATTTTGCGAATGCGATCGTCTTGCAAAGTAACGACCGTGTTGAGGCCGTACTGCTTGGTGATTCCATTCCCGGCCGCGGTCGCGCCATGGCACATCGCGCAGGTAATGTTGAAACGCTCGCGCCCGCGCTGAAGCAATTGCGCCGTGACCGGGACCGGGATTCCAGTTCCCCAACGGTCGACCATTTTTCCGGTGTCAATATAATCGGTGCCGACGCTAAACCCGGCAACGGGGTGAGACTCGGGCGCGCCGAGCGGTTGAGGTTTTGGCATTTCATAACCGATCGGCACCGTTCCGTTGACCGGCATGCGAGGACCGCGACCGTCCGCAAAAAAATTCAGCGGCGATTGCGCGCGCACTTTTATCTGGCGCACCATGTCGGGAAAAATTTCCCACGGCTCATTGGTGGTCTTTTCTCCGCGGAACCCGAGCACGGCCACGGCCGCAATCGTGAGCAACAGAGAAATTAAAAGGAAGCCACGCAACATAAATCAGTCCTCGTGCACGATCGTGATGTGTTGGCCGCCGCTGCGCTCCAGTAATTCGCGAGCTTCCAGTTCGGTGAAACGCGGGTCGCGCGCTTCGATCACGAGAAAAAATCCGTCATTGGTCGCGCGGCTGAATCGGTCCCAGTTGAAAATCGGATGATGCGGCCGCGGCAGGCCGTTCATGATCAGGACTGCGAAAAAAGCGGCAAAGGCGGAAAAGAGAACGGTCATCTCGAACATGATCGGGAAAAACGCCGGCACCGTTTTCCAATCGTACGGTTTGCCGTGCACCACCAATCGGTAGAGCCCCCATGACGGACCAAATTCAACGAGAATGGCGGTGAGCAATCCCGAAATGCCGCCCGCCAACACGACCGCGCTCAGCCAGGATTTGCCGAGTCCCATCGCTTCGTCCATGCCGTGAATTGGAAATGGCGAATGCACGTCCCAGCGTTTGAAACCGGCGTCCCGCACTATTTTCGCCGCTTCGTAAAGGGAGGCCGCGCTCGGATATTCCGCCCCCATCCCATAAACTTCATGACCGGTCGGCGTTCTCATGTCCGCTCCCTTCCATCCGCTGCGACGGGATGATGTCCGTTAGGCGACGCGGCGTGGGCGTCCGCTTCTGGCAAAACGATTTTCACTTCCGACATCGCGATCATCGGTAGGAACCGGATGAAGAGGAGGAACAGCGAAGTGAAAATCCCCAGTGTGCCGATGAACGTCCAGATGTCGACCCAGGTTGGAATAAAAATACCCCATGCCGACGGAATGAAATCGCGATGCAATCCGCCAACGATGATGATGAAACGCTCGAACCACATCCCGGCGTTTACGCACATGCAAACGAAGTAAACGACGAGAATGTTACGACGGCACCAGCGGAACCAAAAGAGCTGCGGCGAAAGCACGTTGCAGAACAACATGCCCGTCCACCAGTACCACCAATACGGGCCGAGCACGCGGTTCCAAAACGCGAACCGCTCGTAAGCGTTGCCGCTGTACCAGGCCACGAAAAATTCCATGGTGTAGGCGTAACTAACGAATGAGCCAGTCAACAAAATGATCTTCGCCATTTTGTCGATGTGCTGCGGCGTGATGATGTCGTGCAGTTTGAAAATGGCCCGCGCCGGGATGAGCAACGTCAGCACCATGGCGAACCCGCCGAAAATGGCCCCCGCGACAAAGTAAGGCGGGAAAATTGTGGTGTGCCACGTCGGCAAGATCGACGTCGCGAAGTCGAACGACACGACGCTGTGAACCGAGAGCACCAGCGGCGTGGAAAGTCCGGCCAACAGCAGATACGCCATTTCGTAATGCCGCCAGTTGCGGTTCGACCCGCGCCAGCCGCAGGCGAACACGCCGAAGAGAAATTTTTTGATCTTGGTTGTGGCGCGATCGCGCAGCGTTGCCAGGTCGGGGATCAATCCGGTGTACCAAAACAAAACCGAGACCGTGAAATAGGTCGAGACTGCAAACACATCCCACATCAGCGGGCTGCGGAAGTTCGGCCAAATGCCGTAGTTGTTCCAAACCGGCGCGAGATACCACGCCATCCAAACACGGCCGACGTGCACGCCCGGAAAAATCGCTGCGCACATGACCGCGAACAGCGTCATCGCTTCGGCCGAACGGTTGATCGACGTCCGCCATCTTTGCCGGAGCAAATACAAAATGGCGGAGATCAAGGTGCCGGCGTGTCCGATACCGATCCAGAAAACGAAGTTGGTAATGTCCCACGCCCAACCGACCGGATGATTGAGTCCCCAAGTGCCGACGCCGGTGGAAATTTGGTACCCGAGACAGAACAGACCGAACATCGCGATCGAGCCGGTGATGCTGAAACAAACCCACCACCAACGCGGGGCCGGTTGTTCTACCACGCCGGAAATGCGTTCCGTGATCCAGCTGAAGTTGCGTTTGTTCAACACCAGCGGCGCGCGCTTGATCCGCGATTCCGCCGTCGATGCGGCCTCGCTCTCAATCACATCTGTTGGTGCAGCGTTCATCAGTTAGCCAAGATCGACATCCTCACGCCTTCTCCCCCGGACAGGCGACGCCAATGTTGTCTGCGTCCGGCATTTTCGGATTTGGATTGCGGATCCGCCCCAGATAACTCGTGCGCGCTTTCACGTTTAAATAATCGAGCAGCCGGTAATTGCGGTCCTGCTCTTTCATCTTCGAAACTTTGCTTTCCGGATCTTTGATGTCGCCAAAAGTGATTGCTTCGTGCGGGCAGGCTTGCGCGCACGCGCTCGTGAACGAATCCCGCGGAATGCGAATGTCGCTCGACGCGCCGGCATGGACGTGGGCCGCGATCTTCGCTTCCTCGATTCGCTGCACGCAAAAAGTGCATTTCTCCATCACCCCGCGCATCCGGACTGTGACGTTCGGATTTTTTTGCATCTTCGTGATGTCAGGCGCGCCTTTTTCGGTGAACGGCGCAACGTACTCGCGATAAATCCCAAACTCTCCCGCAATTTTCTTTTTCCCGATCGGCCGCTGGTTGTAATCGAAGAAATTGAATCGGCGCACCTTGAACGGACAATTGTTGGCGCAATAACGCGTGCCGACGCAGCGGTTGTAGGCCATGACGTTGAGTCCGTCCTCGCTGTGAATGGTGGCGTTGACCGGGCAAACGGTCTCGCACGGCGCGTTCTCGCAGTGCTGACACATCATCGGTTGGTGCACCATCTCCGGATCCTGGGGAAACTCGCCGTTATCTTCGTCGAATGGTTTCGCGCTCGCGTAATAGCGATCGATTCGGAGCCAGTGCATCGCGCGTCCGTGCGCAACTTGTAATTTGCCAACTATCGGAACGTTGTTCTCGGCCTGGCACGCGATCACGCAGGCGCTGCAACCGGTGCAAACATTGAGATCGACCGTCATTCCCCATTGCTGCGGCGCGTCCATTGGCGGGTGGCTGTAAAGCGATGGCAAATACGACTGCGGTTTGTCCATCCCACCGCACTTCTTCACGAACTCATTGTCTTCGCGGTATTCATCCAGCGTTGCTTCGCGCACGACGCCGCGGCCTTCGATGCTCCAATGTTCCTGCGTGTTCGCGAGTGGATATTTCTTTCCGACCTTCGTCACGCGCACGCTCTCGATGTTCTTGCCATCGGCGACTGCGAAATGCAGATTGCTCGCCGTGCGCAAAAGGTAGGTATTAAACCCGGATTCGTCGGCGATTGGGCCAGTCTTTTTCCGTCCGTAGCCGATCGGAATCGTGACCGAATTCTCGGCGTGACCGGGCAAAACGTACGCCGCGATCACCAGTTCGCGTCGAATCGGTCGATCATTCGCGTCTCTCGCCGTCTCGTTAATTGAAATTTGAATCAGATCGCCGGTCTCGACGTTGAGTGACTTGGCGAAGTTCGGGCTCATGATCGCCGCGTTGTCCCAAGTAAGTTTTGTTATTGGATCGGGCAATTCCTGGAGCCAGCCGTTGTTGGCGTAACGGCCATCGTCCATCGCGTAACTGCGAACAAAAACGATTTCAGGAGATTCCGACGTCGGCGCGGGCGTTGTGGTCCAAAGCTGGTGTGTCAGCTGGGCAGCGGCGCCGTCGTTAAATGTGACCGGTCGATCGCGCAACGGAACATGCGCGGCAAATCCGTCCCGCAAGAATTTCGACCACGCGGTCGGAAGATCACCGGGAGGTTTGGTCGCGCGAAAAGTTTCCTGAACGAGTTCGGGTCCTTCGACTTTCGGCCGGCCAAGGAGCCCATTCATGATTTCGATTTCGCTCAACCCACCGAAAAGCGGCAGGATCATCGGTTGGATCGATAAATACGCGCCGTCCGAGGTGAGCGCGTCGCCCCACGATTCCAAATAATGCGCCAACGGCACGTGCCACTGGCTGATTGTCGATGTTGCGTCCTCGTGATAACCAACTCGCACCACTTCCGGCACTTTCTTTTGCAGATCGGCCCAATCGAGCGGCGTCTTTTTGTCCGGATCCTGCCCGACTGCGCGCGGCGCGTTGTAAACCGGGTCGCCACCGAAGATGAAAAGCGCTTTTATTTCGCCGCGATGCATCCGGTCGGCCAGCTGCAAAATGTTTTTCGTGTTCCGATTGCGCGGAAATTCCCGGACCACCACTGTGCGTCCGATATTCTTCAGCGCGGAGTTCATCGCGTACGCGAGCAGTTGAACAACAACCGATTGCTGTTGGCCGGCGAGAACGATGCTCACGCCCGATTTCGAGACCAGATCGTTCGCCAATTGAATCAGCCATTTCTCATCGAACGGCAGCGTCTCGGCAGGCGTGGCCAGGGTAGCGAGCAACGACAGCAGAGCGGAGTCTTTGGTCAGAGTGGCGATTTTGCCGGCGAGCACATGAGTGAACAGCGGGATCTGACTGGCGGCGCAGCGCAGCCGATGATCGGCCATCGCGCCAGTGATGGTGAACCTGTTCTCAACGACATAGAGCCGGTTCATCGTGTCTTTCGACGATTTCACGCGGCGTCGCTGCGTGAATGCGCGGGCGGAAGCGAGATCGCCTTCGCCGCAGTCAAGAAAATCGCTGTCGAGCGCGAGCACAACGTCGGCGCGGTCAAATCGCGGAATCAATCGCACATTTTCGCCGAAGCTCGTCCGGGTCGCGTAATCTTGCGCCTCGCTTAGGCCTGCGTCATAGACGCACCACATCATTTTCGGGAACGCCTTTTCCAATTCGGCTCGCAATCTTTCTCGAGTCGGCGAATGCACTTCTTCGACCAAGAATGCCAAACCGTCTCCACCATTTGCCCCAAGCTGTCCGCGCAACTTGTCGATGTAGGCGTCAAACTCACCGCGATTGGAATCCTTGCCGCGATTCACGAAGCGCCGCGACCGCGCCGGATCGTAAAGATCGAGAACGGAGGCTTGCGCGAATGTGTCGGTGGCGCCTGCGCTAGCGGGATGAAGCGGATTGCCCTCCACCTTGATCGGCCGGCCGTCAACGGTGGTTGCGATCAGCGGAATTGCGCCGGTGCGGCGCGGCATCGCCGTGGCGTAGTAAAGAAATTTTCCGGGAATCGTCCACTCGGCGCTCTTGGTGAATGGGACGAGATGCATTTCCGGACGTCGGCAACTCGTTAGACCGAGACCGGCCAACGCCATCGACGCGCCCATCAATTTCATGAAATCGCGACGCGACCATTCGTCTTCGCTAATTTCCGAAGCGCCGGCCGGGAATTCGCGTTCCAGCCATT
>Ga0209378_1003311_pt1 | contig 10905 bp, 11 predicted proteins | sample GraSoiAngelo_156_FD_186170 | JGI IMG/M metagenome (GOLD analysis project Ga0209378, IMG submission 186170) | Grasslands soil microbial communities from the Angelo Coastal Reserve, California, USA - 14_1009_13_40cm (SPAdes) (version 2) | ecosystem: Environmental > Terrestrial > Soil > Grasslands ... | reverse complement strand
CTCGGCGTCTGCCGCTCAAGCGGCGGCTCCACGCCCGTTTACGGGCCGGCGCCGAGCCGCGAGTTGACTCGCGCACTCCGAGCCGCATGACGTTGGGGTGAACAACCTCTTTGTCAATTACAGCTAGAGCACTGGTCGCGGCCGTGAGCCGACCGGTCGTAAACGATCAGGGTCCGGCTTTAGCCCGCGAGGGCACTGGTCGACCGCACGGGCACGGGCCCGCGGGGTCATGTGCTCCCAGGCGATCGCGGCGACCGTGCGATGGCCGGTGGCGTCCCACAGGGCGGACGCCGGCAGCGTGAGCAGGGCGGCGGGGACGAGGGCGAACGTCCTCACCCCCTGACCCCCTCTCCGTTCCGGAGAGGGGGCACGACGTCTGCTGTGTCAGGGGTGTAGCAGGACCGAGGCGACGCCTCTACAAAATCGACGCGAGCGAGCAGCTAAACCCCGGCAGCACGTCTTCTCCGTCGAGCGCACCCTCAGCCGTCACCATGGCCTCGCTGCCGTCGTGGCGATAGACCCGCGCGAGCCGGCGCTCCGGATCCACCACCCACACGAGCCTCGTCTCGGCGGAGAGCCAATCGGCGACTTTGGCGAGGACCTCGCCGGGCCGATCGCCGGGCGACAGCACCTCGACGACGAGATCGGGGGCGAGGTCGGGGAAGCCGGTGGGTTCGGGGTCGGGCAGACGCTCGCGCCGAACGAACGCGATGTCGGGTGCTCGAACCGTGTCCGGGTGGCGGGCCAGGGTGAACCCCGTTTCGGCCGCGTATACCGCGCCCAACTGGTGTGCGTCGACATGGTTCGCCAGGTGGCGAGTCAACGCCGTGGTGACCCTGCCGTGCCGCCCCCCGGCGGGTTCCCGGACGACGAGTACACCTTTCACGAGCTCGATCCGCTTCTCGGGGATGCGGACGTGCAGCAAGTCGTCCGCGGTCATGAGGGCGGGCCGCGACATAATCGGAACGTAGGCGCGCTCGGCAGGCATGGCAACCCGAATGCTGCTCGACCGCGTCAACGCGCGATCAAACTGGATCGTGGACTTGGACGCGCGGCTCGTCGAGCGCTGGCGTCCGGGCGATGAGCGGCCCGAGGTGGTGAGCGAGGAGCTGGTCTGGAGGCCGCTTCCGACGGTCACTGCACGTCTGGACCTGCCCCTTCTGTTCGCGCGTGTGGTGGGTGACCCGATGTAGGGGAGCCTACTCCTGCGTCTTCCCCAGCGTCTTCGCAGCGGACGCCCACGAGTTCGTCACCGCATTCCTCACACGCCGGGGAGAAACGGGGGCTATCCCAGCAACTTCACTAGGCCCAACACCAGTCCCGCCGTGGAGGCGGCCTGGGCGATCCAGAAGGCGAATAGCCGTTTCGTGCGTCGCTGGGGCCGCGTGCGGGTCGGACCACGCGCCGCAGTACTTACCTGCGCTTTACCACCACTTGACCCCCTTGCGGTAATCTGGCCGATGCCTCTCACAGGAGCACGCATGCGCATCGCCCGCTCGTTGCTTTGCACATTGGTCGTCATCCCCTTGAGACTCACCGCCCAGGTCGAACCCACCACTGCGCCCGGTGACCGCGTGCGTGTCGTGGCACCGGTGGTAAGCAAGGCCTCGCTCACCGGCACCATCGTTTCGCGAGGGGCGGATACGCTGTGGCTGGAGGTGGCGGACAGGCCGGCGCCCCTCGCCATTCCGTTCACGGCCATCCAGCGGCTCGAAGCGAGTCGCGGTCGGCATTCGAACGTGCTTACCGGCCTTCTCGTGGGGCTGGGGGTCGGCGCGGCCGGCGGCGCGATCGGAGGAGCGGCCTGCGGGGAATCGTTTCTCTGCCCGGGTCCAGGGGCTGGCGCAGTCGTGGGCGCTCTGGCCCTCAGCATTCCCGGACTCGTGATCGGCGCCCTGACGCACTCCGAGCGGTGGGAAAGTGTTCCGCTGAGCCGCGTGAGTGTCAGCGCCGTGCGCGGCACTCCCGGGGTGATGTTGGCCCTGACGCTGCGGGTCCCCTGACCGCACCGGCGCCAGTAACCAGACCTTCCTCACGGCCGCCCGAGGCATGCTGGAGAAAGCGACCGCGCAGAAGGACCTGCTCGTGAGCCGCGGGATGTCGGCGCAGTTGGTCGATGATCTCACCGCGGCGCTCGCGAAGTTCGAGCAGACCCTCGAGGCGACGCGCGCTGGCCGGCGCGACCACGTGGGGACGAGCGCCGATCTCGACACGGTCTTGAGCGAGATCACCGAGCAGGTGCGGCTGCTCGACGGGCTGGTGCGCTATCGGTTCAGCGACAACGCGGAGCTGATGGGCGCATGGGCCGCGCCCGCAACGTTCTCGGGCTGATGCGTCAGCTCGGCTTCCTGATGTTCACCTTGTCCAAAGCCGCTCGCAGGCCCTCAGCAAGTTTGACCGCATCCCCCACCGTCCAGAAGTGCATGAAAAAGAGCCGCGGCTGTTCGTCCAGCATGTGGCTGTGAACGGCGGTGACCTCAATCCCCCCCTCGCGAAGGGCGCGCAGCACTGGAGTCACTTCATCCGCCCGGAGCACGAAGTCACCAGTGATCGCTGCATTCCCAGTGCTGGTTGGCTGGAAGTTGAGCGCAGTAGCGACACCCATGGCGGGCGGAATCACGATGTGCTCGTCCCAGATCGTGTCGGGCCGCGCCACACTCACCTGATAGACGCCGCCGTTGACTTTGCCGGAGTGGCCGAGCGCCTGCGCGATACGCGCGGTGTCGATGCCGAACGGACTCGCGGACGGTGCGGCAGTGCCGGTGGGAGGTGGGGGAGTACGTGTCACGTCGACGGCCGCTCGGACGGCTTGCGCGAGCTTGACCGCGTCTCCTACGCCGTGGATGTGCATGTAATAGACGCGCGGGGTTTCATGCAGCACGTGATGGTGGAGCGCCGTCACCTCTATGCCACCTTCGGCGAGCTTAGCCATCACGGGCTCGATCTCGTCGTCCCTGAGCACCAGGTCGCCCATTACGACCGCCCCCGAGCTCGTCGACTTGAATGCCACCCACGAGCCGAGCGCGAGCGCGGGCTTGAGCTGGATTCGGTCGACCGTCACACTCAGGTCGCTCCTGGGTAGGCCGAACTTGTACACGTCACCGGGCTGAGGCGCTCCAGAGCGGCCCAGCGCTTGGTCCACGGCCGTCCAATTCACCTGCATTGCGGGAGAACTGGCCGTATGGGCATGCTCGGCCGCCTTCTCCTCCCGTTCTTCCCGACCGCCACAGCCCAAGGCGACCAGCGTCATCCCCGCGAGCGCGATCGGCCAAATCCTTCGGTTCATGGACTCCTCCCTGTCGGTGGCTGAATGCGTTGCGCCACGTCCCTCCCCTCCGTATGTTCGATGATACACTTGTTATAGTCAAGCTGTTTGGCGCTACCAGACCCGATCCAAGGTTCCCTATGCGATGGATCACCCGCGAGCGTCCGAAAATCGATCGCGTCGCTTGCCCGTGGCTGATCACCCGATTCATTGACCCGGCGGCTGAGTTCCTCTTTGCACCGCCCGCTGCTGTCCATGCACGCGCGGCCGAACTCAACGCCATCCCCTACGACGTTGAGGGGGTCGAGCTCTCTCATGATGGGCCCCGCTGCAGCTTCGATGCCTTCTTGCGGAAGTACGGATTGACGGATGCGGCGCTGCAGGAGCTCGCGGTCATCATCCGCGGGGCCGATACCGACAGGCTCGACCTCGCACCACAATCCGCCGGATTGCTCGCCATTTCGCTTGGCTTGTCACGACTATTCCCCGACGATCACGACCTGCTGTCCCGCGGCTTCCTCCTTTATGACGCCCTGTATGAATGGCTCCGGCATGCCAAAAGCGACCGTCATTCCTGGAACCCGCAACGCGTACCGGCGCCAGTGTGAAACAACACCACCAACCGGCGCAGCCCCTCGTGACCAAGAGCGCGAGCGGACGGTGGCTCCTCCTGTTCCACCAAATCCCACCGAAGCCGGACTACTTCCGGGTGAAGGTGTGGCGCCGGTTGCAGCGGATTGGCGCCGTGCCAGTCAAGAACTCCGTTTGGGTCCTCCCGCATAGTGATCAGGCGCTCGAAGACTTTCGCTGGCTCCTCCAAGAGATCGTCCAAGGCGGTGGGGAGGGGTCGGTGTGCCGCGGCGATTTCGTAGACGGCCTGAGCGATTCCGACATCGAGGCGTTGTTTCGCAAGGCGCGTGCGGCGGATTACGCGGTCATCGCGCGCGACGCGAAGTCCCTCGCGCGCAAGCCCGTGCCTGCCGATGTGGCGCGGCTCAATCACCGCCTCGCCGAGATCGCAGCGATCGACTATTTCGGCGCCCCTGGCCGGCGAACCGTGGAGCCGGCGCTGGCCCGACTCGAGGCCCACGTGCAGGGAGCCGAACCGCGCGACGATCCCGCAAATCACGCTGGCCCGCGCTCCGGGCGGGTGCGTGGGCGCACCTGGGTCACCCGGCGCGGTGTATTCGTGGACCGGATCGCGAGCGCCTGGCTGATCAAGCGGTTCATCGACCCCGACGCTCGCTTCAAGTTCGTCGCGCCAGAGGGCTACGTCCCTCGAAAGGGCGAGCTGCGCTTCGACATGTTCGAGGCGGAGTACACGCACGAAGGGGACCGCTGCACGTTCGAGACGCTGTTGCGGCGCCTCCGATTGCGCGATCCCGCGCTGCGCGCCATCGCAGAGATCGTTCACGACATCGACTGCAAAGATGCGAAGTTCGGCCGCGGCGAGGCGGCGGGCGTGGAACGACTGCTCGGGGGGATCGCGCGCGAGTCCGCCACCGACGCCACGCGGCTGCGGCGAGGAGCGGTCGTCTTCGACAATCTCTACCAGTCCTTCGTCGGTTCACGGCGCAGATCGGTGCCTCGGGGCAAGCGGTGAAGACCGCCACGCCGACTCGCTGCTCGCTCCGGCAGTTCGTCCTCTACTTCTTGAGGCTTGGGACCCTAGGCTTCGGAGGTCCGATCGCGCTCGCGGGGCACATGCAGCAAGACCTCGTGGAGCAGCGAGGCTGGATCAGTGCCCAGGAGTACAAGGAGGGCCTCGCCCTGGCCCAGCTCGCGCCCGGGCCGCTGGCTGCGCAGCTGGCGATGTACCTCGGCTGGGTGCGGGCTCGTGGGCTCGGAGCGACGTTCGTCGCGCTCGCGTTCGTCGGCCCCTCCTTTGTCATGGTGCTCATCCTGTCCGAGCTGTACGTTCGCTTCGGCGGACTGCCGTGGATGCAGGGGTTGTTCTACGGGATCGGCGCCGCGGTCATCGCCATCATCGCCCGGAGCGTGCTGAAGCTCGTGCGGATGACGCTGGGCGAGGATCAGCTCCTCTGGGTGCTCTTCACCGCGAGCGCGCTGGTGACGGCCTGGACCGAATCTGAGATCATCTGGGTGTTCTTCTTGTGCGGGCTCGTCCCCATGCTGCTCCGAGGACGGCAGACGACTCCGGCGGCCCCCGCCCTCGCGCTTCTGCCAGCCGCTCCCGCGCTCGCCACTGGTCTCGGCAGCCCGGCGTCGCTGGGCGCCCTCTGGAAGATCCTCGCGTACTTTGCCGGCGCCGGACTCTTCGTATTCGGAAGCGGCCTGGCGATCGTGCCGTTCCTATACGGGGGAGTAGTCCGTCAGTTCCACTGGCTCACCGAGCGGCAGTTCATCGATGCCGTGGCCGTTTCAATGATCACACCGGGGCCGGTGGTGATCACGGTCGCGTTCATCGGCTACCTCGTCGCGGGCCTCGCCGGCGCGGCTCTCGCCGCCATCGGGGTGTTCCTGCCGGTGTACCTCGTGGTCGTCTTCGTCGCACCGCATTTCCATCGCGTGGCGAAGAACCCGCAGGTGAAGGCGTTCGTCGATGGCGTCACGGCGGCGGCGACGGGGGCCATCGCCGGTGCCGCCGTGATTCTCGGCCGACGGTCGCTCGTGGACCTGCCGACGATCGCCATTGCGCTCGTGACCTTGGCGCTTCTGCTGGCACCTAAGAAAATCCCGGAACCGGTGCTCATCGTCGCGGCGGGGCTCATCGGGTTGGTGCTGAAGGGCGCCGGACCGACTGTCGGATGACAGGAGGGACGGCGTGGGCTGGGTGACGCGATGCTGGGCCGCGGTAGTCGTGATGTGCGCGCCCGCGCCGCTGGTCGCGCGCGCGCAGGAGCCTGGGTGGGACGCCCGCGTCACACATACCACGGCGGCGATCCGGCTTGACGGGACGCTCGCCGAAGCCGTATGGCTCACCGCCGACTCGATCACGTCCTTTACGCAAGCCGACCCCGTTGAGGGGCGCGCGGGGACCGAGCGGACGGTCGTGCGGTTACTTGCGAGTCCCGATGGGCTGTACGTCGGGGTGTGGGCGTACGACAGCCAGCCGACCGCCATCCGCCATACCCAGCTCCGCCGCGACGCCGACTTCGGGTCGGATGACTCGTTCACGCTGTTGCTCGACCCGTTGCGCGATCGGCGCGCGGGGTTCCTGTTCGAAGTGAACCCGAACGGCGCGATGGTGGACGCTCAGGTGATCAACTACGAGACCATCAACCTGGACTGGAACGGCGTGTGGGATGCGCGGGCCCGTCTGACGAGCTTCGGTTGGACCGCCGAGCTCTTCATTCCGTGGCAGACGCTCCGCTACCGGCCGGGGAACGATATCTGGGGCGTGAACTTCGAACGGCTCATCCGACGCAAGAACGAGGACGTGCTGTGGCGGGGGTGGCGACGCACCGAGGGGATCCTCTTCTTGCCACACGAGGGGCTCGTTGCGGGATTCACGGGGTTGCCGCGCCGTACGCTGGCGGAGCTCCGACCGTACAGCGCCGCGACGGCGCAGGCCCGCGAGCTCCAATATCCTCCGGATGGGCCCGACAGCGTGCTGAACCTCGGCGCGACTGGACTGAAGGTCGGCCTGGACGCCAAGCTTGCCCCCGCGCCGACGCTCACGCTCGACCTCACGGCGAACACCGACTTCGCCCAGGTGGAGGCGGACAGTCAGGTGATCAATCTGTCCCGGTTCCCCATCTTGTTCCCCGAGAAGCGGCCATTCTTTCTGGAATCCAGCGGCACCTTCAGCTTTGGTCAGTTCGGCTCCGAGTTGTTCTACAGCCGGCGCATCGGTCTCGACACCCTCGGCGACCCGATCCCGCTCGACGCCGGGGTGCGGCTCACCGGCCGGCTTGGCTCGGACGAGATCGGGCTGCTCGGCGTCCACACCGGGGGCCTCGAGCAGGCGCTCGATCTCGTCGCACGAGTCAAGCATGACGTGTTTTCGCGAGGGTACGTGGGCGCGATTGTGACCAACCAGACAGCTCCCGGCGGCAGTGACCGGCTGGCGGGGGGTGCGGACTTTAGTTTCCCGCTGTACGTGCGCGGCCAGAACCTCGTGTTCGCTGCGTGGGGGGCGGGGTCAAAGGCCGGCGCCGGAACCGCCGTCGCGAGCGCCTGGCGCGTCTCGATCGATTTCCCGAATGATTTCATGGATAACTTCGTGAGCCTCGGGCGGGTCGAGCCGACCTTCAGCCCGCCCCTTGGGTTTGTGAGTGAGACCGACATTCTCCGCAGCTCGGGGCACTTCGACATCTACCCGCGCCCGCACGCGCTCGGAGTCCGACGGCTCCAGTTCAGCCCTTTCTCGTGGGAGCGGACGACCCACCTCGACGGGAGCCCCTCCCACGCCCTGTACTTGGTGTCCCCGCTCGGCGCGATCTTCGAGAGCGGCGACCAGTTCATCGTCAGCGTGAAGCGGCAGGAGGACGCGCCCTCCATGCCGTTCGAGATCTTCCGCGGGCATACCATTCCCGCGGGGGACTACTACTTCAACCGCGCCGAGCTGGACGTCTCGAGCTCGCCTGGCCGGCGGGTGAGCGTGGGCCTGACGGCGAGCGCCGGGGATTACTACACAGGGACGGCAACCGAGGTCGACGCCACCTTCACCGTCCGAACCGCTCCGCACGTCGTCACGCAAGTGGAGTACGATCAGCTGGCGGCGCAGCTCGCGACCGCCCGCTTTACCGCTCGCACTGCCCGGCTCCGTCTCGACCTCGCCGCGACGCCGCGCTTCGACACCGCGTTCTTCGTGCAGTGGGACAACGAGTCGGATCGGCTGACCATGAACGCTCGGCTGCACTGGATCCCCAACGTGGGCAGCGACGCCTATCTGGTTTGGAACAGCGCCTGGCCGACCGGCCTGGGCGAGGGAATGCCGTGGGGTCGGCCAGCACACGGGGCATTGATCGGGAAGCTCGTGTACTACTTCCGGCTCTAGGGTGGTTTTATCGACTCAGGTAGTAGGGAAGGGGATCGCAATGCTCCGAGCATTGCTGCCGAGTGACTCCCACTGAGCAACTGAGACCTGTCTATGACTGATCCACCAACGTCGGTTTGCCGTTCTTGATCACCCACACAGCCGGTGCTGATCGGAAGTTGCCGGTCCCCGCCTGCTTTGTGATCTTGCCCGCCGTCCCGCTGTACTCAGTCATGCGGCGGACATATGACAAGACGTCCTGCCCGCTCTCGAAGGCTTGGACCAACATTTTGAACGAGTCGTAGGCGTACGGCATCATGTGCGTCGCAAGCCTGCTTCCAGGATACCGCTGATCGAGCCGCGCTTTGAATGCAGGAGTGACGTAGCTGTCCGTATACCAGCCCCCCTCGAAGAGCTCCGGCCGCTCGCTTATGGAGAATGCGACGACCGATGCCAAGTTGCGGACGCCGGCATCTTTGAGGTGTTGGCCAAGGGTATCGAGCGCGGGGTTGAACGCCTCGACAAAATACAGGTCCGGAGAGGTTGCTTTCGCGGCTGCGATCCTGGATCTGAAGTCTGCGGTAGACGCTTCGAACCTGTCTTCGTAGACGAACGTGATTCCAGCGGGGGTCGTTTCCGCCTTCAGCGCTCTCACGTGGTTATCGATGCTCGGATAGTCCTGGGTCAGCCGGGCAATTCTCTTGATCCCTCGCCGCTGGGCTTCAGCGACCCACTGCGTCGCTTCGTCTTCGGCGAGCGGCATAATGGTAAACGTGTATAGTTCGTCGCCAACGCTACTCACTGAGCAAATGCAGAAGAGGGGGATTTTGGCAGCGGTGGCATGGGTCTTGGCGATCTGCCCGGACATGGACAGCCCGACGATGAGCGCGTTGACCTTATCGACCTTGATCAACCTTCGAATGGCGGGTTCCGCCTTATCTGGACTCGGGATCTCTTCGATCACGAGCTCGTACTGCTCCTTCGTGTTCTTGAGGTCCTCCTTGGCCAGCTGAATCGCCTTCAGGAACGACTTGCCCAGGAGAGCCGCAGGTCCTCTCGTCGCCACGACAGCCCCGATCTTGATCATCACGTCCCCCGATTTCTCTGCCGCTATCGAACGAACCGCGCTTAAGCTGCCGGCGCAAGGCTCGCAGGCGCAAGGCGGTGGTGCGGCCGCGCCTCGATGCGGGCGCCGGCCAAGCAGGCTGAGCGACTCAGCATAGCCCGCTCGGGCGACGCCCCGTCCCCGGTTCCTGAGTCGGCGGCACCTGCGGATCCGGTGGCGGGTACGGCGTGCTCCCCAAGGAGGCGAAGTAGCGCTCTGTGACTCGACCGTGGGCAGTCGATGACGCTCCACGGAACACCGTCGGTGGTGGGATTTCTGGTGGGACCCTTAGAGTCCCGACCGGATGCCTGTCGCGAGTGTCATCACAGCGTCCACGGCACGTTCGGAAGCCGCAAGACCTGACCACGGTCGACTTCGCCCACGCTCCTCCGAAGTGCATCGGTGTATAGAACGCACCGCCGCCCCCAGGAATGACATTCAGCCACGATGAGGAGGATGCGCATGGGTGCCGCAATTGATCTCCGTAATCCTGCAAAGCCACGGTCTGTCGCAATCATCGCGTCCAATCCAGCAGTTTCCGGGCAGACCGGGTGGCCCATCGGATTCTGGTGGGCCGAGCTCGTCCACCCATATTGGGAATTCATCAACCGCGGATACCAGGTGGACATCTACAGCCCTGAGGGCGGCAAGCTGGAGGGTGACAAGTGGAGCGACCCGCGCGATGACAGCAAGTACTCGGCGGAGGATATCCTGAGCCTCGGATTCATCTGCTCACCGGATCACTACTGTCTGACCGAACGTTCGAAGCCGCTTAGCGACCTGAAGCCGGAGCGGTACGATGCTCTAATGTTTGTCGGGGGCCAGGGGCCGATGTACACGTTTTATGAAGACGAGCGTCTTCACCGCTTGGCCGTCGATGCGTACGAAGGTGGCAAGGTCACGGCCGTCATCTGCCACGCGACCTGTATCCTCCTCAAGACAACGCTCAGCAGCGGTCGCTTGTTGGTCGAGGGCAAGACGTGGACCGGCTTCGCCGACTCGGAAGAACAATGTGCAGACGCGTTTGTCGGCCGGCGGATCCAACCGTTCTGGATCGAAACCGAGGCTCGAAAGCTCCCCAACACCAACTTTATCGTGAGCGGCCGGTTTCGCTCGCACGCCATTCGCGACGGGAATCTCGTCACGGGTCAACAGCAGTACTCGGGCGCCGAGGCCGCTCGATTGGTGGTCGAAGCCGTTGGCCTTTGACCGCGGTGTATGATCAAAGAATGAAGACTTCATTTGTCACGCTTACCGTCCCGGACACCTTCACCACCCCGCGGCTGTATCTACGCCGCCCTCAACAGTCCGATGCGCCGGCGGTGTTCGAGTACGGTAGTGATCCCGAAGTGGCTCGCTATATGGATTGGCCCGCCCTCGTAGACCTGCAGGATGCAATCAAAGCAACCGAACGCGCGGTGCGGCGTTGGGAGTCCGGCGAGGAGTATGCCTGGCGTCTTACGGTAAGGCCGAACGACACGCCCGTAGGTGGGGTTGCGTGTAGCATTGAGGGTCATCGTGCTGGGCTGGGGTTTGTGTTGTCGCGTCATCACTGGGGCAAGGGGTACGCCACCGAGGCGGCGCGAGCCGTCT
>Ga0209378_1003305_pt1 | contig 10914 bp, 8 predicted proteins | sample GraSoiAngelo_156_FD_186170 | JGI IMG/M metagenome (GOLD analysis project Ga0209378, IMG submission 186170) | Grasslands soil microbial communities from the Angelo Coastal Reserve, California, USA - 14_1009_13_40cm (SPAdes) (version 2) | ecosystem: Environmental > Terrestrial > Soil > Grasslands ... | reverse complement strand
TTGCTGCAGAGGCGGTGCACGAGATCGATCTGTTCGAGCGCGTACACCGCGGGGTGCGTCCCGGAATCCATGGTGGTGACCGGGACATACGCGGCCCAGAACTGCGCGCCGACCGCGCCGCGGCGCAGGCGCGGGATGTCGGACATCAGTTTCGGCTGGTTTGTCGCGAAGTTCACCGAGTCGAGGCCGCCGCGCTCCCGGATGGCGTCCGGGATGTCGTTGTGGCCGTCGATGAGGGGGACGGTCTTGAGGATGGCGACGGCTCTTGCCCGATAGACGTCGGACGGTCGGACGGTCTGACCGTCGGACCGGGATACAAAAACCAGCGTGCACAGACACCAAAGCGCGATTGTACAGTCCAACCGTCCGACAGTCCGACCGTCCGACATTCGGTCCCGCCACGCTTAAGGAGCCCAAAAGCTAGATTACCTCGTGTCCGTGAGCAACGAATCGAAAGTCACGATCGCGTTGTCGGTGAATGGCGAGCCGGCGGAAGTGGCGTTCATGCCGCACAAGACGCTGCTCGAAGTCCTGCGCGAAGATATGGGACTCACCGGCACGAAGCACGGCTGCGAGCTGGGCGAGTGCGGCACCTGCACGGTGCTGCTGGATGGAACGCCGGTGCTGTCGTGCCTGGTGCTCGGCCTCGCGTGCGCCGGTCACGCCGTGCGCACAGTCGAAGGAATGGCGCAGGGTGGAAACCTCCATCCGCTTCAAGAGACGTTCGCCGACCTGGGCGCCGCGCAGTGCGGCTACTGCACGCCCGCCTTCCTCCTCGCCGCCGAGGCGCTGCTCGAAGCCAATCCGCACCCGACGCGCGCCGAGATCAAGGACGCGCTCGCCGGCAACCTCTGCCGCTGCACCGGCTATATCAAGATCTACGAGGCGGTCGAGCTGGCCGCGGCCCGCATGCGTGGGGAAAAGGCCGAACCAACTCGCGAATCGCTTTATGGCCGGTAAGCGTCGGACGGTCGGACGGTCGGACAGTCGGACTGAAAAGCGCCTACCGTCCGACAGTCAGACAGTCCGACTGTCCGACCATCGGGTCATCGGTCGGGCGCACCGGAAGATCGATGCGACGGCGAAGGTCACAGGGGCGACAAAGTTCGCCGACGATCTCGCCTTTCCTCGCATGCTGTACTGCAAGCTACTGCGCAGCACCCAGCCGCACGCACGCATCACGTCGATCGATACAACCGCGGCGCAACGACTGGACGGCGTGCAGGCTGTTCTCACGGGTCGGGATCTGCCGATTCCGTTCGGGATTCTGCCCGTCTCCCAGGACGAGCATGCGCTATGTCTCGACAAGGTTCGCTTTATCGGCGATCCAGTCGCGGCAGTGGCCGCGACGAGCGAGGAGACGGCGACCGCCGCGCTCGATCTCATCAAGGTTATCTACGAGCCGCTCAAGTCCTTCGACTCGGCTGAAGAAGCCATCGCGCATCCCGAGCCCCGGATTCACGACTACGGCGACAGCGGCAATCTCCACAAACTGATCAATCTCGAGTTCGGCGACGTCGAGGTCGGCATTGGCGAAGCCGATCTGGTGCGGGAAGACCTGTTCTTCTTTGAAGGGAACACCCACCTGCCGATGGAGCAGCACGCGGCGGTGGCGATGTGGTCGCCCCCCCCGGATGGGAAGCTGACGCTCTGGACCTCGACCCAGACGCCCCACTACGTCCATCGCGCGCTCGCCAAGGTGCTGGAGCTGCCGGCGGCGCGCGTGCGCGTGATCGCGACACCGAACGGCGGGGGCTTCGGCGGCAAGAGCGATCCGTTCAACCACGAGATTGCGGTCGCCAGGCTTGCCATGATCACGGGCCGCCCGGTGAAGATCACACTGACGCGCGAAGAGGTTTTTTACTGCCATCGCGGGCGTCATCCGACACTGATGTGGGTGCGGACCGGCGTGAAGCGTGACGGCGCAATCACAGGAATGCACTTCCGCTCGCTGCTCGACGGCGGCGCCTACGGCTCGTACGGCGTGGCGAGCACCTACTACACCGGCGCGCTGCAGACCGTCACCTACAACGTGCCGCGCTATCATTTCCAGGGCGCGCGCGCGTTCACGAACAAAGCGCCGTGCGGTCCCAAGCGCGGTCACGGCACGCCGCAGCCCCGCTTCGCGCTCGAAGTCCACCTCGACAAGATCGCCGAGCAGTTAGCCATCGATCCCGCCGAGCTGCGGCTCAAGACGCTCGTGCCGCCCAACTCACTCACCGCGAACTATCTGCGTGTGGGCTCGATGGGTCTCGGCACCTGCATCGCGAAAGTCGTCGACGGATCGGACTGGAAGCGGAAATTCCGCAAGCTGCCCCAGGGGCGCGGGGTCGGACTCGCGTGCTCGAGCTACATCTCGGGCGCCGGCCTCCCGATTTACTGGAATAACATGCCGCATTCGGGCGTGCAGCTGAAATGCGACCGTGGCGGCGGCGTTACGGTCTTCTGCGGCTCGACCGAAATCGGGCAGGGATCGGATTCGATCCTCGCGTACATCGTCGCCGAAGTGCTCGGCATCGATCCGTTCGATATCGCCGTCGTCACCGCCGACACCGATCTCACGCCGGTCGACCTCGGCAGCTATTCGAGCCGCGTCACGCTGATGAGCGGCAACGCGGCGCTGCAGGCGGCCGAGCGCGCGCGACAAATCCTCGCCATCCACACCGCAAAGAAGCTCCAGGTCCCAGTCGAGCGCCTGACATTCGCCGAGGGGCGCGTGTTCGACGCCGAGGATCAGAAACACGGGATTTCATTCGCCGAAGCGGTGCAGCTAGCGGAGGCGGCGCAGGGAACGATCGGGACGGTGGGGTCATATACGCCGCCGCCAAGCGCCGCAAAGTATCGGGGAGCCGGTGTCGGGCCGTCCCCCGCCTATTCGTACAGCGCCTGCGTCGCGGAGGTCGAGGTCGATCCCGAAACGGGCATCGTGCGCGTCCCAACCATCTGGATCGCGCATGACGTGGGCCGATCGATCAACTCGGCCTCGGTCATCGGCCAGGTCGAGGGCTCGATCTACATGGGCCTCGGCGAGGCGCTGATGGAGGAGATGGCGTACCGCGGCGACCTCAAGGTGGTGCACAAGATTCCGTCGCTGCTCGAATACAAGAGTCCGACGACGCTGGAGATGTGCGACGTGATCACGTATCTCGTCGAGGATCCCGACCCCAATGGTCCATTCGGAGCCAAGGAAGTCGGCCAGGGACCGCTGTTGCCGGTGATGCCGGCAGTGGCGAATGCCGTCTACGACGCCGTGGGGGTTCGTGTCGACGAAGTGCCGATTACGCCGGAGAAGGTGCTCAAGGCGCTGCGGGGAAAGGCGAAGGGGGAAGAGGGACGGGTGGGTCCGAAGAGCTTCCCCGACATCTCGTGGCCTGAACCCACTCGCGTCCCCACTCCATGGGAGGGAGGCGACGGCAAAGCCGTCGAGCGCGTGCATGCTTAGGCTTCCGTCCTTCGCGTACCTGCAGCCGCGCACCCTCGCTGAGGCGTTGCGGATGAAGCGGGATTCCGGCCCGGACGGCATGTACGTCGCTGGCGGGACCGACCTCTATCCCAACATGAAGCGCAGGCATCAGGAACCGAAGACGGTCATCTCGCTGATGGGGATTCCTGAACTTGGGGCGGATGGCCGGATTGGCGGATCGGCGGATGGTATAACGCTTGGAGCTGCTGTGACGTTGACGAAGCTATCCGACCATCCGACGATCCGACGCCGCTCATAAGGTCTCCGGCGGCTCCAGCACGCCCAGCACCGGCGGCCCCGCGGGCTTCGTGTCGGCCCACGCGCGCCAGATGTCCGGCAGCGCGGCGAGTCCACGCCGCTCCTCCGCAACATGGGCACGCTCGGTGGCAACCTGTGTCTCGATACGCGCTGCAATTACTACAATCAGAGCTACGAGTGGCGGAAGTCGATCGACTTCTGCATGAAAAAAGACGGCCACATCTGCTGGGTGGCGCCGTCGTCGCCGCGGTGCTGGGCGGTCAGCTCGTCCGACGTCGCGCCGGTGATGGCGGCGATTGGGGCGGAATACCGGCTTGTGGGACCGCAGGGTGAGCGCGTAGTCCCAGCGGGCAGGTTCTACCACAACGACGGGATCAATTACCTCACGAAGCAGCCCGATGAGATCCTGGTGGACGTACGTCTGCCCGCGGCCAATGGCTGGGATGCGGTCTACCACAAGCTGCGGCGGCGGGGCTCGTTCGATTTCCCGGTACTGGGCGTGGCGGCGTGGGTACAATGGAAGGGCAAGACAGTCTCGGACGCCCGTATCGTGCTGGGCGGAGTCGCGAGCTATCCGCAGGAGGTCCCCGAGGCCGGCGCGGCCCTCAAGGGGGCGCCGTTATCGGATGATTCGATTGCGGTGGCCGCCGAGGCGGCCTACCATCCCTCGAAGCCGATGGACAATACCGATTTCGACCTGTCCTGGCGAAAGCAGATGACCCGGGTATACGTGCAGCGGGCCCTCGATGAGCTGAGGGCCCGTCACTAGAGCGAAGACTTACGCGCTGGCTGCTGGTGCCTTCGCCAGCGCTTCAATTTCTGCCGTAGCCTTCGCGAGGATCTCCGCCACACCCTTGCGGGCGGCGTCGGATTCCGCTTTCCAGCCGGTACGATAGACAGCCTTCACAAGCTGGCCGAGAGCGCGGTTCACTTCCGCCATCGAACCGCCGACCGTGCGCTCCACGGTCTCGGTTACGCGATCGAAGATCTCTTCGACGATGTCCTTGTGCTCCTCCAAAAACGCCCGTCCTGTGTCGGTGATTTCGTAGACCTTCTTGCCTTCGACGTCGCGCGCAACGACGAGTCCTTCGTCCTCGAGCCACTGCAAGGTCGGATAGATGGTACCCGGCGACGGCGTGTAGCAGCCGTGCATCCGCTCTTCCAACTCCTTCATGACTTCGTAGCCATGACGTGGCTTGTCGCGCAGCAGCTTCAGGATGACGTACTTCATGTCGCCGGCGCCGAACCACTGACGCCGCCAACTCCGGGGTCCCCGTCCACGAAAACCCCATGCGCGGGGACCGAACGCAAAACCGAACCCCTCCCAGCCGAACTTCCCACCCATCTTTGCCTCGTGTGAGATGTTACGCCACGATATTCTTAGACGATATATCTTGTCAAGACCCGTTTTGGCTGATGTGCGCCAAGTCACTATCCGACTTATGCTTGCATGTTCCATGCGCAACCGTACATTGCAGCCACGTTGAACCCGTAGGTATCCACGCCCGCGCCCGGGAGAGGAGCCGCAATGGCAGTGCAAGTAACCCCGCACCCACCTTGGGTCGCGGATCTCGATACGACGCTGGAGCCCAGCCGCCAGGCCATTCTCGATACACCGGTCATCATTGACGCGTCCGAGAACCAACTGGTAGATGGGCAAATCCAGAACTTCCTGGTCGGATTCTATCCCATCATTCGCGACTTCCCCCAGTGGCTGCAGATGTTGCTCGATCGCTCACCGGCGATGGGGCGGGAATTCTTCACCGACAACATCCGCGTGGAGCGCCGGCACGACGCGATGTGGCGCGCCATGGGGGACGGCTTCAACGTCCACAAGAAGCGGTTCCAGGAACCGGAGCCGATGATCCCGGCGGTGAAGAAGTTTCACGCCTACTTGACCGAGATGTGCCGCAATGCCGAGTTCGGCCAGGCGGTTTCGGCGACGAACTATGCAGTCGAAGGGGTCGCCCAGAAAATCTCGGAAAAGGCGTTGCGGGGGCTCGCGAAGAACGAGAAAATCGGGCCGCGCGGTCGCTGGTGGCTCGAGGAGCATGCCAAGTACGACGACGAGCATCCCATCCATGCGCTCGAGATCATCAAAGATTGCGTCAAGCGGGGTGGCGGGGACACTCCCGAGAAGGTCACACAGGTGGCACTTGAAAGTCTGAGCCTGATGAAGTTCTCGATGGAGGCGTCTTATCACGCGTGAGTAAAGTTCGTCGCATCTCGCCCACCCGAGCGACTCGGGGAAGCACTGCGGCAGGCAAAGTTCCGCGGCTGGACCTGCTGCAGGCGGCAACCGACATCGTGGCTGCGCTGCCGGACGCCGTCGTCATTACGGGCACAGATCGGCGGGTTCTGGCGGCGAATCAGGCCGGCGCGGACATGCTGGGCTGGCAGATCGCCGATGTCGTCGGCCAGGCGATCGCCGACAACGTATCGCCGGGCGAGCGTTCCCACGTCGCGTCACGCGAAGATCGCGCCCTGAGTGGTGAGCCACAGCGGTACGAGACACGGATCGTCAATCACCTCACCGGCGAAGAGCGCGACGTCGCGGTGTCGAGCGGGCCGTTCCGGATGAGCGGCGAAATCATCGGCACCGTCGCCACGCTGCGCGATATCACCGACCGCAAGAGCGCCCAGGACACGCTGGCGCGCTCCGAGGCCCGCTACCGGCACCTGGTGGAGTCGGCCTCCGACGCGATCGTCACGCTCGACGCGAACGGCCGCTTCACAACGGTGAACCACGCGGCGGAAAACATCTCCGGATACAAGCGCGAGGAGCTGGTTGGCCAGTGGTTCGCCCCCATGCTCCCCGACGACGATCTCCCGAAGGCGCTCGCCCACTTCCAGCAGGCGCTGGCCGGGGAGACGGGGCTGTTCGAGTCGCAGTTCTACCGCAAAGACGGCGAAGTCCGCACCATCTCGATCACCTACTCGACGCCCCAGAAAGACGAAGAAGTGCTGTGCCTCATCCGCGACGTCACCGACCAAAAGATGCTGCAGGAGCAGCTCATTCAGTCGGAGAAGATGTCGGCGATCGGACAGTTGGTCTCGGGTGTCGCGCACGAGCTCAACAACCCGCTGGCGGGCATCTCGGCGTTCGCCCAGCTCCTGCTCGCCGAAAAGCGGTTTCCGCCCGATCAGCGCACGGCCGCCGAAACCATCTACAGCGAGGCGCGGCGCGCCAGCCGCATCGTGCAGAACCTGCTGACCTTTGCGCGCCAGCATAAGGCCGAGAAAGTCCCCACCGAGATCAACCAGGTCCTCGACGACACCCTCGAGCTGCGCGGCTACGAGCTGCGGGTGCGCGGCATCGACGTACGGCGCGAATACGACGACTCGCTTCCGGACACAATGGCCGACGCGCACCAGCTGCAGCAGGTGTTCCTGAATCTCATCACGAATGCCGAGCAGGCGATGGAGCAGCGGGAAGGCCACCATCATCGGCTGACGGTCCGCACCCGGCGCAACAGCGACTCGATCCGGATCGAAGTCGAGGACACCGGCGCCGGCATTCCGGCGAACCTGATCGAGCGGATCTTCAACCCGTTCTTCACCACTAAGCCGACCGGTTCGGGAACAGGTTTGGGGCTCTCGATTTCGCTCGGGATCGTGCGCGAGCACGAGGGACGGATCTGGGCGGAGAACCCGCCGCAAGCGGGTGCCCGTTTCGTGGTCGAGGTCCCGATCACCGAGCCGCGGCCCGCCGGTGAGCACGCCTCCATCGCGCAGGTGCAAGCCGTCGGCAACGACCGCCTGCGCGTGCTGGTGGTGGACGACGAAGCCTCGGTCCGCGTATCGCTGCAGCGGTATCTCGCCGGCAAGGGCCACGAGGTTGAGACGACGGCCAGCGGCGAAGACGCCCTCGTTCGCCTCAAGTCATCGAAATACGACGCCGTGATTGTGGATATGCGCATGCCGGACCTGTCCGGCGAGCAGCTCTTCGAGCGACTCCGCAGCAACGATCCTGCCCATGCCGAGCGCGTGATCTTTACGACGGGTGACCTCGTGAACGACCAAATGCGCCGCTTCCTCGACGGCACCGGCCGCCCTTGCGTCCCCAAGCCATTCGAGTTCGCTTCTTTCGATCAGGCATTGCCCGCGGCTCGCCGCCGCGCGTAATCCCACCCTGAAGGGTGGGCCCAGCACAACATCATCCCGTAAGGATTCAATGCGCCCGTTGCTCATCCTACTGGCCGTCGTGTCCCTTGTGTCCCCGCTCGTCGCTCAAGAACCCTTCGACTTCTACGCGCGCGGGCCCTATCGCCCCGTCGTACCGCGGCCCGAGGCGATCACGGGCTACGCCGCCGGCGACCAGCACACGATGTACGCAGTGATGCAGCACTATCTCGACACGTTGGTAGCCACCGCGAGCGACCGCGTACGCATCGAGACGTGGGGACGCACGAGCGAGTACCGGCCCATTCGGGCGCTGATCATCTCCGATCCCGCGAACCTCGCCAAGCTCGAGCAGATCCGCGCCGGCCTCGCCGAGCTAGCCGACCCGCGCAAGACATCCGTCGCGCGGGCCGCCGCCATCGCGGCGCAGAGCCCGGCGATAGCAGTCTTCCAGTACTCGGTGCATGGCAATGAGCCGGCGGGGTTCGAGGCCGCCATGCAGGTCGCCTACCAGCTCGCGGCCTCCGACGAACCGCAGACGCTCGAGATCCTCAAGTCCGTGGTCGTGGTTCTGAACCCATCCGCGAACCCCGACGGGCATGAGCGCTTTGCGGCGTGGTACAACTCCGTCGCCGTCGGCGCGGACCACCCATGGGCGTTCGAGCAGAACGAGCCCTGGAGCATCACGGGGCGCTATAACCACTATCGCTTCGACATGAACCGCGACCTGCTCGCCCAAAGCCAGCCGGAAGTGCGGGCAATGATGGACGGCGTGCTGCGGTGGCGGCCGCAGGTGTTCGTGGACCACCACTCGACGACGCCGAACTTCTTTTTTCCCCCCGTCGCGCAGGCCGTGAACATGAACCTGCCGGCGCAGACGACGAAGTGGTTCGAGACGTACGGGCGCGGCAACGCGGCGGCGTTCGACCGCTATGGCTGGCAGTATTTCGTACGCGGCGTCTTCGACTTCTTCTATGTGGGCTACTGGGACGAGTGGACCACCTTCCAGGGCGCCACGGGGATGACGTATGAGACCGACGGCGGGCCCGAATTCCGCAAGCGCCGGGACGACGGCAGCATCACGACCTTCCGCGACGGCATCGCCCACCATTTCGTCGCGTCTCTCGCGACGCTCGAGACGACGGCGAAGAACCGGCAGAGCCGTCTGCAGGACTACTACGACTTCCGCCGTTCCGCGCTGACCGAAGCGGCCACCGATCGGCTGAAGCGCGTGGTCATCGTCCCCGGCAACGATCCGCAATCGGCGGCGCACGTTGTCGGTCTGCTGCTCCGCAACGGCATCGAGGTCACGCGGCTGCGCCAGCCGCTCTCCTCACGCGCGGCGCATTCCTACATCAGCGCCCGCAGCGCGGCGGTGGCGCAGACGTTCCCAACCGGCAGCTACGTCATCGATCTCAATCAGCCGCAGCGCCGCATTGCGAAGGCGATGCTCGAGCCGGAAGCCGAGCTGCAGCGCACCTTTGTGGAGCGTGAGTACGCCAAGTTCCACCGCAACCGCCGGCGCGGCGAGGAGGCGGACAAAGAGGATTACGGCTTCTACGACATCACGGCCTGGTCGCTCCCGCTCTCGTTCAATCTCGATGCCTACTGGACGGAAGACGCGGGTGGAGGCGGGGAAGCGGTCACGGATTCGCTGCTGCCGCCGGCTGCCGCACCCACGCGGGCCGCCAGCGCGTACGTCTTCGCCAACGACCGGCCGGGAGCCGCCCGGCTGGCGATAGCGCTGGAGGCCGAGGGCTTCCGCCTCGCGGTGGCGACTCGTCCGATTCAGGCCGGTGGCCGGACGTACCCCAGGGGAACGTTCGTTGCTCGCCCCCAGCGCAACGCCGCCGCTCTGCACGAGCGCATTGCTGCGCTCGGGCCTTCGCTCGGCGTGACCGTGTTGACGGTACAGACGGCGTTCCCCGACAGCGGCGATATCGGCATCGGGTCGGGTGAGGTCGTTGCGCTGCGCGCACCCACGATTCTGGTCGCCGCCGGGGACGGCATCTCCGAAACAAGCTACGGGTGGCTGTGGAATTTCCTGGCGCGCGAGCTGAATGCGCCCTTCACTCCGGTACCGCTGCGCGCCATCGGACGCATGGACGATCTGCAGACCTTCAACGTGCTGATTATCCCGGACGGCAACGGCGGCCGCATGCGCCGCGAGCTCGGCGACGATGGCGTCGCGAAACTCAAGGCGTGGGTGCGCTCCGGAGGCGTGCTCATCGGGTACGGCGGCGCGGGTGACCTCGCGGCGAACAAGGATGTGGAGCTGTCGACCATCGCGAGCGTCGCCCCCGACAGCGGCGCGAAAGCCGATTCGACCGCGCCGGGAAACGAGCCCGCGTTAATTTCAAAGACCGCGCCGGCGCGCGATCGGCCGGAATGGATACCGGGCGCGATCTTCCGCGCGACGCTCGACACTACTCACTGGCTGACGCTGGGATACGAGCGCAATCGCATGGCGGTCTTCATTGACGGCGACACATTCTGGCGCCCGTCCAAGAGCGGGGCCAACGCCGTCACCTTCACCGATCCAGTGGACTCGTTGGTGCTCTCGGGGTTTACCTGGCCGGACAACACCGCGCGACTGCTCAAAGGCTCGACCTGGGCGGCGGTGGAGAATCAGGGCAGCGGGCATGTGGTGCTGTTTCTGAGCGATCCGTTGTTCCGCGCCTTCTGGAGAGGTCCTGCCCGAATGCTGACGAATGCGATCTTGATAGGACCGAACCGGTAGGGGCGGTAGGAGGCGGTAGGAGGCGGTAAAAAAGGGCGGTAGAGGATCAACCCCTACCGCCCCTGTACCGCCCCCTACCGCCCCTAAAGTTAGATCGCCCGGCTCGTCCGAATCACATCCCGGATCTTCCAGAGAGGCACGCGGATGTTAGGCTGGACCCGGAACCAGCTCGGCTCCTCATGCATCCGCGGTGTCCGGAAGCGGCGCTCCTTCTCCGGCACCTTCCAGGTCACGGTCACATGTTTCTGCTTGCGCAGCACGTCGAGCGTCACCGATTCGCCCGGGTCGTAGGAGCGGAGGATCCGCATCGCCTGCATCGGTGACGTGGGTT
>Ga0209378_1003298_pt1 | contig 10921 bp, 9 predicted proteins | sample GraSoiAngelo_156_FD_186170 | JGI IMG/M metagenome (GOLD analysis project Ga0209378, IMG submission 186170) | Grasslands soil microbial communities from the Angelo Coastal Reserve, California, USA - 14_1009_13_40cm (SPAdes) (version 2) | ecosystem: Environmental > Terrestrial > Soil > Grasslands ... | reverse complement strand
ACCATGTTGCCGATGAAGAACGCGGGGTCACGCTGCGCCGTCGCCGGCAGACAGCGGAGCGAGACCGCCATGTGCGATCGCGCGCCATTCGCCCACACGACCCCCTGCGCAATCTCGCCGGCCAGCTCGACCATGCGGCGGCGGAGCGTCGCGAGCACGATCGGTGGAAGCCCGCCCACCTGGGTCGCGTGCGTGCGCAGGTCGGCGACGAACTTCCGGATGTCGTCGAGGGGCTTGCCCGCGCGGATTCCCAGACGCGCGTGGGTCGGCCCGTGGCTCACACCGATCCCAAACCTGAACCTGCCGTTCGACAGCTCATGGACGAACGCCGCCGTCTGCGCGTACTCGAGGGGGTGGCGCGTGTACATGTTGGCGATGCTGGTGCCGAACGGGATCTCGCGGGTCGAGAGCGCCAGCGCCTCGCACAGGGCCAGACCGTCGCCGGGGCTCGGGCAGTAGAGCCCGGCGAATCCCTCGCGCTCGAACCGCTGGGCCACCTCCAGCATCACGCGGCGCCGTCCGGCCACCGAGACGAGGCCGACGGCCGGCTTGGTGGTCATTGCCGGGAGTATACCGGTGTCCTTGCCACGGCGCCCCGGCCTCACTATGATCGGCCCACCCTACGGGTGAGGTGCGCGCCGCAGGCCGTCGCGGGGCGGCAGTGCGAGCCGGAGCACGGCCGGGGGCTGGGGCCCCCGCGTGCGAGGCGAGCAAGACGGAGATCCCCCCGCCGGCCGAGGTGCGACTACAAATAGGAGACCCTCATGAAGATCCACAGGCTCTACGCGGACAAGAATGGCGAGTCGCATTTCCAGGACGTCGAGGTCGAGTACGCGGAGACGACCCGGGCCGGACGGCTCTCGAAGCGGATCGCCGCCACCGGCATCATCTTCCGGGAGGTCCAGCCCGACTACGATCTCGACTGGCACCCCGCGCCACGGCGCCAGTACATCATCAACCTCGACGCGGGCGTTCAGATCACCGCGAGCGACGGCGAGGCGCGCCGGATCGGCGCCGGTGAGGTCCTTCTGGTCGAGGACACGCACGGCAAGGGCCATCTCTCCAAAGCCATCGAGGCCAAGCTGCGCAACTGCATCTTCGTCACGCTGGAGTGAGCGGCGCGATCTCGGTGCCGCGGTCTCTGTGGCAGGCCGCCGAGGCTCGAACGGAGTGGCACGGCTTTCGCCACGAACCCGGCGACGGCGTCGGCACCGTGGTGGGAGGGGGCAAGCGCGCGGCCTTTACCTCACCCAAGGCTGCTGAAGCTGTAGAGTCCCTGCACGAAAGGCTGGTGTCCGTATGACGCCCGAGCGCTTCGCCAACGGGATGACCTTCGACGACTACGTCAAGGTCACCGGCTCGCCCGAGAATATGAGGGCCGATCTTCTCCGTTCACCGGGAACCTTGGGCAAGTATTTTTCGTCCCTGCTTCTTTTCCTTGGGCTGGTGGCGTTCGCCTACTTTGCCGTCCTGGTTTTCTCGTCCTTGCTCCACTCTTACCGCTTCCCGATCCCCTATGCCGTTCCGATCTTCGACATTCCCTTCGCCCTGACAGCGATCGGCGTGGGTTATCTCTGCCTCGAGCGACATCGCTTGCGGCAGGACGTCCGGTCGGCCTCGATGGGCGTCATGCTCTGGCTGGCCGCCCTCCTGGCGATCGCACACATCTTGACGCAGCCCGACTACCCGGAGACGCCGGGAGTGAATCCCGGAGTGGCCCCGTACTTCTTCCTTCTGAGCTATCTGATGGGTTTCTTCAGCGTCGGTCTGGCGACGTACTACGGCGATCGGCACCTTCGCCTCACCGACCGTCAGAGATTCCTGGTTGCGGTCGGTCTGGTCCTCCTGAGCATCGGGATCGTGATCGCCGTCCTGGAGATCCGGCCATTTCTTCCGTCGCTGGTCATGAAGGGCGGAAAGTTCAGCCTCTTTGGCTGCGTCGCGGGGGGACTGGCCAATGGCCTTGTCGGAGTGTGGGCCCTCTGGGGCGCAAGGAAGAAGTTCCAGGAAAGGGAGCAGGACTGGTTCGCCGGCTTCTTCCTTCTCGCCGCGTTTATCTGGATCGTCGGCCTGATCGGCTTCCTGCTGTTGCCGTTCCGGTACTCGGTCACCTGGTATGTCGCGGGCCTCGCCCGCCCCCTCGGCGTCGGAGCGATCTTCGTCGGTCTCCTCCGGGAACAGGTCTGGCTCTACCGGGAGAGTCGCGCTCGTCAACGGGACCTGCAGAGCCTTCATGCCGCCGGGCAAGCGCTGGTCATGACGCTGGACCCACAGCGGATCGTGGAGACCAGTGTGACCAAAGCCGTCGGGGTCGCCGGCGCACAGGCTGCCATCCTCTTTCGACTGGACGGACAAACCCGGGTCCTTCGGGCGCTCGGTCGGGCCGGCCGCATCAGCCAGGAGCTGGTGTCAGACCTCGAACTGCCGATTGGACAGGGCGCCTCCGGCCTGGCAGTGGCGGGGGGACGACCTGTGTGGACTTCGAATCTCGGAGGTGACGCTCGATTCCCGCTTCCCCCGGAGGTCAGTGATCGGATGCGTCGGGAACACCTGAGAGCCGTGCTGTCGATCCCCCTGCTGATCGAGAGCAGGGAGGTGTTTGGGGCCCTCTCGGTCGTCTACACAGAGGAGCGGGGATTTTCCGCGACCGAGGTCGAGCTGCTCGAAGCGTACGGAACCCAGGTGGCCGTCGCGCTCGAGAACGCCAGGGCGTTCGACCAATTGGCTCTGAAAGCTCGAAACGAAGCGGCGCTCCGTGATTTCTCCCAGCGGCTGCTCGAGGCCAGCGGGGAGGAAACAATTTTGGATGAGGCGACTCGGATCACCCGGGAGGTCCTCCAGGCGGATTATTCCGCTCTGTTCCTGTACGACCCCAATGAGGGAGGGCTCGATCTCCGCGCAGGGGTTGGCTGGGAGCCGGGAACGGCCGGTCGAGGGGCGGCGTCGCTGTCGGATGGATCGCTCGCGAGTACCGCGTTCGTTCAGAGAGAGAGCGTCGAAGTGGAGGACCTGTCCACGGAATGCCGCTTCTCCATTCCGGCCTACCTTGCCGCCCATCGCGTTCGGGCAGGCCTCCTCGTGCCGCTGGGAGTCCACGATCAGCCGGTTGGGGTCGTGGGTGCCTACTATCGCGCACCCCATCGCTTCACCGAGGAAGAGCGCCGGTTCCTCCTGAGCCTCGGCCAGCAGACCGCGCTGGCTCTGGCGAAAGTTCGTCTCTACACGGAGCTTCAGGCGAATCTCCGGCGCCTCCAGGAAACCCAGGCACAGCTGATCCAGGCCGATAAACTCACGGCTCTGGGCACCATGCTCTCGGGGATGGCCCACGAGTTGAACGGCCCCCTCACCTCGATCCTGCTGTCCATCCAGCTCCTGCAGCAGCAGACGGTCCTTCCGCATCCGATGCTGGAGCGTCTGAACCACGCCGAGCGCGAGTGTAGGCGGGCGGCCCAGCTCATTAAAGACCTGCTGCTCTTCGCCCGGAGGCGGGCTCCCGAGCGGCGGCTGGTGGATCTGAACGCGGTGGTCAAGGCGGCGCTGTCGCTCCAGGCGCCCCAATTCTCCCTCCAGAACATCCGCCTGGTGACGAACCTTGATCCAAATCTCCCAAAGATCTGGGCCGATTCGCACCAGCTCCAGCAGGTCTTCCTCAACCTCTTCACGAACGCCACCCATGCTGTGAAATCGGCCCGCGGGCAGGGTACCCTCGCGGTCCGTTCCTTCCAAAAGGGATCCGAGGTCTGCGTAACCGTGGAAGACGACGGCCCCGGGATCCCTCGTGAACACCTCGGGCGGATCTTTGACCCATTCTTCACCACCAAGACCGTGGGAGAGGGGAGCGGGCTTGGGTTGAGCCTCTCCCTGGGGATCGTGGAGGGCCATGAAGGACGGATCACCGCCGAGAATGTGGCGGGCGCGGGCGCTCGGTTCACCGTCGACCTGCCGATCGGCGAAGGGGAGGAGCCCGCGGAGACCCCCGTCCCGACGGTTCACAAAGCGAGTCGTAGCGCACAGATCTTGGTGGTCGAAGACGAGGTGAGTGTCCGGGGAATCCTCAACGACGTCTTGGCCTTTCTCGGCCACCAGGTGGAGAGCGCCGAGACGGGCCGGGAGGCGATGGCCAAGCTGGAGCGGAAGGTCTACGACCTGGTCACGCTCGATTTCTGGTTACCGGACATGAGCGCCAGCGAGGTCTGGCGGTGGCTTCTGACGCGGCATCCGGACCAGCTCGCGCGGGTCGTTTTCATGACCGGCGACCTGGTCAGCGCCGACACCCAGGAGTTTCTCCGGCAGACGGGGCGGCCCGTGATCACCAAACCGCCGACGATGGAGCGCATCTGCCAGGTGCTCGACGAGGTTCTCGAGGCGAAGCTCTCGGACTCCTAGGGGCAATCTGCCGGTTTCGGGTCGAGGTCGCCGCGACGGCCGACCATATCAATGTGGTGGTCGGTCGCGTTGCCCCCGATGAAGCCATGGGTGAGGTCGTCGGGGTGGTTGGCCAGGCGGAAGTGGTCGAAGGCGAACCGGTGAACCATTGGCAGGCCGATCCCAGAGTGGTGCCCCGTGGAGGAGGTGATGCACTGCCAGAACCGCGCGTCCATTCCCATACTCGTCACCGGGTCGAACACCACGGCGTCCGGGTCGAACCGGGGGTCATAATTGGCGCACATCCCCGCCCGTGTCGGCAACGGGAATTCGCCGATGAATCTGCGCAGCCAGGTGGTGGTGACTCTCAGCATCCTCGAAGACGGGTCGCGGCAGACCACGTTAGGCTTACCGGTGATAGGGTCGATGACGAGGTCGGATCCCGGGCGTGGTACGCACTGGACGATCACGTCTTTGTTACTCACCGGTGCCCCGCGAAGGAGGTTGTAGTCTAGTGTGATCGTGACCTGCCCCGCGCCTGTCGCATCCGTGGCGAAGGAGGCCCCTGGGTCCGTCCCCATCCCACTCGTGAAGCCATCGTTCAGCCGAGCGAGCGGTGAGACCGCGTTTCCCTCCACCGGGAATCCTGGGCGCCTGGAAGCTGGCAGCGAGGGGACTTCGATCCCGTCCCCACAATCCGGACAGACCAACTCATTGAAGACTGTCCAAATCGTGTAGACCGTGTTGGGGTACGCTCCGCTGACGGAGAAGTGGACGATGGTCTCGCCGTTCACGACTTTGAGAGTCATCACCCCCGGGGCCGGCACCGCACCCGCCTGGGGGGCATTCTGTGTGGGGATGAAGTTGAGAGTGTATTCTTGGTCCGTGTTGCGGGTGTATTCCTGGTCCGTGGTGACCTGCTGCCCGATAACCTGGGCCGGTGCGGCGAGCAAGGCACACAGTCCGAGGACGAGGAGGAAGACGGTTCCAGTTCTCATGGGTGCTTGTTCCTCATCTTCGAAGGGTCCCGACCAGGCGCGTTACCTCGGCCTGTCGCTCCCTGAGCTGCGAAATCCGCGACGCAACACCCGCAGAAATAAGGCAAACGGCGTGCCAGGCCTTCGGGCGTCGGATCGGGAACGGAAGAGTTCGCCGTATCGCCTCGAGTTTTAATGTGAAAATGTTTTCAGTCATCTCGCACGGTCTTTATCCACAGGTGTGAAGAGGAGCGGGGAATCTATGTAGTCCGGGACCCAACTGTGAACTCCTCTTCACATCGAGGTGCCGGTCCGCGGTGGGGAGCGCGTGCGGGGGCGCTGGGGAACGTTACAGGGCCCGGCCGCGCGACTGGGGAGCGAGCCCAAACTCCGAGATCTTATTCAGCAACGTCTTGTAGCTGACTTTGACAACGCGGGCCGCCGCCACGCGATTCCACTGCACCTGCTCGAGGACCTCGGCCAGGGCCTTCCGTTCGGCTTCCAGAGCGCCCCGGCGCCCAATTTCGCGAAGTCCCTCCACGGTTTCCGCGCTCCACGCCACCGAGCCGCCGTCCGCAGTGCCCGGCCTCACCCCGCTGGGCCGAGGACGAGCCAGAAGCGCTTCGTGGACGTGGTCGTCGTTCGGCAGGACGACCAGCCGCCGAATCACGTTCTCGAGCTCGCGGACATTGCCTGACCACGGGTGATTCATGAGGAGCCTGAGGATCTCGGGTGAGAGTTCCCTGGCCCGCCGGTACTGCTTGTTGAACCGAGCGAGGAACGACGACGCGAGGACCGCGATCTCTTCCTTCCGCTCGCGAAGGGGCGGCACGTGGAGCTCGACCACGCTGAGGCGGTAGTAGAGGTCCTCTCGGAAGGCGCCAGAGCTCAGCGCCTGCTCGAGGTCCCGGTTCGTCGCGGCGATGACTCGCGTGTCGACACGAATGATCTCCAGGCCCCCGACCCGGCAGAACTGGTGGTCATCGAGGACGTGCAGCAGCTTCGCCTGCAAGGCGAGCGGAAGCTCCGCGATCTCGTCGAGAAGGATCGTGCCGTTGTTGGCGTACTCGAACTGGCCGACGGTGCGGCGGTACGCACCCGTGAACGCACCTTTCTCGTGGCCGAAGAGCTCCGACTCGAGCAGGTCCGACGGAAGCGCAGCGCAGTTGACTTTGACGAACGGGCGTTCACGCCGACTTGCCGACGCCGGTTTCCCCACGAATGAGCACCGTCTCGGAGGTATCAGCGACGTGCTCGACGACCTCACTCACCCGCCGCATCATCGGACTGTGACCGAGAAGGGATGGATCTTCCGTGAGGCATCGCGCCCCGAGGGTCATGGACTGAGTCATCCTCGCCCCGCTGAGCTCTCCTAGTCCGGGAGGCTCGGATCATGCCATCCTCCACGCACGCTTGTCACGTCGAAACTTTTGCGCAGGCCAGCCAAGGATTCGGACGCGGCGCCACAGGGATGACCTTCGACGACTATGTGAAATTCACCGTCTCGCCCGAGAATCTCCGCCGCGAGGGGTTCGACATCCGGCGGTTCAGCTTGGTCCGCCCGCACCTCGACTGGAGCAGGTTTCTCCGCGAGCGCCACGCCAAGGCGCGGCTCACCGACGATACGACTAAGTGCTCGAAACTACGACCCCGACCCCCTCCAACTGCGGAAGTTGGGCTAGCGGACGGCCTGGGGAACGTGCACCTGTCTCGCCCTTCGGGTCAGGCCGTCGCGAGTAGAGCTCGTCGCACCACACGCTTGACGCTCTCGAGCGTGAAGGGCTTCTCGAGCTGAGGGGCCCCGGTCTGCTCGAGGAATGCCCGGGTGCTCGAACTGAGGACATCTCCGGTGACGAAGACGAAGCGTTGGGCCAGATGCGGCTCGCGTCGCTCCAACTCGAGGTAGAGCTCCGGACCACTCAACACGGGCATGCCACTGTCGCTGATGATCAGGTCGTAATTCTGCGCCGCCAGCTTCCTGAGCGCGATGGCACCGTTCGCGGCGGTATCGACCTTGTAGCCGTCGCGCGACAACCCCTCGGCCAGCAGCGCCGCGACCGCGGGCTCATCGTCGACCACCAGGATGGTCTTCCCGGGCACGGGCAGCGCCGCTTCGAACGTCTCGGGCTCACCGTGTGTGAGGCGCGGAGTTTCCACTGGCAACTCGATGAGAAACCGGGCTCCCTCACCGGGTCGGCTCTCGACGCTGATGGCGCCCCCGTGCCCCTCGATGATGCCACGCGCCAGGGCGAGCCCGAGCCCCGTACTCTCGCCTTCGGGCTTGGTCGTAAAGAACGGCTCGAAGATCCGCGCCTGAATCTCCGGAGGAATCCCCGGACCGGTGTCGGCGACCTCGATGCGCACGCGTCGGCTCTGGACCTCGTAGCGTGTCAGGAAGCTCAACCGGCGAGGCGCCGAGGCCTCCCGCATCGCTTGCCGCGCGTTCGCGATGAGGTTCACCGCAACCTGCTTCAGCTGGTGCCCGTCGGCCCACACCAGCGGCAGGTCGCTCTCGAGGTCGAGCTGAACCTCGATGTTGTCGATCCGGAGCTCGAAGGCCAGCAACTCGACCGCGTCCCGTAGAAGGAGGTTCAACGACACGTGCCCCCGCTCCGGCGGGTGGCGCCGGGCGATCGTCAGGAAGCTCCGCACGATATGCGCGCAGCGTTCCGCGGCTTCCCCGATCTCGCGGGCTCGTGCCCGGGCGCTGTCGTCGGCGGCCGTGGTCGCAAACAGTCCGACCTGGCCGAGGATGACCGACAGAGGGCTGTTGAGCTCGTGCGCGACGCCGGCGAGGAGGTTGCCCATCGTCGCCAGCTTTTCCGCCTCGAGAAGCTGGTGCGTGCGCTCCTGGATCTGCGCCTCCAGCGCCTCGTTCTGGCGGCGAAGATCGCGGTGGAGAAACCGCATCTCCAGCAAGTTGCGCACGCGGAGAAGCAGTTCGGTTTGTTCGAAGGGCTTGGTCACCAAATCGCTTGCGCCCGCTTCGAGCGCCGCGCGTTTGCTCTCACGCGACACGTCGGCGGTCAGGACAAGCACCGGTAGATAGAGATCGGCCCGCCGCTCCTCGAGCTGTTTGAGGACCTGGATGCCGTCGAGGTGGGGCATGCGGAGGTCCAGCAGGATCAAATCAGGCTGGAACTCGGCACAACACTCGAGGACCTCGCGGGGGTCGGTCGTGCTTCTTAGGTTTGTATAACCCACGTGCTCGAGAAGCAGTTCCAAGAGGCGGACCATGGCTTGCTCGTCGTCCACGATCAGGATCTTCGCGCTACGAAAGATCTCGGAATCCATGCGATCTCCCTGCGGATGGACCTCGTGAACCGTCGTTCAGCTCGGCGCCCTTCTGGGGAGCGTGCAGGAGCATCGATGATGCCAGCCAGCCCTCGGACGGCGGTTCGGCAACTGAAGACCTGGAAATTATTCGGAATACGAGCGGCGGTGAGGAGCCAGATCCGCAGGCGCTCGCTGGCCGGCGAGTCCGAACGAGTCGTGGGTCTGACAGTGCGATGCCCGAATCTGACACCTCCCCGGTGTACGCGGATCGAGAAGGCGACGCGTGGCGGGCGCTTGGACATCGACGGCACGAAGATCAAAGCCAACGCCTCGAAGCACAAGACGATGAGCTACGGACGGATGCGTACGCAGGCTGACGCGGGCTACTGGTCTGAGGCGAATGTCGGTGCACTCGAAGCCAAAGACTTGCCGGGTCCCCTGGTCACTACGGAGATCGTCGTGGGAAATTCCCTGAGAAGAGGCTCGGAGATCCGTCGGACACATCAGGACGCGACGTAGAGCCGGTTGCCGCCATCCTGCTTGGCCTCGATCATCGAATCAACGGCCTGGCGCAGCATATCCTGAGCGCTGGCGGCCGTTTTCGGATAGCAAGAGCCGCCGGCGCTACAGGTGGTTGTGTCGAGGAGCGCCATCAGCCGGCGAAGGATCGATGGCACGTGGGTTGTCTCCGCCCCTATGAGGAGAAGGGCGACGGGGGCCGGGGCCCACTGCGCGACCACGTCGCTGCCTCGAATGTCATGCGCGATGGTCTCCGTGAGGGAGGGTCTGGGAGGTTCCCGTGTCTGGGCGGAGGCGACCTCGACGCTAAGGCACGCGAGCGAGACGCAATAACGCAGTCGTTGAGCTTTCTGCACCTCCAGGTCGACGAGGAATCGAAACAGCAGGTCGTCGACGACGATCGCTCCGGCGTCGGGGCTGGGCCTAAAACTATGCCATTTGCTCACAATTGGTGCCGCCTGCACGCTGGAATGCGCTCATAGACAACCGTTGCGCTACTAGCTACCCCAAGTTCTCGACGGGGGAAATCAGGAGAATCACTGAATCGGCGAATGAAATGCCCTCAATGGGGCGCGGGCCAGTCCGCCGACCGAGGGCTGGGTGCGTCGAGACCTCTCCGACCCGAGTCCCGCCGACAGGCCTCGGCACCTGTCGCGAGGCCGTGGCCGATATCCCTGTCTCGAGCCGACAACGTCCGCGTCGCCGGCGTCCACCTCCGGCCCGCGTTCGGATCTATCAGCGGGACGCGCGCGTGACCAGCCGGCTTTCGCCACAGTCCGAGCAGACGCCGTACTCCCTGATGTGCGTTCCCGCTCGCCCTGTCTTCACCGCCGCCCGATACGCCGTGGAGGGGTCAATCCCGAGCGCACGGGCAAGGCATTCGTCGCAGAAGCGACGGGGGCCGTGCGTGATTAAAAACGCCGCGACTCGCTCTTTGGCAATCATCGTGACCCATTCCGGGAGCGGACAGACTCTGAAGGGAAGAAGTCAGCGCTGAGATCAGAGACCATCCAGCTCGAGGGGCCGGTGACACCCAGTGTCACATTCGACGTAAGCGTGCGCTTCTGGCATCGGTGGGACATGCCGATCGGATCCAGGCAGCGCGCAAGTCCCTGCGATTTCCAGATTTTGAGTTGTGCCTGACCCGACCGATCGCTCCTTGGCACTCCGCGTGCAAACCCTTAATTTGCTACAGGGAAGGCCCCTTCTCGACAAAGGCAAACCCGCCGTGAGGTGGGGACGCAAAGCCACGGATCAAGCGAGTCGCTTGATCGCCGAGCTACCGAAGGAAGGGAGACCGAAGCTCCCCGAGAACATCGGGGTCTTCCGCTCAACGGAGGGCCGCGATGTTTTCTGGCGACCGCTCGCTCAGTCGCATCGGCCGCGTTCTTCTCTTCGCGTTTGTCGCCGCGATCCCCGGTCTCTGGCTCACCGCCAACGCCGCCTCGGCCTTTAGCGATGACCCCCTCGTGCCCCAGAGCACGGTCGTCAAGACGGCGCACATCGTGGAGCTCCGGGCGGCCATCGATAGCCTCCGCGTCGCACGCGGGCTGGCGACCTTTGCGTGGACTGATCCCACCCTCGTGCCGGGCAGCACCCCCGTCACAGTCGTCCACTTGACCGAGCTCCGGACGGCGTTGAACCAGGCCTATCAGGCGGCGGGCTGGACTCTCCCCACCTACACCGATCCCACCCTTGTCGCCCGGCTCACCGTCATTAAGGCCATCCACCTCATTGAGCTCCGCACCGCCGCCACGGTGGCGAATGACACGACACCCCCCCTG
>Ga0209378_1003297_pt1 | contig 10926 bp, 8 predicted proteins | sample GraSoiAngelo_156_FD_186170 | JGI IMG/M metagenome (GOLD analysis project Ga0209378, IMG submission 186170) | Grasslands soil microbial communities from the Angelo Coastal Reserve, California, USA - 14_1009_13_40cm (SPAdes) (version 2) | ecosystem: Environmental > Terrestrial > Soil > Grasslands ... | reverse complement strand
CATTTCTTAATTCATAATTCCCACTTCTTAATTCTCACCATGCCAGTTCGTTACGGTCGTTTTGAAATGCCGAAGACTCTCAGTAAGGACGAGAGCACAGCCACAGACACTTACGCCAAGTTTACCGCCGAGCCATTTGAGGCCGGTTATGGGCACACCGTTGGAAATTCCCTCCGGCGCGTGCTGCTTTCGTCGCTCGAAGGGGCCGCCATTACCGCTGTAAAAATCACAGGCGTGCAACACGAGTTCGCCACCCTCCCGGGCGTGGTTGAGGACGTGACCGACATCGTGCTCAATCTTAAGAAAGTGAAATTCAAAGCCGAAGATCACGAGCCGAAAAAACTCTCACTCAGCGTAAACAAGGAAGGCGAAGTCACCGCCCGCGACATTCAGGAAGTGGCCGGCTACGAAGTGCTCAATCCAAAGCTGGTGATTTGCACACTCGACAAGAAACACAAATTCGATGCCGAGCTCGAAGTCCGGGTCGGGCGCGGATTCGCTACTGGCGAAGAGAACAAACGCGCCGACCAGCCGATCGGCCTGATTCCAATCGATTCGATTTTCTCACCGGTCACCCGCGTGAAATACGCGGTCGAGAACACACGTGTGGGTCAGCGCACCGATTACGACAAGCTCATTTTGGAAGTTTGGACCGACGGCCGATTGACCCCGGACGACGCGCTCCTCCAGGCCTCCGCGATCCTGCGTCATCACCTCGACGTCTTCGTTAACTTCAACGAAGAAGTTATCGAGTTCGACGAAACGCCGGCCGGTGTAAGCGAGGAGAACATGAAGTTGAAGAAGCTGCTCAACATGAGCGTGAACGAAATTGAGCTCAGTGTCCGCGCGGCCAACTGCTTGAACAACGCCAACATCACCACCGTTGGTCAGCTCGCGCAGAAGACTGAGAGCGAAATGCTCAAGTATCGCAACTTCGGCAAGAAATCGCTGAACGAGATCAAAGACAAACTGCAACAGCTCGGCCTGAGTCTCGGTATGAAGTTCGAGACTGGCCTGGTCGAACCTGTTGCCGGGCCTGACGGCGCGAGCGGAAATGGCGCTGCAGCTGCCGTCGCTGTGACCGAACGGAAGTAATCCGATCAGGGCAAACCGATGAGACATCAGAAAAAGACGGTGCGGCTCGGCCGCAAAGCCGAGCATCGCAAAGCGCTGCTCGCCAATCAGGTTTGCAATTTGATCGAGCACCAGCGGATCAAAACCACGCTGGCTAAAGCGAAAGCGGTCCGCCCTCTTGCCGAAAAAATGATTACGCTTGGCAAGAACGGCTCAATTCACGCGCGGCGAACGGCTTTTTCGACCTTGCGGCACAAAGACGCGGTCAAAAAGTTGTTCGATGAGATCGCGCCCCGGTCCACCGAGCGCAACGGCGGTTACACCCGCATCGTGCGACTCGGCCAGCGCAAGAGCGACTCCGCTTCGATGGCTTTCATCGAATGGGTCGACGCCGCGGTCGTGGTCGAAGAAAAACCGGCTGAAGAAAAGAAGACGAAACGGAAAGACCCGGAAGAAAAACCAAAGAAAGAAACGAAACGCGAAGAGCCGAAGGCGAAAGAGAAAGAATCACCTGCCGCAGAAGAGCCGAAGAAAAAGCGACGCTGGTTCAGCCGAAAATCCGGCGAAGCTGAAAAATAATTATCAATTTCGAACGGCGCGGTAAATTCCCTCCAACGTTCCGCGCAAGCCGTAACGAATTTTCCAGGCAGGATAATGGGACTGGAACTTTCGCACATCGCTGACCCACCAGATGTGATCGCCCCGGCGGTTAGCTTCTTCGTAGCGCCAGTTTAATTGCCGGCCACTGATCTCTTCGCACAATTCGATCGCTTCGAGAATGGAGCAATTACTAGAACGACCGCCGCCAATATTGTAGACCTCGCCCGCGCGGGGCGCCCGAATGAATTCGGCGCAGGCCTCAACCAGGTCGGAGCTGTGAATGTTATCGCGCACCTGTTTGCCTTTGTAGCCGAAAACGCGATAAGAGCGACCCGTCACGGTGCAAATCATCAGATACGAGAGAAATCCATGCAGCTCCGCGCCGGCATGAGCCGGGCCGGTTAGACAACCGCCGCGGAAAGCCACCGTCGGCATGTCAAAATAGCGACCGTACTCCTGGACAAGCAGATCGGCGGCAGCTTTCGAAACTCCAAAGAGCGAATGCTGTGTGCAATCGATGCTCATCGATTCGGGAATGCCAGGCTCGTACTCGTGGCCGGCTTCGATTTCCCACCGCTTCGGCAACTCGCGCAGTGGGAGATGGTTTGGCCGGTCGCCATAGACCTTGTTCGTCGAGATAAAAACAAAGGCCGCTTCTGGACAAAAATTTCTCGCAGCTTCGAGCAAGTTCAGCGTGCCGTTGGCGTTGACGGAGAAGTCGGTCTGTGGATCGCGGGCCGCCCAGTCGTGGGACGGCTGTGAGGCCGTATGCACCACAGCCACGATATGACCCCCATGCTGCTTGAATAGCTCGTTGACCGCGTTCCCGTCGCGAATGTCAAATTCGTGGTGCTCGTAGCCGCGGACATTCGCAACCAGGTCGTCGCGCGTTTTTTTTGTGGAAGCTTCGGCGCCGAAGAACCGGGCGCGCATATCATTGTCGATCCCGACAACATTCATGCCTTCCTGCGAAAAGCGCCGGACTGTCTCCGAACCAATCAAACCGGCCGATCCCGTGACGATAATGGTCCGCATCCGCCTGATGGTTATCGAGAAAACTTCTAGTGACGAGAATTTATGTTAGCAGAACCAGGCGCCACTGCGCTTTGCCATCACGAACCTCGAGCCAAGCGACACTCGCGGGCGATCCCTGATTGGGCCGCGTCACGCAACCTGGATTCAAAAACAAGACGCCGCCGCGCTTCTCGTTTCGCGGCACGTGGGTGTGACCGTGCAAGACAACATCGACATCATCCGGCCGCGACTCCGGTGGAATATGTTGGAGCCGAAATCTCAAACCGTCGCGAACAAGATCGACAACCAGCGGCCACTCGGAATTGCTGTCGCAGTTTCCGCGCACAATCGTGACCGGCGGCCCAAGCGCCTCCAAATCACCCGAAATGGTCGGCTCGCAGACGTCGCCGAGATGCCAGATCTCATCCGCCTCGCGCGCGAGATCGAGAATCCTCTTCGGCAACTTGTTATGAGTATCAGCGAGGACGAAAATGCGAAGAAGGCGAGCCATCTATCTCTAAAGAAAGCAGGAACACAGGAAGGGAAAAATTATTTCTAATCATTCCTGTGTGTCTGCTTCTCTAAAAAATATTCTCGTCGTCATCCTTTGCGTCCTCTTTGAGAGGCACTAACCTTTGGCTGTGTCATTCAGTAATTTCGAACTTTCGCCGGAAGTCGTGCGCGGTACCCAGGCGATGGGCTTTACCGAGCCGACGCCGATCCAGCTCCGCGCCTTCCCGATCATCCTCGCAGGCAAAGACTTAATCGGTACCGCCCAAACCGGCACCGGCAAGACCGCGGCGTTCGCGCTCCCAATTCTGACCCTGCTTGGGCATCACGGGAAATTTCGCTGCCTCGTGCTCGAACCGACGCGCGAACTGGCCGCGCAAGTTGAAACCGCGTTCCGCGATTATGGACGTTTCACCGATTTGCGCGCGGCGGTCGTCCATGGCGGCGTCGGTTACGGGAAACAGCGTGAAGAAATCAAACGCGGCATTGATATTCTGGCGGCTACGCCCGGCCGCCTGCTCGACCTGCTCGAGCAACGGACGATGGATTTGCGCCAGGTCAGCATTCTCGTGCTCGATGAAGTCGATCGCATGCTCGACATGGGTTTTCTGCCGGATGTCCGCCGCATCGTCGAAAAAATTTCTACCGATCGGCAGACGCTTCTTTTTTCGGCAACGTTGCCGCCGGAGATCGAGCGCCTCGCCGCGTGGGTCTTGCGCGATCCTGAGTTGGTGGAGATTGGTGTGCGCCGTTCCCCGGCCGAAACCGTGACCCACGCCGTTTATCCGGTCGCGGCTGAACAGAAGTTCGACCTCCTGATGGCGCTGCTCGAACGGACCAACTTCGATAGCGCGCTTATTTTTTCCCGAACGAAACACGGTGCCGATCGGATCGCGCACAAACTAAAACAGGGAAACCATTCTGTCGCTGTTTTGCATTCCAATCGCACCCAGCGCGAACGGATTGAGGCGCTCGAAGGATTTAAGAGCGGTAAATATGAAGTGATGGTCGCGACTGACATCGCGGCGCGCGGACTCGACATCGCCGGCGTCAGTCACGTTATCAATTACGACGTGCCGGAGCACGCCGAAGATTACGTCCATCGCATCGGCCGGACTGGCCGCGCCCAAAACGTCGGCGACGCGTTCACCCTCATGAACGGCGAAGAAGTAGCCGCTTTGCAAGCGATCGAACGTTTCATCGGTCGAAAAATTCCTCGCCTCAAACTCGAGAACTTTCCGTATCTCTACACCGTGCTCTTCGAACCGGAATCAGCTACTGGTGGCCGACGAGCGATTGGCGGTGGCCGCTCGCATCGCGGATATTCCTACGGACGACGGCGGCGTTAAATCGGATTAACGTTCCTTTTTGTTATCAGGGGCCAGCGCGTTCACGATCCGCTCAAAATCTGGATTGCCCCGGAGGTTATCGAAGTACGGATGGAGGCGCAGCTCACCGTAATTAAGGCCGCCAGGTCTTTGGGTCGCATTCGAGAGTTGTTCGATCGCACCTTTCTTGTCTCCGGCTAACATGTGGGTGATCGCGCGGTAATCAGCCACCCGAGCGCCGATCAGCGCGTCCTTGCTCACCGGCAGCATTTCGCTGGCGCGTCGAGCTTCCTGGATCGCCTGTTCTCGTTTACCAAGCGCGGCATCGATCACCGCAAGAACGCATAGGGCCTCGGCGTAGTTGGGCTGCTCGCGGAGGAGATTTTCAGTTTCTTCTCGTGCGCGTGTAAACGCTGCGTGCGCTGCGGTTTGATCCCCGCCGACTTGCGCCACCATTCCTTCACACCAGGCTCGCGGAAACGGAATTCCCTCGTCGTTACAACCATCCTTTGCCAGAATGGCCAACGCGCGCTCGGCCGCGGCTTTATCGTGTTCGCACAAAGCAAGCAAAAGCCAGCGGTCTGAAACCGACGTCGCCGCTTTGTCACCGCCAGCGACAATCGCTTCAATTGCGTGGTGCAGCGGTTTCGGGTCGGCCCGCCATTGCAAATCAACAAATGCGCGTTGGACGCGGGTTGTCAGATCATTCGGGTTGATCGCGACGACCCGATCTAAAACGGCCGCCATATCTTTAAAACGTCTCTGATATTCATAGCAGTAGGAGACTTGCTGAAGAATGAAGAGATTTCGCGGATCCAACTCCAGTGCTTGCTCCAACTCGCGTGTAGAGTCATCCCAATGCCCCTGTCTGCGATCGATATAACCGGAAAGGACCAACGCCAGCGGCTCGTTTGGCAAAGCGCGCCTCGCAATGTTCAATTCCGAACGGGCGCGGTCGTAATCGCGATAACCCGAGTAAAAGTGTTGCGCCTGCGCCAGGTGCGCCTCGCCGCTATCCGGCCGCAACTCAAGTGCTGCCCGGACCGCCTTTTCGGCCAAAGCCAGCCGCTCCGGCGTGTGATCGAGTCCGAGAAAATACATGATGTCGTCCGCACGAGCGAGATGGTAATACGCCAACAAAAATTTCGGATCGCGCGCGATAGCCTCATCTAGTAACCGCGTTGCTTCGGCCAAGTCTTCGCTGCCACCTGCCTTGAAAGCAATCGCGTCAACCAGATCTCGGGCCCGCAAATACAAATCGTAGGCGGTAAGGTCCTGAGTCGGTCGCTCTTGGATGGCGGCCTTCTCCTGCGGCGAAAGTTTAGCCCGAAGTTGCGAAACCACCTTCTCCGCGATCTCGGTTTGAATCCCAAAAACATCCGCGACCTGACGATCATAGTGCTCCGCCCACAGGTGCATATCTGTGCGAGCATCAATTAACTGTGCACTAACCCGCACCCGATCCGCAACGCGCTGGACCGTTCCTTCCACCACATGCGCTACCCCAAGCTCGTTCGCAATTTCGCGAAGGTTCCTAGGCGCGCCGCCTTTGTATTGCATGACGCTCGTACGACTAATGACTTTGAGGTCGGCCACCTTGGCGAGATGGTTCAGGATCTCGTCTTGGACGCCATCGGCAAAGAATGCGTTCCGCTTCTCGTCACTCAGATTTTCGAAGGGAAGAACAGCGATGCTCTTATCCGGAACATGCGCGAGCGTTGGCCTCTCTGGAACAGCACGTGAAATTCCAGGCGAGCTTTTACGAAGAAGAACGAAGAAGCTGAAAGCTAAAGCGATGGCGGCCAAGACAACGGCGGTTATGAGCGCTGACCTTAAAAAACGCGGTGGAGGGACGGGCCGAACCCCAGCGCCCGCAGAAGGCTTCCAGCGTTTCGCTCGCTTGAGTTTGTCGGGAAGATGCGGATTGCCGAAGTTGTCCTTACACAGATTGAACACGTGCAGCCGCAACCCGTGCTTTACTTCACACTCGCCGAGGTCGTGCAGGTAAGGCTGCCAATGCCGATAGTGCTGCAAGTCATCGGCCAAATGCTTGGATAACAGGATGTGCCCGGCATCTGCGCAATCGAGAACCCGCTGCGCAACGTTCATCCCTGCGCCGGCGACGTTCATCTGATCATTTACGTCCACGACTTGGTTAACCGGGCCGCTGTGGATGCCCATGCGCAATTGCAAATGCGGTCGATCCTGCAGCGCGCCGCTAATTTCGAGCGCGCACTGGGCTGGTTGCTGCAAATTCTGAAAGAACAGCAGTGCCATCCCGTCGCCGGTGGGAATTCGGATCAGTTTACCCTGCGATTCGGCGGCGCGAAACGTCGGGGTCGCACGAACAATTCGGTTTAGTTCCTGCAAAAGCTCGACCTGCTCGTTAACCAGCAGCTTCGAGTACCCGACCGCGTCAATGAGGAGAATGTGAGCGATCTCCGGCTGTAGGTCGGGCTTTACCTCGGCGGACATTCCGCATCTCCTCAGTCGTACGATCCCAAATCGTCCTGAGGCGGTCGAGACTTAAATCCCGACGGTATCAGCACGAAGCGTTAACTGTCACGTTTCGCCACTTTCGGCGTCATTTCTGTTGTCGGATACCGCCTCAGCAAGCCAGGACCAAATGCCGCAAAATCCAAGACGATCATCACCAGTGAGAAAAGATATAGGCCCATCATCACGCCGATGCCGATATGCATCGTGATGATCGCAATTAAACACGGCAGCCGGGTTCGCTTTGGCCAGATCAGGATTGAGAAACTCAGCTCGAGCAGGCAAACAAAAATGCCGGCGATGAGCAGGATTGATTGCCCATGAATTAACGTTTGGCTCGGAATCAGGTTGAATGGCGGCCGAGTCAACGCGCGCCACATACTATCGCCGTTCCACCAACCTGCACCCAAACATTTGGTAAGCCCGCCAAAAAAATAAATCACGCAAAGGTGAAGCTGTAAGACGCGCCGGAGAAATCCGACGACCTCCGGATCGCGTGGTCGCACTCGCCACAGTTTTCGATCCAACGCCAATCGGTCCGGCAAAGGCGCAATCGCCAAATAAAACAGACCAATCGTCAGAAAATTGTCCATGCCATAGGCGAGGTACCCGCCCGTCTTGGCTGAGCATAAATGAATCAACCACGCTGCAATTGCAGCCGTGCGACAGCAAAGACCGACAACGAGAAAACATCCGGCCGCAAACAAGAGAAGCCACACGATCATCAGCGTCGTCTGTTCGCTCAAACCGGCGCGTTCGCCCATCCAGACGAACCATCCAATTCGTGGTACCAGCGGACTTTGAATCGACAGAACCGCTTCGGTAAATTCGCGATTGAGAAAGCCAGTGCTGCTGCGCGCGAACATTCGGCCCCAGTCCGCCCAGAGCGATGAAGCATATAATGTAACTTCAAGGCCGAGGCCGATTCGCAGAATGCTGAGCCATTCGCCGGAATCGCTTTGGAACAGAAAGGCGCGCAATTGTCGAGACCACGCTCTGCCGAATTTAGTGCGCAGAATCGGGGTGGTCGCGGAAACTGAAGTCGTAGGCATACAAAAAATGATACGATTCCGTTTTGCCTTGTTTCACGTCATCCATTTTGGGCAGAGCAACGAATCCGAACACCGCCCGCACTACGATTGCATCCGGATGATCCTGCCAAGCCGCGTAGGCCAGCATTTTGATCATGATCTCGCGTAACGGGTCGTAGCCGGTGCGGCCGATTTGATCGAGCAACGTTGCGAGCCGCACTCCGGTCGCGGTGTCGGACACGTGTGGCAATTCGTACTCGACCCGTCCGTCGGAATAATGCAATTCCAAGACGAGCTTGTAGCTATCGGGCACACTCGGCGCAAAAAATCCGTAGCCGCCTTCGATTCCGCTGGCATTGATGTATGCGTTAACGCTTTGCCGAAATGGATTCGAGAGACCCAACGTCTCGCCGAGAACGCTGGTCATGAACGATTCGGCCTTTCGCCAATATTTTTCGAGAGAGCCCGGCAGCGAGGTGTAGCCTTCCTCCAGCACCCAGAATGTCTGCTGAAACGAGACCGTGAGTACCAGGAGCGCGTGCAGCGCTAACCACCCGACGTAAAGACGCCGTCCGCTCAAAATCCAGCTTCGTTCAACGCTCCTGCGAATACTTCTCCAGAATCGGCTTCAACCGCTGCATGAACTCGGCCGCTTGCTTGTTTGTGGCCGCGCTCCGCTGCGGATTCACCGGCACAGGCGAAGATTTTTGCGGTCCAGATGGCACCGGAGAAGTCGGCGCCTGTGGTCCCGACGGAGCCGGAGAAGTCGGCATCTGCGGTCCCGACGGAGCCGGAGAAATCGGCATCTGCGGTCCCGATGGAGCAGGAGAAGTCGGCGCCTGTGGTCCCGACGGAGCCGGAGAAGTCGGCATCTGCGGTCCCGACGGAGCCGGAGAAATCGGCATCTGCGGTCCCGATGGAGCAGGAGAAGTCGGCATCTGCGGTCCCGATGGAGCAGGAGAAGTCGGCTGTTGTGGCCCGGATGGCATTGGCCCCGGACTCCCCGTTTGCGGATTCACCGCTCCGCCTTTTTGCGGCCCCGCCGACGGCGCGATCAACTGAATCGCACGCTCGGATTGTCCCTTCGACTTTGCTTCCGTTAAATCGGCCACCGCTTTCTGATCGATATACATGTCGTTCAACTTGCCCAGCGTTTTAGTGACCTTGCCGTCTTTGTAGATCTCGATCTTGTAGAGCGACTTGTCGTACTGCTTGAGAACGGCATTGAGCTGGGTGGCATCGGCCTTCGACAGTTTTGTCCCAGGATGTACCACAACGAAATCATCCTTGATCTCGACCTTGCCACTTTTTTCCGGTGGCGATTCCGTCGCACTAAGGACACCCGAACTCGCGAGAAAGACCAAAACAACACCTATCGCAGTTAGGTTTTTCATGCGGCCGTTGTCTGTCTGACCAACCCAACAGTCAAGGCTAAACACGCCGCTAACGCGGAAACTCCAAGTCCCAAAACCCAAACTCCAGGGAATCCCCCAAGGGACCAAACTTCAAAGAATTTCGAGGTGTTGGGATTTCGAGCCTGGTATTTTGATTTTATTTGTTAAGGGCCAGTCCGGCTCGGACTGCACCACTGATCCACCCAATCGTTCACCGTTTTATACCAAAGCCGCGAATTCTGCGGCTTGAGCACCCAGTGACCTTCGTCCGGGAAATACAACATTTTCGACGGCACCTTCAGCGCTTGCAGCGTGGTGAACAGATCGAATCCTTGTGATACATCGAGCCGGTAATCGTTCTGGCCGTGAATCACCAGCGTTGGCGTTTTGAATTTGTCCGCGAACAAGTGCGGCGAAAATTTCCGGTAAAGCTCGCGCTTCTTCCACGGCGGCCCTTTGAATTCCCAATTCACGAACCAGAGCTCTTCGGTCGTTCCATAGGCCGACTCGGTATTGAAGGTCCCGTCGTGCGACACGATGCATTTGAAGCGATCGGTGTGACCGAGAATCCAGTTCGCCATGTAACCGCCGTAGCTCGCGCCGAGCGCGGCCTCGCGGTTCTTGTCGATAAACGGGAATGTCTTCTCCACGTAATCGAGCCCCTTCATTAGATCGACATACGGTTTACCGCCCCAATCGCCGCTGATCGAACCGGTAAACTTCTGCCCGTAACCGGTCGAGCCGTGGAAATTAATCATCACCACCACGTAGCCGCCTTGGCCCCGAAAGCTTTCGGGGTTGCCGACCGCGAACAACTCCGCGTTCCAGCGATACGTCCACGAATCTCCCCACGCCCCTTGGGGCCCACCATGGATCAAAAATTTCAACGGATACTTCTTGGTCGCATCAAGCCCCGGCGGCGTCACCATGAATCCCTGCACGTCATCGTTGTTTGCGCCTTTGAATGTAAACGACTCCAACGGCTGCATGTCGATCTGCGACAGCAGCGCGTCGTTCAAGTGTGTCACTGCGGTCGGTTCGCTATCTTTCTTGAGATCGGAGACGTCGGCGCGCCAAATCGTGTTAGGGGATGTATATGACATCCGCGTAAAGAATAAGGTCGAGCCACTCGTAATCAGATCATCAGCGTGCAGGCTGAACAATCCGATCGGCTCGTTCCCGTCCAGCTTAGCGGAAAATACGGGCGCCTCACCCTGATGCTCGGCAGTTAACAAAATCGAATCCGAGAAACGCCATGTGAAACTCCCAACCGATAGATCAAACTTCTCCGTCAGGTCACGCGTCTTCCCTGATTGTCGATCTTGGACAAACAGCCGCCATTTATCGGCTTCGAAGCCGGCACGGGCTTGCGAACGCCAGGCGAGATATTTTCCGTCCGGCGAATAGAGCGGCGTCGAATCGGCGCCGGGACTGGTGGAAATTTTTTTCGGCTGGGCTGTAGCGTGCGCTGTCCTCAGC
>Ga0209378_1003295_pt1 | contig 10929 bp, 9 predicted proteins | sample GraSoiAngelo_156_FD_186170 | JGI IMG/M metagenome (GOLD analysis project Ga0209378, IMG submission 186170) | Grasslands soil microbial communities from the Angelo Coastal Reserve, California, USA - 14_1009_13_40cm (SPAdes) (version 2) | ecosystem: Environmental > Terrestrial > Soil > Grasslands ... | reverse complement strand
CCGTGCTCCTGATCGTTGCTGCCCTCGATCGTGTGCAACTGATTGATTTCTATCATCTGGCCCGGCAAGAGTTCGGCCTGGACGTCCTGCTCGAGGTGCACGATGAGCGGGAGCTGGACCTGGTGCTCGAACGGCTTTGCGAAGCCCGGATCATCGGGATCAACAACCGCGACCTGACGACGTTTGTGACAACCCTCGATGTGACGCTCCGGTTGGCCAAACGCATTCCTGGCAACAAGCTGATCGTCAGCGAGAGCGGGATCTTCACAAGAGACGACGTAAAGCGGGTGGTTGAGGCGGGCGTCCGGGCCGTCCTGGTCGGCGAGTCTCTCATGACGGCCAAGGACGTCGGGGCGAAGATCAAGGAATTGATCGGGCCCCTTGCCGAAGAATAATAGGAACGGCTGTGAGATACCTTATTCTTTCAATTTTGGGATTTGGACTGCTGGTAAGCTCCGTCCAGGCTGATGTTTGGGTTTGTCAACAGGCGGACGGGACGCAGCTCTACTCGGATCAAAATATCACTGGTCAATGCCAACCGATGGCAAAACCCCCATCCTTACAGAGAGCGCCATCCGCCCAGAAGCCCACTCCAGGTAGCAAGGCCGAGAGGGAAGTTCTGCCAACTCCTAAAAGCAGGCACGAGGCTGCATCTAAAAGTTCTGCAGCAGTTTCGGGAGGCATCATCCAAATTGCGCGGGCAGGTCAGCGGGCCCCCAACGGAAACGGAATATTTTCCAGCATTGAGCTTCCTATAGAGCTTGGTACCCCAGGGCTTCAACCACGACGTCTTACCAAGGACGGTAAAGTGGTCTTTATTGCTGTACTTACTGGCACGCCCTTTGGACCGGATAATCAAGCCATCTGTGTGGGCTCTCCCGAAGCGATTATCGAAATTGTTCGGCTAGGCCAACCCGCGCCGGACGGTAACGGCACCTTTTCATCATTTAACGGAGTATCCATTGATAATCAGGGAAGCGGACTGGTGGCGTTTGTCAGTACGTTACGAGGGACCGAGCGAGGATTTAAGGACAACACAGGAATTTTTCTCGCTCATGCGAGTCGTCTGGACCAAATTGCTCGCACCAATCAGGCTATTCCGGACGGTAGCGGTGTGTTCTCAAGTTTAGAAGGACTGTCGTTGAACAGCAAAGGCGAAGTCGCGTTTAGCGGTTGGGTTGCAGGCCCTAGCGGTACCAATGATATTACGAGGGGTCTTTTTATCGCTAGGGATGGCAAGCTTATTCAAATCGCCCGAACTGGACGTCCATCGCCAGATGGCGCGCAGATGTTTTCAGGCTTTAGTGACCCCGTCATCAATAGCAAGGGCCAGGTGGCTTTTGTCGGTTATTTTGTTGCGACCACCGTAGACCGACAATCAGGGGTATTCTCAGCGAATGGAGCAGTGTATCTGTGGAACGGACGCAGCTTTGACGAAATTGCTCGGGTGGGTCAGACGGCGCCTGACGGCGACGGTGTCTTTTCTGAATTCGGCGCGCCTTCTTTAAATGATCGTGGTCAGCTAGCTTTCCAGAGTTATCTGCGTGAAACCTTAGGCGCTCGTGACACGAACGGCGTCTATTTCGCAACGGGGGGCGTCATCAAGCGAATCGCTAAGTCCGGACAGCCTGCTTCAGATGGGAATGGTGCAATCTCGGTATACGGCTACCCGAGACTCAATCAGGAGGGCCACATTGTCCTCCCGGTTACCTTTACTGGCACAAGAGGCGCCGGTGTGGATAATTCAGCTAATTTTCGCTGGAGTGAAGGGGCAGGCCTCATCCAGCTCCTCCGCTCCGGAGATCGTGCGTTGGATGGGAATGGAAGAATTTCCGGGATGGGTCGGCCGCGGATAAATGAGAGAGGCCAAGTCACGTTTGATGTTAGTTACACTGATACGACTCGTACAACGGGAATTATTCTGAACGATGGAGCAAGAACGATAGAAATTGCGAGGGCAGGTCAGCCAGTCCCGGATGGAAATGGGAAGGTTTTGGCGCTAAGTCATCCTGCGATCAATGACCGTGGACAGATTGCTTTCTTTGCCACCCTCGCCGATACCCTCCGTGGCAATTACGACAATAGCGGAGTTTACATCTGGTCCCCATCGCAATGAGAAGCCTAGTATCCGGCGAGTCTCTCATGACGGCCAAGGACGTCGGGGCGAAGATCAAGGAATTGATCGGGCGCAAGGATGAATAGTTTCTACAGGACGAACATCAGGCCGACGAGCTGGCTGGGGCCATGGTCCTTGTCCCTCACCCACTGCACGCGGGCCAGCACCGGCACGTTCACCGGAACGGAGGACATGGGGATCCAAGTCCGAACCAGCGCGCCGATCTCTAGGAATGAGTGCCCTCGTGTCTCCATGGCGATCCCGCCGCTACTGAGGTCGACGATCTTCCCCTGAAAGAGCACTTCCTGGGGCGGCATCGCCGGTGTGCCGACCTTTCCTGTGTAGGTGACAGGGAACGTATACGAATGGCGTGGCGCCATTCGTTTTTCCTCAGGCGGTTGAACCATGGCACCAATCCTTTCGGCCAGGAGTTCACCGAGGGTAGACGGCAGCAAGCCTACACTGTCCGCTGTCGGACCTCAAGCCAGCTTTCGTAGGCCCAACGCTTCCAGCAGTCCCTGGATGTCGAGTCGGGCGATAAGCGCATCCCGATGTCGCGGCCACGTGGCGGGAAGCCCCTCGCAATACGGCAGTTCGCCGAACGAGCGGACGTGCGAGAGCCGCAGGATGGTCGGGATCGTGTCGCTCTCGTCCCGAGCCGCCGGTGGCCTGGTCGGGTGGTTGAAGACCAGGCCCAGGATCGCCACGCCGCGGGTTCGCAGGCAGTCCAGCGTCAGAAGGGTGTGATTGATGCTGCCGAGGCCGGCACGGGCCACCAGGAGCACCGGCAGCCCCAGGCGCTTGATCAGGTCCACGACAAAGAGGTCAGCAGTCACGGGCACGAGCACACCGCCGATGCCTTCCACAAACACGCAGTCGTGGCGGGCCGACAGGGTCTGGAGCGCCTGCGTGATGCGCGCCGGGTCGATCGCGACGTTGGCATGGGCGGCAGCGACGAGCGGCGAGGCGGCCAGCCGGAAGCGATAGGGGACGACGAGGTCGGGCGCATCACCGGTCTCCGTCACGGAGAGGAGCCAATCCGGATCGGAGAGTGCGTGCCCGTCGGCCGGTCCCGTGGCGATCGGCTTCATGACCCCGACGTTGACGCTGTGCGCCTTCAACGCCGACGTCACGGTGGCTGTCACCAGCGTCTTGCCGACGCCGGTGTCGGTGCCGGTGACGAAGACGCCGCGGGCTGTCGGCATAGAAGAGCTGGTCAAAAGGGTGGGATCCGGCTGTCGAGGTTGAAGACCTGACCCGAGACGTTCCGCAGGTCCGCCAGCGCCACCACAAAGGAAGCCACGGCGTCCGGGGCCGTGCCGTGTCCGAGGGCCGGGCCGAATGGGGCCGGCGTCGGATCGGCGCGAAACCCGGTCAGGGAGGTGGCATGCCAGCCCGGCAGGACCATGTTGACGCGCACGTTCGCCGGTCCCCATTCGCGCGCGACGCTTCGCAGGAGCCCGAGGAGGCCTGCCTTGGCGGCCGCGTAGGGCGCCTGACCGGCTCGTCCCTGCAGCGCCGAGAAGGACCCGATGAGGATCACGGAACCGTCGCCTTGGGCCTGCATGACGGCGCCCGCGCTCTGCAGGCAGAGAAAGGCACCGGTCAAGGTGGTGGCGAGGACTCTGTCCCAGGCTTCGTCCGAGAGGCGGAGGAGCAGGCTGTCGTCGGATGCCGCCGCGTTACAGACCAGCACGTCCAGCCGATGCCACCGATCCACCGCGGCCGTTACCATCGCGGCGACGTTCTTCCTGTCCCGGACGTCAGCTTGGTAGGCGAATGCGGAGCCGCCCGCGTCTTCGACAGCCTTGACTGTCCGGCCGGCCTCGTCGGCGTTCGTCCGGTAGTTGACGACCACGCGAGTGCCGACGGCGCCGAAGCCGACCGCGATGGCGCGGCCGAGCCCACGGGAGGCCCCGGTCACCAGCACCACACGGCTCTCGGACGATCTCCTGGATTCCACGTAATCCTCTCGCACGCGCGCGGATTATAGCATGGAGCCTGGCTTGATGGCGCGGAGGGGTTGTGCTACGTTACACAACACAGCGTCAGTCGCGACCATCCGGTCCGCCAAGAGGGTGATCCGTCCCGTGCGTCAGAAGGCCTTCATCACAGTGCTGGTCGTCAGTGCCGCGTGCGTCCTACCCTCGGCCGGCCTCGATGCGGCCGGCAACAATCCCATCCTCAAGGAGATTCAAAACACCGAAGAGTATTTCCCGGACGAGATCGGCAGCGTCTGGCGGTATCACGGCCGCACCCACACGGATACGGTCGCGCAGGCCGCCGAGGTCACCTTTTCGAACGAAGTATCCGCCATCGGCACGACCAACATCAAAGGCGAAACCGTCAAGATCTTCCGCGAAACCAACCAAGGGAACAAGGGACCGACCGACGGGTTTTTCCGCCGGGACAAGACGGGGATCACCTATTATGGAAGCCAGCCCACCACGCCGTTTGAACAGCAGCTGGTCCCCTACCGGGTGCTGGCGTTCCCCCTGGTCATGAACGGCACCTTCCGGCAGCTCGAGAAGCGGGGCGTGGACATGCAGGCAGATCTGGACGGCGACGGCCGTCACGAGCAGGCGGACGTCGTGGCCGACGTGCGGGTCGTGGCGCACACGCCGGTAACGGTGCCGGCCGGCACCTTCAACGATGCCGTCCAGATCGATGCCTCGATGACCATCGTGATCTCCCTGACGAAGGACCGGCGCGTGATCACAAGCCGGGACCGGATCACGAGCTGGTTCGCCCGCGGCGTCGGACTCGTGAAGTATGTAGAGGAGATCGAAGCCCCGCCCGTGCTGGAAACGCGGGGTGAGGTGACCTATGTGAGCGAGGAGCTGGAAAGCTACGCCCTCAAGGGGACGGTGGAAAGGGGCCTCTAAGTCTCTCCTGCAGAGCATCGTCCGACTCGCAGACCTTCTGCAAGACCTCCAGCAGGTGATCAATCTGAGCCGGCGTGTGGCCGGCCGTCACGCTCAGGCGGATGCGACTGGTGCCGGCGGGTACCGTCGGAGGGCGGATGGCCGGCGCGTAGACGCCGTGGGCCAGCAGGGCCTCGGAGAGACGGAGCGCCGCCTCGGCATCTCCGATGAGGAGCGGAATGATCGGCGTGCGGCTGTCCAGGGTGTCGAAGCCCGCCTGCCTGACGCCGTCGTCGAGGCGACGACGCAGGGCCCACAACCGCTCCCGTCGCTCCGGTTCGTCTTCGATCACGTCGAGCGCGGCGATGGCGGCCGCGGCTAGCGCGGGCGGGAGCGCGGTCGTGTAGATGAACGTGCGCGCCCGGTTCACTAGGTACTCGATCAGGTCTCGAGGCCCCGCCACGAAGCCGCCGAGCCCGCCCAGCGCCTTGCTGAGGGTCCCCATCTGCACGAGCGGCCGGCCGTCCAGACCGAAGTGCTCCACCGTCCCCCGACCGGTCGCGCCCATGACGCCGGTCCCGTGCGCGTCGTCCACGACCACGGTGGCGCCGGCGTGCTCCGCCGCCTTGGCGAGCTCGGGGAGCGGAGCCAGATCCCCGTCCATGCTGAACACGCCGTCCGTGACGACCAACGCGGGGCGGGGAGCCCGCCCACGTCGCAGGAGCCCCGTCAGCTGCGCATGGTCCCGGTGGCGATACACCCGCAGCGGGGCGTCGCAGAGCCGGCACGCGTCAATCAAGCTGGCGTGGCAGAGCCGGTCGGCGTAGATGACGGAGCAGTCTTCCGCCAGTGTGGTGATCAGGCCCAGGTTGGCCTGGTATCCGGTCGGGAACACCAGAGCGGCCTCGACGCGCTTGAAGGCCGCCAGGCGCGCTTCCAGCTCCCGATGGGGGCGCAGACTCCCGGAGACCAGCCGCGAGGCCCCCGCCCCGACGCCGTAGCGGCGGACGGCGTTGATGGCGGCTTCGGTCACCCGCGGATGGGTGGCGAGGTCCAAGTAATTATTGGAGGAGAAAAGGAGGATCCGGCGTCCTTCCAGTTCGACTTCGGGGCCGGGGGCGGAATCGATCGTGCGCAGTCGCCGGAGGAGGGAGCGCCGGGCCAGGGCATCCAAGCGGGAGCGGAACATGACGCCCCTCATACTCCGGACCTGTCGAGGTGTCAACCGCGACGGCCGTTACGGCGCACTGAGCGTCGCGCGCCTTCGCCAACGAGCGTGTCCGATCATGCCCAGACAGATCAGCGTGCCTGCGAGGGAGGCCGCCGCGCCCACGCCCAGCAGCGGCGTCTCATACCGGAATGTGACGGTGTGGATACCCGCCGGCACGACGACCGCTCGGACGAGAACATTGGCGCGCAGGATCGGCAGCGCGGCACCGTTCTCGAGGGTCGCCGTCCAGCCCTGATCGAAGGCGTCCAGCAGGATCAGGACGGCCGGCTGCGGGGTCTCCGTCCGCACCCGGACCTCTTCGGGTGCGTAGTGTTCGACCGCGGCGGAGCCGCTGAGCGCGGGGCGCGGCAGGGTCGCGTCGGTCGTTTCGATCACATCCACGTCTCCGTTCAGGAAATCGGGCCTCGCGAGGAGGGCAGCGGGATCAAGGGGCGTGGGGGCGCGCTCCGGACGCGGCGACAGATAGACGCGCGGCCTGGCGGGGATCGGATTCTCGAACAGCGCCAGGTCATAGGGCGGAAGCTCCACCACAAGCCCCTTCGCAAGCCGCGGGTCTTTCAAGTGGTACCGGCGACCGATGTAGTACTTAGCGTTCAGACGCGCCGCGGCCTCGATACCCGTCCGCGGGTTCAATGTCTCGGCGAACCGGGAGCTGTAACCAGACAGATAAGGCAAAACGGATTCGAGGTGAAAATCGGCGTTGTGTTCGTGGTCGAGAGCCTGCCGACGTTCCACTGATCCGGCGCCATCGTACCCGAGCAGACCCATGAGTTCGCTCGGCCACACGAGGACCGGCTCAGGAATAGAAATCAGTCGGAACCGTCCGGGACCGCCCGTGCCTTCACGTGCCTTCAGGGTTTCGGCGAGTGGCGGGGTGAAGGTCGCGGTTTCGCCGGGTGCGGTGTGATAGACCTCCAGGTTCGCGCGTGTGAGGTCCAGCGCCACTATCATCACCAAGGCGACGAGGAGCGCTGCTTGCTGAAGTACGTCCCGGCGAATCGCAAGGATCACGAGGGCCGTTCCGCTAGTCGCGGTCGCACTCCAGAGAAAGGCAACCGCTGCCGTCTTTGTCACTTCGCGGGCCAAGTCTTCAGTTGCTCCGAAATACGCAGTTGTCCACATGCTGGCTGCCTCGGTCCGAAGGCCGAGCCACGCTGCTGCACACAGTGCGGTCGCCACGAACCAAGGTGCAGGCCTTCCCTGGTCAGTCCGTAACGCATCGAGTCCTGCTCCGGCGAGCATGGCAGCTGCAAAGGTCACCACTCCTATGAACTTTTCAGGGTACCGGAACGCCGACCAGAGCGGCACCACCTTATACAAAACCGCGTACAGACCGCCGAACTGCCCGAGCGAAAGCAGCAGCGCAACGCCACCGAGTACAACGAACACGTTCAGATCGCGGCGGTGCCAGGCCCCGAGGAGGGCCAGTCCTGTGACAGGGACCCCCAGGTAGACACTCTCGGCCCAGAAGCCGCCGTGAGGTGTGCCGAAAAGGACGCGTGCCATCACCACGGGATCTACTTGTTCGCGTAGTGGCGAGGCGAGCACGTTCACTAACCGCAGGGGATAAGTCGACCAGTGGAGCGCCTGCTCTTGGAACAGAAAGGGCAGTGCGCGTTCGCTGCCTAGAAAAACCACCCAGGCTGGCCCGAGTTGCGCACCTGCCAGCAGGAGGGCGAGTCCTGCGGTGAGGGCCAGCCGGAGCCCCGCTTCCCGGTAGGCGCCCGGCGCACGGGCCCAGGTCCAGAGCAGGGCAATGAAGCCATAGTAGTACCCGGTCTGCACATCGCCGTTGAGGAAGAGCGTCGCCCACACGACCGCCGGCGCCACCGCCCACGGGCGCGTGCCCACGAGGGCCTTCTCCAGCCCGGCACAGAAGAGCGGGAGCAGGCAGATCGAGTACAGGTACGTGAGGTTGTCCGTGAGGGACACGACGTAGCCGGAGAGCGCGAACGCCAGGCCAGCCAGCAGCGCCCCGGTGCGCGAGACGTGCAGCGTGCGGCCCAGTGCAAAGGCGCCGAGCGCGGCGAGCAGGCACGCGAGCAGCGTCGAGAGCCGATACGCGTCGGGGACCGAGAAGAAGATGTAGAGCGCCGTGAACGGATGGAAGACGCCCGTGTGTGTCACGCCGATATACGGGCGGCCTAGGGCCTCGTACGGGAACCACTGCGGGAGTTCACCGGTGGCAAGCCGCTCGATGAGGTAGTGCTTGAGCGGGAGAAAAAACCGGAATGCATCGCGTTTGATGAGGACCAGCCCCGGCCACCAGAGGCCGTGGTAGAAGACGAGGGTGATGCCGCAGAGGGCGGCCACGGCGGCGCCCGAGGGCGCGCTGAGCCACGCGATGCGGCCGCGCCCGGCGCGGGTCGGCTCGGGTAAAGCGGATGTGCTCATGGCCGGGCCGTCGGAGGGCCCAGCCGCTGCCAGCGGGCACGTGCGAGCAGCGCCAGGCAGAGCGCACACCCCACCAGGGAGGCCGCCGCGCCCACGCGCAGCAGCGGCGTCTCATACTGGAACGTGACGGTGTGGACGCCCTCCGGCACGATGACTGCCCGCACCAGCGCATTGGCCCGATGAATGGGCATTGGGGTGTTGTGGTCGAGCGTGGCTGTCCAGCCAGTATCGAAGGCGTCGAGCAGGATCAGGACAGCTGGCTGCGAAGTCTCCACCCGGACTCGCACCTCCTCAGGCGCATACCGCTCGATGGTTGCGATCCCACCTGGCACGGGCCCGGGCGGAACCGCGGTGGGTGTTTCAATCACATCCACGTCTCCGTTTAGGAAATCAGGCCGTGTCAGCAGCTCTGTCGGATCGACCGGCACATTGGCACGCTCCGGTCGCTGCGACAGATACACTCGCGGCTTGGCGGGAACGGGGTTGCGAACCAGTGCGAGGTCGTATTCGGGCAGTTCTGCAATCCATGCATGGCCAAAACGCGGCTGCTGAAAATGTACCCGGTGTCCAATGTAATAGCCAACATTGAACCGCGCAGCGGCTTCGACTCCTAAGCTCGCTGGCAACGTTCGTTTCAGCCCTGGGAGATAATAAAAGACTGTCTCAAGGTGAAACTCGGCGTTGTGCTCAAGAGCGAGTGACTGCCGGCCCTCTATGGCCTGCGCGTCGTGACCAAGGAGGCGATAGACACGGTCCGGAACGATGTAATAGGAATCGCGGAGCGTGATTACTCGAAAACGGCCTGGGCTCGCAATGCCCTCACGGGCGGCAATGGCTTCAGCCAGTGGAGGATTGAACGTCAAGGCCTCCACTGGGGCTGTGTGGTACACCGTGTGATTGGCACGGGCAAGGTCGAGCGTCACAATGGCCGCCAAAGCGACAGAAAGAAGGGCTTCACTGAGCCATCCCCTTCTGCTTGCGAGGACAGTGAGCCACACTCCTAGCGCAGCACTGGCGCTGAAGAGAAAAGCACGAGCGGCAGTGCTGGTCACCGAGTAGGCCAAGTTCTCTGGCGCAACGAAGCTGGCTGCGACCCATTCACCGGCGCTCGCGGTGCGTAGAACGAACCACGCGATAAGACAGACAAGCGCCGACGCCAGCCAGGGTATCGGAGAGCCCTTGCTGGTTCGTAGCGCGTCGAGACCTGCGCCTGCGAGCATCGCCACTGCGAAAGAGACAAGACCCATGAGTTTCTCGGGGTACCGGAACGCCGACCAGAGCGGGACGATATGGTAGAAGACTTCGTAGAGGCCGCCATACTTCCCGAGTGCAAGGAGCAATGCGAGCAGACCTAGTAGAGCGAGAACCCGAAGATCTCGTCGGTGCCAGGCACCAAGGAATGCCAATCCCATTACGGGAATTCCCAAGTAGAGGCTCTCGGCCTGTACGCTCCACGGCCGAGTTGGATTGTCTAAGAAGAAACGCCCCACGTCTGCAAGGTCTTTGTATTCGCCGATTGGGGAAGCTAAGATGGTCACCAGCCGGAGAGGGTGGGTTGACCAGTGTAACGCCTGCTCCTGGAACAGCTCAGGCTGCACGCGGTCGCTGTCAACGAACACAGCCCAGGCTGGTCCCAGTTGCACGCCTGCAAGTAGGGATGTGAGACCCACCACAAGCAACAACCTGGTAAATGCTGCGCGATAGGGACTAGGCGCACGCGCTGCCGTCCAGAGTAGTGCAATGAAGCCGTAGTAATAACCTGTCTGGATGTCGCCGATCAGAAACACTGACGTCCAAACAACTGCAGGCCATACCATTTGTGTATAGCTGCCTACGAGTGTTCGCTCCAGAGTGGTGCATAGGATCGGGAGCATGCAGACCGAATACATGTATTTGAGGTTCTCAGTCAGTGAAACAACATATCCTGAGAGTACTAGTGTAATACCGGCGAGCAAGGCCCCAGCGTGCGAAAATCTTAACGTGCGTCCCAGCATGAAGGCGCCAACTACTCCCAGAAGACAAGATAGAAGCGCCGAAGCGCGATAGGCCTCAGGAACGGCCAACAGAAGGTTGAGCGCCGTAAAGGGGTGGAACACGCCTGTCATGGCCACTCCGATGAATGGTCGCCCCATAGCTTCATAGGGGAACCATTGCGGCAACTCGCCTGCCGAAAGTCGCTCGATTAGATACTGCTTGAGCGGGAGTTCAACTTTAAAGGCGTCGCGCTTGATAAGCACGAGGCCGGGTAGCCAGAGTCCATGGTAGAAGGCAAGGGTGATGACGCAGAGCACCGCCATCGCGATTCCTATCGGCGACCCCACGCG
>Ga0209378_1003291_pt1 | contig 10937 bp, 11 predicted proteins | sample GraSoiAngelo_156_FD_186170 | JGI IMG/M metagenome (GOLD analysis project Ga0209378, IMG submission 186170) | Grasslands soil microbial communities from the Angelo Coastal Reserve, California, USA - 14_1009_13_40cm (SPAdes) (version 2) | ecosystem: Environmental > Terrestrial > Soil > Grasslands ... | reverse complement strand
ATCAGGACCAGCTTCTTCTTTACCTCGCGAATCTGAAGCAACGGATGCAGCGTTGGATCAGTCCGCTTTTGCAATGAAACAAGCACTCTGTTCATCAACGCGGCATAGGGACGGCCGGCGAGAGCGTGCTGCTGCGCGCGCCGCATCTTCGAAGCTGCGACCATCTGCATCGCCTTCGTGATTTGCGCGGTATTGCGGATCGATTTGATCCGCCGCCGTATGTCCTGCGTATTTGCCATTGCTCGTTAGGCGGAAATCATTTCCAGGTCGTTTTGAAGTCCTCGAGTGCGCTCTTGAGCTGTGACTCGAGGTCTTGATCGAGTTGCCCTTTCTCGCTAATCGCACGAAGCAAACTTTCTTTCCGGGTCTGCAGCCAATCCTGCAGTTTCAACTGATATTCTTTCACGCGATCGACCGGCACAGAATCGACATACCCATTTTGCATCGCCCACATGACCGCAACCTGCTCTTCAACTGGAATCGGGTTGTACTGCTTTTGCTTGAACAACTCGACAATCCGCTGACCGCGTTCGAGGCGCGCTTTGGTCGCCGCGTCCAAATCGGAACCGAATTGCGCGAACGCCGCCAACTCGCGGAATTGCGCCAGATCGAGCTTCACTTTGCCGGCCACCTGCGCGGCCGAACCGACGCGGCTTACCGACAAGCCGACCGAAATCGCAGGGCGGACGCCCTGGTAAAAGAGGTCGGTCTCGAGGTAAATCTGGCCGTCGGTGATCGAGATGACGTTCGTAGGAATGTAGGCCGACACGTCGCCTGCTTGCGTCTCAATGATCGGCAATGCGGTTAGCGAACCGCCGCCGAATTCCTCGGCGATACGCGCGCTGCGCTCGAGCAACCGCGAGTGCAGATAAAACACGTCACCGGGATACGCTTCGCGACCGGAAGGTCGTTTGAGCACGAGCGAAACCTGACGATACGCAACCGCGTGCTTTGACAAATCGTCATAGATGATGAGCGCGTCCATTCCATTGTCCATGAACCACTCGCCCATGGCTGCGCCGGCAAACGGCGCCAGATATTGATTCGTCGCAGTGTCCGATGCAGGCGCGGAAATGATTGTCGTGTACGGCATCGCGCCTTCGCGTTCGAGAACGTCGAGTGAGCGCGCGACGTTGGAATTCTTCTGACCGATCGCAACGTAAATGCAATAAAGCGGGCGATAATTCTGGTCGCCTTTTTCTTCGGCGGCCTTGTTCAACCGCGCTTGACTGATGATTGTGTCAATCGCGATCGTCGATTTCCCGGTCGCCCTGTCGCCAATGATCAATTCGCGCTGGCCGCGGCCGATTGGAATCATTGCGTCGATCGCCATGATTCCGGTCTGGACCGGTTGGCTCACGCTGCGCCGCTTGATAACGCCCGGGGCGATTTTTTCGAGCGGATAAAATGTTTCGGTCTTAATAGGCCCCTTGTCGTCGAGGGGCAGCCCGATAGTATTCACCACACGACCAAGAAGGGCTTTGCCAACAGGGACTTGAAGAAGTTTTCCCGTAGTCTTCACTTCGTCGCCTTCGGACACTTTGGTTGTTTCCCCGAGCAAAATCGCACCGACTTCAGTCTCCTCCAGGTTCAAGGCGAGCCCGAAGACGCCGTTCGGGAACTCAATCATTTCGTTGAGCATGACATCGCTCAACCCTTCGATGCGGGCGACGCCGTCTCCAGTTTCGCGGACAACGCCGACATTGCTCTTCGATGTCGATGTTTTTAGTCCCGCGATTTTCGTTTCAATCTCTTCTAGAATGCTGCTCATGATTTTGGTTGGTTAAAGTTGTTGTTGAAGCCGTTCCAGGCGGTTGCGCAGAGTGCCGTCCCAGACGTCACTGCCTACGCGCACGCGCACACCACCGAGCAGCGTTGGATCGACAACGAATTCGGTAGTCAGATCTTCGCCGTATTTTCTCTTCAGCCGCGCAACGATATCGACCGCCGCCTCCGGGGCCAGTTGGGTCGCGCTCTCAATTCTGGCGTGCCTTTTTTCAATCTCGAGCCGAAGCAGACGCTTAAAGTACTGCAGGACGTCCATGAAATGGCGCGGACGCTTTGTAATTAGCGACTGCACCAGCGAAGCGATCTTGCCGCGGTCAAGTTGGCCGTCGGTAAAGCTGGCGCGCAACATTTCCCGGGCAAGTTGACGGATCTCTTTGTTAATTTTCATCAGGCAACCTGGCGCGCAGCTTCCTCCTGCAAGCGTTTTTGATCCTCGGCCGTGAGCACTTTCCCGGTAACTTTCGCAGTCGTATCAATCACCAACCGGCCGAGCTCCCGTTTCAACGTTTGCATTTGGCGTTCGTGTTCGAGCGCTGCCGCTTCCTTCGCCTTGGCCAGAATTTGCTCCGCAGCGGTGATTGCTTCCTGTTGTTTCCGCTCAGCCAAATGCGAACTGCTCGCGCGCGCTTCGTCGATCATCCGTTGCGCATCCGCATTCGCCTTCGCCACAATTTCTTGATAACGCTTCTCTGCCTCAGCGAGTTCCTTCCGGATTTTCTCCGCGTTAAGCTGGCCTTCTTCGATCTTTCGCCGCCGATCTTCGAGCACGGCCAGGATCGGTTTGTAAGCGAACTGCCGCAGCAAAAAAGCGACAATACAAAAACTCACCACCTGGGAGAGGAATAATTGCCAATTCCAACCGAAGGTATCAGCCGTATCGTGAAGCATCTCGGCAAAACCTCCCGCAGCAGCAGCGATCATCGGATTCATAAGGTAAAACTCATGCGCGCGGGCAATTCGCCCGGGCCCTTTAAAATGTTAGTGACCGAGCAGGAATAACGCGTAGAACACGATCGCCTCGGTGAACGCGATGGCGAGAATTCCATGCACTAAGACCTGGGTGAAGGCACCGGGATTTCGGCCGACAGCGGTCGCCATTCCCAAGCCGGTGAGCCCCACGCCGATTCCTACACCCATCGCGGCAAGGCCGACGTGAATGCTTCCGGTCATTTCTGCTAGTAGTGGTAATATCATAGTTTGTTTTTTGGTTGGTTTGGCGACCTCACCTTGAAGTCGCCTAAATTTTCAGTGCGCGTGCTCCGGGCCGTGGTCATGCTGCGCAATCAACATTGTGAAAACCGCCGTCAAAAGCATAAAGACAAGCGCCTGGACAATGCCGACGAGAATCTCCATGAAATAAAATGGAATCGGAAGAATCGGCGCGAGGTAAGGGTTCAGCGTCGACATCGCCTCCAAAATGCTTTCACCGGCATAGATGTTCCCAAAGAGTCGAAAGCTCAGCGAAATCGGTCGGAAAAGAATCGAAATCACTTCCAGCCAGCCGACCATGAAGAAAATCACTGCCATCAGGATTTTTAAGATCCCGGTGGTCTCGCCTTTTGGCGCAAAGAGATGTTTTAAAAATCCGCCGACGCCGTTAGCTTGAAGCGCCCAAACGATCCAAAGCAAAAAGAAAATCACCGCCATCGCCGTCGTCATGTTCAGATCGGCGTTGCCGCCGCGCAAAAGTGGGCGATCAATATGAAAAGTGCCGTTCGGATCGTAATGACCCCAGCCGATCGTGCCGATGCCGGGAATCAGGCCGAACCAGTTCACAAATAGAATAAAGATAAAAATCGTCGCGAAAAACCAAAAAGTTTTCCTGACCAGCTCGCGTCCGATGATTCCCTCGAGGAAATTGTAAAGACTCTCGACCAGCCATTCCCAAAAATTTTGAATGCCGCTCGGAATCGGTTTGATCCGGCGGGTCGCGATTTGCGCGAAAACGATGATGCCCGCGGCCACGATCCAGGTCACGAGCATCGAATTGGTGATCGCAAACTTGCCAATCTCAACGATCGGAGCCGCTTTCAGCGGCACACCTTCATGCTCAACTTGCGCCGGCGCTGCTGTTTCCGCCCCAAATGCAGAGATCACCAGTGTCGCGCTGAACATGAGCGCCAGGATCGACATCAGTAAATAACGGTTGCGCATTTCGATTGTCAGCCAAGTGGCACGGGCATCCCGCCCGTGATCTCTCGCGCTCCGAAGTCGAGCCGCGAATCTTGACGCGCTTACCAAAGCCGTTTTTGCGCGGATGACAAGCGACTTTCGTTGAAAAAATGTAGCTGCGTCGCTCCGCGACGCGTGTGCGTTTCGCAGAGCGAAACGGCTACAGCTCAAGCCATTTCTCCAATTTCTCCTTCAGCTTCTCAATCCCCTCGCCTTTCGCCGCCGAAATCGGGACGATGTCGATCTTCGGGAATTTCTTGCGCACTCCGCTAAGATTTTCTTCCGCGCACGGCAAATCCATTTTGTTCGCAATGACAAACCATGGACGCTGCGACAACAGCGGATCGTAAAGATCGAGCTCTTTGCGCAGTTGCTGCAAGTCTTCGACCGGATTGCGACCTTCGCTTCCCGCAACATCGATAACGAAGAGGAAAATCCGGCACCGCGTGATGTGCCGCAAAAATTCGTGACCTAGCCCCAGCCCGCGATGCGCGCCTTCGATCAATCCCGGAATGTCCGCGATCGTCGCGCGTCGATAACCGGAAAATTCCACTACGCCGATGATCGGATGCAGGGTCGTGAAAGGATAGGCCGCGACTCTCGGCCGCGCGGCAGAAATTTGTCGGACCAAAGTTGATTTGCCGGCGTTTGGATAACCAACGAGGCCGGCATCGGCGATTGTGCGCAGTTCTAATGAAAAGTGACCCGCCTCGCCTTCTTCGCCTTCGGTGTACTGCCGCGGGGCGCGATTGCGCGAACTTTTGAAATGCACATTCCCCTTCCCGCCCGCGCCCCCGCGACAAAGGACAAACTCCTCTCCGTCCTGAGTAAGATCGACAATCGGAGCGGCGGACGTTGGACGTCCTTTCTCATCCGCTGGCCAAACGATTGTTCCGACCGGCACCTTCACGATTTTCGCCGGGGCTGACTTCCCGTGCATTTTCTTTCCCATTCCGTGACCGCCACTTTTCGCCTTGATGATCGGTTCGTAGAAAAGGTTCGAGAGGTTATCGACGTGCCGATCTGCGCGGAGAATCACATCGCCGCCGCGCCCGCCGTCACCACCGTCGGGTCCACCTTTCGGCACAAATTTCTCCCGCCGAAAGCTGACTGAGCCGCGTCCGCCACTGCCCGCTTGCGCAAAAACTTTAATTCGATCGATAAACATTATTCGCTTTTCTGTTAAACAAATGAAGCCTTTAACCGTCGAAGTAGTTATGCGACTTCAACGCGTAAGCTTAGTCGGTTTCCTTATATTTGCCGGTTTTTGCTACGCTCAAACATCGCTTACGCCCATGCCCGAAGCGGCCGAAACAGGAATTGAAGGCGTGATTGCGGTGGGGCCGATTCATGGCGGACCAGTCCGGCCCGGTATCCCGAGCACAAAGCCGCTGGCCAATGCGACCTTTGTTGTCGGCAACGAAACCGGCGCGGTCACTGAGTTCACGACCGATGACCACGGCCGGTTCAGAGTTTCACTCGCGCCGGGTCATTACACCGTGACAAAGAAAGATCAGCAAAAAAGAATCGGCCGCTACGGGCCGTTCGATGTCGATGTTACGGCCGGTCAAATGACGAAGGTCGAGTGGCATTGCGACACCGGGATGCGCTGAGCAACGTGACCCATCGGACTCTCGTTCAGGGCAGGCAGTTGCATCCAGTATTTCGTCGCTGAGGGCTCGTTAGGCGGCACGCGTTTTGCGACGATTAGAGCCAATGTCGCGAAACTGCAAAGTCGCGTTGGCCGTTTTCCTGTCGCTTTCCGCGAATGCCGCAACCATGGCGGGCGGCGTTTCGGTTTTGTTCGTGGGGAATAGTCTGACCCAGGCGAATGATTTGCCGACGGTGTTCAAACGATTTGCGGCTCAGTCAGCGCTGCATGTTGATGTCACTGTTAACTCGATCACGCCCGGCGGCGCTTTCCTTTATGATCATTGGAGAAGCGGGGTAGCGCTTGCTCGATTGCGTGAGCTTCAGCCGAATTTTCTAATTCTTCAGGGCCAAAGCCTCGAGCCGCTGTTAGCGCCGCTAAAATTCAATTACTACGCGAACCTCTTCAAAACGGACGCTGATCGTATTTCCGCGAAGACTATTTTGTTTTCAACCTGGGCGCGACCGGCCGGGGATCCGTACTATAAAGACGTCACCTCGGGCGGATCTCCCGCCGAAATGCAAACGCGACTGAATTTGGCCTACGCATCACTCGCGCAAAACATCGGCGCGACGCTGGCACCGGTTGGTCTCGGATTCGAACGAGCCCGAAACGACGCCCCGGCGGTCGAACTTCTTAACGGGACGCAACACCCTTCACCAGCGGGCACCTACCTCGCGGCCGCGATCTTGTTTCGCGTCATCTTCAATAGTTCCCCGGTCGGATCTAACTATCACGCCAGCTTGCCAGCAACTACTGCCGATACTTTGCAGCGCGTCGCTGATTCAATTCCGTTGAACACAGCGCAGTAAAAGATCATCCCGATCTTATTTGAAATTCCGACCCCCGCTTACGACCAGATATTGTTCTTGCCCACTGCCAGGCAGTTCGTTAACCCTGCACCCTTCAACGTCTTATTCAATATGATATCCCTGCTTCTATTCGCGCCGTGTCCGTTTTTAGCTCAAGAGACATCTTTCGATTATTCGTATTCGACCTCGGGGAACCCACCGGGTCCGGTGTTCTGGATCTGTTGGTCCGCGTTCGTCATCCTGATGGTCGCCGCGATGTGGAAAGTGTTCACCAAGGCCGGCCAGCCGGGTTGGGCGGCGCTCATTCCGATCGTGAACGTTTATTTTCTGTGCAAAGTCGCCGGGCGTCCCGGTTGGTGGCTGATCCTAATGCTCATTCCGCTGGTCAATTTCATCATCCTGATCATTCTGGACATCGATGTCGCGAAGAACTTCGGGAAAGGTGTCGGTTTTGGGATCGGATTGCTTCTGTTGCCCTTTATTTTCTTTCCGATCCTCGGATTCGGCAGCGCGCAATACCAAGGCAGGCCGCAGTCAATCCCGACGGCATAAGGCTGGCCTTACTTCGACCAGTTCGGCTTTCGCTTTTCGTTGAAAGCGGCGATCCCCTCGCGCGCTTCGGCGGATTCGCGCGCGCGCATGTGATGCTTCAACGCAAGATCGACATCTTCCCCAACGGAGGTCGACCACAGTTCTTCGATCAAACGCTTGGTTTGCGTGAGCGCATTGGGAGCGCCTTGCAAAACTGAATCGGCAAACTTTTGCGCCTCGATCATCAATTGGTCAGGCGCAACCACGCGATTGACCAAACCGATTTCGCGCGCACGCTCGGCATCGATCAACTCGCCGCCAAGCACAAGCTCACGCATGTTGCGCTCGCCGATTTGTCGGCGCAAAAAAGTCATGACGAGTCCCGCGACCAAGCCGCGCCGAACTTCCGGATAACCGATCTTTGTTTTCTCGGCGGCGACGACAAAATCGCAGGCTGACATAATTCCGGCACCGCCGGCAACCGCCGCGCCGTGAACGGCCGCGATCGTTACCAGACGCGTTTCGGCAAGTGTGATCAATGCCTTGGCGACCAATTCGGCAGTCATGTGCGCCTTCTTCTGGTCGGCCGCTTCCTTCAAATCGAGCCCGGTGCAAAACGCCGCACCCGAGCCGCGCAAAATAAGAACGCGTTCGTCCGCTTGATCGGAAGCAACTTTAATCGAGGCGACTAATTCATTCAGCAGCTCAATCGTCAACGAGTTGCGCCGTTGAGGGCGATTCAACGTCACTACTGTGATCTGCGGACTCTGTTTCTCAATCAGAACGACTGGCATAAATCAGAGGTCAGCGATTAGCATTAAACTTGAATGACACCGGTGTGGAAGCGCGCTTTCGGCGTTGGACGAGAGACATATTCGAGCAACTGAACCAACGCCTCCCGCGTTTCGTGCGGTTGAACGATCGCGTCGACCCAACCGCGCGCCGCGCCGTAACGAATGTCGGTTTGTTCTTCGTAATTCTGTTTCACTTTTTGGCGGAGCTCGTCGAGCTCTTCATGCGACGCCTTTTTGTCGCCACGATCGCGGGCCCGCGCGAGAATTGAAAAAACTGTGTCCGAGGCCTGGGCCGCGCCCATCACTGCGTAACGCGCAGTCGGCCACGCCACAATGAATCGCGGGTCGTAGGCCTTGCCGCAAAGCGCGTAGTTGCCCGCGCCGAACGAACCGCCCACCACCACCGTGATTTTCGGCACGACTGAGTTACTGACCGCATTTACGAGTTTCGCACCGCTGCGAATAATCCCGCTTTGCTCCGCGTCGCGACCGACCATGAACCCGGTCACGTCCTGGAAAAAAATAATCGGCAGTCTGTCTTGATTGCAATCCATTACGAAACGCGCGGCTTTGTCTGCGCTGTCGGAATAGATAACGCCGCCCATTTGGATTCCTTCCTTTTTCGTGCGCACTTGCAGCCGTTGACTCGCGACGATTCCGACGGGCCGACCGGCGATGCGCGCGTAAGTCGTCACCAACGTTTTGCCGTAATCGGCTTTGTATTCGTCGATCGAATTTGAATCGACGATCGTCGCAAGCAGATCGCGCACGTCGTAATTCTTCTGACCATCGAGACTGACGAGGTCGTAAACCGTGTCGGGACTCTTTGCCGACGTAGAACCTTTGATCTCGATCTCGCGATCAGCTGCGTGTTGCGCCTCGGGCAGAAGTGCAACCAGAGAACGCAAGCGTTTCAAGCACGACTCGTCGCTTTTCTCGTAGAAATCGACCGTGCCGCTGATTTCCGAATGCATTTTCGCGCCGCCAAGTTCTTCTTGATCGACAACCTGACCAATGGCGGCTTTGACCAGCGACGGGCCGGCCAGATAGAGTCCGCTGCCTTCGGTCATCAAAATTTTGTCGCAGAGGACGGGCAGATAAGCCCCGCCCGCAACACAGTTCCCCATGATCGCCGCGAACTGCGGAATTCCCGCCGCGGAAATGACCGAATTATTTCGAAAGATTCGGCCGAAATCGTCTTCGTCCGGAAAAATCTCGTCCTGCATCGGCAAAAAAACGCCGGCCGAATCGACCAGATAAATAATTGGTAGCGAACATTCGAAAGCGATTCGCTGCGCGCGCAAAAGTTTTTTTACAGTCGCCGGAAAGAACGCGCCCGCTTTCACGGTCGCGTCGTTCGCGATGATCATGGAAGGAACGCCCGAAACGTTTCCGATGCCGGCGACTGTTCCGGCGGCGACAATGTTCCCCCACTCTTCGTACATTTTGTAAGCCGCCCAGAGGCCGATCTCGAAGAATCGCGCGTCTTTGTCGAGAAGCTGAGCGATTCGTTCCCGAGCCGGCAGGCGACCGAGCTTGCGTTGCCGCTCGAGTCCGGCTTTCCCGCCGCCCTGCCGCAGGAGCGCTTCCTGCTTCAAAACTTCGCGACAAAAATCGCGCAACGGCTCATCGGAGGATGTCGCTGTTCGGGCCATGTGCGAAGGAGGGTTTAATCCGCGAAGGCGACCGAATCAAGCGTTCCGGTAGGGGCGATTGACCCCAATCCGTCCGAGCCGGACTGGCGTTCGCAGGCGGTTCAGTGAACCGCCGTACCAATTAATAAATATCTGTCTCGGTGGAATAACCCGAATCGCCGCGAATGGAACGCAAGCGCGCGCGGCTGCCGCGTTCCGATTCCGGACGATTAATCCGCTGGAGCGCGATTCTGACCAGAAACGGGAGCGCAGCCAAAGCGCCGACCGACATTAACGCGATGGCGGCCGTCTGTCGGGCTGGCCGTTTGATTTTGTCCGCAACAAGCATTCCGATTCCAAGTCCAAACGCAGTGCGCGTGAACGTGAGCAAATTATCCAGCGGAATCTGGTCGCCCGTTTTTGGAATGGATACCGAGAGAGACATCGGCTACTAATAGGTCCGGTTCGCGAAAAAGAAACGGGAAAATCTGCGTGCTGGCGTGATCTCCGCTATTGGCAGCTTCTGACATGTCGAATCCGATTTATGCGCTCATTCTTGCCGGCGGCAGCGGTGAGCGTTTTTGGCCGCTGAGCCGGCGAAATCGTCCCAAGCAATTGCTGCGTCTCGTTTCCGAACGAACTTTGCTCGAGGAGACGGTCGCGCGCCTGGAGGGCTTTGTTCCGACCGAGCGCGTTCTCATTCTTACCAATATTGAACAGGAGAAAGGCGTTCGCGATTTGCTCGAAGGTTTTCCAAAGCAAAATATCATCGCGGAACCGGCCAAGCGCGACACCGCGGCGGCGGTCGCGCTCGGCGCCGGCTGGGTCGCGGCCCGCGATCATTCGGCAACGATGCTGGCGTTTCCAGCGGACCACGTCATTGCCGATCGCGCCGCATTTCAAGAAACAATGAAAACCGCGGCTGCGGCCGCGGAGGAAACGGGCGCGCTCGTAACGATTGGAATCAAACCGACCTGGGCGTGCCCCGGTTTCGGTTACATCGAGCAAGGTGAGCCAGTGCGACTGCGCAGCGATGGAAAAATCGCTGTTCACCGCGTCGTCCGCTTTCGCGAAAAACCGAATATCGATCTGGCCGAGTCCTTTTTGCGAAAAGGAAATTTTCGCTGGAACGCGGGAATGTTTGTCTGGTCGGTGCCAACTGTCCTGAGCGAATTCAATCGCCACGCCCCGGAATTGGCCGACTTCATCTCGCAAGTCCGGTCTCCGAAAGATCTCGACAAAATTTTGCATGAACGTTTCGCGAAGTTGCCGCGAATTTCGTTCGATTACGCGATCATGGAAAAAGCCGAACACGTTTTAGTGGTCGAAGCGAGTTTCGATTGGGACGATGTCGGAAGCTGGCAGGCGGTAGCACGCTATTTCAAAAAAGACGAACACGGGAATGCAGCTAACGGCGCGCTGACCGCTCTCGATTCCAGCGATAACATTATCTTCAACGACGGCGAGACAACAATCGCGCTGCTCGGCGTGCATAATTTGATCGTCGTCCGGACAGGCGATGCGATTTTGATTTGTCATCGGCACCAGGCTGAGA
>Ga0209378_1003288_pt1 | contig 10945 bp, 10 predicted proteins | sample GraSoiAngelo_156_FD_186170 | JGI IMG/M metagenome (GOLD analysis project Ga0209378, IMG submission 186170) | Grasslands soil microbial communities from the Angelo Coastal Reserve, California, USA - 14_1009_13_40cm (SPAdes) (version 2) | ecosystem: Environmental > Terrestrial > Soil > Grasslands ... | reverse complement strand
CGGCATCCAGCCCGAGGTCGCCTTCGCGATGGTGCAGCTCGGCCTGACGCTCAAGGGCGTCTCGACCGCACTCGACCTCGAGGAGGGGCTCGCCTTTTTGGATCGGCAGGGCCGGGAGCGCCTCGACCGCGGGCAGGGACGGGGTACCCGTGGGGGTACGCGTGGCTGAAGAGCTGCTCGTCCCGATCACGTCCGACGTCGACGTCGTGAGCGCCCGGCAGAAGGGGCGGGAGCTCGCGGCCGAGGCGGGGTTTTCGAGCGGCGACCAGACCGTCATCGCCGCTGCCATCTCCGAGATCGCCCGCAACATCCTGATGTACGCCAAGCGGGGGGAGATCACGCTGCGCATGGTGATGAACGGGGACCTCGATGGACTCATCGTCGTTGCGCGCGATCAAGGGCCGGGGATTCCCGACGTCACCCGTGCGCTGCAGGATGGGTACTCGACGTCGGGCGGACTGGGTCTCGGGCTGCCGGGCGCGCGGCGCTTGATGGACGACTTCGACGTCGTGTCGATTCCCGGCAAGGGGACCAACCGTGACGATGAAGAAATGGCGCCGGCGGCATGCGTGAGGCGTCGGTGCACGCTCCTCCCGTGATCGACTGGGGGTGGCCACTCGGGCGCTCGCCGGCGAGACGGAATCGGGTGATCTCCATCTGGTCAAGCGGGTGGGGCGTGGCACGCTGGTCGCCGCGGTGGACGGGCTGGGGCACGGTGCGGAGGCGGCCGCCGCCGCCCGTGCGGCCGTGGCGGCGCTCGACCGCTACGCAGAGGAGTCCCTGCCGCCCCTGGTGCGACGTTGTCACGAGGCGCTCGCCGGCTCGCGCGGCGTCGTGATGAGCCTGGCCTACGTCGACGGGGTCCAGCCGTCGCTCACCTGGCTGGGCGTGGGGAACGTCGAGGGCGTGGTGCGGCACGCAGCGCGCAACGCGCGCCCCGCGCGCAGCTCGCTCGTGACGCGCGGCGGTATCATCGGCGGCGCCGCGCTCCCGGAGCTGCGGACCGACGTGGTGCCGGTCGCGCCCGGGGATCTCCTCATCTTCGCCACCGACGGCATCCGCGGCGGATTCGCCGAGGGCCTCCCCAGCGACGCGACCCCACAACAACTCGCCGACCAGATCCTCGCCCGGTATGGCAAGGGCACCGATGATGCGCTGGTCCTGGTCGCGCGCTACGCGGGGGGCGGGCCGGGCAGGACATGAGCAGAGTGGTACCGAACGGGTCTCCCGCCAGCCCACCCGCCGCACCGCGCAAGGACGAGACGCAGGCGCTGCGGATTCTCGCGGTGGGCGCCGAGGGCGCCGGCAGCGGAGGCTTGCTCCACGGCATCCGCCAGTGGGTCGGTGAGGGCGGCGTCGAAATCGAGGCCGCTCCGGACCTGCCGCGCGCCGTGCGCCAGCTCGGCACGGGGCGGTGGCACGTCGTGGTCGCGGTGTTGGGCGACCACGCGGACGACGATCTCGCTTGGTGGGTGGACACGCTGCGCGGCGCGACCGCCGCGCCGCGCTTGATCGCCGTGGCGGCCGGCCCGTCGATGGGTCTGGTGTTGCGTGCCGAAAAGCTGGGTGTGCTCGACGTACTCTCGCTCCCGGTGCGGCGAGAGGATTTCCTGCGCGCGCTGCGCCGCGCGCGCCCCATCACCGAAGCCGCGGTCACGCTGCCGGTCGTCGAGCCCCATGCCGTCGGACAGTACGCGCTGGTGGGCCAGAGCGCGGCGATGCTCGACGTGTACCGACTGGTCGCCCGGGTGGCCCCGAGCACGGCGACCGTGCTGGTGCAAGGCGAGTCGGGGACAGGTAAGGAAGTGGTCGCCCGTGCGATCCACATCAACGGGCCGGTGTCGTCCGGGCCGTTCGTCGCCGTCAACTGCGCCGCCATCCCCGAGAACCTGCTCGAAAGCGAGCTGTTCGGGCACGAGAAGGGTGCGTTCACCGGGGCGGTCATGCGCAAGATCGGCCGGTTCGAGCAGGCCGGTGGCGGCACGTTGTTCCTCGACGAGATCGCGGATATGAGTCTGGCGCTGCAGGCCAAGATCCTGCGGGCGGTCCAGGAGCGGGAGATCGAGCGTGTGGGCGGGACGGACACGATTCCCGTCGACGTCCGGCTGATCGCGGCGACGAACCGCGACTTGAAGGACGCGATCAAGCAGGGGCGGTTTCGCGAGGACCTGTACTATCGGCTGGCCGTCGTGCTGATCCGCCTGCCGCGCCTGGGGGAGCGCGGGGACGACCTGCTCCTCCTCACCGCTTACTTCGTGCACCAGTTCGCGGCGCGATACGGGAAGCAGATCCACGCGATCTCGGATCGGGCACTCGAGCTGTTGCGCAACCACGCCTGGGTCGGGAACGTCCGCGAGCTGCGCAACGTCATCGAGCGGGCGGTGATCGTGGCCACGGACGAGGTGCTGCGCGCCGAGCACCTCCCCGAAGAGTTCCGCGGCGAAGAAGCGACGCTCCCCGACCGGCCGGAGGGGGCGCTGCTCACGCTGGCGGAAGTCGAGGCGCGCCACATCACGCGCGTGCTCGCGCACACCAACCACCAGATCGGCGCGGCGGCGGAGATCCTCGGGATCCACCGTAATACGTTGACGCGGAAGATGAAGGAGTACGGCCTGTGACGCCCCCGTTGCCTCCGGTGCGCGTCGAGAAGGCCCTCGCGCTGCTACCCGAGATCGAAGCGCTCGGGCCCTTGCGGGCCCTCCTCGTCTCGATCTCGCGGCCCGACGAGCGCTCGTTGTGGTCGAGCTCCGGTCCGTATCTCACTCTCGGGAAGCGCGGCGTGCAGCCGGAAGAGCTGCGGCGCCGCATGCCGCAGGCGTTCCACGTGATCACGGAGCACCTCCAGACGCTGTACCGGGCGTACGTCGAGGCCCTCGAATGCCAGCAGCGGGCAGACGGGACCGGGGCGGTCGCGGCACTGGTGCGCGCCGGCCACGGCGAAGAGCGCGTCGGCCGGCTCAGTCAGGCACGGGCTTGGTACGACGTTGCGCTGCGCGTCTCCCAGGCGCTGCAGGACCGTCGCCCCGAGGTGGAGTCGCTCCGCTCGCTCGGGGAGTTGTTTCTGCGGTTGGGTCAATACGCGGAGGGGGCCCGTCATTTCCAGCGGGCGCTGGCGATCGCGGAAGCCGAGTTCGATCAGACGGGCGCGATCGCGGCGTGCGAGGGCTTGGGTGACGCGGCGCTCGCCCAGAGCCAATGGACGGGCGCCCAGGCGTGGTACGCCCGCGGACTGCGACTCGCCACTGCCGGCGGCGACCAGCGGCAGATCGGGCGCCTCGAACGGGACCTCGGCGTGCTGGCGCGCCATCAACGGGAGCTGACCGTCGCGGGCGAGCACCTGCGCCGGGCACGCGAGTGTTTCGAGTCCGGCGATGCCGCCGAGGAAATGGCCGGGCTCCTGAACACGCAGGGGCAACTCGAAGCGCAGCTGGGCCGTCCCCAGGCGGCTTCGGGGGCGTACCGGGAGGCGCTCGCGTGGTTGCAACGCGCGCCGCGTGACGCCGGGCTCGAAGTCACGATTCGTTTGAACCTCGCCGAGCTGCACCTGGAGGCGGGGCGGTTCCTGGACGGCGAGGAGGAGATGCGCCGCGCCGAGCAGGTGGCGATCGCGGGCAACCTCCCCGGGCGGCTGGCGCAGATCTACACGCTGATGGGGAAGTTGCGGGGCCGGCAGCTCGACGAGACGGGGTTCGTCTTCTTCGAGCAGGCGATCGAGCTGAGTCGCATGCTCGAGCCCTCCCCTACGACCGAAGCCCAGGTATACGTCGAATACGGCTTGTTCCGCGAGCGCCTGGGCCAGCGCGAAGAGGCCCGCGCGTACCTGGAGCGCGCCCGGGAGCTCTATGGCAGCGTCGGCGACGCCGCCGACCGCAGACGGGTGGAGGCGGAGCTGGAGAAAATGACGGCGTAACGCCCTACGCCAGTCCCAAGCGCTTTTCGATGTGTCCTTTGACGGTGGGCGTGATGATGCCGCGCTGCAACGCGTCGGTGAGGGCTTGTGCGACGGCGCCGCGGTCGGCGTCCAGCTTCTGCTCCCGCAGCTCCCGGATCGCCCGGGCGAGACGTTGATCGTACTCGCTCGTTTTCAGCTGTCCCGCGTCCATCTCCTGTTTCAGCGCGTCCAGCTGCTTGATGAAGCGTTCCAGCGAAACCGGTGCCATCGGATCACTCCTTGGGTGTGGTGACGGCCGCCGCGAGCCGACGCACCTCGGCGTGGCGGAAGCACTTCACGAGATGATCGTTGACCATTCCCACCGCCTGCATGAACGCGTAGCAGATCGTCGGGCCGACGAACCGGAAGTCGCGCTGGACGAGCGCGGCGCTCATGCGATCCGATTCGCGGGAGCGGGCCGGGAGGTCGCGCAGGCTGCGGCGGTGGAATTGCCTGGGCGCGGCCCCCACGAAGCTCCACAGGAACGCATCGAACGAGCCGTCGTGCTCGACGAACGCGAGAAACGCGCGCGCGTTCGACACGGCGGCCCGCACCTTTTGCCGGTTGCGCACGATCCCGGGATCGCGGAGCAGCTGCGCGATCTTGTGCGCGTCGTAGCGCGCCATGCGCTCCGGGTCGAACCCGTCGAACGCCTCCAGGAACCGCGCCCGCTTGTGCAGGATCACCGCCCACGACAGGCCCGCCTGGAACCCGTCCAACACGAGCTTCGCGAACAGGTCGCGGTCACCGTGCAAGGGGACGCCCCATTCGCGGTCGTGGTAGGCGAGCATCAGCGGATCGTCGGTTCCTGCCCAACAGCGTCGCGTCATAGGGCGGTTAAGATAACGCGAGGCGAACGGCGTAGCACGACGGCGTAGCACGAAAGGCGTCACGCGAAGGCGTCATGAAATACCTGCATGTGACAGAGCGCGACGGCCGCTATCTCAGCGAGCTGCGGGAGGCGGCGGTGCCGCGGCCTCGGGCTGACGAACTCCTCGTGCGGGTGGCGGCGTCGGGGCTCAACCGCGCCGACCTGTCGCAGATTGCGGGCCGCTATCCCCCCCCGCCCGGAGAACCGGAGATCCTCGGGCTCGAGGTCGCGGGGACGCTGCCGAGCTCTGGCGAGCGGGTGTGCGCGCTGCTCGCGGGCGGAGGTCACGCCGAGTACGTCGCCGCGCCGCGCGGGCAGGTGTTCCCCGCGCCGCCCGCGCTCGATCTCGTGCCCGCGGCGGGCATCCCCGAAGCGTTCCTCACCGCGTTCGTCAATCTGGTGGTGGAGGGCGGCCTCTCGGCCGGCGATGCCGTGCTCATCCACGCGGGCGCCTCGGGCGTGGGGCTGGCCGCGATCCAGATGGGGAAGCTCGTCGGGGCCAAGGTGGCCGCCACGACGCGCACGGCGGACAAGCTTGCCGCGCTCACCGCGGCGGGTGCCGACCTGGCGCTGCTCGGCCCTCACGCCGTGTCGGAGATCGAGCAGCGCTGGGGCCCGGACAGCGTGGCGGTCGTGCTGGATCCGATCGGCGCCGCGACGCTGCCAGGTGATCTCGCGGTACTGGCTCCGGGGGGCCGGATCGTCAGCATCGCGACGCTGGGCGGGGCCGCGGCCCCCCTCGATTTGTCGCTGCTCATGCGAAAGCGGGCGCGCCTCATCGGCTCCATGCTGCGGGCTCGCAGCCGCACGGAGAAAGCCGCGCTGGTCGCGCAATTCCGCCGGGACATCCTGCCGGCGTTCGACAGCGGGGCCCTGCGGGTGACGGTCGACTCGGTGTTCCCGCCGGCGCGCGCGGTCGCAGCGTTTCAGCGGATGCGCGACAACGCGAACACGGGTAAGATCGTCATCGATTGGCGGTAGCCGGTGCGGCCGGTCAACGGGATCCCGTTCCCGCCGCGGCCTGCGGCGCCGGCGTGGCGCGGGCGAGGTAGACGGCGTTGAAGAAGAGCTTGAAGGTCCCGTGTGGCTGGCCGCGATTCAGGATCTCCGGCCCGAACAGCAGCAGCTTTCCGCCCTTGTCGCCGATCGGCGCCTCGACGGCTGCGACGCCGTCCTTGAGATACTGTTGGCCCCACGCCCAGCCACTGCGCAGCGGGTGGTCCGACTCGAACCACGCGACCGGGCGCACGCCGGCGGCCGCTGCATCGGGGCGGAGGTCGAACACCGGACTGTTGTCGAAGAACACATCCACCCGTCCTGGGATGCCGTATGCGACGGCACGTGTCGTGTCGATGCGTGCCTGGAGCAGCGAGCCCGGCACGTAGAATTTGGAGCGGGGAAGGGGCTTGCCGTCCAACACCAGGTGACTCGCCAGCGGGAGACCGATGTGCTGGCCCAGGCCGGTCGAGCTGCCGATCGCGATGATGGTGCCGCCGTCGGCGAGGAACTGGCGCAGCAGCGGCACGGTCTTCTGCACGCTGACGCGCCCGAGCCGGTTCCTGAACTCCGCGGGAATCGTTTCCGGCGGCGGCGGCGGCCCGAAGAAGTCGTCCGGCTGGTCCCGGTCGTTCTGGGGGATCGCGCCGTCGGGGAAGACGAGCACGTCGTAGCGGTCGGCGAGCTTGCCGGCGTCAAGCGTCGGCGGATACACGACCTCGAACGGAAACTCGAACCGCTCGAGCAGCCACCGGGTCCAGCCGGACGGAATCGACCCGCCGTAGCGGTCCCACAGTCCGATGCGCACGGGGCGCACGCGCAGCGCGGGAGCCGGGCGCGTCGCGAGCCCGTCGAAGCTCAGGCCCAGGTCCGTCGCGAGCCGCCGCACCAGTGGGACGCTCGCGGGCGTGGCCGGAATGAAGATCGTGCCGGCCGGGTACTCGCGGCCGTTCGCCGCGACCGGCTGCGCGAGCCAGTCGACTTCCTCCCCCTTGGCGAGTAGTCGATTGGTGGCGATCGCGGCGTCGTTCAGGCGATGACTCAGCAGGAAACCGGCGGCCCCGTCCGCGTGGCTGACCGTCCCCGCGGGCGGTGTCGCGGTGTCTCGCACCGGCTCGAACGGTCCGTCGAATCGGTCCAGGATGCGATCGAAGCTGACGCCCATCTGATAGGCCAGGGTCCAGCCCGCGTTGTCGTACGGTGGGATCGGCGGGCCGCCGGGGTACTGGAAATCGTTGGGATGGTCCTGCGGCTCGAACATGTCGAGGACGTGTGGCCGGAACGCCTGGGCGGCCTGCACGACGTAGGACTGGGCGGGATAGTGCCGGCCCGTCAGGTCGAAGTCCCGCGTCGCCCGCAGCACCGTCACGCCGTTCTTGATGAGGGTATTCACGAACTTGGTGGCGGTCGGGAAGTCCGCCTGGTCGGACGGGAGAATGTAGCCGCGCGGGTCGCGCTGCGCCGGATCGTGCAGCAGCGCGAAGTATTTCGTCGGCACGCGGCCGTCCCGCGTGCGCGTGGTCCGGATGGTGTCGAGCGCGCTGTCCTTCAGCGCCGCCGCCTTGACGGTCTCGATGAGCTGGGGGTGCACCGTCCAGTGATCCGCGCCGCCGCGCTCGATCGCATTCTCTCCCATGCGATAGATGTTGTAGAGCAGCGTCTCGCGATAGCGCGAGGCGTAATCGAGGATCGCGCGGTTGGCGGTGATCGAGTAGTCGACCGACTGCCGGAAGTGCCACCGTTGCGGCTCGACGGGCGCGGGCATGTCGCCCTTGGGCAGCGCGCGGTCGGGGACGAACGGGATATCGATGGGCGTCGGGTTGCCGATCGCCTCGGTCAGGAGCCCGATCATGTTGTGGAAGTAGGCGGTGGTCCGAAGCCCGCCGTTCCACCACGTCGAGTACGGCGCGCCCGAGCGCATCGTGGCCCCGGGTTTCCCCTCCGCGAGGAAGCGCTGGTGCATCGCTGCCGCGACCATGTCGATGCCGATCGGCACGAGCGGGTCGAAGTAGTAATTGAACGGATCGCGAAACGGCGGCGCGAACAGCACGGCGCCGGCGGGGCCCGTCTGGTGGTGGTTGTAGACGATTTGCGGGAACCACTCCCGGAACATGACCCGGGCCATGTTCTCGGTCTCGGGCTGGGTCACCATGTAGAAGTCGCGGTTGTTGTCGTGCCCGATGTACTTCTGGTACAGCCGCGGGACGCCCGCCGTCGAGCGCTTGAGCGAGTCCGGCTCGCGCATGTACCAGCTCGACACCAGCTCCATGCCGTCGGGGTTGGCATGCACCGCGAGCAGGATGACGTCGTCGAGGATACGGCGGGTTTCCGGGTCGTCCCGGCTCACCATTTGATAGACGAGCTCCAGCAGCTGATGCGCGCCCAGCACCTCGGTGGCGTGCAAGCCACCGTCGATCCACACGACCGCCTTCCCTTCGCGGGCCAGGGCGTGCGCCTGCTCGTCGGTGAGCCCCTGCGCGAGCGCCAGGCGCCGCGCAATATCTTCGTAACGCGCGAGGCGCTTGTGGTTCTCGGGCGCGGTGATGATCGCCATGAGCTGGGGCCGCCCTTCAGCGGTCTTGCCGATCTCGCGCAACACCATACGCGGCGACTCTCGGGCGAGCGTCCGCCAGTAGGCCTCGAGCTGCGTGTAGGTCGCGAGGTGATAGTCCGCGCCGACGTCGAAGCCGAGGGCTTGGCGCGGCGTCGTGACGCGGTGCTGCGCCGGGGCCGGCCGCGCCACCAGCGCTGCCGCGACGAGCAAGACGGTGATTCTCGGCATATGGAGGACTCGCAATTCGGACGGGGCGTGCAGTAAACTATCTGTGGATGGTCACCGTGCCAGGCTGGATGACTCTCGTCGTGATGCGTATCCGCAACACCGTACTCGCGCTGCTGGCGGCCGCCGCCGCGAGGCCGGGTGCCGCTCAAACGCCGGCCCCCGGGGACAGCGTGCCGCCAGGCCTATACGCAGCGGCCGGCGCCGGGATGCTCAGCCCGGCGGCGCGGCGTGCCGTGCCGTTCGTGTACGTGCCGAACAGCAAAGACGGTACGGTCACGGTGATCGACCCGTTGACCTACCACGTCCTACGCACCTTTGCGACGGGCGCCCTGCCACAACACGTGGTGCCGTCGTACGATCTGCTGACGCTGTGGGTGGCGAACAACCTGGGCAACACGCTCACCCCGATCGATCCAGCCAACGGGCGCGAAGGGCCGAGCGTGCCGGTCGCCGATCCGTACAACCTGTATTTCACCCCCGACGGCCACTGGGCCATCGTCGTGGCCGAGCGGCTGCGGCGGCTCGACTTCCGGGACGCGCACACGATGGCGCTCGTGGAATCGGTGCCGGTCGCGTGCAAGGGCGTGGACCACATGGAATTCACCGCCGACGGGCGCTACGCGATCGCGACGTGCGAGTTCTCGGGCGAGCTGCTCAAGCTCGAGCTCTCGAGCCGTCGGGTCGTCGGGTATCTGCTGCTCGACCCCGACGGGCTGGGCGCCCGCGCGATGCCGCAGGACATCCGCGCGTCGCCCGACGGGCATGTGTTCTACGTGGCCGACATGATGGCGAACGGCGTCTACCTGGTGGACCCAGACGCATTCAGGCGTGTCGGGTTCGTCGCGACCGGCAAGGGCACGCACGGCATCTATCCCAGCCGGGACGGGCGCCGGATGTACATCAGCAACCGGGGATGGAACACCACCGCGGGCGGTCGCCACGGACCGGGGAGCATCACCGTGCTCGATCCCACGACGCAGCGGATCGTCGCCACCTGGCCGGTGCCGGGCGGCGGGAGCCCCGACATGGGGAACGTGACCGCCGATGGGCGGGAGCTGTGGCTCTCGGGGCGCTACGACAGCGAGGTGTACGTCTTCGACGCCCAGACGGGCCGGCTCACACACCGTATCGCGGTCGGGCGGGAGCCGCATGGCTTGTGCGTGTGGCCGCAGCCCGGGCGCTACTCACTGGGACACACGGGGAACATGCGGTGAGCGCCGGGTCACCACCCCCGGGCTTGCGCCCGGGGTCACCACCCCGGGCTCGCGCCCGGGGTCAGTTGGCGCTCAAGCTCTAGCGCTCAGACTCACCACCCCGGGCTTGCGCCCGGGGTCAGTTGGCACTCAAGCTCTCTCTAGCGCTCAGCACCCCGGGCTCGCGCCCGGGGTCAGTTGGCGCTCAAGCTCTACCGCGAAGCGAGCGACGGCGTGATCTCGAGCGTGCCGCTCGCGTCGCCCGAGACGAAGCGGCCGTAGTTGGCACACAGACGTCACCATCTCAGCGACTCGGGAGCCCAGGGCCGTCATGAATCGCATCAATCGGATCGAGGGGAAGCTGATACTCGTCACCGGCGCGAGCTCGGGGATCGGCGCGGCGTGCGCACGCCGCTTCGCCGCGGAGGGCGCGAAGCTCGTGCTGTGGGCGCGCCGCGTCGATCGACTCGAGCGGCTCAGCGCCGAGCTGCGCGAGGGCCACGGAACGTCGGTGTTGCTCGCACAAGTGGACGTGCGTGATCGGGCGGCGGTAAACGCGGCCGCCGCGAGCCTCGTGGCTGGCGGGCACATCCCGGATGTTCTCATCAACAACGCCGGTCTCGCGAGCGGGATGTCCAAGATCCACGAGGGCGACCCCGAGGATTGGGATCGCATGATCGACACGAACCTGAAGGGGTTGCTCAACGTGACCCGCGCCATTCTGCCGCACATGGTGGCGCGGCGGCGCGGCCACGTAGTGAATCTCGGGTCGACCGCCGGGCACATGACGTACCCGCAGGGAAACGTCTACAACGCGACGAAATACGGCGAGCGCGCGCTCTCGGAGGGGATGAACCTGGACGTGGCAGGGACACCGATTCGCGTCTCGAGCGTCGATCCGGGGTTCGCGGAGACGGAGTTCTCCGAGGTTCGGTTCCACGGCGACGCGGCGCGCGCCAAGGCGGTGTACCGCGGGTTCCAGCCGCTCACGCCCGACGACATCGCGGACGCGATCGCGTACGTCGTCAACCTGCCCGAGCACGTCAACATCCTCGACATGGTCATCGTCCCCACGGCGCAGCGGAACGTGTACGTGGTGGACCGGAACGAGTCGTGACGGCGGGTGTGGCCGGAGGGCCGCAACGTCGCGCCGGCGACGCGCCGGAACCTGG
>Ga0209378_1003276_pt1 | contig 10985 bp, 10 predicted proteins | sample GraSoiAngelo_156_FD_186170 | JGI IMG/M metagenome (GOLD analysis project Ga0209378, IMG submission 186170) | Grasslands soil microbial communities from the Angelo Coastal Reserve, California, USA - 14_1009_13_40cm (SPAdes) (version 2) | ecosystem: Environmental > Terrestrial > Soil > Grasslands ... | reverse complement strand
GCGTCACGGTCGCACGCACGAACAAGGGGCCGATCGTGAATGCGGGGTTGGACCGCGAGGCGAGGAACACCTGTCCCTCGGCGATCGCGGGCGACCCCGCCCCGAGCAGCAGCGCGATGATCCCGGCGGACGATGGTCCCCGGAGCGCCGTGAGGAGCGCGAGCCTAGACCCGAACAGGCGTGAACTCCCGTGTGTAGTGATCGCCGATCGGGAGCTTCTTCTTGATCAGCCCGTACTCCAGGAGCGTCTCCTGCATGGCCGCGAGCGCCTCCGCGTCGATCTGCCCGTCGACGGGCAGCAACGGGCCGGAGATCTTGTGGGCGCCGAGCACCGCCTCCGGCGTCCAGCCGAGCTTCTTGGACACGAGCTCCGCCGCGTCTCTCGGGTTCTCGCGCATGAGCTTGAGCGCACGGAAGAGCGCTCGCTGGCTCTTCCGGATCGCGTCGGCCTGCTTGACGATCGCATCCTCGGACGCGTACTGGATCTGACTGATCCACTTCGGCGTCACCGAGTCCAGGCGCAGCAGGACCTTGGACTTGCCCTGAAGCTCGGTCACCGCGCCGCCGTCGCCCCAGACATAGGCCGCGATCTCCTTGCGAGCCATGGCCGCGAGCTGCGCGTCGAGCCCGCCGAGGCCGACGACCTGCACGTCCCTGTCCGGGTCCCAGCCTTCCTTCTTGGCGAGCATGCGCGCGAAGACCCACGTCGTGGCGCCCGCGCGGGTGACGCCGATCGCCTTGCCCTTGAGGTCGCCGACCCGCTGGACGTCGTGCGCGACGTTCAGCGTGAAGTGGTTGCCCTCGGTGTGCGTCGCGATCATCTTGATCGGCGCGCCGGCCTCGCGGAAGACGAGAATGTCGGTGCTGCCGCTGATCCCGACGAGACACTCGCCGGCCATCACGGCCTTGAGCAGATCCGGGCCGCCGCGAAACGGCACGAACTCGGCGGCGAGCCCCTCGGCCTTGAAGAAGCCTTGCTCGAGAGCGACGATGACCGGTCCCGCCATCGAGTAGTCGCCGAGCACCGCGGTGCCGATTTTGACCGCGGTCTGCGCGCGGGTGACGCGCGCGAAGACGGGGGTCGTTGTCACGGCCAGGGCACCGGCGACGAATCGGCGGCGTGTGATCACGGACATGGGCGTGGCCTCCTTATCACAGGCGCGCCTCGCGCTGCGCGCTGCGGCCGCGCACGGCCATATCATTGGCGCGCCTCGCGCTGCGCGCTGCGGCCGCGCACGTCCGGCCGGCCTTGACTTTCACACGACACGCGGTGATCGTACAACCTCGTGAGTGGCGTCGACAATCTCACCGCGCGTGACGAGACGGCCGAGGCGCCCGTCACCTACGAAGCCAGGGACGGAGTCGGCTGGATCACGCTCAACCGGCCGCGTGTGCTCAACGCGCTGTCCACCGAGCTCGCCGCCGCGCTCGCCGACCACGCCGCGACTGCCGCGCGCGACGCGCGCGTCGCGCAGGTGGTCGTTCGCGGAGCCGGCCGGGCGTTTTGCTCGGGAATGGACCGGACCGCGCTCGCGGCCGGGTCGATCGGCGAGGCGTTTTATCGGCACTGGAACCGCGCGCTCGACTGCCTGGAAGACATGCCGAAGGTCACGCTCGCGGTGCTCCACGGCTACTCGATCGGCGGCGGGTTGCAACTGGCGCTGGCGTGCGATCTGCGTATGGTCACCGACGACGCGATCCTCGGCCTCGGCGCGACGCGCCACGGCCTCGTGCCCGACGGCGCGGTGCTGCGGCTGGCGCGCGTCGTCGGCGTCGGGCGCGCGAAGGAGCTGGCGCTTTTGAACGACCACCTGAGCCCTGCCGAGGCGCGCGCGATCGGTCTCGTCAACTGGGTGTGCCCGCGCGCCGACCTCGACCGGACGCTCGCGGCCGTCATCGAGAAGGCGCGCGGCGCCGCGCCGACGGCGACCGCCCACACCAAGCGTCTCCTCCACGAGTCGTTCCACCGCGACCCGCGCGCGCTGCTCGAGGAGGTGCTGACGGCGCAGGACGAGTGCGTGACGTCGTGGGAAATGGGCGAGGCCAACCGCGCGTGGCACGAGCAGCGGGAGGCCCGGTTCTACCCGCCGCCTGGCTCGCCCTCCTGAGATGGCCGACGACGTCATTCTGGAGACCGAAGCGCTCACCAAGGAGTTTCGGGGATTCGTCGCGGTGAAAGACGTGAGGCTGCGCGTGCGCCGCGGGACGATCCACGCGCTCATCGGCCCCAACGGCGCGGGCAAGACGACGTGCTTCAATCTGCTGACCCATTTCCTGACGCCGACGCGCGGACGGATTCGCTTCAACGGCCGCGAGATCACCGGCTCCCGGCCCGCGGACATCGCCCGGCTGGGCCTCGTGCGCTCCTTTCAGATCTCGGCCGTGTTCCCCCACCTCTCGGTGCTGGAGAACGTGCGCGTCGCGCTCCAGCGCAAACGCGGCGTCTCGTTCGACTTCTGGCGGTCGGATCGCGTGCTCGACGGCCTCAACGGCCCCGCGGCCGAGCTGATCGAAGCGGTGGGCCTCGCGGCCTTCGCGCACACGCCGGCGGTGGAGCTGCCGTATGGCCGCAAGCGCGCCCTGGAGATCGCGACGACGCTCGCGCTCGACCCGGAGATGATGCTGCTCGACGAGCCGACCGCCGGCATGGGGCACGAGGACGTGGAGCGCATCTCGGCGCTGATCAAGCGCGTCGCGACGAACCGCACGGTCCTCATGGTCGAGCACAACCTCAGCGTAGTCGAGAATCTCTCGGACACCATCACCGTCCTGGCGCGCGGCGAAGTCCTCGCGGAGGGCGACTACCAGAGCGTGGCGCGGAGCCCGGACGTGATCCAGGCCTACATGGGATCGGGTCATGCCTGAGTCGCTGCTCGAGGTCCGCGACCTCCACGCGTGGTACGGCGAGTCGCATATCCTGCACGGCGTCGAGTTCGAGATCCGCAGGGGCGAGATGGTGACCCTCCTCGGCCGGAACGGCGCGGGCAAGACGACGACACTCAAGGCGATCATGGGCATCGTGGGCCGGCGGCGCGGCTCCGTTCGTCTGGAGGGCCGGGAGCTCATCGCCCTGCCGTCGAACCGGATCGCGCGGCTCGGGCTCGCGTTCTGCCCGGAGGAGCGTGGGATCTTCGCGAGCCTCACCGTCGAGGAGAATCTCTTGTTGCCGCCGGTGGTCCGGGCCGGCGGGCTCGGTGCCGACGCGATCTACGAGCTCTTCCCGAACCTCCGGGAGCGACTCCGGGCCGGCGGGACCACGCTGTCGGGCGGCGAGCAGCAGATGCTGGCGATCGGCCGCATCTTGAGAACCGGCGCCCGGATCCTGCTGCTCGACGAGCCGACCGAGGGGCTGGCCCCGGTCATCGTCCAGCAGATCGGCGGTACGCTCCGGCGGCTCAAGCGCGAAGGGTTCACCATCCTGTTGGTCGAGCAGAACTTCCGCTTCGCCGCGACGGTCGCCGACCGTCACTACGTGATGGAGCACGGCCGGGTGGTGGACATGATTCCGAACGCGCAACTCGACGCCAACATGACCAAGCTGCACGACTACCTCGGGGTATAGTGCCGCGAACGGCCCGACAAAGGAGCGAAAGCGGATGACCATCGCACGCATCGTGGCGCTCATCGGCATCGTGAGCCTGGCCGCGAGCCCGGCCCGCGCCCAGATCTCCGACGGCGTCGTCAAGATCGGGGTGCTCAACGACCAGTCGAGCCTCTACGCCGACCTGGCTGGCCAGGGCTCGGTGGTCGCGGCGCGCATGGCCGTCGAGGACTTCGGCGCCGCCGCCAAGGGGCTGAAGGTCGAGATCGTGTTCGCCGATCACCAGAACAAGGCCGACGTCGGCTCGCAGATCGCCCGCCAGTGGTACGACGCCGAGAAGGTCGACCTGATCCTCGACGTGCCCAACTCCGGCGTCGCGCTCGCCGTCAACCAGATCACCCGTGACAAGGGCAAAGCGTTCATCGTCTCCTCGGCGGCGACGTCCGATCTGACCGGCAAGGCGTGCTCCCCCAACACGATCCACTGGACGTACGACACGTGGGCGCTCGCGAACGGCACCGGCACGGCGGTCGTGAAGACCGGCGGCGACACCTGGTTCTTCATCACCGCCGACTACGCGTTCGGCCACGCGCTCGAGCGCGACGTCGAGGCGGTCGTGCTCAAGAACGGTGGCAAGGTGCTGGGCAAGGTCCGCCACCCGCTCAACACCCAAGACTTCTCGTCGTTCCTGCTCCAGGCGCAGGCCTCGAAGGCCAAGGTCATCGGCCTGGCCAACGCCGGCGGCGACACCACGAACGCCATCAAACAGGGCGCCGAATTCGGCATCGTGAAGGGAGGCCAGAGCTTCGCCGGACTCCTGGTCTTCCTGACCGACATCCACGCGCTCGGCCTGGAGAAGGCGCAAGGCCTCACCTTCACCGAGACGTTCTACTGGGACATGAACGAGAAGACGCGCGCGTTCGCCAAGCGTTTCGCCGAGCGCAATCGTCAGATCCATCCGACGATGATCCACGCCGGCGTCTACGCGGGGACGCTCCACTACCTCAAGGCCGTCGAGGCGCTCAAGAGCGACGAGGGCGCCAAGGTGATCGCCAAGATGAAGGAGCTGCCGACCGACGACCCGCTCTTCGGCAAGGGGACGATCCGCGTCGACGGCCGCAAGATCCATCCGGCGTACCTCGTCGAGGTGAAGAAGCCGGCCGAGTCGAAGTACCCGTGGGACTACTACAAGATCCGCGCGACCATCCCGGCCGAGCAAGCGTTCCGGCCCCTGGATCAGGGTGGCTGCGAGCTAGTGAAGAAGTAGCCGCCGCCGCGGCCGGGATGGGAGCGGGACGGGAGAGGGGTGCGACGACCACGCGGCACGCGCGCGCATCGCCCGGCGCGGCTGGGCTCCATCCGGATGCGCCTCGCTCGCCGCGCGCATGGAGGGAACGGGTCGCTGCACCCCTCTCCCGCCCCGCTCCCATCCCGGCCGCGGCGGCGGCGTAGCCCGGCATGACAATTTTCGGGGTGCCGACGCAGGCGCTGTTCGGCCAGCTGCTGATCGGGCTGATCAACGGCTCGTTCTACGCCCTGCTGAGCCTGGGGCTCTCCGTCATCTTCGGACTGCTCAACATCATCAACTTCACGCACGGCGCCCAGTACATGACGGGCGCGTTCGTTGCGTACTTTCTCCTGCAGTGGGCGGGGCTCGGCTACTGGTGGGCGCTGCTCATCGCGCCGGTTGTCGTGGGGATCACCGGGATGGTGCTCGAGCGCACGACGCTCAAGCGCCTCTATCAGCTCGACCACCTGTACGGTCTCTTGCTGACGTTCGGCTTCGCCCTGATCATCCAGGGCCTGTTCCGACACGAGTACGGCTCTTCGGGGCTGCCGTACGCGATGCCGGGCGCGCTCGCCGGCGGCCGGAACCTCGGCTTCATGTTCCTGCCCAACTACCGGGCCTGGGTCATCGTGTTCTCGCTGGCGGTCTGCCTCACGACCTGGTACGTGATCGAACGCACGCGCCTCGGCTCGTACCTGCGGGCCGCGACCGAGAACCCAACGCTCGTCCAGGCGTTCGGGATCAACGTGCCGCGGATGATCACGCTGACCTACGGGTTCGGCGTCGGCCTGGCGGCGCTGGCCGGCGTGTTGGCGGCGCCGATCTACCAGGTGAACCCGCTCATGGGCGCGGACCTCATCATCGTCGTCTTCGCCGTGGTCGTGATCGGCGGCCTCGGCTCGATCATGGGCTCGATCGTCACCGGCTTCGGTCTCGGGGTGGTGGAGGGTTTCACGAAGGTCTTCTATCCCGAGGCGTCCAACACGGTGATCTTCGTCATCATGGCGATCGTGCTGCTGGTGAGGCCCACCGGCCTCTTCGGGCGAGCCTCGTGACGGCGACGACCGACCAGTACGTCGGCGCGGCCGTGCCCGTGGTGACCGGGGTGTCGATCGCACAAGTCATCGCCTTCCTGATGATGACGATCGCCCTCGTGGCGGCGCCGTTCTTCGTCTATCCGATCTTCCTCATGAAGGCGCTGTGCTTCGCCCTGTTCGCCTGCGCGTTCAACCTCCTCATCGGCTATGTCGGGCTCCTATCCTTCGGCCACGCCGTCTTTCTCGGCTCGGCCGGCTACGGGGCGGCGCACTCCGCGAAAGTCTGGGGGTTCCCGCCGGAGCTGGCGATCCTCTTCGGGACCGCGGTCGCGGCCGCACTCGGCGTCGTGATCGGCGCGCTGGCGATCCGGAGCAAGGGCATCTACTTCGCGAACATCACGCTGGCGTTCGCGCAGATGGTCTACTTCTTCAGCGTGCAGGCCGCGTTCACCGGCGGCGAGGACGGTATCCAGTCCGTGCCGCGCGGAACCCTTCTGGGGGTGCTGGACCTGCGAGAGACGCTGACGCTGTACTTCGTCGTGCTCGCGATCTTTCTCCTCGGGTTTCTCCTGATCTACCGCGCGATCCACTCGCCGTTCGGTCAAATCCTGAAAGCCGTCCGGGAGAACGAGCCGCGGGCGATCTCGCTCGGGTACCGCGCCGAGCACTACAAGCTCCTGGCGGGCCTCGCGGGGGCGACCAAGGCCCTCGTCTTCCAGCTCGCCTCCCTCACCGACGTCCACTGGACGATGTCCGGCGAAGTGGTGCTCATGACGCTCCTGGGCGGACTCGGCACGGTGTTCGGGCCGGTGGTCGGTGCGTTCATCGTGGTGACGCTGGAGAACTATCTGGCGCAGCTCGGGGCGTGGGTCACCGTCGTCCAGGGCGTGATCTTCGTCGTCTGCGTGCTGACCTTCCGTCGCGGCGTCATCGGCGAGGTCGGAAACCTCCTGCGAAAATCGCTCTAGCCGTCGGAGGCCCCCATGGCGTACACGGACATCCTCTACGACAAGAAGAACGGCGTCGCCTGGATCACGATCAACCGGCCCGAGGTGCGCAACGCCTTCCGCACGACGACGGTGGCGGAGCTGACCGACGCGTTCCTGGACGCGCGCTGGGACCCCGCCGTCGGCGTCGTGGTGCTCACCGGCGCCGGGGACAAGGCCTTCTGCTCCGGCGGGGACCAGAAGGAGCGGGGCCAGGGCGGCTACGCCCCGGGCGCCGAAGGTGCCGGAGCCGCGAGCCGACCCTTCAATCGCCCGATGGACGTCGAGGCTCTGCACAGCGCGATCCGCCACATCCCGAAGCCGGTCATCGCGATGGTCAACGGCTTCGCGATCGGCGGCGGCCACGTGCTGCACGTCCTCTGCGATCTCTCGATCGCCTCCGAGAACGCCGTCTTCGGCCAGACCGGGCCCCGCGTCGGCAGCGTGGACGCGGGCCACGGCACCGGGTTCCTCGCCAGGGTCGTCGGCGAGAAGAGGGCGCGGGAGATCTGGTACCTCTGCCGCCAGTACTCGGCGCGCGAAGCCCTCGAGATGGGGCTCGTCAACCGGGTGGTCCCGCTCCGCGACCTGCGCGCCGAGGTGGAGAAGTGGTGCGCCGAGCTCCTCGACAAGAGCCCGACGGCGCTCGCGCTCGCCAAGCAGTCCTTCAACGTCGACTCCGAGCAGCGGGCCGGCGTGGCGCAGTTCGCCCACACCGCGCTCGGCCTCTACTACCAGACGGAAGAAGCGATGGAGGGCCGAAACGCGTTCGTCGAGAAACGGCCCGTCGACTTCAAGAGGTTTCGGAAATGACAAAAGGTCCTTCGGAGACTGTCACCTGTCGTCAGGCTGACACCCCGGTGGCCAGGGCGCGACGCCGGCACTTCCTTTAGTTTCAAGGCTCTCCACCCCATCTCCCACCTGGCAGGGCGATTGCCCCCGGGAGGGACATGACTGGGCGAGGCCTCTGCTCCTTTGCGGGGACTCCGCTTGTGCTTGCGCTGGCGGCTGCCCTCGCGCTGGCCACGGTGGTGACGAGCGGCGAGAACATCCCGCACGTTCGCCCTGCGGTCCTGGTCGGCGACGACTTGCTGCGCGTCTTCCAGGAAGGCAAGGACGCGGCCGAGCAGGTGGATCCGCCGGAGATCAGTCTCGGGCCCGCGTTCGACCCGCAACAAGACTCCCGATAGCTCTCCGCTCGATGTAAACGCCGGCGCAGCCTTCGTGGTCTACTTCTGTTTGCCCGTGATCGAGGCCGTGACGAAGTAGGGCGTTCCGTAAGTCCTCGTTATTTTGAGCAATTTCTTGACACAGCCACCAGGCTTTAGCTAGACTCTCGCCACTGTAGCTCTCTGCCCGCCCTTGTGGCAGCAACTCGTCCCGGAGGTGATTTGGACACGGTCGCGAGGAGCACCGACGCTCTGGCGCTCGACCCCGAGCGCGACACGTTCCCGAAGCTCGTTCGGGAGAACGCGCGGCGCCTCGGGAGCAAGGTCGCCATCCGGGAAAAGGATTTCGGGATCTGGCAGCCGTACACGTGGTCTCAGTACTTCGAGCAAGCGCGTCTCATCGCGCTCGGCCTGGCCTCCCTCGGCTTCGCGCGCGGCGACCGCGTCGCCATCGTCGGCGACAACCGGCCCCAGCTCTACTGGGCGGTCATGGCGGCCCAGGCGCTGGGGGGCGTCCCGGTGCCGATCTACCAGGACTCCATCGAGAAGGAGATGGAGTACATCATCGAGCACGCCGAGGCCCGCTTCGCCGTCGTCGAGGACCAGGAGCAGGTGGACAAGCTCCTGGCGGTGCGGGCGCGCTGCCGGCACCTGCAGCACGTGGTCTACGACGATCCGCGGGGCATGCGCGCCTACAGCGAGCCGGGCCTCGTGAGCCTGGCCGAGCTCGCCGAGATCGGGAAGAAGTTCGAGGTGCGCCATCCCACCCACTTCGACGACGAGGTCGCCCGGGGCGCGGCGGACGACGTCGCCATCATCTGCTACACCTCGGGCACGACCGGCGCGCCGAAGGGCGCCATGCTGTCGCACCGGAACCTGATCGTGACCGCGCGTAACGCGGCGCGCTTCGAGGGGCTCCGCGAGGACGAGGAAGTCCTGTCGTACCTGCCGATGGCGTGGGTCGGCGACCACGTCTTCTCCTACGCGCAGGCCATCGTCGCGGGGTTCGCCATCAACTGTCCCGAGAGCGCCGCGACCGTTCTCGCCGACCTGAAGGAGATCGCGCCGACCTACTTCTTCGGGCCGCCGCGCATCTGGGAGAGCATCCTGACCGGGGTCATGCTCCGCGTCGAGGACGCAGCGCGACCGAAGCGCGCGACGGTCCATTTCTTCCTGCGCCTGGCCCAGAACATCGAGCGCAAGCGTCTGGGCCGGCAGCCGGTCCCGCTCTGGCAGCGGCTCTTGTATCCACTGGGGAGCCTCCTCGTGTACGGCCCGCTGAAGGACAATCTCGGCTTCTCGCGCGTCCGCCGGGCCTACACCGCCGGCGAGGCCATCGGCCCGGAGATCTTCCTCTTCTTCCGCGGGCTGGGCGTCAACGTCAAGCAGCTTTACGGCATGACCGAGGCCAGCGTGTTCGTCACCATCCAGCGCGACGGCGACGTGCGACTGGACACCGTGGGCACGCCGATCCCCGACGTCGCGATCCGCATCTCGCCCGAGGGGGAAGTGCTCTTCCGGAGCCCCGGGGTCTTCCAGGGCTACGCGAAGGACCCGGAAGCCACGCGACAGACCGTCGAGGACGGCTGGATCCGCTCGGGAGACGCCGGCTTCGTCGACCACGACGGCCACCTGAAGATCATCGATCGGGCGAAGGATGTGAGCCACCTGGCCGACGGGACCGTGTTCGCCCCCAAGTTCCTCGAGAACAAGCTCAAGTTCTCCCCGTATGTCCGCGAGGCTGTCTGCATCGGACAGGGGCGACCCTGCGTCACCGCGCTGGTCAACATCGATCTCGCGGCCGTCGGGAACTGGGCGGAGCGCCGCAACATTGCATACACGAGCTACACCGATCTGGCCCAGAAGGCGGAGGTCTACGAGCTGATCCAGGCAGAGGTGAAGCGCGTGAACCGGAGCCTCGCCGAGGACGAGATCCTGCGCGGGGCCCAGGTCCGCCGATTCCTGATCCTCCACAAGGAGCTGGATCCGGACGACGAGGAGATCACGCGGACGCGCAAGGTGCGGCGCGGGTACATCGCGCAGAAGTACGCGCCGCTCATCGAGGCGCTCTACTCCGGGCAGGACCGTGTCCAGGTCGAGGCGAAGGTGACCTACGAGGACGGGCGCACCGGCACCATGCGCGCGGACGTGCGGATCCGCGACGTCGACGTGGTGGCGGCGGCGGCGCGGTGAGCCGGCCCGAGCCCGCGGGACCGCTGCTCGAGGTGGACGGCGTGAGCGTGCGGTTCGGCGCGCTCGTCGCGGTCAACCAGGTGAGCCTGCGCGTCGGGCGCGGGGAGATCGTGGCCATCATCGGCCCGAACGGCGCCGGCAAGACGACGCTGCTCAACGCCATCAGCGGCTTCTACCAGCCGTACGCGGGGCGGATCGCCTTCGAAGGACGGGAGCGGACGACCCTGAAGCCGCCCGACGTCGCCGCCCTCGGCATCGCCCGCACGTTTCAGAACGTCGCGCTGTTCCGTGGCATGAGCGTGCTCGACAACATCATGACCGGGCGATTGCTGAAGATGCGGGGCAGCTTCCTGCTCGAGGCGCTCTACTGGGGGCCGGCCCGGCGTCAGGAGCTCGAGCACCGGGCCTTCGTGGAGCGGATCATCGACTTTCTCGAGATCCAGGCGATTCGCAAGACGCAGGCGGGGCGTCTGCCCTACGGCCTGCAGAAACGCGTCGAGCTCGCTCGGGCGCTCGCCGCCGAGCCCAAGCTCCTGCTGCTCGACGAGCCCATGGCGGGAATGAACGTCGAGGAGAAAGAGGATATGTGCCGCTTCGTCCTCGACACCAACCAGGAGTTCGGCACGACCATCGCGCTCATCGAGCACGACATGGGCGTGGTCATGGATATCTCCGACCGGGTGGTCGTCCTCGACTACGGCCGGAAGATCGCCGACGGCCCGCCCGCCGCGGTCCGGAAGGACCAGGCCGTCCTGGACGCGTACCTGGGCG
>Ga0209378_1003267_pt1 | contig 11000 bp, 10 predicted proteins | sample GraSoiAngelo_156_FD_186170 | JGI IMG/M metagenome (GOLD analysis project Ga0209378, IMG submission 186170) | Grasslands soil microbial communities from the Angelo Coastal Reserve, California, USA - 14_1009_13_40cm (SPAdes) (version 2) | ecosystem: Environmental > Terrestrial > Soil > Grasslands ... | reverse complement strand
CCCTCTCCGATTAACGGTTAACGTTTAACGATCTGCACCTCATTTCAAGTGTACGACATTTCCGGCGCGGATTTCGAGCACCTTGCCACTCTTGGTGCGAAGGCGCAGCGCGCCGTCGGGGGCGAGCGCCTCGGCTGTCCCTTCAATCTGTTGGCTGCCGATCAGCTCGACCTGGACCGGTTTGCCGATGGTGTCGCATGCCGCTTGATACGCGGCGGCGATGTCACCTGGCCCGTGGGTGCACGCGTGATCGTACAGGCGTTCCAATTCGTCCAGTAACGCGGCTAGGAGCTGCCCTCTGTCGACGGACGATCCGGTCTCGATGAGGAGCGAGGTGGCGGTCGCGCGGAGCTCTTCAGGGAAGGCCGCGGCCGGCATGTTCACGTTGAGGCCGATGCCGACCACCATCGCGCGTCTGCTCCCCGCGCCGGTTCCGATCGCATCAACCAGGATGCCGGCCAGCTTGCGACCCACCCCGTTTCGGATGGCGAGCACGTCGTTGGGCCACTTCAGCCTGACGTTGAGGGTGGTCAGCGCGCGGACGGCGCGGAGCACCGCCTCCGCGGCGAGCATGGGAGTCCAGGTGACCGTTTCCGCAGGAAGGGCCCGGGCTAAGAGGATCGACACGTACAGGTTCAGCCCGCGAGGGGAGAGCCAGGTCCGCCCCAAGCGACCGCGACCGGCCGTTTGGGACTCGGCGACCACCACGGTGCCATCAGAGGCTCCCTCGTGCGCGAGGGCCGCAAGGACGCGATTCGTCGAGTCCACTTGGTCGTGCAGGTGGAGGGTCGTCCCGATCACCCGGGTCGCCAGATGAGGCCGGATCGCGTCGAGCGAAAGAGGGGCTGACGGTCCCGTCACTTGGGGACGATGTCCATGCTGAAGCGAGCCGCCGGTGCCGAATGCGTCAGCGCGCCGACCGAGATGAGGTCTGCTCCCGCCGCGGCGATCTCGCGCACGTGGCTCAAGGTGACCCCGCCGGAGACTTCGATCGTGGCGCGTCCCTTGATCAGCTCGATGGCTCTGCAGATCGTGGGCACGCTCATGTTGTCGAGGAGGATGATGTCGGCACCCCCGTCGAGGGCGGCTTTCACGGCGTCGAGCGACTGGACTTCGACTTCGATTTTCAGGCTATGCGGGGCCCGTTCCCGGGCCAGTCGGCAAGCCCTTGCCACGTCGCCACCCGCCAGCGCCAGATGGTTGTCCTTGATCAGGATGCCGTCCGCCAGGCTCTGCCGATGATTCCACCCTCCGCCGAGCGTCACCGCCCATTTTTCCAAGGCCCGCAGCCCAGGCGTCGTCTTCCGCCGTCAGCGTGGCGATGCCGGACAGCCGCTGCAGAAAATTCAGGGCGACGCGCTCGCCTTGCAGCATGGACCGGCCGTCGCCGGTGACCGTGAGGGCGGTGGCCCCGGCAGGGATCCGGTCGCCGTCGGCGAAGTGTGTGGTGCATTCCAGCGACGTGTCCACTTGCGAAAAGACTTCCACCGCGACGGCCAGTCCGGCTACGACAAGTCCCTCCGGCTCCTCGGCGAGAATCGTCCCACTGGCCGGAACGTTCGCTCGAAACAGGGCCTTGGTCGTGACATCGCCCGTTCCACAGTCTTCGGCTAAGGCGTGGGCGACGATCTCGCGGATGTTCATCCCGCACCTCCTGACATGGCACGCAGGCGCTGCAGTTCGCCGGTCAGCTTTTCATGCTCGGCACGACATTCCTGGTGTCGGGCCTTTGTTTTCTTCAGGACATCCGGAGGTACTTTTGCAACGAAGTGGGGGTTCGAAAGTTTTTTCTCCGTCTGCTCGATCTGAGCGGCTAACTCCTTGAGGCGCTTTTCAATTCGGGTCTTTTCCTTTTCAACGTCGATGAGGCCGGCCAGATCGACGTAGATTATTCCTACGCCACCTCCAGGAAAAACGACGGAAGACGATGCGCTGTGCGGGTAGGGTTTGACATCTGTGCCGATAGCCAGGTCGCTTATCCCGGCGATTGAGGTAATCAAATTATGGTGAGTTTTCAGGGTATTGTTGAATGTCTCTGTGGGTGTCGCTACTGCAGCATGCAGTTGTCGAGAGGGGGGGATTCCTTGAGAGCCTCGGATATTGCGTACGGCCGAAACAACAGCGGTTACGCTGGCTATCTCGGTCTCGATACTATCATTGATCAGCGCGGGGTTCGGTGTTGGATAGGGCGCGATCATGATGCTCTCTCCTTTATGGGGAAGCGTCTGCCAGATTTCCTCGGTGATGAATGGCATGAAAGGATGCAGGAGTCGCAGCAGCGTTTCGAAGCTCTCGATCAAGGTCGTGCGCGTCAGGGCAGCCTGGCGTGTGGCCTTGTCGGCGAGAGCCGGCTTCACAAGCTCTACGTACCAGTCACAGTACTCATGCCAGATGAATTGATAGAGCGTGTTCGCAGCTTCGTCGAATCGGTAGGCCTCCAGAGAAGCATTCACTTCGCCAATGCAGCGATGCAGCCGGCTGAGGATCCACCGGTCCGCGGCTGGCCGTTCGGCGACAGGCGCGTCGGCCCGCGGACCTTCCAGGTGTATCAGAATGAACCGCGCCGCGTTCCAGAGTTTGTTCGCAAAGTTCCGATACCCTTCGATGCGCTCCTCCGACAACTTGATGTCACGGCCGGGGGACGCCATGGCGGCCAGCGTGAACCGCAGGGCGTCGGTCCCGTATTTGTCCATCACCGCCAGCGGGTCGATCACGTTGCCCTTGGACTTGCTCATCTTCTGCCCTTCGGCGTCCCGAACGAGAGCGTGGATGTACACGTCCCGGAAGGGCTCCTGCCCCATGAACTTCAACCCCATCATGATCATCCGGGCGACCCAGAAGAAGAGGATGTCGAAGCCGGTCACCAGCGTGGAGGTCGGATAGAACGTTTTCAGTTCAGGCGTCTCGTCCGGCCAGCCGAGCGTCGAGAACGGCCAGAGCGCGGACGAGAACCATGTGTCCAGCACGTCAGGATCCCGCACTAGTTGATGGTGACCGCAGTCAGGACAGTGTGAGGGCGCGTGCCTGGCCACGAGGGGTTTGGCTTCTGCCGTCAGCGTAAAGGATTTTGGTCCCTCCAGGAGGGTCCCCGTATCACGACCACAGTTCACGCAGTACCACGCTGGGATCTGATGCCCCCACCAGATCTGACGCGAAATGCACCAGTCCTTGATGTCTCGCATCCAGGCCAAGTAGTTGTTCGTCCATTGCGCTGGAATCAAGCGGATCTGTGCGGATTCGACGGCCTTGATCGCCGGCCCGGCCAGAGGCTGAATTTTCACGAACCATTGCGGCGAAAGATAGGGTTCCACCACCGTCTTGCAGCGGTAGCACTTGCCGAGCGCCATGGGATGGTCTTCGACCCTGGCCAGAAAGCCACCCTTCTCCAGGGCTTCCACTACGAGAGCCCGAGCCTCACGCACCGGTTTGGATGCGAAGCGTTTTTGGAGGGCGTCGTCCACCTGCGCGTCGCGCAGGCCGGCTGGATCGAGGCGTGCCTGCTGGTCGAACAGCGCTAATCGCGGCAAGTTGTGGCGCAGGCCAGCCTCGAAATCGTTGAAATCGTGCGCCGGCGTGATCTTGACCGCCCCGGTGCCGAATTCCCGATCCACGAGGAGCGAGTCCCCGACGACTGGGATGAGACGCCGTGTCAGCGGGAGCTTGACGCGCTTCCCGATGAACCGGTTGTAACGAGGATCCTCCGGATGGACGGCGACGCCGGTGTCCCCCAACAAGGTTTCTGGTCGCGTCGTCGCGACGGTCAAGTGCGTGGTCGGATCGTCCGCCAGCGGATAGCGGATGTGGTAGAGCCTGCCGGTGGCGTCCTCGTGCTCCACCTCGATGTCGGAGAGGGCCGTGAGACACCGGGGGCACCAGTTGATGAGACGTTCCCCGCGGTAGATGAGGCCGTCTTCATAGAGCCGAACGAACACCTCGCGCACGGCCTTTGACAGGCCCTCATCCATCGTGAAGCGCAGGCGGTCCCAGTCGCACGACGAACCGAGGCGCTTGAGCTGCTCGATGATCGCGCCGCCGGACTGCGCTTTCCACTCCCAGACCTTCTGGATGAACCGGTCGCGCCCAAGCTTGTCGCGTGTCGTGCCTTCGGCCAGGAGCTGCTTCTCCACCACGTTCTGGGTGGCAATGCCGGCATGGTCGGTCCCCGGCACCCAGAGCGTGTTGCGCCCCTGCATGCGGCGCCAGCGGATCAGGATGTCCTGGAGCGTGTTGTTCAGGGCGTGCCCCATGTGGAGGGACCCGGTGATGTTGGGAGGGGGGATCACGATCGCATACGGAGACCCGGGGCCAGTCACGGAGGCATGAAAATAGCCGCGTTCGACCCAGAACTGGTACCAGCGCTGCTCAACCTGCTTGGGGTTGTATGCTTTTTCCACGGAGAGCTATCCTAACACGGAGCGGAAACGACGGGAAGATAAGAGTGGAAGGAATCGGGGCGTGTTCAGGCTTCGGCTGTCAGGCGCTCGATCTCTTTCTTGACTTCGGCTTCGGCTTTCGCGCCGACCACGTCTCGCACAACCTTTTCGATGATGTCCTTGCCAAGCTGCTCAACTATCGGCTTCAGTAGGTTCGGCATAGCCTTTTCGATGATCTCCTTGTCAAGCTGCTCAACTATCGGCTTCAGTAAGTCCGGCATAGCCTTGCGAGCCGTCTCCTGCACGGTGTCCTTCATGTCGAAGATCTCCTTGGCAAACTGCTCAACCAGCGGCCTCAGTAGGTCCGGCAAAGCCTCGCGAGTGGTCTCCTGCGTGGTCTCCTTAATGAGGACTTTCTCCTCGGAGACGGCGGTTTGGACAAGGCGGGGGACTAGTTTTTTCAACGACTCGTCGACCTGCTGCGTGAGCAGATAGGGCACCATGTCTTGTGCAATAGTCCGTACCACATCCTCAGCCACCTTGGTGATGGCAGTGGTGAGGGGGGTCAGGTCAACATTTGGTAATGGCACGGGAGTCAATTCGACGTCAGGTACGTCCGCCATGGCGGTGACTCCTTTTAGTGCGCCACGCTAACAGAGGCTCTACCTAATGTCAAGATTGGTCTCATTGACTTGACAGACAGATAGGCTCAGAATCACGCTCTATGGTCCATAAAGGTCGAGAAGAACGATGAAGATGAAACGGGTAGTCATACCGCTCGCGCATGGGTTTGAGGAAATCGAGACCGTGACAGTCGTGGACATCCTGCGCCGTGCGGGGATTTCCGTGACTATCGCTGGCGTTGAAGGAGGCACTCCCCCCGCTGCCGTCGAGGGGCGCACTGGCATTAAGCTCGTACCAGACATGACCATAGATGAGGTGGAAGCGACTGATTTCGACATGATTGTCCTGCCCGGAGGGCTCAAAGGCACCCAGACTCTCGCAAAGGACCCGCGGGTGGCCAGACTGCTGCCTCTGTTCCAAGAAGGAAAGCGGTACATCGCTGCCATCTGCGCTGCCCCGACCGTGCTGGCGGCTCATGGAATGATCGCTGGACGGAGGCTGACCAGCCATCCCTCGGTGAGAGAACAACTCACCGGTGCGGTCTACGACGAGGAGCGAGTGGTGATAGACGGCAGATTGGTGACAAGTCGTGGGCCTGGGACGGCGATGGAGTTCGCCATGGCCCTTGTCGAAATTCTGATGGGCAGGAAGAAGGTCGAGGAAATCAACCAAGCGGTGTTGGCGAAAGTCTAAGCCTCACGTTCGATCCCCTTCCTTGAATAGGCGTTCCAGGCTGTCCAACGACACGTGTTCCAGACTGGGGAGCACCAGGCGGGCTGCGGCGAGCTGATCTGGCGGGTAGGTGGTAGCGAGGGCGACCACTTTCATCTTGGCTGCCAAGGCTGATTGGATACCGGCCAGCGAATCCTCAATCACGAGACATTCTGCGGCCTGGATCGCCGGGATGGGGCGTGGCGGCGCCTCGTTGAGGCGGGCCAGGGCCAGGCGATAGATGGCGGGGTCCGGTTTTCCGATCGCAGCGTCCTCGGCGGAGACCAGGACCGCAAAGGCTTTCTCGATCGGCCTGCCATGAAGCGCGAACTCGATCTGTTGGCGTCTCCCTCCTGACGCGATCGCCAGGCGATAGCGCGCGGAGGCACGCGTGACGAACTCCACGACTCCCGGGAAAAGAGGGGGCCTGCGCGTCTCCGTCAGGGATGCGAAGAGCGCGGCCTTTCTTTCGGCGATCCGTTGGACACGCGCCGGATCGTGCCGGCCCGTGATCGCTTCCAGAAGCCCGCCGGCACAGGTGCGTTCATCCATGCCGAGGTAGGCACCATAGTACTCCTCTTTCGTGAGGGCCAGTCCGTCTTCGGCCAGCGCTTGTTGGAAGGCAAGGAAATGGGTCGGCTCGTCGTCGGCAATCACCCCGTTGAAGTCGAAGATGATCGCCCGCAGAGCTGGAATGGTCATGGCCTGATGAGACGGAAGCGCCAGGGTTTGGCCGCCCAGGGTCCGGCGTAGGCCACTCCGATGCGGGGGAAGGCGCCGATCTGCTTATGCCGGATATGGACCCCGCGATCCTCGATCCATAAGGCCTTGCCACTCGTCAAGTCGTGATAATTGAGTCGCCGGTCGATCTCGAACAGCCGGCACACGCGTCCCGGTCCATCGGCAAGCCCGGCTTCATGTTCGACTGCTCTGATGAGCACAGCCGCCGGATAGTCGATGCGTTCCGTCACCACGTTGAGGCAATGGTACATCCCGTAGATCATGTAGACGTAGGCCAGTCCCGGCGGGCCAAACATCACCTCGGTCCGTTCCGTCCGCCCGCGCGACGCGTGGGAGGCGCGATCCTCGGGTCCGACGTAGGCTTCCACTTCGACGATCCGGCCTGCCAGCAAGCCTGCGGCCGTCTCCCGCACCAGGTATTTCCCGAGAAGGCTGCGTGCGACCTGCAGCGTCGGCCGGGCGTAGAACGAGGCGGGCAAGGTGACGCCGCTCATACGCCGAGGTCCTTGCGTATCGTCGCGACCAAGCGCTCGAATGAGGCATCCGGACCCGCGAGCGACTGCGTCACGAGCTCGATATGGCTCGGGCCCTGTATGCCGAGCCCTAACTCGATCGCGCGCTTAATCTGACGCTGCTCCCAGACCGCCTGTTCGGTGACCTGGGGCCACGCGCCAAAAGTGCGGATGAGGGCGACGGCGACCGCGTCCAGCGCGATGCGATCGCCGCTGACCAGCAGGATATCGGCCCGAGCCGGCGTGCCGCTGGTCGGGCCGCCGGCGATCATGAGCGTCGTGCCGTCGGCGATGGTCAGGTGGGGATGAACGGCGAGGTTCAGTTCGGCGATCCGCTCGTGCCAGTCCGGCGAGAGAAAGCTGACGGAAGGGCGGTACCGCGGGTGGATGATTCCGACCAGGTTCTTCAAGCTGCAGGAGTAGTGCGCGAACCTGTGAGTTTTAACGACTGGCAGATTGATGAACACATCCGCGTCGTAGACCGGCTTCGACACATAGAAGCGAGGCAGGGCCTTGGCGCTGGCGGCCTCCACGCGCACCCAGGGCTCCTCTTCCAAGGCCAGTACCGACGCGCCGGCCGACTCGGCGGCCTGCTTGATGCCGGTCGCGGCGAGGTTGGCCGAGGAAGGGAACCGGATGATGCCCGAACTGTCGGCGACTGTGACCGCCTGCGCGCCGGCTTCCCGCACAAGTCGCACCACGGCTGCCACCACTTTCGGGTGGGTGGTGGAGGGTGGAGGCCGGTCGTTGACCACGTTTGGTTTGATCAGGACCCGCTTGCCGTGGAGACCCAACCGGCCGATGCCTCCGATCAGATTGAGCCCTGCCTGCAGCATAGCCAGCGGATCGTCTCCGCGCACGATAGCGACCAGGGCTTTCCCGTCCCGCATAAAGGGATTAGGGGGTAACGGCTTCGCCGGGACCAGAGCCCCATCCGGTTCAAACAGCAGCGTGTTGACTATTGACCGCGGCGCGAAAGCCATGGCTGGCAGGAAGGTCAGCCCCCAAACGAGCCGTCCCAGCATGTCCCGTCGCGTGAACAATGGTCAGCTCCTCTGACAGCGAGGCATGGTAGGAAAACGCGGAGAATCTTGCAATCCCTCGCCTCGTCTTAGTAGAGTGAACCCAGCAAGAGGAGGGCTGATGCGCACGCGTCTAGTCAGTCTTGTTCTCATGAGCGTCTGTGTGCTGGGGTTGACATCCGCCAGTCATGGCGCGGCTGAATCCTTGCCGCTTGAACCCGATGTAAGCACCCGGGTCGACGAATTGTACGATAGTGAATCGCGGCTGTATCTTTTTTTGTATTCCTTGAAAGGTGACGGCACGGTGGATTACATCACCGGCCGCTTCGTGCGCGAGCAGGCCCGCAGCGAGTACGGCAACCCGGTGTACGACACGGAACGGTTTCCGATGTTCTATTTGTGGAACCATACTCTGTGGGCTGACCGCGACCAGGACGGTGTGAACGGGAACGAAACGGTGTACAAGGAGGACGTCGATTTTGATCGGTCCCGGTACAAACCCTGCCTGTTCAATGGCCAGATCTGCTAGCCCCCCCTCCGATCGCTCCCAGCCAGGGTGACATCGGCCCGTTTTTGGCACTTGACTAACGATTTGAGGCTGAGCTAAAAATAGACGAGTTCGGCTCGGAAGAATAAGGGCGTACGTGTTCCCGCTCACTAGGAGTGATTTCGAACAAACATCCCATCATTTCACCGTAGATCATGATCGCATTTGCGGCCCCGGCGCAGCGAAAGCACGCGTCGCGGACGTTTCATCAGGAGGCCAGTAAATGAATACGTCAGACTTCCCTCATCGTTTTCTCCCCCCGTTCTTGACCGCTTTCTTGTTGGCGGTGCTGCTCGTCTTCCCCACGGTCGTACGAGCCGCCGACTCTGACGCCCATCAAGGCCACGGGGTGAGCCATGCCGCCATAGGGATGGTCGACAACTCGAACGAGCCATGGGCGCAGCAGCTCAAAGGCCAAACGATCGTGGAAGATGCGATATCGGGCCGTGCCAATCGCTCGGCATTGGTCGAGTTGCAGCACAACCGGCTCATGGAACAGATGGCCAGGCAGGTGGAAGCTGGACAGGTCACCAACACCGGCCTGTTCAACGGCATGTCCACGATGCACCAGTACGATGGCCAGGGTTACTTGCTGGCATCGCAGCCAGGTGTTGAACCAGTAGCGACGTCCGGTGGCCGATGCCCCTCGACCGCCCCAGTGAGGAAGTATGACATCTCCGCCATCAACGTCGAGATCACGCTGAACCAGTGGCTCGATTTTTATCCTGGGTATATGTACGTCCTGACGGAGAACATTGAAAAGGTCCGAGCAGAAGAGGCCAAGAACGCCAAGGCGCGTGAGAACGAAAAGGACCAGTACGACCCTGGAGCCGTGACGAATGGAATACAGGGCGATTATATTCAACCCCTCGTCATCCGTGGAAACCAAGGGGACTGTGTAAAGGTTGCCTTAAGGAACCAACTGGAAGGCGGGGAGGCCGTCAGCCTCCACATCCACGGCTCCAGTATGGTGATCAGCGCGACCGGCAAGCCGGCGACGACCACCAATCCCGATGCCATCGTAGCCAAAGGCAAGAGCGTGGACATGGAGTGGTACATCCATCCGAACACGCAAGAAGGAGGGCGTCAGTTTCATTCTTTCAGCAATGACCGCGAATTGACGGTCTTAGGCATGTTCGGCACCTTTGTGGTCGAGCCGAAAGGGTCGCGCTATCTCGATCCAATCGGAACCGGCGAGCCCACCGAGATGCGGAGCGGGTGGCAGGCGATCATTCAGAACGGGGCCGGCCCGGACTTCCGGGAGTTTGTCATCATCTACCATGAGGTGGGGGATGAGGCTTTCCGTCCGGTCAACAAGAAGGGGGACTTCCTTCCGCAGCGCGATCCCCTGACCGACACCTACCGCCCGGGCGGTCGTGCGCTCAATTACCGCAGCGAGCCGTTCGGCATCAACAACATGCACGTTCAGCATGAATACTTCGGATTCGAAGACGAGTCCATGGGGTACAGCTCCTACACCTTCGGAGACGCCCCCACCACGATCCCTCGCTCATACCTGGGCGATCCGGCAAAGTTCCGCTTGGTCCATGGCGGGTCCGAAGTCTTCCATTCACACCATCCGCACGGCGGGACGATCCGCTGGCTGCGTAGCCCGCGGTCCAGCGATGAGATGCCGCTCTGGTTCACGGCGAAGAACGGTCCAGTCAAGTATCCGGTGGTGCGCACCAAGTCGGACCGGGTGGATGTACAGGTGATCGGACCATCGGAGGCCTTCGACCTGGACACCGAATGCGGATCCGGCCTGTGCCAGCAATTGGCTGGGGACTTTCTGTTTCACTGCCATGTGGCCCACCACTACGTGTCCGGCATGTGGGGATACTGGCGGGTGTACAACACCATGCAGCAGGGCGAGTTCCACACCGATGTCATGCCGGACCTCCGTGAGTTGCCGGATCGCAAGGGCCGGATGAAGTTCGGGGCGACCTCGGACAAGCTGATCGGCAAGACGGTGGACTGGTTCGGGAAGACCTTCCAGATTGTCGAGAAGGGTAAGACCAACTGGAAGGGCAATCCGGCTATCGTCACGATCAAGGATTGGGTCGAGATGCAGCTACCGACCCAGGGGAAGCCCGGTCACAAGGATGACGAAGCCGGGCAGATTAAGTCCTATGACGCGACCGTGCTGGACTGGGCCTGGAAGGGCAACACGGCGACAACCGAGAAGGAAAGCACCATCGCCAACCCCAAATATAAGTCCAAGACGCCAGGGGAACGGCAGCCGATTCTCTTCGAACCGACCACCGGAAAGGTGTCGTGGCCGCATTTGCGGCCGCACTTCGGCAAGCGCGTGATGTTCTCACCAAACCATAACCCAGCTCCCTGGCTGGAGATGATCCATCAAAATGAGGACGGCAGCCGCAGCGTCGATCCAGCCAGGCCGGGAGAGAACGGCGTCTGGAGCCTCTGCCCTGAAAACGCGGGCCGTAAGTACTACAACCTCCACTTCATT
>Ga0209378_1003255_pt1 | contig 11023 bp, 9 predicted proteins | sample GraSoiAngelo_156_FD_186170 | JGI IMG/M metagenome (GOLD analysis project Ga0209378, IMG submission 186170) | Grasslands soil microbial communities from the Angelo Coastal Reserve, California, USA - 14_1009_13_40cm (SPAdes) (version 2) | ecosystem: Environmental > Terrestrial > Soil > Grasslands ... | reverse complement strand
GGAGTCCGTCTGTGCTCAACACGTCTGGCTGGGCAGTGGTGCAGCTGATCGCCGAAGCGGGGCCGGTGGCCAAGGGCGTCCTGGTGGTACTCGGGGTGTTCTCGGTCCTGTGCTGGGCGCTGATCATCGAGAAGTGGTGGCAATTCCGGCAGGTGGGGCAGCAGACGGCGGCCTTTCAGCGGGCGGCGCGCGAGGGGCGGCGGGCGGCGCTCGTGTACACGGCGGCCAAGAAGTTCCGCGAGAGTCCGCTCGCCCAGCTCTACGTGGCGGGCCACCAGGAGCTCGCGGGGCTCGGGGAGGTGGCCGATCCGCTGCGGGAGGACGGCGAGGAGGGGCTGCCGCGGGAGCGGCTGGAGGCGGTGGAGCGGGCGCTGCGGCGGGTGGCGACCCTCGAGGTGGCGCGGCTCGAGCGCTACCTGCCGTTTCTGGCCACGACGGCCAGTGCGTGTCCGTTCATCGGGCTGTTCGGCACGGTGTGGGGGATCATCTCGGCCTTCCAGGGGATCGGCCAGCAGGGATCGGCGAGCCTGGCGGTGGTGGCGCCGGGCATCTCCGAGGCGCTGATCGCGACGGCGGCGGGGCTCGGGGCGGCGATTCCGGCGGTCATGGCCTACAACTACTTCGTCAACCGGGTCAAGCACTGGGCGACGGAGATGGAGGGGTTCGCGCTGGAGCTGCTCAACGGGCTCGCGCGGCCGGTGGCCCAGGCCACGCGGGCGGCCAAAGATGGCGTTTAGCGTCGGGCCGGGGGCGGGCGGGCGGCGGCCCTTCGGGGCGTCGCTGGCGGAGATCAACATCATTCCGCTGGTGGACGTGGTGCTGGTGCTGCTGCTGATCTTCATGCTGACGGCGCCGATGATGTACCGGGGGATCGACGTCACCCTGCCCCGGACGGCCTCCAAGCCGACGGCGGTGGAGGAGCGGCTCGTGCTGACGGTGACCCGGGAGCGGCGGCTCTACCTCAACGACCGGGAGGTCGGGCTGCCGACGCTCGAGGCCGCGCTCCGCCGGCAGCTCGGCGGCCGGGCCGACAAGACGCTCTACCTCAAGGCCGACGCCGGCCTCAGCTACGGCGACGTCATCGACACCATGGATCGGGTCCGGCGGGCCGGCGTCGAGCGGCTCGGCATGGTCACGGCGCCCGCTCCGCTCCCGCCGCCCCGCTGAGTCGGGCGCCCCCGGCGGCGATCGAGTAGAATCGCGTAGCGGCCGCCTGTCGCCCGCCCGGGGAGCCACAATGGACTTCGCGCTGACCGAGCAGCAGGAGTTGATCAAGAAGGAGGTCGCGGCGGTCGCGCGGAGCTTCTCGCCCGAGTACTGGCTCGAGAAGGACCGCAAGGCCGAGTACCCCTGGGAGTTCCTGAAGGCCTTCGCCGCCGGCGGCTGGCTCGGGATCATCGTGCCCGAGGAGTACGGGGGCTCCGGCCTCGGCGTCACCGAGGCGTCGATCCTGCTCCACGAGATCTGCGCGGCGGGGGCCGGCACCTCGGGCGCCTCGCCGATCCACTTCTACCTGTTCCCGCCGCTGCCGCTCGTCAAGCACGGCAGCGCCTCCCTCAAGCTGCGCTACCTCCCGCGGATCGCCACCGGCGAGATCGTGCTGTCCTTCGGGGTCACGGAGCCGAACGCCGGCACCGACACCTCGCGGATCGAGACGCGGGCCGAGCGGCGCGGCGACCGCTTCGTCCTCAGCGGGCGCAAGGTCTGGAACACGAACGCCCGGGAGGCGACCCACACCCTCCTGCTCGCGCGGACCGCCCCCCGCGACCCGCGGGCACCCCTGCGCGGGCTCACGCTCTTCTTCGCGGAGTTCGACCGGTCGCGGATCGCCGTGCGCGAGATCGAGAAGCTCGGCCGGGCCGCGGTGGACTCGAACGAGCTCTTCATCGACGGTCTCGAGGTGCCGGTCGAGAACCTGGTCGGCGAGGAGGGCCAGGGCTTCTACCACCTCCTGGACTCGCTCAACCCCGAGCGCATCTTCACCGCGATCGAGGCGGTCGGCATCGGCCGCGCCGCCCTCGACCGCGCGGTCCGCTATGCGAAGGAGCGGATCGTCTTCGACCGCCCGATCGGCCAGAACCAGGCGATCGCGCACCCGCTCGGCCGCGCGTGGGCCGGGCTCGAGGCGGCCGAGGCCGTGTGCTGGAAGGCGGCCTGGCTCTACGATCACGGACGGCCGTGCGGAGCCGAAGCCAACACCGCCAAGCTCCTCGCCGCGGAGGCCGGCTTCGAGGCGTGCGACACGGCGCTGCAGACCCTCGGCGGCTACGGCTACGCGCGCGAGTTCCACGTCGAGCGACTCTGGCGCGAGGTCCGCCTCTACAAAATCGCGCCGATCTCCCAGCAGATGGTGCTCAACTATCTGTCCGAGCACGTGCTGGGCCTGCCCCGCAGTTACTAGGGCCGGTGGATCCCGGCGCGGCGGGCGCGGGAGGACGCGTGACGGGACTCCGCCGGCGCCCGATCCTGGTCACGCTCGGGGCGGTCGCGCTGCTGGCCGGCGTCGGGCTCCTGGCGGCGGGCTGGTACCTCATCGGTGAGGCGGAGCGCACGGGACGGCTCGTCTCGGCCGCGCTCAGCCGGGCGGCCGGCGTGGCCGTGTCGGTCGAGCGCGCCCGGATCGAGGGACCGTCCCGCCTCGTCCTCTACAACCTCCACCTGCCGCCGGGGCCGCGGTGGGCGGGCGACGTCCGCGCCCGCGAGCTCCGCCTCGAGGGCGGGCTCCTGCCGATCCTCTTCCCGCGCGGCCGCGCGCTCGAGATCGTCCTGGTCTCGACGTCGGTGACGCTCGCCGAGCACGCGGCGCCGCTCGAGCCCCCGTCGGCGGAGAGCCTCGAGAGCCTCCGCCGGCTCGTCATGCGGCTGATCGAGTGGCCGGCGGCGCTCTCGCTCCGGATCGAGGGCGGCGAGCTCCGTGAGGGCGACCAGGTGGTCACGTTCGACCTCACGGGGGAGCGGACGCCGACAGGGGCGATCGGGGTCGCGCTGAGGGTCTCGCCGCCGGGCGGGCCCCCGGCGCTCTCGCTGCGCCTGGCGGGCGGCGCCACGAACGGCCAGGTGAGCCTCCGGATCGACGCGCAGGGGGAGCCGGCGCGACTTGGTGCCTTCTGGCCCGCGGCGCTTCCCGCGCTCGCGCAGCTCACCCTGCAGGCCGAGGGGCGTCTGAAGGCCGGCGGCCAGCTAGAGCTCGCCGGCCTGGCGCGCGCCGGGCGCGCCACGGGCGGCCCGCCCTTCGTGATCGAGTTCGCCTCCGAGTACCGCGCCGCCACCGCGCGGCTCGAGTTCTCACGGCTCGGCCTCGACTGGGGGGACGGGCTCCGCTTGCGCGGCTCGGGAGCCGTGGAGCTCGGCGCCGACGGGACCCGCGTGGCGCTCGACCTCGCCGGCCCGGCCGCCGGCCGCCCGGTCACCCTCGCGCTCCGCTACGCGGCGGCGACGGGCGCCGTCACGGCGCGACTCGACGCCGAGGGGATCGACCTGCGGCGCCTCTTCGAGACGGCCGGCCTGGCCCCGCCGCCGGCCGACGTGACCGCCCGGCGGCTCCGCCTGAGCCTCAGCGGGAACATCCTGTCGGGCCAGGAGCGGGTCGCGGTCGACGCGAGCTTCGAGGACCTCGGCCTGCGGGAGCTCGGGGCGGACACGAGGGTCGACGGCCAGCTCCGCGGGGACGCGACGCTCCGGCTGGGAGCGGCCGGCCTCGAGCTCGGGCGGCTCGCGCCGTCGACGCTCACGCTCACGCGCGCGGGCGGGGTCGTGCTCGCCCTGACGATGGGCTCCCGCGGCGAGGCTCCCTGGCCGCTCGCGGTCGAGGCGGCCGCGGCCGACCTCGGTCGGCTGCCCACACCGTCGTCGCTGCCCGCGACCCTCACCGGTCGCGCCGAGGTACGCGGCGAGCTCGACCGAGGCCGCTTCGCCGGGGTGCTGACGGCGGAGCTGCCCCGTGTCGAGCTGCGCCTGACGAGCCCGATCGTCGTGACCGGCGTCCGGGCGACGATCCCCCTTGCGTGGGGCGCGCCCTCCCCGGCGCCCGCCGGCACGGTCGCCGCCGATCGGCTCGCCGCCTACGGCCTCGCGCTCGACCGGCTCCGGAGCTCCGCGCGCTTCGCCGACGGCCGGCTCGTGCTGCCCGACGTCCGGTACGTCCACTACGGCGGCCGGGGCAGCGGCTCCATCGAGGCCGCCGTCGGCGCGAGCCCCGTACCGCTCCGCACCCGCATCGAAGGCGAGCACATCGACCTCGCCGCGGTGACCCAGGCCTACGGCCTGACCGTCGCCCACCTGACGGGCCGGGTGCACTATCTCTTCGTCCTCGAGCACTCGGCGGCTCACGGGCTCATCGCCGTCGGACAGGCCAACTCCGAGGAGGGCGGCGGCGAGGTCGGGATCGAGGCCCTCGAGAAGCTGCTGAACTCGGCGAAGGTGCAGGGGGAGTCGACGGGCCTGCTTCGGAAGACCCTCGAAACCCTCCGGGTCTTCAGGTACGCCTCGCTCGACGCGGAGGTCCGGGTGGCCCGGGGCGGGGGGCACGTGAGCCTCTCGCTCGAGGGTCGGAAGCGGCTCGGCGTCTTTCCGCCGCCGGTCAAGGCCATCAACTTCAGCAACGTGCCGCTCGCGCTACTCGTGCGCACGTTCGCCCGTAAGGAGGACGAAGGCGGCGGTCCTGGGCGTGCTGCTCCACGGGTGCCTGTCGGTCACGGTCAACGTGGCGTTCCCGCAGGAGAAGCTCGAGGGCGCCGCGGCGAGCATCGAGGACATGGTCGGGTCGGGGCCGCCCGCTGCTCCCGCGCCGGCGCCTCCCGCGCGAAAGCCCGAGGGCCGGGCCCCTGAGCCCGCCCGCCGCTGGCTCGCGTGGTTTCGGCCCGCCGTGGTCGAGGCCCAGGAGGTCCCCGAGATCCGGACGAAGACGCCGGAGGTCATGGCGGCGATCGAATCGAGGGGCAAGCGGCGGCCCGAGCTCGAGGCCGCCGCCCGGACGGGCTGCCTCGGCGAGAATAAGGAGGGGCTCGTGGACGCCCGGCCCGGGCAGAGCTGCCCGCCGACCCTCGGCCAGCTCGTGGCGGCGGAGAACGCCGATCGGATGTTTCTCTACAAGACCCTCGTCGCCCAGAACAGCATGCCCGCGGGCGACATCACCCGGGTCCAGGCCGCGTTCGCGAAGGTGCGTCGCGAGAAGGCGGCGCCGGGGACGTGGATCCAGCTGGAGAACGGGCAGTGGATCCGGAAATGAGGGCGGCCACGCCGGCGCAGCCGAGCCCGAGGGCGATGCCGCCGAGGGCGTCCGACGGCCAGTGCGCGTGCAGGACGATCCGCGCGAGGCCGACCCCCACGATCAGGCAGGCGGCGGCGGCGCGGGTGAGGCGCCGGCCGAGCGGCGGCAGGTCGCCGGCCGCGTAGGCGAGCGCCGCCAGGTAGGCGGCCGCGGCCGTCGCGTGGCCGCTCGGAAACCCGGAGCCCCGCCTTCGGGTTTCCGAGCGGCCGATGACGGGCTTCAGCAGGGACTCGAGCCCGGAGGCCAGGAGCAGCACGAGGAGCCAGAGCCACCAGCGCCGCCGGGTGCGCGGGAAGAGGAGCAGACCGAGCGCGACCGGCAGGAGGACCTGCCAGGTTCCGGCGAGGTTGATCCACCGCATCGCCTGGACGACGGGGGGCGTGGCGTGGGCCAGCACCGCCTGGCGGACCCACTCGTCGCCCGGGAGCACCCCCGTCAGCAGCACTGCCGCCGCGAGCGCGAGAAAGGCCGCCCACGCGAGGAGGAGCAGGGGGGCGGTCATCGGCGCGGCAGGAGCTCGGCGGGTTCGCCCGGCGCCGCGGGTCGCGACGCCGTCCTCACGAGCGCCATCACCGCCCACGCGGCGGCGAGCGCCACCCCGAAGAGGGTCACGATCGTCGCGCCGGTGGGCAGGTCGAGGTACGCCGAGAGCCCCATCCCGACGAGGCTGACGGTCGCCGACAGGCTCCAGCCGAGCGCGAGCCGGCTGCCCCAGCGCGTGCCCCACGCCACACCGGCCAGCGCCGGCACAATCAGGTAGGCGAAGACGAGGAGGACCCCCGCGATCCGGACCGAGCTCGTCACCACCACGCCGAACGAGGCGTAGAAGAGGAAGTCCCACCAGCGCACGGCGAGCCCGCGGCGGTGCGCTTCGTCCGGATCGGTCGAGATCAGGAACAGGGGCCGCCGGGCGAGCCAGTGAAAGAGGCCGAGGACGCCGTAGAGCGCAGCCGTCCTCGCGACGGTCGGAGGCGTCACCGTCAGGAGACTCCCGACGAGCATCGTCTTGATCTGCTCGATACCGTGCGGCGCGCGGTCCAGGAGGAGGATCGCGGCCGCGGCGGACACCGCGTAGACGACGCCGATCACGGCCTCCTGCGGGACACGCCGCTCGCGCGTCCGCGTGAGCGCGAAGACCGCCGCGCCGGCGAGCGTGAAGCCGAGCGACATCCAGTAGGCGACCGCGCTGTCCAGGTCGGAGCCGACGAGGTAGGCGGCGGTCGAGCCGAGGGCCGCCACCTGGGCCAGCGCGATGTCGACGAAGACGACCTCGCGGGAGATCACGTGCAGCCCGAGGTAGCCGTGGATGAGCGTGAGGATCAGGCAGGCGAGGAACGGCAGCCACATCAGGCTCAGGTAGTCGGTCAGCATGCGCCCTCGCGGCCTACGGCAGCGCCCTCGCGAGGCTGTCCACGAGGAAGTCCATCCACTTGAAGTAGTCCTTCGCGCCCGGCACGGCTCCCGGGGTCTGGGGCACGATCAGGACCGTGGCGCCGGTCTCCCGGGCGACGAAGGCCGAGACGTCGGTCGGGTACCAGCTCTCGTGGAGGATCACCGTACACCGCTTCTCCTTCATCGTGCGGATCAAGAGCGCGAGGTGCTGGGGGGAGGGCGGGATGCCGGGCCGGTCCTCCTCGATCCCGCACTCGGCCAGGTCGAACGCCTGCTCGAAGTACGGCCAGCTGTCGTGGTAGCTGACGAGGCCGAAGCCCCGGTGCGGGGCGAGCGTCTGCCGCCAGCCCGCGTAGGCGGCCCCGACCTTCGCGAGGAAGGCCGTCCGGTTCGCCTCGAACTTCGGCGCCAGCTCCGGCATGACGCGGGAGAGGCCGGCGACGATGTTGGCGCTGACGATGGGCAGGTTCCGGGGGTCCGCGACGAAGTGCGGGTTGCCGAGCGGATGCACGTCGCCGAGCGACCGGTCGATCGGCCCGTGCGGGATCTTGAGGACCTGCACCCCCTGCGCCGCCTCGACGACGTTCGGCGAGCCCCGGAGGAGCTTGGGGTTGCCGGAGCTCTCCACGATTGGGTCGATCCAGGCGTCCTCCTCGAGGCCGTTTCGGATCAGGAGGTCGGCCCGCTTGACGAGGAGGATCTGGCTCGGGCGGATCTCGAAGTCGTGGGGGTTCTGGCCGAAGTGCGTCGCCAGCTCGACGTCGGCCTGCCCGTCGACCAACTGCTCCGTGACGGCCCAGAGGTCGGCCAGCGTGGCGACCACGCGCGGCTTGGCCTGCGCCGCCGCCGGCGCGAGCGCCGAGGCGCAGAGCAGGACCGGGATCGCCGCCCACCGGAATCGTCGAATCACCGTGAGCCTCCGCGTCAGAAGCGCTCCGATGAACGTGGCTTGGAATAGCAATTCGTCAACCACGCGCCCACTGCCCCCGTTGAGGTCGAAGCCGTCGCGATGCGTCCGCTCGGTGTGCTTGTAGGCGGCACGGAACCGCAGGAACTCCGAGGGCTTGTACTGGAGGTACGGCGCGAGCGCCCACTCGCGGCCGCTCGACGTGGGGAGGTCGGTCCAGTCGTAGCGCAGCCCGGCCGCCCAGTACTTGGTCCAGTCGTACTGGCCGTAGAGGTAGTAGCCCCGGCTCTGCCGCCAGTGCGTCGAGCTCACGCCGCCGCCGTTCGCGAGGGCGAGCCCACGGTTTGCGTAGATCGCCTCGCCCGCGAGCGTGATCAGCGGGAAGGGGTAGCCGGTCGGCGGGAACCACTTGTACTTGGCGCCGAGGCCCGCGATCGTGTTGCGCCGGTCGTCGGCGGTCTCGCCGGTGCCGCCCGAGACGTCGACCTGGAGCCCGCCGGCCTCGCCGAGCTCCCAGAAGTTCCGGAGGCGGCTCAGGATGAGCGGGTCGCGGATGCTGCCTCGGCCGAAAGCCTCCTGGTTGTCGCCGTTGAAGGCGCCGAGCGAGACTTCTTGGTAGAAGGGCGTCGGCAGGAGCCAGAACGCCTCCACGCCCTTTTCCGTGTTCAGCTCCTCCTGGCCGAAGAAGCGCCGCAGCACGTCCGGCCGGTCGACCTGGGGCAGGTCGTCCTCGTGGACCACGTTGAGCGTGCCGAAGCGCGGCGCCATGAGACCGAACCGCATGGTCGTGCCGAACGGCAGCGTCAGCAAGGTGCCGTTGGCTTCCTCGAGCTTCGCCGTGATTTCGGCCTCGCGCCCCGGCCCCTTCGGCTCGTCGGCCCCGGTGAATCGAACGGCCGCGCTGGCGTAGGGATCCACCCGGCCGGCCAGGATCAGCTCGACGTGGCGCGGGAACACGCGGTTCTCGCGGCCGCTGAAGGTCCCGTCCTGGAGGCGCTCGGCCCGATTCGAGGTGAAGTCGGCCACGAAGTCGCCGGCCACGCCGATGTCGAAGAGGAGAACCCGGCCGGGCCCGGCGAACGCGAACGGCTGGTGAGGCCGCAGGAGCTCCACGAGCGACGGCTCCGACGGCGGGGGCGGCGCCGCCTGGGTGAGCGCCGGGGGCGCGGCCGGCGATGCCCCCGGCGGGGCGGGGGGCGCGGGCGCCGCCTTCTGCGCCTCGAGCCGCTGCAAGCGCTCGCTCAGCTCCCGCAGCCGGTTCTCGTACTGGTGCCTCATCGCATCGAACTGCTCGCGCATCTGCTCAAGCTCCCGCCGGAGGCCCTCCGCCTCCTGGGCCTGCGCCAGGCCGGGCGCGAAGAGACAGCCGGCGACAAGCAGGGACACCCACCGACCGCGCGATCGTTTCCGCATGTGCGCCTCCCGCGAGTGAGACCCGGATGGGCCGAGACTCCGAGCCGTCCGGAGGACGGCCGGGCACCGTGGAATCGCCCTCGATGACACCACGGACGACGATGGCGCGGGGAGTCCGTCACGAGAATTGACCTCTCGGGTCGTCCGGCCTCAGCCTCCCGTCACCGCCCTGACCATCGTTCGCACGTCGTAGTCGATAAAGCTAATGTAGTCCCGGGCCTCTGGAACCCCGCCGGTCATCACCGGAAGCTCGACGAGCTTCGCCCCGGTGTTCCGGGCGATCGTCTCGGCGAGGCCCGCCGGGTACTGCCGCTCGCGCACGACGATGTCGACGTGCGCCCGGCGCATGCGTTCGACGAGGTCGGCGATGTGGGCGGGCGTCGGGTCAATGCCGGGACGGAGCTCAATCGTTCCGAACGCCTCCATCCCGAACCGCTGCGTGAAGTAGCAGAGGCTCCCGTGGTAGCTGACGAGCTTCTTGCCCTTCAGCGGCGCCGCCGCCCGCCGCCAGCGCGCGATCCACTCGTCGAGCGTCGCGTTGTAGGCGGCCGCGTTCTTCTGGAAGATCGCCGCCTCCTCGGGGAAGTTGCGCGACAGCCCGTCGGCGATCGCCCGGACCATGAGCTTTCCCCGCTCGGGATCGAGGTTGATGTGATGATTTCCTACCGGGTGGATGTCCCCGAGGGCGCGGTCGATCCGGGCGGGCACCTCGAGCGGGGTCACGTAGACGGACGAATCAATATAGCCGGGGGCGTCTCGGAGGATCCGGGGATTCCGAGCCTCCTCGAGGAGGCCGGGCAGGAAGGCGTGCTCACCCTCCAGCCCGACCAACAGGAGGACGTCCGCTCGGTTGAGCAGCACCGCGAAACTCGGTTTCATTGGTACGTAGTGAATATCTTCGACGCCGGTGGCGAGGCTCGTGACCTCGACGAGGTCGCCCCCCACGTGCCGAGCCATGTCGGCGAGGTCCGGGATGGTCGCCACGACGCGGATCTTCCTCGCCCCCGTCGCGTTCGCGGGGAGCAGCGCGACGAGAGCCAAGACAACGTAGAAGAGACGCTTCATGAAGCCTTCCTTACCGCTCACGGAAGCCGTGGACGTGACTGCCCATGATAATCGTGGGCCGCTGCCGACCGAGAGAACGGAACTGCAGCGGAGGACGAGTCGCCCCAACACCACGGGCGTGAGCCCTCGCCGCGTCGCGCCCGGAGCCAGCAAGACCAATAGGCGAAGCCCGAAGCGTCCGATCTTCATGGAGCCCTCCGCGGCGATCCGACGCACAGTCGAGGAGACTGCGCGCGTCGCTGTCAGTTATGGAGTCGCGAACTGATCAGGCGGAGAGAGAAGCGGGCGGAGCGCGGCCGGCGTCGGGGCCGGCGGACTGAGGCGGCAGGACGGTCGTGGGGCTGACCGTGGTCAGTGGCTCGACCAGGTGGGCGGGCGAGCGGAGGGCGGCCGGCTCGGCGAGCGCTCCCGTGACGTGCTGGGTCGCCGAGAGGACGCGGCACGACTGACCGCTCTCGGGATCGGCCAGGTGGTGAACGGAATGGATGGCCGCCTCGAGGCCGGAGACGCCGAGCAGCCCCGCCAGCACGAGGGCGGCAACGTCCCGCCGCCGCCCGGCGACTAGGCCGATGCCGGCGGCGCCGAGCAGCGCGGCGCCGATGCCGAGCGCGGTCTGGGAAGCCGCGCCAACGCTGTCGTCGGCGTGCCCGGCGGCGAGGGCGGGGACCGTCAGGAGGAGCGCCACGGCCAGGGCACCGACCGCAATCAGACCGCGGGTGCGGTCGCCCGCGGCCCGGCCACCTCGAGGGGTGCGGTGCGATCTCATCTGCCGGTGATAGTGCTCCGCCGGCCGGGAGCGGTCAAGTTCAACCCTCGTCAACCCTCGTCGGGGTCGGTCAGCGTGGATGCTCCGGCCGGCGGCCCGGCCGGCACCCTCAGGGCGGCGGTCGCCGCGATCGTCGCGGCCCGGGGGGCGGGGGATCCGCGTCCCCCCCTGGGCGCTCGTCGTCTCGGCTCGCCCCGTCAGCGGATCTTCT
>Ga0209378_1003254_pt1 | contig 11025 bp, 15 predicted proteins | sample GraSoiAngelo_156_FD_186170 | JGI IMG/M metagenome (GOLD analysis project Ga0209378, IMG submission 186170) | Grasslands soil microbial communities from the Angelo Coastal Reserve, California, USA - 14_1009_13_40cm (SPAdes) (version 2) | ecosystem: Environmental > Terrestrial > Soil > Grasslands ... | reverse complement strand
CCATGCTAGCACCCAGCCGGAGCGCTCCGTCAACTTCAGGTGGGAGGACGCCGCTCCCGTTGCAATCAGCCAGACCCCGGCCGCGATGACGCCCGTATGGGCGCCACGCCAGAACTGAACCACGTTCTGACCTGAGTCTTCGGTCAACGCAGCGAAGAACGGCAGCCCCAAGAGCGAGCCTCCCATGAGCAATATCCCGCCGTGCAGGAACATCTGTAGCTGATTGTGCCGCCTCATGCTGGTTCCTTGCGCCTGGCCTCTGGCTGGGCGCCGCCCAACGACCCGCGCATCAGCGGCGCAAGCGACGAGGCGATGGTGTAGAGACGAACAGGACACTCGCACACTTCCGCCCGAACAATCAAGGTAGCTCCTCGTGCCTGAACGGGCTTGCCGCCCTCTGGGTCGCCGTAGGTGCCGCCGAGGTCGAGGTGGTGGTGATCGAGGAGCGCGAGCATGTCGTCGGGGAGGTCGGCGGCTCGATGGTGATCGCGGGGAGGCGCCTCGCCTCGCGAAGGCGCTTCACGAACCGGCGTCGGTAGGACACCCGTTCGATCCGCCCCATCGCCTTCCCGATTGACGAATACGCGACCGCGAACGCCGCGCAATTCGCGATTACCAGGGCGAGGCTTCAGGAGGCAAGGTCGGAGGAGCCGGAGGTCAACTACCGCCGCGCTGCAAATCCAAAAGCCGCAGCAGAGCCGGCGTCTTCTCCCGCGCAGGCCAGCATCGCAAGAACTGACCATGACCACGCGGGCTGGGTGCTATTGCAGACCCCCGCGTGCCTCGCTGTTCGACGGTGGCGGAGAGTTTAGTCATTCGCACGACCGTCCCGCCGAGCAGCTCACGCTCCAGATTCTTGTGCGTATGCGCACGCGTATATGTGGTCACGGGTCGGTAGCCCAGCATGTTTATGGCGATCTCTGGACTGGACTCAGTCATCGTCGTCGGACTCCAGTCGATGCCTGCGAATGCCGTGACGCTAAAACGGCCTTGCCTGTCAGTAACCGCTTCGTGGGCGTTGTGGAAGTAGTACGGTCTATCCATTCCAAAGATCGGGCGCTTACACCAGACAACCGCCACGACCGCGCCCTCCAAGGGCCGCCCTGTCTCATCGTCAACGACAGTCCCGTGGTAGCGTCCGCAAGCGGTGCCGGTGAAGACGCAAGCCGCCGTGAGGATCGCTACCTGTCTCAGAAGGCCTTCAATCGCCAAACACCATCCAGGTCCATCACAAAGATCACCGGAAACGAGTACGTCTTACCGCTCTCTTGGCGAAGCATCTGGTACTCGACATTGAGGCGCCGTACAGCGAGAGCCATCCGTTGTTGGAGACGATGAACGGAAGGCGGGACTGTTTTTCGGAATCGGACACCGGTGGTGCTATCGACGGCGCCGAGGCGAATCCTCGGGCGACGGCGATCAGGCCGCCCACGACCGCTGCGAGAGCGATGACAACGGCCGCCAGCGGCCCCAAGGTTGGCTGACGCGACCATCTGGCTGATCGTGGTCCCAATAGGTCTGGCGTGCGCCTCGCACTGCGGAACCGCCTTCTTCTCGCCATGAGGCTCTATGACCGCTCCATAGATCGACACCCATCGCGAAGCCTATGATTCGCAGCGGGGGAGGGCAACTGTCCTTTGATGACTTGATGGACACCGAAGTCGGATTCAAGAAACGCCGCGAAGGTGGTAGGAGGCGGCGACGTGAACCGGGCTCGCGGTGCGCACCGGGTATGGGGAGGAGGGGAGGCAATGAGACCGACCGGCAATATGCGGGCGCCGTGCCCAACCTGCGGCTATGGCGTACAGGTGCAGCCGCACGTGAGCGCGGTGGTCGTTTGCCTCAATTGCGGCGCCTGGCTGCTCCCGGCCGGAGAGTCCAACTTGCGGGCCATGACCCAGAGGGAGGCGGACCAGCTCCCGCCCGCCGTGCAATCGACGCTAATCAAGGCGAGCCGACTCATCTTGCAGACGGGGGCAATCCACGCGCCGCTTGGAAGAGCTGCTCGCTGACCGCGACGTAGGCGATCACGGCAGAAGCGGAGAGCACGCGGCTGCCGAGATGGGGCAACGCCGCCAGTGCGCTCCATGTTGCCTCGCCGCCGTTGCTGCCTCTGCGCGTTGCCGTGGGTCGCCTCCGAATGGGGAGCCTGCCAACTCCCGAACGGCCGCTCGGGCAAGGGACGACCCTAGCCGGTGGTGGCATTTCCGAAGAAGAGCAAGTGGAAGATTCGCAACGCCCAAAAACCAAGGCCGGCACCAAGCAGCCCTGCCAGGAGCAAGTATCCGGGTCGCCCATAGCGTGCGTCCTCACCCAGCAGTGCGAACAGGCCAAGGACCATGGAGGGAGACCCGTGACGCGGGATGCGTCGGATCACCAGGCAGAACAGGACGACCGTCGTCACAAGCGCCGCAGTTTCGTTGCTGCCCATCGGGCCTACTCTCTACTAGCAGCATCGGGAGGGATTCAACCCGCATTTCCCAGATGACCGCGTCGCGCGGTGACGCTGGCGCGCGAATCGGCTATGAACGGCAAAGGTTTCGTAGCCATCGAGGGGGCGGCGGATGGACGAGGCGACGGGTGAAGCGGAAGGGAGCGGGTTGCGGGTCGCGTTTGACCGCCGACTGAAGCTCGAATTCCACGGCGCGACCGTCACCTCCGATGCCGGGCTACTCGCCTTCCGAGAACTCGACGACGCGCTCGGCCTCACCGCGATGGCCGCTGAGGTGCTCGCCGATCCCCGCACCGGGCGCAACGGGCGCCACAGCCTGATCGCCCAGCTACGCCAGTCGGTGTTCGGGCGCCTTGCCGGCTACGAGGACGTGAACGATGCCGACCGGCTCGGACGGGATGCCGCGATGCGCTGGGTGGTCGGTGGGCGTGCGGTGACGGACCAGGGCGCGTCTACGAGCCAGATGGGCCGCTTCGAGACCCGCGCGATGACCTCGCCGACGAACCTGACGGCGCTGGCCGATCTCTCCGGGCGCTGGATCGACCGCGCGCAGGTGCGGCGTGCACGAACAGCGTTGGTCCTGGACATCGACAGCAGCGTGAGCCCAACGTACGGCGCGCAGGAAGGCACCGCGTACAACGGGCACTTCGCCTGCACCTGCTATCATCCACTCTTCGTGTTCAATCAGGATGGCGACCTGGAACGGTGCGCGCTGCGACCGGGCAACGTCCACAGCGCCCACGGGTGGCGCGCGGTGCTCGACCCGGTGGTGGCGCGGTATCGTGGCCAAGCCCTCCGTCGACTGCTGCGTGGGGATGCAGCCTTCGCCCTGCCGGACGTGTACGAGTACCTGGAAGCGGAGGGGTTCCAGTACGCCATTCGTCTCCCGGCCAATCGGGTGCTCTAGGAGCGGATCGCGCCGCTGCTCAGGCGACCCGTCGGCCGCCGACCGCACTCCGTGCGGCGCTTCTACGCGAGCTTTCGCTATCGGGCGCAGAGTTGGAACCGGGAGCGCCGGGTCGTGGCGAAGGTCGAGTGGCATCCTGGCGAGCTGTATCCGCGCGTCGGTTTCATCGTGACGAACCTCCATCGCCCCGCCAAGAAGGTGGTCGCCTTCTACAACGGGCGCGGGACGGCGGAGCAGTGGATCAAGGAAGGGAAGAACGCGGTCAAGTGGACGCGGCTGTCGTGCACGGCGTTCCGCGCGAATGCCGTCCGACTTCAGCTCCACGCGCTGGCCTACAACCTCGCCAATTTCCTCCGCACCCTGGCTTTGCCGGGCGAGATCGCGCAGTGGTCCCTGACCACGCTGCGGGAGAAGGTGGTGAAGATCGGCGCCAAGGTCGTCGCCCACGGCCGCTACCTCGTCTTCCAGATGGCCGAGGTCGCCGTGCCGCAGGTGCTGTTCCGGCGTCTCCTCGACCGGATCGCCGGACTGCGCCCACCCGCCGTGGCCCGATGTTGACCCGAGAAGGACTGCGGCCGCTCCCACCGCAGGGCCGACGTGCGTCCGCCGCCTGTCCGACGACCGCCAGTCAGGGGACGGAGGAGCCGTGGCGCTCTGCGTCAGCAGCCCTTCGGCCCGAATCAGGTCAGGGCGGGCCAGAAATCGCTTGCCGGGCGAGGCCGATCCGCGCTACACGCGGATGCGAGCCGGGCTTCAGCTCGGTCATCTGGGAAATGTCGGTCAAGATCTTGAACGTGACCGAGGAGTTCATCCGAGGCGCTGGCCGGCAAGGCGGCCAGACGGATCACCACCAAGGGAACGGTCGAGGTCCTGGAGCGGATCGCGCAGGAGCGTGGCGCGCCCGCCTATATGCGCCGCGACCGTGGTCCGGAGTTCATCGCCAAGGCCTTGCATCGGTGGTGCAGGCGAAGGGGCTCGACATCGAACCACATCGAGCCAGGTGCGCCATGGCAGAATCCGTTCGTCGAGTCCTACAAATGGCACCTGCGAAAGGAGCTCCTCGATCTCGATCCGCTGGACTTGGTGCTGGAGGCCCAGGTGCTGATCGACGACTGGCGGGAGGAGTACAAGACCACCGCCCCCACGAGTCGCGCGGCTCCCTCACGCCGGTGGAGTTCGCCCGCCGGTGGAGGATGGAGAACGAAGCCCGAGTCTCAGATCTGGTGGACGGATGAGAAGGGCCGAGTCAGGGGGTGGCGAAATGACCAACCAGTTTGAAGGCAAAGTGGCTTTGGTGACGGGTGCCGCTTCTGGAATAGGCAGGGCAAGCGCACTGGCGTTTGCCCGAGATGGCGCCAAAGCTGTCGTTGCCGACATTCTCGCCGAGGGCGGTGAGGAGACTGTACGGATAATCAAAGAGACCGGTGGGGATGCTTTGTTTTTGAGGGCCGATGTCTCAAAGGCAGCCGAGGTTGAAACGCTGATTCAGAAGATCGTGGAGACTTATGGCCGGCTGGATTATGCACATAACAACGCCGGCATTGCGGGGGCGGACGCTCCAACGGCTGACTGCACCGAGGAAAACTGGGATCAGACGATCGCTGTCAACCTCAAGGGTGTCTGGCTCTGCATGAAGTACGAGATCCCCCAGATGCTCAAGCTAGGTGGCGGTGCTATCGTCAACACGGCGTCAACAGCAGGGCTGGTTGGCTTGGAGGCATCGCCTGCCTACTGTGCATCCAAGGGTGGTGTCGTACAACTGACGCGTGCGGCGGCGTTGGACTACGCCAAAGCCGGGATTCGCGTGAATGCTGTATGCCCTGGCGTCATTCGCACGCCGATGGTCGAGCATCTAGTGGGTACGCAAGCAGAGGCGGGCCTCATCGCTGTGGAGCCAATCGGCAGGATGGGCAAGCCAAATGAGGTTGCAGAAGCTGTCGTGTGGTTGTGTTCGGACGCTGCGTCGTTTGTCACTGGCATTGCGATGCCGATTGACGGTGGCTTGGTCGCACAGTAATTGTGGATCCGCAAGCAAGGTAAGTTCGGGTCCCAACGGGTGGACCGATAAGGGGGCCCGGTCACCTCCAAAGTCGGTGCCTGGCCCGTGTTCGCGTCCACATACCCTAGTGTCCCGCCGAGTTAAAGCGCATCGCACGCGAGGCGCGCGCAACGGAATCCAGAGTTAGACCCCTCTGCCAATGATGGTGAGACAGCCTGGGAGGGAAAATCACGGGGCGCGGAGGAGCGTCTCCGTCACCGGGAGGATGATGGCGCCGGGTCCAGGCAGCCCGTCGGTCGTGTTGATCGTGCTCCGGCTGGTCGCCCCGACACAGAAGGTGGTGACCAGGACCCCCTTGGTGCTCCTCTTCGGATAGGTCAGGTCCGGCCACACTGGAGCGGGCGGATCGGCGAAGCCCGTGCGGACGAGGGGATCGGGGAAGCACGGCATCGCCGTGTCGCCCGCGCAGCAGACCTGACTCAGGCCGCCCTTCGCGTCAACGCACTGCCCCTCGGGCGTGTAGCTCACGCAAGCCTGCCCGGTGCACGTCGCATCGCATGGCGAGCTCTGGCAGTTGTCCTGCTGCACTTGCCCCGGGCACGGAGTGGGTCCCGCGAGCGTGGAGGTTCCGGTGGTGAGCGGCAGCTTGATGTCGAGCGTGGCCGCTTTCGCCGCCGGATCGGGTGGGCAGGCGGCCGAGAGCCCATAGGTCGGGCTCCCCTGGGACTGCGCCACGGTCAGGATCGACTCGACCGTGCACGACTTGCCCTGGTTCGGGCCGGCGGAGCAGGAGCCCCGGGCCCCGTACTGCGGGGCGCCGCCCGTCGAGCAGCGGGGGCAGACGTTGGTGTGGTCGGAGATGAGGTGGACGTCCGAGAACAGGTTGACCTGGATCGGCGTCGTGTCGGACACCTCGCCCGTCTGGACGTTCAGCTTCCCGGTGACCGGCGTCGATTGGTAGCGATTGATCACGCACACCGCGACGCCCTGCGCGATGAGCGGCAGCGGGGGTCCGAACGTGGCCCCGTTCATCGATCCCGTGCCGACTAGACCCATGACGTCACAGACCGGGTTCGTGCTGGCGTCGCACCCGGAGAGACAGAGCTTCAGCGACGCGCGCGGGTCAACCGGGAAGTTGTGCGAGGTGCCCGTCCAGCCGAGGTCGAGATCGGAGCCAACTTCGTTCACGCTGAGGTCCAGCTCGGTCGGTCCGCCAGCGGGGCTCGGGCAGCAGGCCGCCTCGCAGATGCGCGCCGGTAAGCAGACGAGCTTGAGCCGGTCCCTGTCCCTCCTCCCCCGCCTGCCAAACGCAACCATACTGAGACGGCGGCTGTTTGAGACCCCGTAGGGGCTACTCGACGGCGAGCTGGGAGATGGCGCCGTAGTGGGAGGGGGTGTGGTTGGGACCCGGACCTCCCCAAAGGGGCCACACGTCTCGGTCGAGACGGGGAGTGGCGGCACAAACGACCGGATCGGGTGGAATCCCGGACCGAAGCCACGGAGGCGAACCCTGTGGATGGGTTCCGGCCGGCACTCCGGGCCATCGTTCACGTCAAGGCAAATACGCAGGCGGTACGTGCACGTTCCGTCCGCGCGTTCGTCCGCGTCGCAGGTCGGATCACTGTCCGTGCAGGATACGGTGGTGCCCGTAGTGGCATTCACCCCGTCGAACGCGGCCCAGCAGTCCGTCTGTGGCGACCCGCCACCCAGGACGAGCGCGAAGGCGGGGAGACAATGGCCCCACGCGGCCAGGGCAGCGACGGCGCATGCGCGCATCATGGTCGCTGGAAACCACGCATCGCACGCAAAACCGCTGCGCGTCAACGCCGGCTCGCGCAGGCGCGATATCGGAGCCGGGCGCCGCGCCATGCGTTGAAGCGAGCGGGCTCGACGCAGCGGTAGCATTGTTTCCCAGATGGACGCACTTGCGGAGACCCCCGAACCGGCGCGCCGATCCCCGCCAGAGGTCGCGTCGGACCGCATCCCCGAACTCCTGGGCGAGATCGAGCGGCTGCGTAGCACGGTAGCAGCGCCGTGGTGTAGCATCAGGTCGTGTTCAAGCGTTGCGCGCTGGCTCAGTTGGTTCCGTTCCTCGTGATGATTCCCCTGGGCCTTCTGCTGGCCCTGATCGGTCCCCGCATCGTTCGCCACTTTGAGTCCAGGCCGGCGAACGCGCCAGCGTCTCCGTCCAAGTAGTCGAGACCGAATAACGGCCACGCGTTCTCGGTAGCGAGCCGCCACCCGCTCTCGCCGCCAGAGGTCGAGGTGGACCGTATCCACGAACTCCGCGCGAGATCGGGCGGCTGCGGGCGGACAACGACGGGCTGCCTTGACTCCACGAGGCCCGATTCGCCAAGGTCGCGACACCATGGACGCCTTCGAACTCTCCGACCTCGAGCGGCAGCGCGTGGAGGCCGGCAAGCTCCATCTTGAATTCCTCCGGGCGCCCGCGCTCAGCCTCGGCCTGTATGTCCTTCCTGCTGGCGGCGTGGATGCGCAACAGCCGCACAAAGAGGACGAGGTGTATTACGTCGTCAGCGGTCGAGCTACGGTTCGCGTGGGCGACGAGGACCGCGCAGTGCAGGCGGGCAGCGTCATCTTGGCGGCGCCCGGAGTCCCCCATAGGTTTCATTCGATCACGGAGGAGTTGCGGATTCTCGTCGTCTTCGCGCCAGCCGAGGGAACGGCGAAGTAGTGCCCCGCGCCGCCAGCGCTGGTGGTGCTGGACGCGAGTGATTCAGGGGGAAGCCGCATGCAGTACATGGTCATCGAGCACTTTCGGAACGGCGACCCGCTGCCCGTGTACCGCCGCTTCCGCGATCACGGCCGGCTCGCGCCCGAGGGCCTTCGCTACGTGGCAAGTTGGGTCACGGAGGACTTCCGGCGCTGCTTCCAGATCATGGAGTGCGAGGACCGAGCACTCCTGACGCAATGGACCGCCTGCTGGGACGACCTGATCGAGTTCGAGGTCATTACGGTGGTCACGTCGGCGGACGCGGCGGCCACCGTCGCCCCTCGGTTGTGAAGCGGCTCCGAGCGGTCTGTCCAAGCTATCCATTTCCATGGTACTTGAAACGCCATGGCGTGGCGGCTGCTCGCCGTCCTGCTCGTCCTGACGGGGACCGCCTGGTCGGCGCCCATCGTGATCAAGTGCTACGACGGCTCGTCCTCGGCCATCGTGCGATGGCCAAATCGAAGCACGACCCGCCTCAGCGTCTGTGACCTTGACCACGCCCTCGACGGGCGTTGCCAGTTCCGCGTCAGCCTCGGCGCGACCGGCCGGAAGCGTCCACACGTGTTCGAGATGACGCTACAAGCCGGTCGTCGGAAGCGCGTCCAGTACGCCGACACGGCGGCCGTGCTCAAGTGCCTCCCTGGCCCGGAGCCGCCGCCGAAGCCGCCTTCGGTCGAACCGCCACCCGGTGCCACCACCTACACATGTCAGGACGCGATCCTCGTGGAGTCCAGCACCGATCCGGTCTGTGATGTCGATCAGGCCTGCGACGACACCTGCACGTTCGGCTTCCACTGTCCGACCTGCTGCGGCTGCCTCGCCCCGTGCTTCTCGTCAGGGACGCCGTATCGCATCCCGGTCCCGGTCGGAGAGCAGCGCGTGCTGCCGGCCTGCGAGCGTGGCGGGCGACCTGCGCTCGTGCTCGAATGCCGGGCGTACCCCTCTGGCGTCGCCTGCCCCACGACCACGACGACCACACTCCCCGTGGGGCTCTGCGTCACGGACGCGGACTGCGCGATCTTCCCGCCGGAGTGCCAGCACTGTGAGCTTGGCGACTGCGAAGGGTTTCCGACGATCAACCCGAACGGCTCCATCTCGAACGTCGTCTGCCCGATCCCACGGTAGGTCATTGTTGGTGCGCGCGATACTCTGTCCTCTTGCGACCGTCCTCATTTTGGCGATTCCAACACTTGCCGCCGCCATGGAGCAGCCCAGCATAATCACCAGCGGCGAGCCTCGCGTTGAGCTAATCGGCCACGAGCACATCGTCGTTCTTCCGAAACCGATGAAGAAGGCCCTTGATCGGTTCAACCCCAAGTTCACCGTATGGCGCGAGCGAGATTACTGTTCGTGGTACGTGAAGCAGTTCACGACGAGGCAGGCGCCATTCGCCGTCATCGGAGACTTCAACGGCGACGGCGTTCTCGACGTGGCCTTGCACGGACATACCGAGCATGAGGCTCTCATCATCGCCGTACTCTCGAAGGACGGGAAGTTCGCCGCCGTCCCGGTTGGCACAGGGGGCATGACTGACCCACGGGAGGACGGTGAGTGGGCAGAGAACGAGAAGGTCTGCGAGGGCCTGACCTTCTACATGCGGCTTCTCAAGGGACCCGTCCAATTCCCGGCATACGTCTACAACGACGAGCTACCCCCTTCGGAGCAGGTTGGCCCGCTCGACCTGCGCACCGATGGCATCATGCTCGACATCTCCGACAAGGGCGGCGTCCTCTACTACTGGGACGGCAGGGTGTTTCGGACGTATCCGCTCGGGTGCTGAGCCGAGTCACTGGCGCAACGGTTACTTCTCGTATCATTTTTGCTATTGGCCGCCCTCTCGTATATCTCGGCATCGCAGAAGGAGGAACGAGATGCCACGACAGCGCAGCCTGATAACCGTGATCCACGACCTCGTACAACAGGAGGTGCGCTCCGCGATCCAGTCGCTCCTCGGAGGCATCTCCACCGGCACGGCGAAGCCGAAGGAGAAGAATGGTCGGCGCCGTCGTCGCAAGGCACGCGGGAAGTGGCGACCGGGTGGTCCTGGCCGTCCGCCGAAGGCTGTTGCCGAGAAGATGGCGCACACGAAGAAGGTAGCGGCGCCCATACCCCCGAAGACGAAGACCGTTCATCGCCGCCGCAGGCGTCGGCGTGGTCCTGGGCGTCCACCGGGGTCGAAGAAGAAGGCGGCATAGATGGCGAAGGCCGAGGAGGTGTGGACGCAGTTGGCGACCCGCATCCCCAAGGAGCTTCATCGTCGTCTCAAGTTGCACTGCGTGACGCACGACATCGCTCTCATGCACTTCGTGGTCGAGGCGATTGAGGACAAGCTCGGGCGGAAGGCGAGGCCGAAGAAGGGAACGGCATAGTGACGGGGGTGCCGAACGTTGCCGATGCGTTCGAGGACTGCATTCCACGCAGACAGCATTCCACGCAGTTCTTGACCCCATGCTGCCGTTGAACCGCCCCGGGTTCGCCGGAGACTCAGTTACATGACTCCAGCCCCCATGGCTGGAGTCGTCTGACGGTGCTGCTCGCGGTAGTAGGCGTCCTCGAACTCGGTCGGCGGCACGTACCCGATCGGCGCCAGCAGGCGACGGGTGTTGAACCAGTCGACCCACGCGAGCGTCGCGAACTCCACGGCCTCGACGTGGCGCCACGGGCCCTGCCGCCGGATCACCTCGGTCTTGTACAATCCGATCACGGATTCGGCGAGGGCGTTGTCGTAGGAATCGCCCACGCTCCCGACCGACGGCTCAAGGCCGGCGGCGGCCAGACGCTCCGTGTAGCGAATCGAGAGGTACTGCTTGCGCTCAACCGGTCGTCGCAACACTGCTCTTTTGAATTGATCGTAGGTGCTCGTCGAGGGCCTCGGCGGGAGTCCGCCAGCCGAGGGTCTTGCGCGGGCGGGTGTTCAACGCGAGCGCGACGGC
>Ga0209378_1003253_pt1 | contig 11026 bp, 12 predicted proteins | sample GraSoiAngelo_156_FD_186170 | JGI IMG/M metagenome (GOLD analysis project Ga0209378, IMG submission 186170) | Grasslands soil microbial communities from the Angelo Coastal Reserve, California, USA - 14_1009_13_40cm (SPAdes) (version 2) | ecosystem: Environmental > Terrestrial > Soil > Grasslands ... | reverse complement strand
CTCCGACTCGTAGGCGAAGAAACCGTGCTGGATGACGGTGCGAAATCGGGCGGTCGGGTTTCCGTCCCGCAAGAGGCGTTTGTTCCTCACCATGCCGATGATCGTCAGGTACGGAGCCAGGATCGCCCGTGCCCCAACGTTGGCGACCGACCAGAGGCGGCCCTCTCGACGTTCGACCTTCGTCGCCGCTCCGTCCGCCGTGCTGAGGGCCATCCGGTAGAGCTCCGGAAAAACCTGCTTCATCCAAGAGGCGGAACAAAGAAGCTCCTGGTGGAAGAGGGTTCCCTCGAGGACCCGAAGGCTGAGCGCCTCTCGTGCGAAGAGGGGATCCTGTGGAGTCCGGAAGGCATCTCGGCACTCGTTCTCCTCGATGACTCGATTGAAGCAGAAGACGGGCCAATTCGGATGGACACGATGTCCCAATCTCGCGCCGAGCACCGCGATGAGGAGGGTGATCCAGGCGCGATTTGGACCGGTCACCACGAAGAAGTCGATGTCGTTGTTCGGATTGGTCCCTCCAAAGGCCATCGATCCCGAAATGGCCACCAGACGAAGCCAAGGGCACCATCTTGCCAATCGACGTCCAAAGACTTGAGCAATGCGAACGCGTTGCTCGGTGAGGATGTCTTGCTGCCGACGTCGGTTGGGTTGAGCGGCGGTCCTCCATCCCAGTTCGCCCCCCTCGATGACCAGATCGGTCCGCAGAATCGGGTCATTCCCCACAAACGATTCGAGGTCCTCGGCGGAATGGAAGGTTCCAATCGGGAGGAGTTGCAGGACCTCTGCATTCGTGATAGCGCTCCCATGGCTTGAGGCAATTGAGGCGAGGGCTATGATTTTTCGGCGGATGGCCGCGGTGGTAGGAACGGATTTTTCGTCCTCGATCGAGAGATGCTGCGAGATCTGGGCCCGGGCATCCACGGCCGGCGCATGAACCGAGGAGCCAGGTTGTCGACGAAATTTCCATTCCTGGGACGTGTCGCCGCCTCCCACTCCCGAAGGATTACTATTTGAATAGTATTAAGCCTTTGCCCCGTCTACGCCGCGCGATCCTAAGAGATCGGACAGGAGGAGCAATCGGTTTACCCGCTCCTGTAAGGGAGGATATCGCCTAAAGACTCCCCTCGCCGGGCCAAGGATGCTCAATCCCCACGAGGCCTTTTGCGGCACCCCGCGACTCGCGATTTTCAAGAGCGCAGAAGCCAGGGCCGCCGGCCTCCCGCTCGACCTTGCCCCCATCTCGTCCGCCAGGTATTCTCGTTCTCGATGGACCGCCGGGTCGAAGAACTTGCTGAAGGGATCGAAGAAGAGGATCCGGGACAGGACCCGCGAGAACACCTTGAATTCCGCATCGTGATGTTTGAGGTGCATGACCTCATGCGCAACGACGGTCTCCGCTTCATCTCGTTCGAGCAGGGACACCATGCCCCGCGATACCAGGATGGTGCGATCGGTCCCGCCGATGGCCATGGCCAACGGCTCCTCCGATTCCACCATCCGCACTTCGACGTGCCCCACGCCCTCGAACTCCGCCAGGAGGTCGACGTATTTCTGGAGCCACTTCTCGCTTTCCGCGAGGCCTCGGGGCGCGAATTTCCGAATCACCGCGGCATTGCCGTAGCGCCAAACGCCGACGGAGATGATCGCGGACGCAAGCAGGCCGCCGATGACCGCGCCCCCCACCGCAACGGGCACGCCGTTCCTCGCATAGGCGACCATCCGTGCTTGGGAGACGCAGAGGACGAGGCTGACCGCGATGAAGACCCAGAAGAAGATCGAAAGGGCGTAGAGGCCCGTGAGCAGACTGACTCGGAGCTTCGCATTGCGGGCGTTCGTGAGGAAGACGTACAGGAGCGTGCCAATGGACGCCCCGCAGACCGCGAGCACGGTCAAGGGAAACGGCGAAAGCCAGTAATGCTGGAGGGCCTCGCCGATGACTTCGACCAGGCTAGGCATCCCGCTTCTCCCTCGACCGCCTCTTCTCGACCTGGGACCGAAGGGAGGCCGCTTCCTCGTCCGTCAGGGAGCCGGGGTTCGCGAGGACGACTCGGTCGATCATCGAAGCCATCGTCTTCCGATAGGCCCGGCCCTCCTTGAGGCGATAGAAGACCTTCTTCTCGCTGGCCTTGCGCATCGCGATGAGATCCTTGTCGACGAGTCGGTACAAGGTCGTCGTCACACTCGTGTAAGCGACGTCCCGGGACTTGCGGACTTCCTCGTAGATCGTGCCCGACGTCGCCGAGCCGAGGCCCCGGACGGCCCTCAAGACGGCGAGTTCTAGCTCTCCGAGTTCCATGCAGACTACTATATGGATAGTAATCTAGTTAAAACTTGTCGGTTTCGGTCCGAGTTCCGAGCCGCGAATCGCTAGGCGAGGGCCGAGGCCTGGGTCGCGGTTTCCGAGAATCGCTTCGCGAGGATGTCCAACGCCGCGACGAGGACCGCTTTGGTGCTGAGGGATCCGTCCGTCTCGAACTCCATCACGATCCGCGTGGGATCGTTGCCGGCCTTGACCGACTCGACCTTGTACAGGTCCATGAACTTCTTGCAGGTCTTGCAGTCGCTCGCGAGCTCGAGGGTCTCCTCCTCTTCCGTCGCGGTCGATTGCATGTGGCTCTCGCAGAAGGGGACCTCGGGATCCAAGGCGTCCAAGGTCTTCGTCCCCGCCTTGAGGATCGGATAGTACCGATAGCCGACGCCGTGCGTCGACTGCCACTTCGCGTGGTCCTTCCCGTCCCCCAAGATCGCGGTCGCGTAGACGAGCATCGCCTGTCCGTCGCCGAGCTTGACGATCGGGATCTTCTGGTCCGCCGGCCGCAGCTTCGCGTCCCCGATCGGCTCGAGGTCCGCCGAGGTGACCAGGCCCGGGCCACGCTTGTTGACGGAATAGATGATCGTGCAGTTTGGGCAGCCCTCGCCGTGGCAGTTCGGACAACCCTCCCGGCGGTTGTACAACCCGAGGTCCGTCGGGATGGGGATCAGGCCGAGGCGGTGGGCGATCATCTCGTCGAAGAGGGGGCTCACGCTCTCGTACTCCTTGCCGTCCTCCGCGCGGATCGGCCCCAGATGGAACTCGACGTCCTCGATCGCCATCTTCGGGACGTCCGCCACGAGGACCCGTCGCAGGGCGTTCGCGTACGCGGGCTCCGTCTCCTCGATCAGCAGCCGCATGGCCTCCGGCGCCGCCGAAAGGACCTTGATCTTCATCTCAGACCCGCCTCCCCCGGCGACCTCCCTTCGGCTTCGTGCCGTCGTGAGGGACCGGCGTCACTTCCTCGATCCGGCCGATGCGCAGGCCGGCGCGGGAGAGCGCGCGGATGGCCGCCTGGGCCCCGGGACCCGGGGACTTCGAGCGGTTCCCGCCCGGCGCGCGCACGCGGACGTGGATGGAGTCGATGCCCTTCTCCTTCGCGGCATCCGCCACCCGTTCCGCGGCCTTCATCGCCGCGTACGGCGACGCCTCGTCCTTCGCGGCCTTCACGACCATCCCGCCGGTCGCCTTCGTGATCGTCTCGGAACCGGTCAGATCGGTCAAGGTGATGATGATGTTGTTGTACGACGCGTAGATGTGTGCGACCCCCCATCGTGGCATGGCTCATCCCTCCGGCTTTTCCGCGGTCGGCGCGCTCGGCTCGCCGCCGGACAGGTCGGGCCCTTCCTCGCCCTCGGCGGCCGGAGGCCCGGGGATCTGGCCCTGTTGGCGGACCGGATGCAGGTCGTTCGAGATCGGGGACCGCTCGTCGTACGTGATCCCGGGTTCCTGCGTCCGGCTGACGAGGACGCCGGGGATCGTGACCCGCCGGCCTCCGATCGACACATGGCCGTGGACGATGAACTGCCTCGCCTGCCGCGGCGTGAAGGCGAGGCCCTTGAGGAACGTGAGCGTCTGGAGGCGCCTCGACAGGATCGCCTCGACGTCGAGGGCCAGGACGTCGTCGAGGGTCGTGCCCTCGAGGGGCAGGAGCCCGAGGCGACCGAGGCGCCGGAGCAGTTGCTCCCGCTCCTTCTCCGCCTGCTTGTCCCGCGTGCGGATCCGCGCCTGCAGCTCCCGCGCCCGCTGCCGGAACCGCCGCAGGACGTACTGGGAGCGCCACAGCTCCTTCTTGTTCTTCAGCCCGTATTTCTTCAGGAGCTCGTTCTCGGCCTTGATCCGCTCCGCCTCCCACGGATGGGAGGGGCGTTCGAACTTCGCGCGGGAAAATTTCGGATCGCCCAACGATTCACACCTTCGCTTCCGGCTTCTTCTCCTCTTTCTTCTCTTCCTTCTTCGCGCCGGCGCCGGCTTCCTCCGCCTTCTTCGCCTGGGCGGCGGCGAGGGCGGCCTTCTTCGTCACCCCGACGGTCAGGCCGGTCCGGCCGTTCGACCGCGTCCGCTGCCCGCGGACCTTCTGCCCGGTCTCATGGCGGACGCCCTTGTACGATCGGATCATCTTCATGCGGTTGATGTCGTCCCGGCGCCGGATCTCCACGTCCGCGCCGACCGCGTGCAGGTCGAGGCCGGTCTCCCAGTCCTTCGGCCGGTTCACCATCCAGTGCGGGAAGGCCTCGCCAAGATTGCCGAACGTCGCCTCGATCTTGTCCGTCTGTTCCTCGGACAGGTTCCCGAGTCTCTCGGTCTTGGAGACGCCCGCGAGGTCCGCGACGGCCTCGGAGACGCGGATGCCGACGCCGGGGATCGCGGTGAGCGAGTAGGCGACGGCTCGTGTGCCGTCCAGATCCGTGTTCGCCATGCGCACGATGTACCGAAAGTCCTCTTTCACGCCCTCGAGCTTCTTCGGTCCCTTCGGCGCCTTCGGCTCTTCCTTCTCCTCGGCCTTCTTCCTCGGCGCCCGCTCGGGCTTCTCGCCCTTCGCCGGGGCCGGCGGACCTTCGGGTTCAGGGCTCGGCTTCTCCTCAGGCATCGATGGAATCCCCAGATGGGACGGACTTCCAAACTTCAGGAGCTATTTAAGGATTAAGGAGAGCGCGTCCACAAACCCGGGTATTCGAGGACGAGACCCTCCTCGTCGACCTTGAGGTCCGCCGTGAATCCGGAGTCGACGTTCTCGAAACGGTAACGGCGAAGGGCCCTGCGGGTGTATCGTTGGGCGGCCGGTTCGACGAAAAACTCGGGGAAGCGGATCCAAGCGACTCGGATCGCTCGCGCCTCGCCGACCTTCAGGTCGAGTCGCCGGATCGGGATCGTGTTCGTGGCGGGGGAGACCTCCAGGTCCAGGTCGATGCACCTCTTGAGGTTCTCTTGCTCCTCTCCGTTGACGAACCAGTCGACATGGTCTCGGACGAACAGCTCGATGCGTCGTCGGTCCTGTCCTTCCCTTAGAGTCGCCCACGCGGCCTGCGTCCGCCAAGCCTCATCGAGGCTGATCCGGTAACGGATCCGCGCGGGCCCTCGGCCGAAATCCGTCTCGATCCTCCCGTCGAGGTGCCACGCACCGTTCGACGCGGAGAGCGTTGCCCGCTCGATTCCGGGCCGGTCGAGCCTTCGCCAACGAACGATGTGGCGGGACCGTGGCTCGGCAGTCATTGCGATTCCGCGAGCTTCAGCGGTTTCCGCATGGCCGTCGCGAATTCCTCGTAGCCGGCGGATCGGTAGAAGGCGAGGGCCTCCGTGTTCTTCTGTCCCGTGAGCACCACGATGTGGGAAGCGCCGTGTTCGCGGGCGATGCCCTCGGCGTACTTGACGAGCCGCGACGCGACGCCGAGCCGACGAGACTCCGGTTCTACGAAGAGGTCGGCCAGCTCCGCGTAGGGATCGGGATCCAGGGAATCGGTCACTCGGAGGCTCGCGAACCCCGTGAGCCGATCGTCAACCTCGGCGACGATGACGGACTCATGGGGCGCGGCGAGTCGGAGGCGTCCCGCGACCGCGGTCTCGGTCACTCGCCCTCCGAAGAACGCGCCGTAGAAGGTTTCGAACAGCGGCACGAGGCCGGGTGCATCCTCCAACCGGGCCATGCGGACGCGGAGTCGCGGGGTGCCCGCCCGTCCCGCCATCTCCTCAATCCCCCGACTTCGTTGAGCGGAGGACCTTGAAGCCGCTCCCGCGCTTGACGATCGTCGCGTTCCCGAAGGCCTTGGCCATGCGCACCCGAATCGAATCCGCGCCTTGGCGCGTGCGGGCGACGAGCCACAAGCTGCCGCCCTCGAGCAACCGGGGCGGAGCGTCCACCACGATGCGATCGACGATCACGCGGCCGGCGCGGATCGGCGGATTCGCGAGGATGTGATCGAAGGCCAGGTCCGCGACGGGCTGGTACAGATCCCCGGTCCGGACTTCCGCATTGCGGATCCCATTCGCGTTGACGTTCGCATTCGCCAGCGCGACGGCGCGCTCGTTGACGTCGGTCAGCACCACGCGGCCTCCTTCCGAGAGGCGAGCGGCGACGATCCCGATGATGCCATAACCGCATCCCAGATCCAGGATCGACTCGCACGGTCCTACTTCGAGGGCCGCCAGGAGGAGCTCGGTCCCGCGGTCGAGTCTGCGGCCCGAAAAGACCCCGGCATCGGTTTGGAACGTAAACGGGTGGCCGCGGATCGTGACCGCGAATCGCCCGGGTCGATGGGTGGACCGCGGTCGCGTCTCGAAGTACTGCTCACCCATGCGGCGGCGAAAGCTCGACGCCCCGCTTAAGGTCGCGCTTCACTTCTTCCCGGGCGCGCGCGTCACGCCGTCGAGGAGGACCGTCGCGATCCGCAGGTCCTCGCTGGATCCGGCGTAGTTCCCCTGATGGAACTCGCGCTCCGCTCGTCCGAGCACTTCCTGAATGTCGGGCATGAACGAAAGGCCGCCGCCCGCGAGGAGCTTCACGCGGGTCCGGGTTTCCTCGATTGCCTTCGCGAGGGAGGCCCGCGCGTTCGTGCGGCGGGCGAAGGCCTGCAGCGCCCTCTCCAGGTGCTGGATCGACCGGGCGTACGATCCTTCGCGCAGGCATCGGCGGGCGTCCCGCAACGCGGCATCGGCCTCGTACGAATGGAAGCCCTCCCGCTGGAGTCGACTATACAGGATCTCCGCATCGGACAGCGTCGTCGTGGCCTTCCGGTATTGGTCTCCAAGGGATTTCGTCTCGACATGCAGCCGGGTGGCCATCGCCGCCGCAGGTTCGATCAGGCCGCGGTCGAGCAGGTCGCGCGCCATCTTCGCCTGCAATTCGACGGACACGGTGAGGACTCCTTCCGATCGAAGGTCCGCCAGCTTGCCGTCGATCTCCTTCAGGCCCGTCGTCGCGGTCCCGAATTGGGCCTTCAGACTCCGGGCCTTCTCCTCCAGATCCCTTGCGATCGTCGCGGCCCCGGCCGCGTTTCCGAGGGCGAGTTCCTTCGTCGCATCATGGAGCGCCGTCTCCAAACTCGAGACCGCGCCGTGGGCGAAGGCCTCGGACCCCGGTTCCCCTCCTCCTACCCGCAGGTTCGCCACGGATTCGATCGCCAGCTCCGCGACGAAGATTTGGTTCGATGCCACTTGGGCCTTCTCCTGGAACGCGCGGCCCTCCTTGGTCGCCTTGTCGAGGAGGCCACGTCCCTCCATGTAATTCGGCACGAACGCCCCGCTTTCCCAGATCCCGGCGACGACTTTTTCCTCCGCGACACCGGCGACTTTTTCCAGTGCATCCGTGTCGAGACCGAGTTTTTTCATCGATTCGATTTGCACTTGCAAATCCTGCAAAGACTTCTGGTATCCGGTGAATCGCTCATCCAGCGCGATCGCGATCGACTCCGCGCGCTTCGCGGCCTGCACCGCCTTCGCGTACTGATGGGCGTCGAAGAATCCCTTGGCAACCGTCAACGCGTCCTCGGCGGGTTTGATGTCGGCCTGCGTCAAGCGCAGCACCGTGACGAGTCCCTCCGTCAGTCCGATCGCTTCCTCCGCGTGCCGTGCGCGCGTCGTCTTCAGGAAGCCAATCCCCGGTCCCTTGTCGTCGAACATGTGATCCCCCCGTTCGGAGAACGGCGTCAGTCCCTCCCGTTGTCGAGAAAACCTTCGCGAAAACCGATGGGTAACGGAATATATTGAGAGAACCTCGGATAAGTGTTCCGATGGAGGCCTTCCGCGGGTTTCGTGACGGTCCTGTCATTTTCGATACCGTGAATGGGCAACGATTTGTACGGGTCGCACCGTACCGCGCGCCGGAATGGCCGGCCTCCTCCAACTCGCGCGGCCGATCAACTGCGTGATGTCGGCCCTCGGGGTGGGGATCGGAGGCGTCGTCGCCGCGCGATCGGGCGCCTGGGGCGAGTTCGCCGGGCCGCTGGCGCTGGCGGGCGCGGCCGCCGCATCCTTCACCGCGGGCGGCAACGCCCTGAACGACCTGTACGATCGCGAGACGGACCGGGTCAACCATCCGGACCGGCCGCTGCCGTCCGGGTCGGTCACGCTCCGCGAGGCACGGGCCTTCACGGCCGCTGCGTTCGTCGTCACGGCGGTCCTCGCGGCCCTCGTGAACGTGTTCGCCTTCGCCGTCGTGATTCTCAACATTGCGCTCATGGTCCTCTACGAGGCGGCGCTCAAGGCCCAGGGTGCGCCCGGGAACCTGGTCATCGCCTACCTCGTCGGATCCCTGTTCCTCTTCGCGGGGGTGAGCGTGTTCCGTTCGTCGACCGCGCCGCTCGTCCGGACGAGCCTCCTCGCGGCCCTCGCCTTCTTCACAACCGTGGGCCGGGAGATTACGAAGGATATCCAGGACGTGCGGGGCGACGTCGACCGACGGACGCTCCCGCGTCGGATCGGGATTCGGCCCGCGGGATGGGCCGCCGCCCTTTCCTTCCTCGTCGGCGTCCTCCTGAGCCTGGCGCCCCTCCCCTTGCACGTCCTGTCGGTGGCCTACGCCGCCCTCGTCATTCCCGCGGACGGAATGTTTATCTACGCCGCCCTCCACTCGGCGGCAAATCCGGCGCGGTCCCAGCGCGTGGCGAAGTACGGCATGATCGTCGCCCTCGCAGCCTTCCTCGCAGGTGCGCTCGCGTGAACGTGTACGAGTCGATTTTGGAGCGGCGACGGAAGGGACCCCTCCACATGACCTTGCTCGACCCGGACAAGCAGGCCCCGGCGGAGGCGGCCGCCCTCTCCTCGGAGGCGGCCGCCGTGGGGACCGATGCGATCATGGTCGGCGGCTCCACCGGCGTCACCCAAAACCAGGTCGACGCCACGGTCCTGGCCATCAAAGAGGCCGCCAAGGTGCCGGTCATCCTGTTCCCCGCGAGCGCCGCGAACCTCTCGCCCCACGCGGACGCGCTGTACTTCATGAGCCTCCTCAACAGCCGCGATCCGCGCCTCATCATCGGGGAGCAACGTCTCGCGGCGCCGGTCGTCCGGGCCTGGGGCCTCGAGACGATCCCGATGGCCTATTTGGTTGTCGAACCGGGGATGCGAGCCGGCGAGGTGGGCGATGCCGAGTTGATCTCCCGCAAGAATCCGACCGTCGCCGTGCAGTACGCCCTCGCCGCGCAGCTCCTCGGCATGAAGCTAGTGTACCTCGAAGCGGGGAGCGGAGCCCCAGAACCGGTGCCGGATCGGCTGATCCATGCGGTCCGGGAGGCGATCGAGATTCCCCTCGTCGTCGGAGGGGGCATCCGCACCCCCGGGGCGGCGAAGGCCGCGATCCGCGCAGGGGCCGACATCGTCGTGACCGGCACGATCGTGGAGGTAGCCCGCGAAGGGGATGCGCTCCGTCGGATCATCGAGACCGTGAAGGCGGGATGATGCACGTCGTCCGCGCCAAGACGGCGGGCGAGAGCGCTGCGGAGACGACCCGGATTGCCCGCCGGCTCTTCATCTCCCCGCCCCCCCAACGGATTGTCCTGCCGATCGTCGCCTTCTCGCTCATGGAGGCCTATCTCCTCGTATATCCGTCGCTCGACTGGAGCCGCGTCTTGCTCGGCGGCGTCGCGATCGCCCTCCCCGCGTACCTGTCCGCGTTCGGCACGGTCCCGCTGGCGAACCGGCTCGGCGGCCGCATGTATTTCCGCCGTTCGTTCCTGCTTTCGTTCGTCGGCCTGATCTTGCTCGGGGCGTTCCAACTCGTCGCGGTGGTCGTCCTGACGATCAACGCGATTGCCTTCAACAGCTCCTTCTTGGGCCGGATCGACCGCGTGACGATCTTGGGATACGGGGCGGTCCTCTGGGTCCGCGAGGTCATCTTGTCCGCGACCTCGAACTCGAAGCACCTGCGGTCCCTCCCCGCCGCCTCCTTGCACCCCGTCCTCGGCCTCGCCGGACTCGCCTTGTTCGTCTCCCTTCGGCCGGACGAGGTCGTCCTCGCCCTCGCCGTCTACGCGTTGTTCTTCCTCAGCGCGATCGCCTACGCGGAGATCGCGAAGCGACCGCTCCTCCGCTCCTTCGGCGTGGACGGGCTGAAGCTCCTTCGTTCGACGCTCGATCACTACACGGAGCCGGAGGCGTCCGGGATCGCGGAGCTGGAGGCCTTCTTCGACTCGATCAGCGTCGCTGCCCGCGTGCGAGTCGGAGGGCTGGCCTTTCGCGTTGGCGCGCGCCTCAAGGCGCTCTTCGTGGCCCCGACGGTCCATCCGGGCCCCATGGGCTACGTCAGCGGGAGCGACCTGCCCTCGAAGATCGCGCGGGACCTCACGGACCTGACCCCGAATGTCCTGGTCGCCCATGGCCCGACGACGCACGATGAGAATCCCGCGACGACGTCCGAGGTTCACAAGGTCGGGGAGACGATCCGGAAGGCCCTCGGCGCGCTCGCGTACACGCGACCGGTTGGACGGGCCTGCCGGGCGATGTTCAAGAGGGCGACGGCCCTCGCGCAGGCCTTCGGCGACGTCGTCCTGATCGTGGCGTCCTTCGCCCCGCAGCCGACGGACGACATCGACAGCGCGACCGGACATGCCGCGGTCCAGGAGGCGCGACTCCTCGGGGCCCGCGAGGCGATCTTCGTCGACGCGCACAACTGCCTCGAGCCGGGCGTTGGCCTGACGTTGTTCGGCACGCAGCGGAGCCATGAGATCATCGAGGCGTCGAAGGCCGCGACCAAGGAAGCCCTCCAGGCCCCGAAAGATCCGGTCC
>Ga0209378_1003251_pt1 | contig 11030 bp, 9 predicted proteins | sample GraSoiAngelo_156_FD_186170 | JGI IMG/M metagenome (GOLD analysis project Ga0209378, IMG submission 186170) | Grasslands soil microbial communities from the Angelo Coastal Reserve, California, USA - 14_1009_13_40cm (SPAdes) (version 2) | ecosystem: Environmental > Terrestrial > Soil > Grasslands ... | reverse complement strand
AGCTTCGCGGGCGCCAACCGCATCAACGACGAGGTGCTGCGCCGCGAGATGCGCCAGCTCGAGGGCGGCTGGCTCTCGAACACCTCGCTCGAGCGCTCCAAGCAGCGCATCCAGCGCCTGCCGTACGTGAAGAGCGTCGAGTTCGAGACCACCCCCGTGGCCGGCTCCCCGGACCTCGTGGACGTGAGCTACAAGATCGAGGAGGGACCTGCGTCGCAGCTCTCCGGCGGCATCGGCTACTCGGAGACCTACCGCTTCATGCTGAACGGCAGCTACGCGGACGCCGATTTCCTCGGCACCGGGCAGCGCATCGCGGTCAACTTGAACGGCGGCGCCTTCAGCAAGGTGTACAGCGTCTCGCACACCAACCCGTACACCAACATCGACAACCTGCAGCGCACGATCTCGGTCAGCTACAGCGACGTGACCCAGTTCGTCTCCTCGTCGTCGAACTTCTCCTCGCGCACGCTCACCTTCGGGCCGACCTGGGCGTACCCGATCGCGGAGACCATGTACCTGCGCGCCGGCGCGGCCTTCGAGAGCTCGCAGCTGCTTACCAACCAGCTCAGCAGCGCGCTGCAGGCGCAGCAGTGGGTGCAGCAGAACGGCCATCCCTACAACCGTATCGCGCACGACGACTCGACCAACAACGAGTACGTCTTCTACGGCAGCAACTTCAAGAGCGTCGAGCTCGTGACGGGCTGGGACTGGGACACGCGCAACCGCACCCTGTTCGCGGACCGCGGCATGCGCCACTCCCTTTCCTTCTCCGCCACCGTCCCCGGGAGCGACGTCAAGTACTGGATCGGCAACTACACCTTCCTCAGGTACGTGCCCGTGTACCGCGCCCTGACGCTCTCGTTCCTCGCCGGTGTCGACTACGGCGCGCCCCTCGGCAGCACCACCGCGATTCCGCCCTACCGGCAGTTCTTCGGAGGGGGCCCGGACTCGGTGCGCGGCTTCCGCGAGAGCCGCCTGGGTCCGAAGGACCAGTTCGGCAATCCCTATGGCGGGAATTTCCGCATCGTTAGCCAGAACGAGCTCATCTTACCGATGCCGTCCAAGTGGGCGCAGACGGCGCGCGTCAGCGCCTTCTTCGACATCGGCAACGTGTTCCAGACCGGCAACAAGCTGAAGTTCTTCGGCCCGGACGGGTCGACGGTCGACAATTACCACTTCAGCACCAAGGAGCTCAAACGCTCGGTGGGGCTCGCGGTGCAGTGGCTCGCACCGCTCGGGCTCTTCCGCTTCAGCTTCGGAGTGCCGCTGAACGCCCGGCACGGCGACCCGCAGCTGCACGGCTGGGGCGACGAGACCGAGGGCTTCCAGTTCTCGGTCGGCAACGCCTTCTAGAGCCGCATGCAGGAAAGAATCGAGCCGCCTGGACGGTTTCTACGCGATACTAAGCCTCGGGCCCCCGCGGCGGCTTGTCCCGGCGGGTTCGCAAACAACGACAGACGAGGTGGGTAGCTCCGTGAAGCGTGTGATCAGCAGCAAGTGGTGGATCGGGCTCATTGCAGCCGGCGGCGCTCTGGGTGCGCTGCCGGCATCGGCCGAAACGAAGATCGGTGTCGTCGACCCGACGCGGCTCCTCGAGGACTCGCCCCAGGGCAAGGCGGCGAGCGAATCGATGCGCGCGGAGTTCGCGCCGCGCCAGCGCACGCTCCAGGCGCAGGAGCAGGCCCTGAAGGCGAGACAGGAGAAGCTGCAGAAGGACGGCGCCACCATGACCGACGATCAGCGGGTGCGCGCCGAGAAGGAGTTGCGCGACTCGGCGCGCGAGCTCGAGCGCGCGCGCGGCGAATTCAACGACGATGCCACGGCGAAGCGCAACGAGGAGATGTCGCGGCTGCAGAAGACACTCGGCGAGGAAGTGCGCAGCTACGCGAAGGCGCAGAACTACGATCTGATTCTCACCGGCGAGAGCGTGGTCTACGCGGCTCCCGCGTACGACATCACGCCGGCGATCCTCGCGGCGCTTCAGGCGCGCAGCGCCGTCGCGCCCGCGACTCTCGCCGCGCCCGCGACTCCCGCCGCGCCCGCGGCCGCCAAGCCCGCGCCGCCGGCCAAGCCCGAGAAGCACTGACCGCGGGTGCGGCCGCGCGGGGCTTCGCGAGAACTCGCCATGTCGGTGTCGCTGGGGGAGCTTGCGGTCCGCTTCGGCTGCGAGCTGCGCGGCGATCCTGACAGGCGGGTCGAGCACGTCGCGACGCTCGCGAACGCCGACGAGCGCTCGCTCGCCTTCCTCGCCAACCCGCGCTACCGGCAGCAGCTCGTCGCCACGCGCGCCGCAGCGGTGGTGCTCGGCGGGGCGAGCGCCGCCGAGTGTCCGACCGCGATGCTCCTGAGCGAGAACCCCTACGCGACCTACGCGCGCATCGCCGCGGTGCTCCATCCGCTGCCGGCGGTGGTGCCCGGGGTGCACCCGACCGCGCTCGTCTCTCCCGGCGCGCGCGTCGATCCGAGCGCGCAGCTCTCGGCCTACTGCACGATCGGCGAGCGGGTCGTGGTCGGCGCCCGCAGCTTCATCGGTCCGCACTCGATCCTCGCCGAGGGTGCCACGCTTGCCGCCGACGTGCGGCTCACTGCGCGCGTGACGCTGGGACCGCGCGTGTCGGTCGGCGCGCGCTCGGTGCTGCAGCCCGGGGTGGTGATCGGCGGCGACGGCTTCGGTTTCGCGCCCGAGCACGGCGCCTGGCTCAAGGTGCCGCAGCTCGGCACGGTGCGCATCGGCGACGACGTCGAGATCGGAGCCAACACCACCATCGACCGCGGCGCCATCGACGACACGGTGATCGAGGAGGGCGTCAAGCTCGACAACCTCATCATGATCGGGCACAACGTGCGCATCGGCGCGCACAGCGCGCTCGCCGCCTGCGTCGCCGTGGCCGGCAGCACCACGATCGGCAAGCGCTGCATGATCGGCGGCCTCTCCGGCTTCGCCGGCCATCTCACCATCGCCGACGACGTGGTCATCACCGGCTATTCGGCGGTCACGCACTCGATCGCGAGACCGGGTGTATATTCCGGCACCCTGCCGGTCGAAGAAGCGCACGCCTGGCGCCGGTTGGTGGCGCGCTTCAAACGCAGCGGATTGCTCGCGACCCGTGTGCGCAGGCTGGAGCGCGCCGCGGGCCTGAAATCCGATCAGGAAGAGCCTCATGACTGAGCCGGTTGACCTCGACATCCAGGCGATCCTCGAGCGCCTGCCGCATCGCTATCCGTTCCTGCTCGTCGACCGGGTGCTCGAGTGCCGTCCCGGGGAGAGCATCCGCGCGCTCAAGAACGTCACCTACAACGAGCCGTACTTCCAGGGCCACTTTCCCGCGCGTCCGGTCATGCCGGGCGTCATCATCATCGAGGCACTGGAAGTACGGCTCGTTGTAGGTGACGTTCTTGAGCGCGCGTGACCGCCGGCGTGATTCCCGACGCGGAGACGCGCTTCTACTTCGTCGGCATCGACAAGGCGCGCTTCCGCCGCCCGGTCGTGCCGGGGGACCAGCTGGTGCTGACGGCGCAGTTCGAGCGCGCCCTGAAGGGCATCTGGAAGGTCTCGACCGCGGCCTTCGTCGGGGATCAGGAGGTCGCGCATGCGGAGATGATGGTGGCGCCGGAGGCCTCCAAGTGATCGATGCGCGCGCCATCGTGTCCCCCGAGGCCGAGCTCGCCTCCGATGTCAGCGTCGGGCCCTTCAGCATCATCGGCCCCCGGGTGCAGCTCGGACCGCGCACGGTGGTCGGTCCGCACGCGGTGATCAACGGGCCGACCCGCATCGGCGCCGACAACCGCATCTTCCAGTTCGCCTCGATCGGGGACGCGCCGCAGGACAAGAAGTACCAGGGCGAGCCGACCCGGCTCGAGATCGGCGATCGCAACGTGTTTCGCGAGAGCTGCACCATCAACCGCGGCACGACCCTCGACAAGGGCGTGACGGTGATCGGCAGCGACAACCTGTTCATGGCCTTCTCGCACGTCGCGCACGACTGCGTGGTCGGCGATAACACGGTGTTCGCCAACTGCGCCGCGCTCGGCGGGCATGTCGAGATCGGCGACTGGGTGATCCTCGGCGGGCTGACCGCCGTGCACCAGCACACCAGGATCGGGGCGCACGCCTTCCTCGCCGGCGGCGCGATCGTCAGGAGCGACGTGCCGCCCTACGTGATGGTCGCGGGCAACCCGGCCGCGCCGCACGCGGTGAACTCAGAAGGCCTGAAACGCCGCGGATTCACCGAGGAGCAGATCCGCAACATCCGCGACGCCTACCGCATCGTCTACCGCTCGGATCTGAAGCTCTCCGAGGCGCTCGCGCGGCTCGCGCCGGAGGCGGAGCGGCATCCCGAGATCTGCGCGTTCGTCGACTTCATCCACGCCTCCACGCGCAGCCTCGCGCGATGAGCGCGGCGGTGCGCGCGGCACCGAGCGGCGTGCAGCGCCTGCGCGTCGGCTTCGTCGCCGGCGAGCATTCCGGGGACCAGCTGGGAGCGGCGCTGATCGCGGCGCTGCGCGAGCGGGTCCCCGGCCTCGAGTGCTTCGGGATCGCGGGCCCGAAGATGATCGCGGCGGGCTGCGAGGCCTGGTGGGGCGCGGAGCAGCTCTCCGTCATGGGTCTCGCCGAGGTGCTGCGCCACCTGCCGCGCCTGCTGCGATTGCGCGCCGCCGTGGCGCGGCGATTCCGCGAGGCGCGGCCCGACGTCTTCATCGGCATCGACGCCCCGGAGTTCAACCTGTCGCTCGCCAGAGGGCTGAAGCGCGCCGGCGTCCGCACCGTGCAGTACGTGAGCCCGCAGGTGTGGGCGTGGCGGCAGGGCCGGGTGGGCAGCATCGCCCGCTCCTGCGATCTGGTGCTGTGTCTCTTGCCCTTCGAGGCGAAGTTCTACGCGCAGCACGGTGTGCGGGCGGCGTTCGTCGGACATCCGCTCGCCGATCAGATCCCGCTCGAGGTCGACCGTGAGGCGGCGCGGCGCGCGCTCGGCGTCGAGGCGGCCGCGCCCGTCGTGGCGCTGCTGCCGGGCAGCCGGCTGACCGAAGTCGTCCGTCTTGGAGCCCCGTTCGCGGCGGCCGCCGCGCACCTCGCCGCCCGCCGTCCGGGCTTTCGTTTCATCGCGCCCATGGCGAGCCCCGCGGTGCGGGAGCTCTTTGTGAAGCAAGTCGCGCAAGTGCCGGACGCGCCGGAGATCGGGCTGCTCGACGGGGAGGCGCAGCGCGCGCTGGCCGCCTGCGATGCGGCCCTCGTCGCCTCGGGAACCGCGACTCTCGAGGCGCTCTTGAGCGCTCGTCCGATGGTGGTGGCGTATCGGGTGAGTCCCCTCACGGCCTTCGCGCTCCGCACGCTCGCTCTGGTGAAGGTACGATACTTCTCGCAGCCGAACCTGCTCGCCGGCCGGCGCCTGGTGCCGGAGTTCTTTCAGGAGCAGGTGAGGGGCGCTGCGCTCGGGGACGCTCTGTTGCAGGAGCTCGAGGATCGCGGGCACGTGCGTGAGCTCGTCGAAGAATTCGCCGCCCTGCATCGGACGCTGCGCCGCGGCGGGGCTGCGCTCGCGGCGCAGGCGATCCTCGAGTGCGCCGCGCGCGCGAGCGCGCTTGGGGGGCCGCCGGCCATGAGCGCGGGGGGCGCCGATGGCGGGAGCTGAGCTCGCGCTCGCCCCTCCCCGGGAGCGGCGCGCTCGCGCACGCATCGCCGGCGTCGACGAGGCGGGTCGCGGACCGCTCGCGGGCCCGGTGGTGGCGGCGGCGGTGATCCTCGATCCGCGGCGGCGCATCCGGGGGCTCGCGGACTCGAAGCTGCTGACGGCTGAGGAGCGCGAGCGGCTCGCGCTCCTCATCCGCGCGCGCGCGCTCGCCTTCGGCATCGGCTGGGCGGATCGCGACGAGATCGATTGCCTCAACATTCTCGAGGCGACGCTGCTCGCGATGCGCCGCGCGCTGCTCGCGCTCCCGGTGTGCCCGACGCACGTGCAGGTCGACGGGAATCGTTGTCCGTGGCTCGCGGACCTGCCGCTGCCGTGCACGCTCGAGGCCATCGTGCGGGGCGATGCGCTGGTGGCGGCGATCAGCGCGGCTTCGATCCTGGCCAAGGTGCATCGCGATGCGATGATGCGCGCGCTCGATGCGTGCTATCCGGGCTTCGCGCTCGCCCGCCACAAGGGCTACGGCACGCCGGCGCACCTCGAGGCTCTCGCCCGCCGTCCCCCTTCGCCCCTGCACCGCCGCTCGTTCAGTCCGCTGCGGCGCTCCGGGGATACCTGAGAGTCCGATGTCGCAGGCTTTCGTCCATCTCCGGCTGCACACCGAATACTCGCTCAGCGACAGCGTCGTGCGGGTGCCGGAGCTCGTCGCCGCGGTGGCGGGGATGGGCATGGCGGCCGTGGCGGTGACCGACGAGGGGAATCTCTTCGCGATGGTGAAATTCTATCGCGCGGCGCTCAAGGCCGGTCTCAAGCCGATCGTCGGAGTCGACCTGCAGGTCGCGGAGGCGGGCGAGCCGCGGCAGCCGCCGACGCGAGTGACGCTGCTGTGTCAGTCGCCGGCCGGTTACCGGAATCTCACGCGCCTCGTGAGCCGCGCCTACCTCGAAGGACAGGAGCGCGGCACGGCGCGCATCGAGCGCGGCTGGCTCTCGCCGGACGCCCTCGAGGGCCTCATCGGCCTCTCCTGCGCCACCGAGGGCGACATCGGTCGGGCGCTCATTTCCGCGCGCGAGCGCGACGCCGAGCGCGCGCTCGATGCGTGGCAGGCGCTCCTCCCCGGGCGCTTCTATCTCGAGCTGCAACGCCTCGGCAAGCCCTTCGAGGAGACCTACATCGCCGGCGCGGTGGCGCTCGCCGCCCGGCGCGGCGCGCCGGTGGTGGCCACCAACGACGTGCGCTTCCTCGAGCCCGGGCAGTTCGAGTCGCACGAGGCGCGCGTCTGCATCCACGACGGGACGCTCCTCGCCGACACCGGCCGGGTGCGCCGTTATTCGCGCCAGCAGTACCTGCGCACGCCGCAGGAGATGGCGGCCCTCTTCGCCGACCTGCCCGAGGCGCTCGCCAACTCCGCCGAGATCGCGCGCCGCTCGAGCCTCCAGCTCACTCTCGGGGAAGTGCGGCTGCCGCAGTATCCGCTGCCCGCCGGGGTGAGCACCGAGGAATTCCTGCGCGAGGAAGCCGCGCGCGGCCTCGCGGCCCGCTTCGCCGGAAGCTCGGGCGCCCCGCTCCCTTATCGCGAGCGGCTCGAGCGCGAGCTCGCCGTGATCTGCCAGATGGGCTTCGCGGGCTACTTCCTCATCGTCGCCGACTTCATCCGCTGGGCGCGCGAGCACGGCGTGCCGGTGGGCCCCGGGCGCGGCTCGGGGGCGGGCTCGCTGGTCGCCTACAGCCTCAAGATCACCGATCTCGATCCGATCCGCTACGACCTGCTGTTCGAGCGCTTCCTCAACCCCGAGCGCGTCTCGCTGCCCGATTTCGACATCGATTTCTGCATGGACGGCCGCGACCGGGTCATCGAGTACGTCGCGCGCAAGTACGGCCGCGAGCGTGTGTCGCAGATCATCACCTACGGCACCATGGCGGCGAAGGCGGTGGTGCGCGACGTCGGCCGGGTGCTCGGCATGGCCTACGGCTACGTCGACCGCATCGCCAAGCTCATTCCCTTCGAGCTCGGCATCACGCTCGATGCCGCGCTCGAGCGCGAGCCGGAGCTCAAGCGCCTCTATCAGAGCGAGGACGAGGTCCGAAATCTCATCGACCTGGCGCGCTCGCTCGAGGGGCTCACCCGCAACGCCGGCATGCACGCCGGCGGCGTGGTGATCGCCCCGTCGGCGCTCACCGATTTCACGCCGCTCTACCGCGACGCCGCGGGCGGAGCCGTGCTCACGCAGTTCGACAAGGACGACGTCGAGGCGGCGGGGCTCGTGAAGTTCGATTTCCTGGGTCTGCGCACGCTCACCATCATCGAGCGCGCCGTCGCGCTCCTCAATCGCGCACGGCCGCCGGAGGCGCTGCCGCTCGCCATGAGCGCGCTCCCCATGGACGATGCGCCCACCTACGCGCTGCTCAAGTCCTGCCGCACCACCGCGGTGTTCCAGCTCGAATCGCGCGGCATGAAGGACCTCATCCGGCGGCTGCAGCCGGATTGCTTCGAGGACATCGTGGCGCTGGTGGCCCTCTTCAGGCCGGGGCCGCTGCAGTCGGGCATGGTGGACGACTTCATCAACCGCAAGCACGCACCGCGCGAGGCGCCGATCGACTACCTGCATCCGAGCCTCGCACCCGTCCTCAAGCCCACCTACGGCGTGATCCTCTACCAGGAGCAGGTCATGCAGATCGCGCAGGTGCTCGCCGGGTACACGCTCGGCGGGGCGGATCTGCTGCGCCGCGCGATGGGCAAGAAGAAACCCGAGGAGATGGCGCAGCAGCGCTCGGTGTTCGTCGGCGGCGCGGTGGCGCGCGGTGTGCGCGAGGGCCTCGCGGCGCACATCTTCGATCTGATGGAGAAGTTCGCCGGCTACGGCTTCAACAAATCGCACTCGGCCGCCTACGCGCTGCTCGCGTATCAGACGGCGTACCTGAAGGCCCATTGGCCCGCGGAGTTCATGGCGGCCGTGCTCTCGGCCGACATGGATCACACCGACAAGGTGGTGACGCTCATCAAGGAGTGCAGCGACATGGGACTCGCGGTGCTGCCGCCGGATGTCAACGCCTCGAGCTACGAGTTCACGGCCTGCGGCGAGAGGAGCATCCGCTACGGCCTCGGCGCGGTGCGCGGTGTGGGCCAGGGCGCGGTCGAGGCGCTGATCGTCGAGCGCAGCGCGCGCGGTGCGTTCACGTCGCTGGAGGATCTGTGTCGCCGGCTGGATCTGCAGAAGGTCAACCGGCGGGTGCTGGAAGCGCTGCTGCGCTCCGGCAGCCTCGATGGCCTCGGCGCCACTCGCGCAACCCTCATGGAGCGCCTGGGCCGAGCCATGCACCTCGGCGACCAGAGGAGCCGCGCCCATCAGGCGGGACAGAACGACCTCTTCGGCCTCGCGAGCGAGGAGGGCGCGGCCGCCGCGCCCGCCCCCGCGAGCGCCGTGGTCCTGCCGGAGTGGGGCGAGGCGGTGCGCCTCGCGGGCGAGCGCGAGACGCTCGGACTCTATCTCACCGGTCATCCGCTCGGGCGCTTCGAGTCGAGCCTGGCCCGCTTCGTCACGCATCGCATCGGCGATCTGGTCAGCGACCGGCCGGTGGCCGGGCTCGAGGGCGGGCGCTTCGGCGGCGGCCGCCCCGTGACCGTGGCCGGACTCATCGACGAGGTGAAGAAGCGCGGCCCGCGGGTGATCCTGACCCTCGATGACCGCACCGGGCGACTCGAGGTGCTGCTCTTCGAGGAGACCTGGCAGAGACACCGCGAGCTGATCGCCAAGGATGCGCTGGTGCTGGTCGAGGGACTGTTGCGCTTCGACGAGTTCTCGGACGCCTGGCGACTCGCGGCGCGGCGCATCACCGAGCTCGACAAGGTGCGCGAGCAGGAGGCGCGCCGCCTGGTGATCCGCTGCACCCACGCGCAAGCCCCCGCCGTGTGCGAGGCTCTGGCGGCGATTCTCGCACCGTGGCGCCCGGGGCCGTGCCCGATCACGGTCGAATACGCGGGCGCGACGGCGTGCGGCGCGCTCACGCTCGGGGAGGAGTGGACGGTGCGCGCCGGGCGCGAGCTCATCGAGCAGCTCGAGGGCCTGCTCGGGCGCGATGCGGTGCAGATCGTCTACGGGCCGCCGCCGGTGAGCCCCGGCACGACATTCTCGGCCGACGGCCGTTAGGGTACCTTAGCACGCATGGCCGTCGCGTTCCTCGACTTCGAACAGCCGATCGCCGAGCTCGAAGCGAAGATCGAGGAGCTCAAGCACGTCGGCTCGGATTCCGAAGTCAACATCGAGGATGAGATCGGGCGGCTGCAGGCCAAGAGCCGGCAGCTGACGGTGAGCATCTTTGCCAGCCTCACTCCCTGGCAGATCACGCAGCTCGCGCGCCATCCCCACCGTCCCTACACGCTCGACTACGTCGCCGCGATCTGCAGCGAGTTCTACGAGCTGCACGGGGATCGCATGTACGCCGACGACGGCGCCATCGTCGGCGGGCTGGGGCGCATCGACGAGCGCGCGCTCATGATCATCGGCCACCAGAAGGGCCGCGATACGAAGGAGAGAGTGCGCCGCAACTACGGCATGCCGAAGCCCGAGGGCTACCGCAAGGCGCTGCGGCTGATGCGCCTCGCCGAGCGCTTCGGCCTGCCGCTGCTGACGCTCATCGATACGCAGGGCGCCTACCCCGGAGTGGGCGCGGAGGAGCGCGGTCAGAGCGAGGCCATCGCCCGCAACCTCTTCGAGATGTCGGTGCTGCGCATTCCCATCGTCACGGTGGTGACCGGGGAGGGCGGATCCGGCGGCGCGCTCGGCATCGGGGTGTGCGACCGCCTGCTGATGCTCCAGTACAGCACCTATTCGGTGATCTCGCCCGAGGGCTGCGCCTCGATCCTCTGGAAGAGCCAGGACAAGAAGGAAGTGGCCGCCGACTCGCTGAATCTCACCGCCGACCGCCTGTACAAGCTCGGCCTCGTCGACGAAATCCTCGAGGAGCCGCTCGGGGGCGCGCATCGCGATCCGGCGGCGAGCGCCGCGAGCCTCAAGGCGGCCGTCGTCCGCTATCTGAACGAGCTCGCGGCGATCCCGGCCGAGCAGTTGCGCGCTGCGCGCGCCGCCAAGATCGCCTCTTTCGGCGTATTTGCCGAAACCCCGGCCTGATGCCGTGAGGCGAGCGGGCGGTCGGCGGAGCGTCGCATTCGGGCCACGCGCACTGAGTGCGCGCCTGGCGGAGCTCCTGCCGGACTTCCCGCAAGTCTCCGTGTGCGTCGCCTTCAGCGGCGGTGCGGACTCGACGGCGCTGCTCGGCGCGCTCGCGGCGCTCGCACGGGCGCCCCTCGAGCTGCGCGCCATCCACATCGATCACCGACTGCATCCGCACTCGCGGCGCTGGAGCGCGCACTGCGCCCGCGTGGCCCGCGCACTCGCAGACTTG
>Ga0209378_1003248_pt1 | contig 11035 bp, 2 predicted proteins | sample GraSoiAngelo_156_FD_186170 | JGI IMG/M metagenome (GOLD analysis project Ga0209378, IMG submission 186170) | Grasslands soil microbial communities from the Angelo Coastal Reserve, California, USA - 14_1009_13_40cm (SPAdes) (version 2) | ecosystem: Environmental > Terrestrial > Soil > Grasslands ... | reverse complement strand
AGTTCTACGTCCGCTGGTACCAGTACATCTCCAGTCCGTACGTTTGGGGAACGCTCGAGGACAAGTCCGTGATGCTGCACGATCGGGCGAATACGATTACCGCGTACGTCGGGACCAATCGGGTCGCGGAGAGCGAGCCGAACAGCGGCCCCGGGATGCCGTTTGTGGCCAACTATCAAGATCTGGATTGGCAAGAGACCGGAGGCCAAAACACCAGGGTGGACCGGTTTCAGAACCAGCGCAAAAACATCACTCTCCGCCCGGGCAGGTGGTACCTCTTCGAGTGGTACATCAAGCTCAACACCCCGGGCGCGTCCGACGGCGTGACCAAGCTCTGGATCGACGACGCCACCGAACCGACCGCCTCACAGACGCTGCGGATGCAGTACACGGATCTGCGGTGGCTGCGGAGCAGCGACGTCGCCAAGCAGTTCGGCGTCTTGCGCCTCACCGTGTACCACCAGCGCTGCGACGGCGTCCCCAACACCTGTCCGCCGAGGGGGCCCGCGGTCCTGAACCAGTCCCAGCGCTGGGATCGGATCGTGATCAGCAAGAGTCCGGTCGGGCCTATCGTTGGAAGCGAGCCGGGACGCAAGTAGCGCTATGAACCTGGGCGACTGCCTGTCGCGCGGTCGAGGACAACGACGTGCCGGGGATCGGAATGTCGAAGAGGGCGCGGACGGCGGTGCGAAGCTCGTTCAGGTGGACCGCGGTGAGGATGGTCTGGCCCGCCAAGACGGTGGAATCGGTGTACGCGGGTGGCGTTCGGCCCGCCGCCTGATAGGCCTGGTTCAGTGCTGTTCGGAGCTCGAGCATGTGGATCGCCTTGACCGGGGTGCTGCCCGATATGAGCACGCGATCAGTCCAGGCAAAAGGCGCTAACCCCCGTGTCAGACGTACGCGATCGATTGCCGCCCGGGCCTCCAGGATGTGCAAGGCCTTGATGAGCGTGCTCTGAGCCACGAGAGGGTCGTCGGTGAACGTCAGCGGAAGCGTGCCTCCACCCAACGGACCCGGCCACGTGTCGTTGCGGATCTGGAGCGCTGAGAAATACCAGTAGAGGCCCGTGTCGACGGCTCCAAAATTGCCGTTGTTGCCCATCCCGAAACTCGTCGCGGCCAGGCCGGTCCCCTGCCGGTTGAGTTGGGTGAGATCGACACAGAAGTCGAACCCGGCCGCGTAGTAGGATGCGAGCGTCCAATCGCTCCGGCCATTCCAGGTGCCACCAGCGTTGTAGTCCTGCTGTTTGAAGTCGGCGTCCGAAAAGAGCAGGTTGCCTGCCGCGTCGTAGACGCGCGGATAGACCCGGATGTGATTGGCGTTGGTGTAATGGACAGAGTACTCGAACCGGTACCATTGCCCGTGTGAAAGCCTCTGCGTCGGTCCCCAGTGAGCGATGGGATAGGTGTAGCCGCAGCCGTACATGCTGACGACAAAGCGCCAGCTCGAGCCGTTGCTGTACTTTCGCATGTACGTCAGGTTCGGGTACTGCCAGGTATCCGCCGTCACAATGTGGTCTCCCGCACTCGACGTGTCGTCGTTCCTCATGTAATACCGCACATAGTAGTCGGTGGACGGCAGCACGAAGTTGTCGAGCTGAATGTTCGCCGCGTACGCCGGACCTCGCTGCTGCACGCGAAGCGCGTTGTGTCCGTTCGGGCCGCCCGAGACCACCGAGAGGAGCTGCACGGCGGCACCGTTATTGAATTCCCAGTACAACGGCCACCGGCCGCCATCGGTCACGGCATTCCTCGAGGTTCCGCTTGCCGTGTCCCAGTTGCTCTCGAAGATCACCCCGGCCACCGCGCCCATGGTGGCGGTGGCGGTGGCCGCCGACCCCCGGACCGTGACCCCTGCCTTCGGAGCAGTCGACGGCGCGCTCAGGGGGATCGTGTTGGCGTTGGGCACGGTGACGCTCACGGGCGCCGACACGGCGGAGTTGCCGGCGGCGTCGCGAGCGACGGCGGTGAGGGTGTGGGCTCCCGGGATGGCTGTCGCCGTGTTCCATGAGACCGAGTATGGAGAGCCCATGCGTTCGGCGCCCAGGTTGGCGCCGTCGAGTCTGAACTGGACTCCCACGACGCCCACATGATCGGTGGCGGTGGCCGAGACCGTGACCGTGCCCGCGACCGACGTGCCCGAGATCGGCGCGACGATGGCTACCGTGGGCGGCGTATCGTCGGGAAGTCGTCGGGTCAGCAGCGGCGCCGGCACCTTGACGAGGAAGGCATCGAGGCGGCCACGGCCCATGTTGCTCGTCCAGATGAAGTACTGGCCCGTCACGTCCAGGCTGCCCTTCGGGAGCTTCGAGTCGCTGTCACCCACTAAATTCATGTCGGTCATCACTGGGGCGACGACCAGAACGCGCAAGGAGCCATCCAGCGGGAAGCAAATGACTTCGTTCGCCCGGGGACGGTTCACGCGACTGGCCCCACCGCCACACGCATACTGCTGCTCCGCGGGCACGCCCGACGTCGTGTTGGCGTGACTCACGTGCCTGGCCCCGAGGGTGGCCCAGCTCGCGTCACGATAGACGACGGTTCCCGGCCCCAGCGGAGTCGTGCCGAACTTCCACAGTCTGATCGCTCCCGGCAGGGGACTCCAGCTGTCCGATGTGAGCATGTAGCCAGAGCCGACGTCGGAAAGTCCTCCGGCGCCATCACGGTCGAGTCGATCGGTCTCAACGCCCGCCGTGAGGTCGATGATGCGGCTATCGATCTCGGAGACCGGATCGGTGCCCAACGGTTCGTTGATCAGCAGCCACCGGCCGCTCGTATCGATCCGGCACTCGTCGTAGAAGACGCCCCTTTGCGGAACGTAGAAGAATTGCCGCGTATCCTCCCGGTACGCCACGCAGCCGAGCTCGGCGAAGGTCGTGCCGTCTCTGAGCGTCGCGGAGTGCACGCGATCGTCGTTGCTCGAGTGCACCTGCCAGATGGTCCGATTCCGCCCGAACAGGGAGACGTCGAGGACTGTCTCGAAGGTCTTGGCGATGACATCGTAGCGCAGAAGGCGCGGGCCATCGTTGAGGTAGAGGGTTGTCGACCGCGTCGCGCTGAAGTACCAGCCCTCGCCGCTGGCCCAGCTGTACGGGCTGGCAGGGTCGAAGAGCGGGCCGACGTTGGCCACCACGTCGGTGATCTTGTTGTAGCTGAAGAGCGTCGGGCCCCGACCGCCCCGATGGCGGTCCAGCGTAAGGACGAGGAGCATCGTCTCGCTACCCACATGGTTGTTCGTGTTGCGCCAGTACGAGGAGCCGACGGAGTTGACACAGTCGCCGCCGTCGCAGTCGCTGGCGTTCGTGAGTCTGACCCCCTGGGTCAGATACGGTGCAGGGAACGTGAACAGTCCTCGGCTGGGCAGCAGCGCGTCGATCTGCACCTGGGTCAGTGGCGGGCGCACGTCGACGCTGGTGGCGAGCTCGACAAAGCCCCCGGGGAACTGGGCGAACGCGGACGTCGCGACCAGCAGCGTGAACGCGACGAATGCGACGCCGACAACGGACGTGTTGCGCAGAGCCACAGCGATCTCCTCCCGGGGAAGACCACCATGTCCCCGCTGAGCTAGTCCTCCCTCCCCTTCGGTCGCCCGCCTGTCAAGCGCTCCCCCCGACCGTCCCGTGTTGCGACGAGTGTGCGTTTCGGAGAGAGTTCCTTTCGGCTCGGGGTGCTGTTGCAGAGGCGGTGCCAGGCCCCCGTCGCACCAGGTCGGCGCGCCTCAAATTGCGGAAATTGGGGGCTCGAACGGCCGCGTGGCATTCGATCAGCGCGTCCGATGAATGACGGGCAGTGTCATGTTCGACGGCAAGTGTAATGATCCTGACGTCACCAGCGCCGTTTTCGGGGAGGGTTTCCGGAACGTTTCAGGAACCGGATGGTCCTCGCCTGTTCCCGAATCACCGCGACGGCTCTTGTTGTCGAACGGCGGCGGCGCGAGGGCGGCTCGAGGGCGGCTCGAGATAGCGACGGCGCGACCGCGGGGTCGCGCCGCTTTGCTACCGAGCTCCTGAAGCTGAGCTAGAGAGCCCGCACGGCAGCGCGGAGCTCGTTCAGGTGGATCGCCTTGATGACGGCGAGCCCCGCCCCCACCGTGGGATCAGTGTATGTGGGGGACGTACGGCCCGCCGCCTGATAGGCCTGGCTCAGCGCGGTCCGGAGCTCGATCAAGAAGACCGCTTTCACGAGGGTGCTTCCGGGTGTGAGCGTGGAATCGCTCCAGGCGAAGGTCGCGAGCCCGCGTGCCACGCGGACGCTATCAATCGCCGCGCGGAGCTCCATGATGTGCACCGCCTTGATGAGCGTGCTCTGAGCCGCGACGGGGTCGTCGGTGAACGTCAGAGTCCCCGATAGCGTGACCGTCAAGGTCGCTGTCGCGGTGTTGCCGGCAGCGTCCCGCGCGGCGACCGTGAGCACGTTCGTACCGGCCCCGAGGACGATCCCACTGGCGGTCCAGCTTGTCGTCCCGGTCGCGGTCCCGTTGCCGCCCTGACTGTTCGCCCAGGTCACCTGAGTCACTCCCACGTTGTCCGACGCGGTCCCGCCCAGCGTGAGCGGAGAGGTGCTCGTGGTGTAGGTCGCGCTCGACGTGGGCGAGGTGATGGCGACCGTCGGCGGCGTGGTCTCCGTGGCGCTGCCGTAGGCAATGGTCAAATACGGGCGCATGCTGGCGTTGATATTTTTGGTACTCGCAAAGTAGCGGAAGCGATCCTGGAGTTTTGAGACATCGGCGTTGAGCAAGAGACCGAAGTTCGTTGAGGGGTCAGAGCTCCATTCTTGCACCATCGCCGCGACGTCCCAGGTTTTATACCCGGTTGTCTTGTTAATCGCCTGGGCGGCGTACGCGGGCGAGATGTCGGCCTGGGCCAAGGGGATACTGTTGTAGCAGCAGAGATTGGCCGTCCAGCTCTTGGTGCCGTTGGAGGTATAGCCTGTGGCCCGAGCAAGGTCGGGGTTCTGATTGATGAGCTTATGGGCGGTGATGGTGTAGGTGGCCTCGGGAGCGGTATCGCTCTGGACCAGGAAAAGATTCAGGGCAGCGCTGTAGACTGTGGCGCCCGCCGGAATACCGGACAGGTCGAATCTCATCAGGATCGTATTCCCCGGTTTGTTGTCGGGCCACGTGTAGATCCCGAGTGTCGCATCGGCGCTATAGTTCACGGCATCGAGATTGAGATATGTATCCTGCGGCGCGAGGGAGACACTGACGCTGGCGACCACGGTCACACGGACGGCGGCCGAGGTGGTGAGGTTCCCGGCGGCGTCACGGGCGACCGCGGTGAGGGTGTGACTCGTTTTGGTCACGGCGGTGGTGTCCCAGGCGACGGCATAGGGCGCGGTGGTCACTTCGGCGCCGAGGTTCACGCCGTCGAGTTTGAACTGGACACCGGCGACCCCCACGTTGTCGGTGGCGGTGGCGGAAACCGTGATGGTCCCCGTGACCGTGGCACCGGCGGCGGGCGCGGTGATCGACACAGCGGGCGGCGTGGTGTCGCTCAACGTCACCGTCAAGGTGTCCGTCGCGGTGTTGCCGGCGGCGTCCCGCGCCGTGACCGTGAGCCCGTTCGCCCCGGGCTGCAGGACGATCCCGCTGGCCGTCCAGCTCGTCGTCCCGGTCGCGGTCCCGCTGCCGCCCCCCCGATTGTTCGTCCACGTCACCTGGGTCACCCCGACGTTGTCCGACGCCGTCCCTCCGAGCGTCAGCGGGGTCGTGCTCGTGCTGAAGGTCGGATTGGAGGTGGGCGAGGTGATGGCGACGGTAGGGGGCGTGGCGTCGTTGTTGGCCACGGTCACACTGATGCTGGCCGAGGTCGTGGCGTTGCCGGCCGCATCCCGGGCGCTGGCCCTGAGCGTATGGGCCCCGTTGGGGACCGTCGTGGTGTTCCAGGAGACGGAGTATGGCGCCACGAGATCTTCCGCGCCGAGGTTGGCGCCATCGAGTTTGAATTGCACGCCCACCACGCCCACGTTGTCAGCGGCCGCGGCAGAGACCGTGACGGTGTTCGAAACCGTCGCGCCCCCGAGCGGCGCACTGATCGAGACGGTGGGAGGCGTCGTATCGGACGCGGCGGCCACGAGACACCCCACGTAACTCTTCGCCGCCACCACGTGATCGTACTTGATGGTCCCCGTGAAGCCCGCCGGATCGTTGGGGGCATACACCATCAGCCAAATCCAGTTGAGCTTGAGATTGGTCGTACTCCGCCAGCGGAATCCGTCGAAGGGACTCCCACTCGGATCCTGAGTGAAATTGCCCCAGGTCCAAAAGCCGTTCGGAAACCCGGGCCCCAGATGACTGACCTCGACGCCGTTAATCCAGATCGCGTGTTCGCCATTGAAGGCGGTGACCGGGTTGTTGAGCTTGACCATGTGCTCCACACAGGCCCATTGACCGGTCGGAATCCTCACCGTGGGATCATTGAGCAGAGTATTGCCCCAATACTTCCCGTCGGGAGACACGCGCATATCCATCCAATAGTCATAGTGGTCGAAATGCGTGAGGTCGTCGCTCTGCTCCGCGGCCGCCAAGAAGCGATCGCTGCCGGTGGGCCTCACCCCCGCCTGCGGATTCGGAAACGCGAGCGGCGGATTGTAGCCGCCCATCCAAATGCCCTCGTGCTGATACTGGCCGCTCGTGGGGTACTTGATGTAGTAGCGGACATAGAGCGTATCGTCGACGCCGGGGCTCAGCTGTTTGTAGAGATTGCCCCCGTCACTGACGCCGCCGCCGACCCAGGGAATGCTGAGGGAGCGCGAGCCGGGGCTCCCCGGGGGGACGTCGGGACTGAAGGCCATGGCCGCGCCGTTGAGGTTATCGGTCCACTGGTTCAACAGATCGGTGAGCGTGGCCTCCTCGAACTTTTCGACAAAGACCACATCGGGGTGGGTCTCAATGCCCACATCGCCGGGGTAGAGGGTGGCGAGGCCGCCCGCCGGCGGGGGGGGAACGCTATTGGAGACGGTGACCGGCACCCCCGCCGAGGGCGTTTGGTTTCCCGCGGCATCCCGGGCAATGGCCCTGAGCGTATGGCTGCCGTTGCTGGCGGTGGTGGTATCCCAGGACACCGCGTAGGGCGTGCTCGTCCTCTCGGCGCCGAGGGGGGTCCCGTCGAGCGTGAACTGGACGCCGGCGACGCCCACGTTATCTGAGGCCGTGGCGGAGAGCGTGGCCGCCGAGCCGGAGACGGTGGCCCCGGACACGGGCGCGGTCAGCGAAACCGTGGGCGGCGTGGTGTCCCCGGAGGGCGAATCGGGCCCGGGCCAGGTGTCGTTGCGGATCTGCACGGCCGCGAAATACCAGTAGAGGCCGGTATCGGCGGCTCCAAAATTGCCGTTATTGCCCATGCCGAAGTTGGTCAGGTTGTGGCCGCCGGCATGGGTGGCCACGCCCGGGTCCACGCAGAAGGTGAACCCGGCGGCGTAGTAGGACGCGAGCGTCCAGTCCTGGCGGCCGTTCCAGGTGCCCCCGGCCAGGTAGTCCTCCTGCAGAAAATCGGCGTCGGAAAGGATCAGGGCGCCCGCCGCGTTGTAGACACGGGGATGGACCTGAATATGGGTCGCGTCCACGTAATGGACGTAGTACTCGAACCGGTACCATTGTCCGTTGGCGAGCTTCAGGGATGGCCCCCAGTGACTAATGGGATAGACAAAGCCGCAGCCGTACATGCTGACGACGAAGTTCCACCCCGACGCGCCGCTGTACTTGCGCATGTAGGTTAAGTTCGGGTACCCCCAGGTATCCGGGGTCACGATATGGTCGCCCGACCCCGACGTGTCATCGTTACGCATGTAGTAGCGCACGTAGAAGTCGGTGGCCAGCGGGATGACATCGTTGATCTGGACGTTGGCCGCAAAGGTGGAGCCGCGCTGCTGCACGCGGAGGGCGTTATGGCCGTTCGGGCCCCCTGAAACGACCGAGATGAGCTGGACGCCGGTGCCGTTGTTGAATTCCCAGTAGTTGGGCCACTGCCCCCCGTCGGTCACGGCAGTCGTCGAGGTGCCGGCCGCGGTGTCCCAGTTGCTCTGGAAGAGCACGCCGCCCGAGGCGGCGTTGGCGGGGATCAGCACACTGGGGATCGCGACGAGAACGGCGAAGAGACGAAGCCGGCAGATGCGACTGACCAGCGAGCGATCGCCTGAAAACACCATGGCCCTCCGCTGTGCGGAAGACCCCGATGTTCTCGGGGAGCCTCGATCTCCCTTCCTTCGGTAGCCCGGCCGTCAAGCGCCTCGCTTGACCCGTGGCTTTGCGTCCCCGCCTCACGGCGGGTTTGCCCTTGTCGAGAAGGGGTCTTCCCTCAAGGAGGGGATCGTGCACAGGCGGTGCCAATTCCGGAACCGCGCCAGGCCAGGGGCGTCAGAAGAAACGTCTGAAATCATGGGGCCTTGAGTAGCTGACAGAGTCCGGCCAGCGATCAGAACGTAAACATCCGCGGCGCTTGTAGGCGTGCTGCGTCACGATCGACAATGAGCAGGCTCATCCTGACATGGCGCTGGACAATTCCGTTTCGGTGCCGTGCCTCTCGTCTAGGGGATCGTCGTCGGGACCATGACCACCGAGCCGTCGGCAAGAGTCACCGTCAATGAGAAGCCCATGCCCGGGGTGAACACTGACGAGCTCACATCGGAGGCGAACACGAAGAAGCCCCCGCCGTCGGCCACGGCGAAGCTCACCGTCCCGGTCCCGGCGTTGAGCAGCGCGCCGTCGAGGCTCGCCGCGGCCCCCAGGGCCCAGTTCGCCGTCGCGGGGTCGGTGTCCCAGACGCCGCCACCAGCACTGGCCTGACTCAGCTCGAGCCGCGTCACCGTCCGCGCGCCACTCCCCGCCTGGAGGGTCACCTGGAAGGTGCCGTCGAGCGCGCCGTCCGCGGTGAGGGCCGAGTTGCCCTGCCCCACTTTGTCCCGCAGCTTGCCGAGGAACGCCACGCTGATCGTCGGCGCAGACAGGCCGACGGTGAAGCCGCCCGGGCTGACCGCAGACTGGCCGTCGGGATTCGAGACCGTCACGTCCCGCGGGCCCAGGGCCGCCGTGGTCGCGATCGCGAGGGCGACCGAGAGCTGGGTGGACGAGACCACGGTCGTCGAGGTGACTGTGACGCCGGCACCGAACGAGGCGCTCGCCCCCGCCTGGAAGTTCGTGCCCGTCACGCTCAGAGTGAGGCTCGCCCCCGGCGCTCCCGAGCTTGGCGACACGCTGGCGATCGTGGGAACGGTCAAGGTCACGGTCGCGATGGCCGAGGAGCCGTCGGCGAAGGTGGCGGTGAGTGTGAAGCTGGCCCCGCTACTGAACTGCGTCGGGCTGAAGTCGGAGGCGAACACGAAGAAGACCCCACCGTCGGCGACGGCGAAGCTCACCGTGCCGGTCCCGGTGTTGAGCAGCGCGGCGTCGAGGCTCGCCGTGGCCCCCAGGGCCCAGTTGGCCGTTGCGGGGTCGGTGTCCCAGACGCCGCCGCCACCGCCATTCTGACGCAGCTCGAGCCGCGTCACCGTCCGCGCGCCACTCCCCGCCTGGAGGGTCACCTGGAAGGTGCCGTCGAGCGCGCCGTCCGCGCTGAAGACCGAATTGCCCTGTCCCACTTTGTCCCGCAGCTTGCCCAGGAACGCCAGGTTGAGCGTCGGCGGGGGCAGAGCGACCGTGAAGCCGCCCAGGCGGACGACAGACTGGCCGTCGGGATTCGAGACCGTCACATCCCGCGGGCCCAGGGCCGCCGTGGTCGCGATCGCGAGGGCGACCGAGAGCTGGGTGGACGAGACCACTGTCGTCGAGGTGACCGTGACGCCGGCGCCGAAGGAGGCGCTCGCCCCCGCCTGGAAGTTCGCGCCCGTCACGCTCACCGTGAGGCTCGCCCCCGGCGCTCCCGAGCTTGGCGATACGCTGGCGATCGTGGGGACGGTCAAGGTCACGGTCGCGACGGCCGAGGAGCCGTCGGCGAAGGTAGCGGTGAGTGTGAAGTTGGCCCCGCTACTGAATTGCGTCGGGCTGAAGTCGGAGGCGAACACGAAGAAGACCCCGCCGTCGGCGACGGTGAAGCTCACTGTGCCGGTCCCGGCGTTGAGCAGCGCGGCGTCGAGGCTCGCCGTGGCCCCCAGGGCCCAGTTCGCCGTCGCGGGGTCGGTGTCCCAGACGCCGCCGCCACTGGCGGTCTGACGCAGCTCGAGCCGCGTCACCGTCCGCGCGCCACTCCCCGCCCCGATGGTCACCTGGAAGGTGCCGTCGAGCGCGCCGTCCGCGCTGAAGACCGAATTGCCCTGTCCCACTTTGTCCCGCAGCTTGCCCTGAAACGCCAGGCTGATCGTCGGCGCGGACGTCGGCGCGAAGGTCGCCGTCACCGTGGTCGCCGCGGAGAGCGTGACGACGCACGTGCCCGTGCCGCTGCAGCCGCCGCCGGTCCAGCCGCTCAAGGTGGAGCCTATGGCGGGCATGGCGGTGAGCATCACGACGGTGCCGCTCGCGAAGCTGGCCGAGCAGGTCGCGCCGCAGGTGATGCCCGCCGGCGCGCTTGTAACTGTCCCGCTCCCGGTGCCTGCTTTAGAGACCGTCAGCGTGAAGGTCTGAGGCGTGAAGGTGGCGGTGACGGTGGTCGCCGCGGAGAGCGTGACGGTGCAGGGGCCGGTGCCGGAGCAGCCGCTGCCACTCCAGCCGCCAAAGGTCGAGCCCGCCGCGGGCGCGGCGGTGAGCGTCACGGCGGTGCCGCTCGCAAAGCTGGCCGAGCAGGTCGCGCCGCAGGTGATCCCCGCCGGTGAGCTGGTGACCGTCCCACTCCCGCTGCCCGCTTTGCTAACGGTGAGCGCGAAGCTCGGGAGGCTGAAGGTGGCGGTGACCGTCGTCGCCGCGGAGACCGTGACCACGCAGGTGCCGGTGCCCGAGCACCCGCCGCCGCTCCAGCCGCTCAAGGTGGAGCCTATGGCCGGACTAGCAGTCAGCGTCACGGCGGTGCCGCTGGTGAAGCTGGCCGAGCAGGTCGCCCCGCAGGTGATCCCAGCGGGCAAGCTTGTGACAGTACCGCTTCCGGTGCCCGCCGGGGTGACGGTGAGGGTGA
>Ga0209378_1003244_pt1 | contig 11044 bp, 9 predicted proteins | sample GraSoiAngelo_156_FD_186170 | JGI IMG/M metagenome (GOLD analysis project Ga0209378, IMG submission 186170) | Grasslands soil microbial communities from the Angelo Coastal Reserve, California, USA - 14_1009_13_40cm (SPAdes) (version 2) | ecosystem: Environmental > Terrestrial > Soil > Grasslands ... | reverse complement strand
GCTCACCCACGAATACCGGCTGGAAGCGGCGCTCCAACGCCGCGTCCTTCTCGACGTGCTTGCGGTATTCATCCAGCGTCGTGGCGCCCACCACGTGCAGCTCGCCCCGGGCCAGCGCCGGTTTCAGCATGTTGGACGCGTCCATGGCGCCCTCGGCGGCGCCCGCGCCCACCAGCGTGTGCAGCTCGTCGATGAAGACGATGTAGCGGCCCTCGGCGCTCGTGATCTCCTTGAGCACCGCCTTGAGCCGATCCTCGAACTCGCCGCGATACTTGGTGCCCGCGATCAGCGAGCCGAGATCGAGCCCGACCACATGCTTGTTGCGCAGCGAGTCGGGAACATCGCCGTTCACGATGCGCTGGGCCAGCCCCTCCACGATCGCCGTCTTGCCCACTCCGGGCTCGCCGATCAAGACCGGATTATTCTTGGTGCGGCGCGACAGCACCTGCATCACGCGCCGGATCTCCTCGTCCCGTCCGATCACGGGGTCGAGCTTCCCCTTGCGGGCCTGCTCGGTGAGATCGCGGGTGTAGCGCTCCAGCGCCTGATACTTCTGCTCCGGCGCCTGATCAGTCACGCGCTGCGACCCGCGCACGCCCTCGAGCGCCGCCAGCAGCGCGGCGCGGTCGATGCCCGCCGCGGCGAGCAGCTGCTTCGCCGTCGTGCCCTTCTCCTCCACCAGGCCCAGCAGGATGTGCTCGGTCGAGACGTAGGCGTCACCCAGCGCCTTCGCCTCGTCGTCCGCCCGATCGAGCACCCGCGAGACCTCACGCGACAGCGTCGGCTCGGCCGCCGTGCCCGATTGCTGCGGGAAGCGCGCGATTTCCCGCTCGGTCTCGGCCTTGAGCTGGGTGATGTTGATCCCGGCCTTCTGGAGCAGCGGGACGACGATGCCGTCGTCCTGCGCGAGCAGCGCCTGGAAGAGATGAGCGTCGTTGACGACGGGGTTGCCGCGCGAGCGCGCCAGCGCGCCCGCCTGTTGCAGGGCCTCTGCGGCCTTCACGGTCAAACGTTCTGGATTGATCATAGCGCCCGCCCCGCGGGGCAACCTCTGTGCCGACTGTAAGATGCCGAATCGGCAGGAGCGACGCCAAGATTAGGGGCTGATAGACCGGTGCAGCTGCCTCGCTGCGGGTGCGACGGCTAAATCATTGCGGCGGCTGCTTTACGACCTTCTTGTACACCCGCTGACCGTCCACGACGAGCTGATAGATGTACACGCCGGACGCCGCCGGCTTGCCCGTGTTGGCGACGAAGCCATCCCAGTACGCGCTGTACGCGCACCCGAGCTGGGTGGGACAGCTGAGCGCGAGGCTGTCCAGCGCCTTCCCGGTGCCGCGCAGCACCGGGATCGCGACCAGCTGCGCGAGCACGTTATAGATCCGTAGCGACACGACGGGCCGGTGACCCTTGAGGAACAACTGCCCGCTCAGCTTGAACGGGATCGTGGTCACCGGATTGAAACGATTGTGCTGAAGCTCGATCGTGGGCTGGGGCTCCTGTCCCGCAGCGGGCGCTACCCCCCCCGCCAGCACCCACAGCCCGAGCCCGAGCATCGCCCAGGCGAACCGCCTCATCCGCCGCTCCTCTAGCACACGAGATAGTGACTCTAGACCGCTCTCCTTGTGTCGCTGGTGATGCGTGATACAGGGCGCACCGTGAAACTATGGTCCGCCTTTCCCTGCTGTCAACCGGCCCAGAACCCGGGCGTCGCCCGTGCGGCGTGTCACGCCGCGGCGATCCGCCCACTCGAGCAGCGGGATCAGGTACTTGCGCGTGAGCCCGAGCCGGTCGCGTAACTCCGCAGGCGTCGCCGACCCGAGCTCCGTGAGCGTGGCTTCGAGCGCGGCCCGAAACTCCGCGAGCGCCGGTGCCGCGGCGTAGCGCTCCTGATCCATCTGCTCCACCACGCCCTCCCGCGCGAGGTGGGCGAGCACCGCCCGCACCGGCGCGTTGGGCAGCTCGCGCTCGAGCTCGGCGACGGTCGGCACCTGCCACTTCGCCTCCGCCACACGGCGCGCGACCTGGTCCCGGGCTCCGCTTGAGCGAGCGTCGAAGGCAGGACGCCACCCCGGCACCCGCGCCACGCTTTCGACGATCTCCAGTTTGCGCCCGCGCACGCCCTGCGCCAATACCGCATCGACCACGGCGGCGGGAGGTGCCGAGCTCGCCGCGCCCCCCCCGACCGCGGCGCGCAACGCCTGGAGCGACATCCCTGGATCGAGGGGATGCTCCTTGTGGTGTCGCCGCAACACTTCCGCCAGCCGTGCCGCTTCGGCTGTGACGGCCGCGCTCGCGACGAGCGTCTCGTCCAACACTAGGAGCCCGTCCCCCACGTCGGCGATGACCGTCGTCACACGCCGTGGTGCCACGCCGAGCCGCACCGCGAGCGTCTCCGTCGCTACGCCCGCGAGCCCCACCTCGACGACCAGCGCGTCGAGTCGCTGCGCCGGCGTCTGGTCCGGGACGATTCGGCGCCGGCGCAGCCGCGTGCGTTGCGGCGGGAAGGGGTCGAGCACGACTCCACCCCCGATGGTGGTGACCGGGGAGAACGAGCGCAGCACGAAGCGGTCGCCGCCTCGCGCCACCAGGGGCGTCTCGAGCAGCAGCCGCGCCTGCCCCGTTTCCCCCGGCCCGATGGCCCGTGTCTGGACCACGCGGGCGAGGATTTCCGCCGTCCCTAAGTGGACCCGGACGCGGGTGCGCGAGGCGAGCGGCTTGTGCGCCCCGGGGAGCAGCTCGACGCTGGCGTCGAGCATGCCTGTGGCGTGCCAGCCCGGACCCGTGACCGCGACGTCGCCGCGCGCGAGCTCGCTCTTGTCCACGCCCACGAGCGCCAGCGCGGTGCGGCGTCCGGGCACGGCCCGCGCGGCGGACTCGCCATGGACCTCTATGGAGCGCACGCGCGCGTCCCGCCCCAGCGGGAGCAGTCGCACCGACTCGCCGACGGCGACGCCGCCGCTCCACGTCGACCCGGTCACGACGGTGCCGGCGCCCGCCACGGCGAACACGCGGTCGATGGGCAGTCGGAACAGATCGGCCGCGGGCCGCTCGACCAAGTCGGCGGCGACCCGGCCCAGGGCGCTCCGCAGCTCGTCCAATCCTTCGCCCGTGAGCGCGGACACCGCCACGGCGCGCTCCCAGCGGATCCGGCTCGCCGCCAGCCGGGTTGCCACCTCGCCCAGCACCAGCTCGAGCCATTCGGCGTCTACCAGATCGCGCTTGGTGATGACGGGGATGCCGCGACGCACGCCGAGCAGCTCGACGATGGCGAGGTGCTCTTCGGTCTGGGGCATGATCCCTTCGTCGGCGGCGATGACGAGCAGGGCGACGTCGATGCCGGTGGCGCCCGCCAGCATGTTGCGCACGAAGCCTTCGTGTCCGGGAACGTCGACCACGCTCGCCTGCACGTTGTCTCCGAGCGGCAGCGGCGCGAACCCCAGATCGATCGTGATCCCGCGACGCTTCTCCTCCTCCCAGCGGTCGGTGTCGACCCCGGTGAGGGCCTTGACCAGGGCGGTCTTGCCGTGGTCGATGTGGCCCGCGGTGCCGATTACGAAGCAGCGGAGGGAATCGGTGTTGGAGTGGGGGGTACCCACGCGCGACGCTCCCAGAAGTCGAGGGCCGAAAGGGGGCCCGCCTCGCCCAGGTGGTAGCGGACGAAGCGGGCGACGAGGCGGCGGTGAGCGGCCGCGTGTGGGCGGTCGAGCAACGGCAGATCCGCTCGCGCGTCGTTCAGGGCGAGGAGATCACGGTACGCGCGCGGCGGCAGGCGGCTGGGTGCGTCCCCCGCAGCGGGCGCGCAGCGCGTGCACAGGGCGCCGCCGTCCGCCACGCTGAAGCGCACGGGCTCGTCGGCGGCCGGGTCGATCGCCGCGCCGTCACGGGCGCAGCGCGCGAGCGAGGGCTCGAAGCCGAGCACGGCGAGCAGGCACCACAGCGCCCGCACGGCGGCGGCGTCGACCTGGTCCGGGGACGCCAGCTCGAGCGCGTCGAGCGCGCCGGTGAGCGTGTCGTAGGCGGCCGCCAGCGGCGCCGGGGGCGCCATCTTGAGCATGACTTCCGTGAGCGCCGTAGCGCCGGCGAAGCGACCCACGTCCGCCGCCAAGTCGCGCCGCAGGTTGACGAGGTCGAACGCCCCCAGCGTATGGAGCTCGCGGGTCTCGCGGAAGTAGAGCTGGGCCGTTCCCTCGCTCAACAGCTCGAGCCCCGCCCCGAAGCGGCTCTTGGGACGGAGCGCGCCCTTCGCGATGGCGCTCTGCACGCCCAGGTCGCGCGTCGCGAGCCGTACCACCTTGGAGGTCTCGCTGTAGCGGTAGGTCTGGAGCACGACGGCGGGGGTGGTGACGAGCGCCATGGCTACGGAGTCGCCGCCACTGCGGCGGTGGTCGGACAGATCCCAACCGTCACCGTGTGGATCTCGCGGTAATCGGGCGGCGCTGTCAGAACATGCACCGCGCCGGGCCCGTTGCATCCACCGGGCCCGACCGCGTACACGCGGCCGCGGAGGTCGATCGCGAGACCGTTGATGCCGCTGCCACCTGGATTGATGCCGTTGCCAGGCGCGCGCGTCACGGCGCGGATGGACGTGTTTACCTCGAGGATGCCCTCCCGGGCCGACGCGATCAGCAGACGGCTCCCAGTGGGATGAAACACCACCGCCCCCGGTGATTCACCCAACCCGTTGAGGACGGCGACCTCGGCGCGGCGCTTGGGATCGACGATGGAGAGCTTGCCATCCGCCGTTCCAGACCTGCCGGCGGCAACCACGTATAGCAAGCTGTCGTCCCCCACGGCGGCAAAGCGGGCGGCCAACCCGCTGAGTGGAATCGAATCAGGGGTGCGGACCCCGCAACACTCGAATGACGTAAGCCAGCTCGGCCCGGCCGGGACACCACCCACGAGATTGCTGTTGACGACGAACACGCGGGTGCCGACTAACGCGACCGCTCGTGGGAAGACGCCGACCGCAACGCTCGTCGTGTCGCCAATGAAGTAGTTGAGCCGGGTAACGGTGTTGAGGGCGCGATTGGCGATCCACGCGATCGAGTCGTCCTGGATGGCGACACCGTCGGGTTCCGACCCGGCACGGAGGGGCTGGACGTAATCTCGCCGGCCGCATAGCGCGACGGGAACGGGGGGGCATGTAACCAGGAGGCTCACGCCCACCGCGTTGGCTTGCTCGAGCGTGACGACGAACGCCCGGCCTCGCCCGGCGATGGTAGTAGGGTTCGCGGTAGTGCCTGGCCAAGACCGTGTCGTCACGCTGAAATCGGTGGCGGAAACAAGCGACAGGTCGGACACATTGACCACGCCGATCACCTGCCCCGCCGAGCTGGTCTGCTCGAGGGCATCGCTGCACGCGGCGGCGAGCGCGAGGGCAAGCAGGGCGAGGCGTCTCATCGAGCGGCGGTCTCCACAAGATCACAATATACGAACCGGCGGTCGCGCAGCACGACGGGCCCCCGCTCGTGCCGTACGTCCCGCCGAAACCCCGGGCCCGCGTACACGAACGTGTGGAACTCGCCGTTCTCCCCACACGGATCCACGGCGGCGGGGAGATCCCGCAGCAGCTCGGCGTCGAACTCCCGGCCGGCGAACTCGGCGGCGAGCTGGTCCGCATCCACGCACACGAGCACCGCGCGGTATCCCAGCCGGACGAATTGGTGCGCCAGCGCCCGGGTATCGCGCCGCCACAACGGAAACAGGCCGCGCATGCCGATCCGCGCCAGCATCCGCTCCCGATAGGCGCGGATGTCCGCGAGGAACAGGTCCCCGAAAACGACCGTGTCGAGACCCGGCACGCGGTCCCGCAGCGCCGCCAGCGTGGCGCCCATGTTGCCTTCGTACTCCTGGTTCGTGGCGCCCGGCGAGATCACCACCTGCTCGAGCGGCAAGCCGAGCGAGGCGGACTGCTGCTCGAGCAGTGTGCGGCGCACGCCGTGCATGCTGATCCGGTCGTACGCTCCCGTCACCGTGGTGAGCAGCGCCGCCACGCGGTAGCGCCCGTCCAGCCGGATCTCGCGCAGCGCCAGCGCGCTGTCCTTGCCGCCGCTCCACGCGACGAGGACGTCCTGGGCCACCCCCGCCCTACTCTCCCCAGGTCAAACGCGCGCCCACGAGCAGCGTGCGGCCGGGAGCCGGGAAGTGCTTCACGTCTTCGTAACGGGCGCCGAGCAGGTTCGCGACGCGGGCGTTGAGCGCCACGCCCGGGAGTGTGCCGCGAGCCCTGCTCACGTCGTACGTGCTTGACAGGTCCACCCGCGTGTGGGGCGGCAGGGTGACGGAGTGCCCCACCGCATAGTCGTAGTCATCACGATCACCGGTAAAGACGGCGACGAGCGACGTCGTTCCGTGCGCGCCGAGGGAGCGGGCCAAGCGCAGGCTCCCCGCGTGCGTCGGGCGGCGGGCCAGGCGCTGGTCCGTCGCGACGTCGCGAGCGTCGAGGTAGGTGTACGCCAGGTCGAACGACCACCCCATGGGGATCGCGTGCTGAACGCCGAGCTCCACTCCGCGCGCGAACGCGCCCGCGATGTTGGCGTAGTTCACCGAGTCGGGCCCAATCGGGACGGCACTGTATTGGATCAGGTCACGGAACCGCTGATGGAAGTACGTGGCACGTGCGGTCACGGTCCTCCCCGGCACCGCGTACTCGAGCCCAGCCTCCCAGCTGCGGGAGTGCTCCGGTTTCAGGTCAGGGTTCCCGCGCACGAACCCGGTCGCGAAATTCTGATAGAAGCCGGGCTCTTTGAACCCCGTGCCGACGGAGGCGACCGCCCGCGCGCCCGCTCCGATCCGGACCGATACGCCGGCGCGATAGGTGGCGTACCTGCCGAACCGCTGATTGTCCTCGAGCCGCCCGCCGAGCGTGAGGTTGAGAGGCCGCTCGGAGGCTGTCACCACCTGGAGATAGGCGGCGCCGTCGTTGCGCGCGCGTGTGGTATCCAGTGTGGTGCCTGTCATCGCCTCCCGCTCGAACGCCCCCCCCAGGGTGACCACGGCACCGGCGGGAGGGCGAACGTTGAGCCGGGCGTCCAGTCCAGTGCGCGTGACCCAATCGGAGCTCGAGAACGGGAATGTCGTCGTGTCGGCCGGTCCGTTCTTGTCGATGGCGTACTGATAGTTGTCGCGATGCCAATCGGCGGTGATGCGGCCCTCGAGCCGCGCCGAGAAGGCGTGAGCAAGGTCGAGTCCGACCGAGGGGCCGCGATCAAGCTGATGTTGGTTGTTGCTAACCGTGTCGCCGATCGCGTCCGTCGGGAAGTGAAACAGGGCGTCGCCGTATCGCAGCGACAGCGCGACGTCGCTGCGCTGGCCCGGGCGCAGCCGCAGCCGGCCGCTCACGACCTGGTTCCGAAATGCATTGTTGAAGGGATACATGCCGTTGCTCGAGAAGCGGGACACCCCGAGGCTGTACCCCGCGCGCTCGCTCCCACCGCCGAGCGTCGCGTCGAACGCGTCGCTGCCGTACGTCCCGCCAACCAGTCCGATCGACCCATGTGGCGCTCCGCGACCGTCGCGGGTGAAGATCTGAACCACTCCCGTCATCGCGTCCGACCCGTACACCACGCTCGCCGGTCCACGCACCACCTCGATACGCTCCACGTTGTCGGTGGTAAGGTTGGCGAAGTCGTACGCCCCGCCCGGCGCGTTCTGCGGCACGCCGTCGATCAACACCTTTACGTAGTCGCTCCCCCCACCGCGAACGAACAACGAGGTCTCGCTCCCGTACGCGCTCGTGGTCACCACGCCCGCGCCCGGAATGGATCGCAAGGCGTCGGCCACGGTCCGGATCCCCTCGTTCCGCAGCTGCACCCCGCTGATCACCGTCACAGCGATCGGCAGGTCGGCGGCGGGCGTTGGAATCCGCGTCGCGGTCACGACGACCGGGTTCAGCTCCACCGTGTCGGTCGGGCTCTGGCCGGCCAGGGCCGCCGGGACGACCAGGAGCGGGAGCGCACGCAGGGCGAGTCTCATCGAGCCTCCTTTCGCAATCGCAGGGGAGTCATCTGGGGCCGGCCCTCGAACGGCGCAATCGACACCGGCCACGCGAACACACGCTCCACCGTGTCACGGGTGAGTACGTCGCCGGGCGCACCGGCGCCCGCGGGGCGTCCCTCCGACAACAGCAGGACGCGGTCGGCGAACCGCGCCGCCAGATTCACGTGATGCGTGATCATCAGGACACCGAGCCCCTGCGCGTCCACGAGCGTACGTACCAGCTCGAACAGCTCCATCTCGTGCCGCAGGTCGAGCGAGGCGGTCGGCTCGTCGAGCACGAGCAGCCGGGGCTCCTGCGCCAGCGCCCGCGCCAGCCGGACGCGCTGGTATTCGCCGCCCGAGAGCGTCCAGAGCCAGCGGTCGGCCAGGTCCGCCGCGTCGCATGCGGCGAGCGCGCCGTCCACGGCCGCCCGGTCTGTCGCACCCACGCCGCCGAACAGCGAGAGGTGTGGGTAGCGACCCAGCAACACCGTCTCGCGCACGCGCTGTGGGAACAGGTTGTCCTCGCGCTGGGGAAGTACGCCCACCAGGCGCGCCAGGGCGCGCCGCGACCAGGTGTGCGCCGGGCGTCCCAGGATCTCGACCTCACCGGCGACGAGCGGCACGAGGCCGAGGGCCGCGCGCACCAGCGTCGTCTTGCCGCTGCCGTTGGGTCCGAGCACCGCGTGCAGCTCGCCGGCAGGGAGCTCGAGCGAGACGCTCACGAGGTTGTCGCGCGCGGCGTCCGGGTAGCGGCACGTGACGCCGCGCAGCGCGACGATCAGCTCACGGTCCATCGGCGCAGCAGGAAGGCGAACACCGGGACACCCAGCAGCGCGGTCACGATCCCGACGGGCAGCTCGCGCGGGGCCACGACGGTGCGGGCCAGGGTGTCGGCCGCCGCGAGCAGAATGCCACCCGTGAGGAACGCCGTCGGGAGCAGGGTGCGATGGAGCCGGCCCCACACGAGGCGGCACAGGTGCGGCACGACCAGCCCCACGAACCCGATCACACCCGCGACCGCGACGGCGGCGGCGGTCAGGAGCGACGCGGCCAGATAGACGACGCGCTTGAGCCGCCGCACGTCGGCGCCGAGGTACTGGGCGGGCTCCTCGCCCAGGGCGAGCAGATCGAGGGGCCGGGCGGACGCGACGAGGACGCCGAGCGGCAGCGGCGCGTACGCGAGCATCACGAGCACCGTGGTCCAGGACGCTCCGGAAAACCCGCCCCACAGCCACAGGAACGCGTTGCGCAGCTCCGTGGCCTGGGCGAGTGAGACCAGCGCCGTGGTGATGGCCGCGGCGAACGCGCCCACGGCCACGCCGCCCAGCAGCAGGATGCGCGGATCGAGCTCGGCCCCTCCCATGAGTCCCAGCCGATACACCAGCGCCATCGCGCCCACGGCTCCGACGAACGCCGCGAGCGGGAGGGCCCAGGGACCGGGAAGGTGGAGTGCGATCGCCGCCACGCCGCCCAGCAGCAGGATGCGCGGATCGAGCTCGGCCCCTCCCATGAGTCCCAGCCGATACACCAGCGCCATCGCGCCCACGGCTCCGACGAACGCCGCGAGCGGGAGAGCCCAGGGACCGGGAAGGTGGAGTGCGATCGCCGCCACGGCGCCCAGGCCCGCGCCGCCCGACAGCCCGAGCAGGAACGGATCCGCCAGCGGATTGCGCACCAGCGCCTGGAGGCTCGTGCCCGCGACGCCGAGGGCGCCGCCCACCAGGAACGCCAGCACCGCGCGGGGCAACCGCAGCTGCCACACGATCGCCGAGCCGGGCAGGTCCGCGAGAGGCAGGTTGGCGGGCCCGACGAGCAGCGCCGCGGCGAGGGTCGCGAGGGCCGCGCCGGCCAGCACCACGTACTTCACGGCGTGGTCTCGAGGCGCCGCCGCAGCTCGCGGACCGCCTCCCTCGCGCGCGGGCCGGGCCGGCCGAACAGCCCACCGGGCAGAAACAGGAACCGCCGCTTCCGTACCGCCGGCACCACGCGCCACTCCGGGCGGCCGGCGTAGCGGGGCGGTGCCGCCGTATCCGACAGCACCGCGATGAAGTCGGGGTTGCGCGCGGCGATCGTCTCGATCGACACCTGGGCCGAGGGCGCGGCGATGTCGTGGAACACGTTGCGCGCGCCGGCGAGCCCGGCGAGGCGGTCGAGGTAGCTCCCCGCCCCGATGACGATCGGCGGGTTGTCCCAGACCAAGAAGACGAGGGACTTGGGGCTAGGGATGGGGGACTCGGGGCTTTGGGAGACGAGACTGTCCATGGCTCGCGCCAACGAGTCCCCTGCTGCTGTGCGCCCCGTGAGCACGCCCAACCGCCGGGCCGCGGGCGCCAGCTCCTCGAGCCGATTGAGATCGAGCAGGACGGTCCGGATGCCGAGCCGCTCGAGCTGCTCCGCGGCCGTGGCGTTCTGGCCGGAGCGGTACAGCACGACGAGATCCGGCCGGCGGGCGGCCACCGCCTCGACATTCGGGGGGATGCCGTCGCCCACGCTGGGCACGGCGAGCGCCGCGGGCGGGTAGTCGCACCACGCGGTGCGGCCGACCAGGCGGTGGCCCGCGCCGATGGCGAACAGGATCTCGGTAAACGACGGCAGCAGGGAGACGATGCGGCGGGCGGGCACGGCGAGCGCCACCCGGCGGCCCGCGTCGTCGGTGACGGCGGGGCCGGCGGCGGACGCGTGCTCACCCCGGGCGCAGGCCACGGCGGCGAGCGCGACGAGTCCCGCGAGGTGGGTGCGCACTGTCCAGCGGCGCATAGCGAAAAAACCCACCCCCGACGGAGCGGAGATGGGCTAGCGCCTGCGCCTGGGTGCGCAGCGCCACCATCCCTCCCGCGAGGGATCTGCAGGTGGCGCGAACGAAGACGTCTCCTGGCTCCGGGCGAGCGGCCCGCCTTCCCGGGTGATCGCACCCAGTGGCGTCGAGCCGCTACAACTGCCCGTCACAGTGGCGGGGCCGCGCCGGATTTGCACCGGCTTCCGTAGATCCCCGTTCGCTTGTAACGACGCTGCTAGTCTATCGCGGTTTGCGTCGCAGCGCAACCACGAACCCGGCCGCGAG
>Ga0209378_1003236_pt1 | contig 11059 bp, 14 predicted proteins | sample GraSoiAngelo_156_FD_186170 | JGI IMG/M metagenome (GOLD analysis project Ga0209378, IMG submission 186170) | Grasslands soil microbial communities from the Angelo Coastal Reserve, California, USA - 14_1009_13_40cm (SPAdes) (version 2) | ecosystem: Environmental > Terrestrial > Soil > Grasslands ... | reverse complement strand
GGGCTCGTCGAGAACATGGCGGGCTACGCCTGCGCGGACTGCGGCGCCGTCAACCCGCTCTTCAGCGGTCCCGGAGGCCAGGCGTTGGCGGCGGAGTTCGGCGTCCCGTTCCTCGGGGCGGTGCCGTTCGACCCCCGCCTGGCGGCGGCCGCGGACCGGGGCTTGGCCTTCGTCGCGGCCGACGCCCGGAGCCCGGCGGCCCGCGCCCTGCTGGCCCTCGCCGAGACCCTCCGCGCGGCGCTCGCCGCGCGGGCCGGGCCGTGATCCCGCGCTTCTGCCTCCGGTGCGGGGCGGGGCTCTTCGCCCGTCGCGAGGCCGGTCGGGCCCGCCGCGTCTGTCGCCGGTGCGGGTGGACCTACTACGGCAACCCGGCTCCGGCGGCCGTGGCCGCGCTCGTCCGCGGCGACCGGGTGCTCTTCTCGCGCCGTGCGGGGCCGCCGTGGGCCGGCACGTGGGACCTGCCCGGCGGCTTCCTCGAAGAGGGCGAGTCGGCGGAGCAAGCGCTCCGCCGCGAGCTCCGCGAGGAGCTCGGGATCCGGCTCGGCCGGGCGCGGTACCTCGGCTCGTACCCCGACGAGTACGGGCCGGGCGGCCCGCCCGTGCTCACGCTCGTCTACCGGGCGGCGCCGGGGCGGGGACGGATCGGCGCGCGGGACGACGTCGCGGAAGTGCGGTGGTTTGCCCTCGACGCGCCGCCGCGCGAGATCGCCTTCCCGTCGGTGCGCGCGGCGCTCCGGGACCTGCGGCGGCTCAGGGGCAGGTGACGCCGGGGTCGAGCTGGTAGTTCTTCATTCTGTAGGTCGAGACGAAGTCGTCCTCCGGCAGGCGCGTCAGGCGCAGATTCTCCAGCGAGGTCTGCCCGCGGCGTGATCCTCCCCGCCAGGAAGTCGAGCGCGGAGGCCTTGTCGACGAAGACCGCGACCGTCTCGTGGATCGGGCGATCGCTCGCCGCGCGCACCGATTGCTTGAGCCACTCGAGGATGATCGTGAAGCCCTCGACCCCGGGATCCGCGGTGAGCGCCTGGCTCCGGGCCATGCGCTTGAGGAGCGCCGCCACGTAGCGCGCGTACATCGCCGCCGCCTGGTTCGCGACGGTCAGCCGCGCGAAGTCGGGCGAGGCCTCCTGCTCGATGAAGACCCGCATCGACAGGTACCGGCTGTCGCCGCCGCCAAGGTGCTTGGGCCGGTAGAAGCCGAGCGAGTGCTCCGTCACCTCGAGCCACGGCAGACAGTGATAGATGCCGCTCGCGAGGGCCCGCAGCTCCTCGGCGTACTTCCGACCGAGCTCCCGGCCCTTCTCGCTCGTGTACTGGTCGAGGGGCAGGAGCGCCCTGTCGGCCGGGGCCGCGACCGCTCCGCTGATGACGCCGGCGGCGGTGAAGAGGAGAGGAAGCGCGACGGCGGCTGCTCCGGCGAGCAGCCTACTTCTCAAGAATCTGCTCCGTGCTGACGGTGATGGGCTTTCCCCACCATCCCTGGCTGCGGGCGAGCGCGATGTCCTCGCGCGTTACCCGCGTCGGCGCCCCCGAGCGATTCCGGATCGAGAAGGCCAGGTGCTCGCCGGAGGCGAAGTGGCTCGGATGCTCCTTCCAGGTCGCCCACTCCTCGCTGGACGCGCAGGCGGCCGTGAGGAGTGCCGCCGCGACGATCGCGAGCGCGTGAAGCCGATCTCTCCGCATTTGTCACCCCTTACGTGACCATGATGGCGAGCGGCGGCCCCATCCTACTTAATCCGTCGGACGAGCGCAACCGGATGGTAGACTCGGGCGCGATGAGCTACGCGGGGTTGGAGACCGACCTCGTCGGGGGCACCGGGCCCGCGGCCGTCGGGCCCGACGCGGGGCGCCCGGGCGCCGGGGTGTAACGGTGCCGGGGCCGCTGGTCGTCCACGAACTGCCCGAGTCGATCCGCCGCCCCGTCATGCTCCTCGCGTTCAGCGGCTGGAACGACGCCGCCGAGTCGGCGACGACGGCGGCGCGCTTCCTGGCCGGGGCGTGGGGGGCGCGGAAGTTCGCCGAGATCGACCCGGAGGAGTTCTTCCACTTCGGGCTCACGCGGCCGCACGTGCGGTTCCGGGCGGGCTCCGAGAGCGAGCGCGAGATCGTGTGGCCGGCGACCGAGTTCTCGATCGCGCAGTCGCCGGGCCTTCCGCGCGACGTCATCATCGGCGTGGCGCCGGAGCCGCACCTCCGGTGGAAGACCTACTGCGCAACCGTCCTCGAGCTCGGGCGACGCTGCCACGTCTCGCTCGTGCTGACGCTCGGCGCGCTGCTGGCGGGGGTGCCGCACACGCGACCCGTCCGCCTGGTCGGCGGCGCCTCGGACCCAGAGTTGGCGACCCGGCTCGGGCTGCGCCCCACGAAGTACGAGGGCCCCACCGGCATCGTCGGCGTCCTGGGCGCGACCTGCCGGGAGCAGGGCCTGCCGACGGCGAGCCTCTGGGCGAACGTGCCGCACTACGTCGCCGGTATCGAGAATCCAAAGGCGGCCCTGGCCCTGGTGGAGCGCGTGCTCGGCTTCGTCTCCGCCACGGTGGACCTCAGTGAGCTGACCGACGCGACCCGGCAGTTCGAGGAGAGCCTCCGCGAGGTCGTCGCGCAGAACGCGAAGATCGCCGCGTACGTCAAGCGCCTCGAGGCGAGCGACGCCGCCGAGGAGGGGGCCGGGCCGGAGGCCGGCGAACTGCCGCCGGCGGCCGACCTCATGGCCGAGATCGAGCAGTTCCTCCGCCAGCAGCGGCCCGACTGACCGCCGGGGGGACGTGAGGCCGCGGCCGTCGGCTCCGTGCGTGCTGGGGCTCGTGCTGGCGCTGGCGACGCCGGCCGCGGCCGGGATCCGGGTGACCTTCTCGCCGCCGACCCTCCGTCCGGGCGACGTCGGCCTCGTGATCGTCCAGGGCGTCGACGACGGAGCGACGCTCGAGGGCTCGGTCGCCGGTCATCCGCTCGAGTTCTTTCCCTACGCGCGACTGACCGCCGCGCTGGCCGCCGTCGACTTCGAGACCCGCCCCGGCCGCTACCCCTGGAAGATCGCCGTGCTCGACGGGCCGGGTGAGCCGCGCGCGCTGTCGGGCCGCCTCGTCGTCAGTCCCCGCCGCTTCCCCGTGGAGCGGCTCACGCTGCCGCCGGCGATGGTGGATCTCGACGCCGAGACGACCCGCCGGGCCGACGCGGAGCAGGCGCAGCTGCGTACGGTCTTCGGCACGGTCACCCGCGAGCGGCTCTGGCGGGGACGCTTCACGCCGCCGATCGCCGCCGCGGGCGCCGGCCACGGGTTCGGCGCCCGCCGGGTCATCAACGGTCGGTCCCGGGCGGCGCACGCCGGGCTCGACTACGCGGCCGCGCGGGGGACGCCCGTCGTCGCCACGAACGCGGGCCGGGTCGCGCTGGTCGCCGACTTCTTCTTCCCGGGCCGCCTGGTCGTCATCGACCACGGGTTCGGCCTGCACACGGCCTACTTCCACCTCGATCAGGTCACGGTGGCCGAGCAGGATCTCGTCGAGCAGGGCCAGCCGATCGGCGCGGTCGGGGCCACGGGGCGGGCGACCGGCCCGCATCTGCACTTCACGGCGGGGGTCGGGGCGGCCCGGATCGATCCGGCGGCGCTCTTCCGCCTGGCCCCCCAGGACTGACCCGCCTCGCGGATCCGCCGGCGGCCGGCTAGCGGCGCCGCCGCGCCTTCGCGCCGCCCTTTTTGGCCTTCGACCGCTTCGCCCGGGCCTTGGCCGGCCGCTTCTTGGCTGCCGTGCGCGAGGCCTTCCCCCGGGCGGCGGCCTTCGCCTTTGGACGAGGCTGGCTCTTGGCCTTTGGCTGAGCCGGGCGGGGCGGCGACATCGGCACCTGGCGCACCGGCTCCATCGGGCTCGGAGCCGGGGCAGGAAGCGGCGTTCCATAGGTGTCGTAGGGGGGCACGCGTTCCATGCTCTACCTCCTCGTCAAGGGCTTCAGGTTAGACGCGGTTGTATCACGTGACCATCGCCTGCACGAGCCAAATCAGTCGAGGCGGAGCCTCGCCGTGAGCGTGGTGACGGCCTCGCCGCCGACCCGGACGCGCGCCGGGCGGCCGCGCTCCAGGCTGAGCTCGACGGTGAGGCGCCCCGGCCGCCCGAGCCCATCGCCCTGTTCCGCGGTGAAACGGATCGCCGCCCCGTCGCCGGCGAGGTGTCCGGCCTGTCGGAGCCAGATGGGCAGCGCGGCGTGGACCGAGCCCGTGACGGGGTCCTCCGCGATTCCCAGGTGCGGCGCGAAGAAGCGCGAATGGGTCTTCGAGCCAGGGTCGACGCCCTCGAGGGCCACCGCGCAGATACCGCGGAGCTTCTCGGCCGCGGCGACCCGGGCGATCGCGCCCAGGTCGGGCGCGAGCCGGCGCAACGGGGCGAGCGCCGGCATCGGGACGAGGAGGTCGCCGTCGCTCGTGAGGGCGGGCGGCGCCCACCCGCCGAATGTGGCGACGCCCAGCGCGGCGAGCACGTCCACGAGCTCGCCCGGATACGGCGCGCAGCGCGGAAGGGCGGGCTCGAGCCAGATCACGACCCGAGCGCCGTCGGGCTCCACCCGGACGGGCAGCGGCCCGCCCGCCGTCGCGAAGGTGATCCGGTTCTCGCGCAGGCCGCCGTTCTCCCGGAGCGCGTGGACCGTCGCCACCGTGGCGTGGCCGCAGAAGGCGACCTCGTGCCCGGTCGGCGTGAACCAGCGGAGGCGGAGGCCCGACCCCGGGCCGTCGGTGCGGCTGAGGAAGGCGGTCTCGGACACGTTCATCTCCGCCGCGATTCGCCGCATGTCGAGGGTGGAGAGCCGGTCGGCGTCGAGGACGACCGCCGCCGGGTTGCCGCCGAACGGCCGCGCGGTGAAGGCGTCGACCTGGACGACCGGGACCGAGCGAGGCATCTCAGACGGCGATCCGGCGCCGGAGGCGCGCCGCGTCGGCGGCGAGCGTGCGGTTGGACCAGACGGTGAGGGCCGAGCGGGCCAGGATGCCGCGCACCGCCGCCCGGGAGAGCTTGATGCGTCGCTCCGGCGCGAGGAACTCGGGGGAGGTGGCGAGCACCTCGAGCGTGCCGAGCCCGATCAGGAGCGGCCACGCGCAGGCCAGTCGCAGGCGGACCTCGGCGCGCGGGATCGCGAGCGTGTATCGCCACGCGACCTCGTAATGGTCCAGGGTCAGCCGCAGCAGCCGTTCGAGCAGCGGGCGGGCCCGGGCGGCGGCGCGGGGGTCGAGGAGGTCCGCCGGGACCAGGCCGAGGGCCTGCAGCTCTTGCCGCGGGAGGTAGCAGCGGCCGATCCGGAGGTCGCGCGGGAGATCCCGGAGCACATTCGTCAGCTGCAGCGCCTTGCCGAACCGCACGCCGCGCGCCTTCATGAGCGGCAGGTCCCAGCGGGCGAGCCGCCGGCGGTGGGCCACGTGGATCTCGGTCCAGAACTCGCCGACCGATCCGGCGACGAGATACGTGTAGCGGTCGAGGTCGTCCAGCGACTCGATCGCTCGGAGTGCGTCCGCCGCCTCGCCCGGGAAGTGCGTGAGGTCGAAGAGCATCCCCTCCGTGATCGTCGCCAGCGCTATCCGGACGCGGGTGGCGTCGGCGGCGGGGAGCCGGTCGAGGGCGATGAAGCACTCGGGCAGCCGCTCGAGCAGCCGGCGCTCGGCCGGATTGTCCTGGACCTCCGCGAGGGCGGTCAGACGGGGGACGCTCCCCCCCGCGGCGAGGGCCTCTCTGAGCGCCTCGAGCTGGCGGAGGCGGTCCTGCCGGTCGACGAGCCGCGTGTCGGCGATGGTGTCGGCGGCGCGGGCGAAGAGGTAGGCGAGGCCGATCGGCGCCCGCACGCTCTGGGGGAGAATGGACAGGGACAGGGCGAACGTCCGGCTCACCTGCCTCAGCAGGTCGAGGGGCATCAGTCGTAGTCGAACGGCCGCGGGGGTGGGTCGGGAGAGTCCTTCGCCTTCTTCAACCCCTCTTGGAACTTTCGGTCGAGCACCTTGCCTTTCTGCTTTTCGGCCTCGAGCTCTCGCCGGAACCGTTCCTCGCGCGCCGCGGACTGCTTGCGGAGCGCATCGAACGCGGAGCCGAGGTTGTCGGCCGTCCGCTTTGGCGGGGGCAGCTCGTGCGCGATGACGGCGGCCAGCTCGCCGTCGATCGTCAGCTTGGCCTGGCAACACGGGCACGTGACGACGAACGAGTGCTTCGCGGTCATCGCGCCTCACGCTAGCAGCCCCGCCCCGGAGGCGTCAAGGACGATGCGGGCAGGACGATGCGGGCCGGCGGGCCACGCCCACGCCCCGCCCGAGAGGACTTCACCCGACTCGCCGCTCGTCTGCTCGCGGTGTCCGCCGACCGCCGGAGGCGGTCGGCGACGGCCTCGCCGGGGCCGGGCCCGCGCCCTCCCGCGGGCGGGAGTAGAATGGGCCATGCCCGAGCTCAGCAACACCTTCTCCTGGTCGCGCAGCCGCGACAACACCTTCCAGGAATGCCGTCGGCGCTACTTCTATCAGTACTACGGGGCGTGGGGCGGCTGGGAGGCGGAGGCGCCCGCCGAGACACGGAGGCTCTACGTCCTCAAGCAGCTCTCCTCGCGCCAGCAGTGGGCGGGCCGGGTCGTCCACGACGCCGTGGAGATGGCGCTTCGGGCGTTCGCCCACGGCCGCGAGCTGCCGCCGGAGCCGTTCATCCGGGACGTCGTCGAGCGGATGCGCCAGGACTGGCGGAGCTCCCGGGCCCGGCGGTACTGGGACAATCCGAAGACGGCCGCCCTCTTCGAGCACGAGTACGGCGTCGCCATCAAGGCCGAGGCCTGGCAGGCGCTCTCCCGCCACGTGGCGACCTGCGTGCGCACCTTCTTCCGGCTGCCCCTCCTCGCCGAGATCCGCCGCACGCCCCTCGAGCACTGGCTGATCGAGTACTCGTCCAAGGCCTTCGAGTTCGAGGGCACCGCGATCTGGGTGGCGCCGGACTTCGGCTACTGGACCGCCGAAAACCGGCTCGTCCTCGTGGACTGGAAGACCGGCGCATCGGATCCCGGGGCCACCGCCTTCCAGCTCGGCTGCTACGCCCTGTACGCGAACGAGGTGCTCCAGCGGTCGCCCGACGGCGTCGACCTCTTCGAGGCGAATCTCCGCGAGGGCGTCGTCACCGGCGTCCACTGGGACGACGGCCGGCTCGAGGCGATCCGGGAGCGGGTCCGCTTCTCCATCCGCTCGATGAAGGCCTACCTGGCCGACCCCGAGGCGAACGTCGCGGTGATCGACAACTTCGAGCGCACCGAGGATCTGCGCCTCTGCCGCTGGTGTAACTTCCGCGCCGTCTGCCGCCCCGAACTCTAGGGTCGGCGCCCGCCCGGCTCGCTACCGCGGGGCGCAGAGGAAGTCGAAGTCGCAGCCCTGGGGCGCCTGGAGGACGTGCTCGACATAGAGCCGGCGGTAGCCGCGCGTGAGCGCTGGTGCCGGGCGGCGCCACGCCGCCCGCCGCCGCGCCAGTTCGGCCTCCGGGACCAGCAGCTCGAGCCGTCGCGCCCCCGCGTCGAGGACGATCTCGTCGCCGTCGCGGACGAGCGCGAGCGGGCCGCCGATGGCCGCCTCCGGCGCCACGTGGAGCACGACCGTGCCGCCGGCCGTCCCGCTCATCCGCGCGTCCGAGACCCGCACCATGTCCCGCACCCCGGCGGCGAGGAGCTTTCGCGGGATCGGCAGCGAGCCGGCCTCCGGCATGCCCGGGCCGCCGACGGGACCGGCGTTCTGGAGGACGAGGACGGAGTCGGGCGTCACCGGGAGCGCGGGATCGTCGACGCGGAGGTTGAGGTCGGCCAGATCCCGGAACACGCACGCCGGCCCGCGGTGCTGCAGGAGCGCGGGGGCGGCGGCGGACACCTTGAGCACCGCTCCGTCGGGCGCCAGCGATCCCCGGAGGATGGCGAGGCCGCCCTCCGGCCGGAGCGGGCGGTCGAGCGGGGCGATCACGTCCTGCCAGCTCCCCGGCTCGGGCACCAGGTCGAGCACCGCGCCGAGGGTCCGCCCGAGGACGGTGAGGGCCTCGAGCTTCAGCAGGGGACGGAGCACCCGCAGTACGGCGGGGATGCCGCCCGCCTCGGCGAGGTCCTCCATGTGGTAGGCGCCGGAGGGCCGCAGGCTGGCCACGAGCGGCGTCGTCCGGGCCGCGCGGTCGAAGTCGTCGAGGTCGAGCGCGACCCCCGCTCGGCCCGCGATCGCGGGGAGGTGGACCACCGCGTTCGTCGAGCCGCCCACGGCCATCAGCACCCGCACCGCGTTCTCGAACGCGGCGCGGGTCAGGATCTTCGACGGGCGGAGGTCGTCCTGGACCATCTCGACGATGCGGCGGCCGGCGGCCTCCGCCAGCCGGAGCCGCCCGGCGAGCGGAGCCGGCACCGCCGCCATGCCGGGCAGCGTCATGCCGAGGGCCTCCGCGAGCGCCGCCATCGTGCTCGCGGTGCCCATCACCATGCAGGTGCCGGTGGAGGGGAAGAGCTCGCCCTGGACGGCCTCGAGGCGGGCGGCGTCGAGCGCGCCCGCCCGATGCTCGCTCCAGACGCGGCGGCAGTCGGTGCACGCACCGAGGCGCGTGCCCTCGAAGCGGCCCGTCAGCATCGGGCCCGCGGTGACGACGATCGCGGGCCGGTCGGCGCTCGCCGCGCCCATGAGCTGGGCGGGCAGGGTCTTGTCGCAGCCGCCGAGCAGGACCACGCCGTCCATGGGCTGGCCCAGGATCATCTCCTCGGTGTCCATCGCCATCAGGTTGCGGAAGAGCATGCTCGTCGGCGAGAGGTAGATCTCGCCGAGCGAGATCGTCGGGAACTCGAGCGGCAGTCCGCCCGCCTGGAGCACGCCGCGCTTCACCGCCTCGGCGACCTCGCGCAGGTGGCGGTGGCAGGGATTGAACTCGCTCCACGTCTGGGCGATGCCGATGATCGGGCGCGCGAGGTCCTCGCGCGTGAGCCCGGCGCCGCGGGCGTAGGCGCCGCGGATGAAGAGGCTGAAGGCGGGATCGCCGTAGTCGGTGAGCCCGCGGCCGATGCCGCGCGGCGTGTCGCCGCCGGCGGTGGCGTCGCTCATGGTCGGCGGATTGTCTCCCCGCGCTCGGGCGGAGGTCAAGCGCCCGCGGGGCAGTGTATACTTGCCGCGATGAAATTCCGGCGGATGCTGCTCGTCGCGTGCGTCGGCGCGCTCGTCGCCCCGGTCGGCGCCGTGGCGCAGGATCCCTTCAAGGGGCTCGACCTGATCAAGCCCGCGCGCGTGCAGCCCGCGAAGGACTTCGCGAGCCCCGCCCCCGACGGCAAGCCGGTGAAGCTCGCCGACTACCGGGGGCGGGTCGTGTTCCTGAACTTCTGGGCCACGTGGTGCCCGCCCTGCCGCGAGGAGATGCCGGCCATGGAGCGCCTCTACCAGCGGTATAAGGACAAGGGGCTCGTCGTGGTGGCGGTCTCCATCGACGCGGAGATGGGTGTGATCCCGCCCTTCATCAAGCAGAACAAGCTGACGTTCCCGGTCGGCCACGATCCCAAGATGGCGCTCGCCGAGCGCTACGGGGTGCGCGCGCTGCCGTCGAGCTTCTTGATCGACCGCCGTGGCAACCTCGCCGCCCTCGCCATCGGCCCGCGCGCGTGGGACACGAAGCCCTCCTACGCGGTCGTCGAGTCCCTCCTCGACCACCGATAGCCCGGGGGGCCCGGCCCCCGCACGCCGATGATCGCGCACGTCCGCGTTCCGGCCACCTCGGCCAACCTCGGTCCGGGCTTCGATGCGCTCGGGCTCGCGCTCGCCCTGTACAACGAGCTGACGCTCGCCGAGGCTGACGGCGTGACGGTCTCGGTGCGCGGGGAGGGGCGCGGCCAGCTGCCCGCCACCGACGCCAACATCGTCGCCCGGGCCGCGCGCACGCTCTTCGAGGCGGCGGGCCGACGGTTCACGGGCGTCGCGATCGAGTGCGTGAACGCGATCCCGCTCAGCCGCGGGCTAGGGTCGAGCGCGGCGGCGTGGATCGGCGGGATGCTCGGCGCCAACGCCGTCGCGGGGACGCCGCTCGACCGCGCGGCGCTCCTGGCCCTCGCGGCGCGGGCCGAGGGGCATCCCGACAACGTCGCGGCCGCGCTCCACGGGGGCCTCACCGTGTCGTGCGAGACGCCGGCGGGCGTCATCGCCGTGTCGGTGCCCCTGCCCGACACGATCCGCTGGGTCGTCCTGATCCCGGAGCTGACGAGCGCGACCGTCGATGCGCGCGCGGTGCTGCCGCCGACGGTGTCGAGGGCCGACGCGGTCTTCAATATCCAGCGCGCGAGCCTGCTCCTCGCGAGCCTCCAGACCAAGCGCGGCGACCTGCTCCAGGCGGCCATGCACGACCGCCTCCACCAGCCCTACCGGCTCAAGCTGTTTCCGTGGATGCCGGCCGTCGTCGCGGCCGCGCGCGAGGCGGGGGCGCTCGGGTGCGTGCTGAGCGGCGGCGGCCCCTCCCTGCTCGCTGCCGTCGCCGAGGATCCCGGCGGCGTCGGCCGGGCGATGACCGCGGCGCTCAGCGCCGCCGGTGTCCCGGGCCAGGCCCGCGCCCTCGACGTCGACACGACGGGCGCCGTCGTCGAGGCCGGCTGAGCCGTCGGGTCGGGCTGGCCCCGGACGGCTTGACTCGGCGCGAAGGCCAACGCTACCATGGCCGGGAGCTCGAGGGTGATCAAAAACGATCGCTGGATCAGAGAGATGGCACTCACGACGGGGCTCATCAACCCCTTCGAGGAGAAGCAGGTCCGGCAGGGCACGATCTCCTACGGGCTCTCGTCGTACGGCTACGACATCCGGATCGCCGACGAGTTCAAGATCTTCACGAACGTGAACAACTCGATCGTGGACCCCAAGCACTTCGACCCGCGGTCGTTCGTCGACTTCAAGGGCGACGTCTGTATCATCCCCCCCAACTCGTTCGCCCTCGGCCGCTCGATCGAGTACTTCAAGATCCCCCGCAACGTGATGACGATCACGGTCGGCAAGAGCACGTACGCGCGGTGCGGCATCATCACCAACGTGACCCCCTTCGAGCCCGAGTGGGAGGGTTTCGTCACGCTCGAAG
>Ga0209378_1003233_pt1 | contig 11065 bp, 10 predicted proteins | sample GraSoiAngelo_156_FD_186170 | JGI IMG/M metagenome (GOLD analysis project Ga0209378, IMG submission 186170) | Grasslands soil microbial communities from the Angelo Coastal Reserve, California, USA - 14_1009_13_40cm (SPAdes) (version 2) | ecosystem: Environmental > Terrestrial > Soil > Grasslands ... | reverse complement strand
CGTTCGTGACGAAGTCCAGAAATTCGCGCGCTGGCCCACCGAATTTCATCGTCGCCGCTTTTTCGAGAGCTTGTCTCACATTTAGTCTGCTTTGGTAAACGAGTTTGAACGCTGCCTTGATTTCGTCGCGGTCCTTTGCGCTGAAGCCGGCGCGGCGAAGCCCGACCACATTTAAGCCAAACACGAAATTGCGTTCCGCTGCGATGACGAACGGTGGCAAATCCTTTCCAAACCCAGAGCTGCCCTGCACCATCACCAGTCGTCCGATGTGCATGAACTGGTGGAAGGTCGATCCACCGCCGAGAAATGCGCCATCATCGACGCGCACGTGCCCAGCCAACAAACAATTGTTCGCGATGACGACGTTGTTTCCGATAACGCAATTGTGTCCAATGTGCGCTCCGGCCATCAGGAAATTCTTGTCGCCGATTTTCGTTGCGCTGCCGTCGGGGCTGCCGCGGTGGATCGTGCAGGATTCGCGGATGACGTTGTCGTGACCGATCTGCACCCTCGTTTTTCGCTCCGGAGAAAAGGAAACGTCCTGCGGCGGCGCGCCAATGATTGTGCCGTGCCCAATGAAATTGCCGGTACCGATCGTGACGTCGCCTTCTATCACGACGTGCGATTGCACGATCGTTTTCTCACCGATCACAGCCTGCGGTCCAACTATCGAGAACGGTCCGATCTCGACATCAGCGCCGATTTGCGCATCCGGATCGACAATGGCAGTGGGATGAATTTTCACGTCCCTCATCTTTAGCGTAGGAAGCATGTAGCAGCACTGCGCGTGCAGATGGTCGCCTCTCCCTTTGGAAGGGAGAGGAGGAGGGTGAGGGTCGATCCAGTCCGAATTCGTTCGAACCCCTCACCTTCATCCTCTCCCCTTGACCAAGGGGAGAGGCGAGAAACACGGAGTCTATTCATAGCACACCCGCCTCCTTGAAACTGAAATAGCCCGGGTTCCCTTCCGACGGCGCGCCGATGATGATGTGGTCGAGCAATTTGATTTGCAAAAGCTCAGCCGCTTCAGCCAGACGGCGCGTAAGGCTGTGGTCGGTCTGGCTCGGCGACGCGTCGCCGGACGGGTGATTGTGAACGACGATCACGGCGTGGGCCGAATAAGTGAGCGCTGGACGAAAAATTTCGCGCGGGTGCGCGATGCTCTCGTTCAGGCTGCCGAGTGACACTGGCTCGACACGCTTCAACCGGTAACGAGTGTCCAGCAAGACGACGCGAAGCGACTCGGTCTGCAACATTCGCATTTCATCGCCGAGCAATTTGTGGATCAATTCCGGTGAATCGAGTTTTTGCTGAGACAACGGCTCTTGGGCGAAACGCTTTCCGAGATTGAATGCCGCCACCAGTTCCAAAGCTTTGGCCAGACCGATTCCCTTGATTTCGCTGAGTTCCTTGATAGAACAACGGCTCAGCTCTGCGAACGATTTATATCTATCGAGCAGCTCGCGCGCTACCTCCACTACGTTCATTCCAGGCCGGCCAGTGCGCAGCAGGATTGCGATCAATTCCGCATTGGTCAGCGCGTCGGGGCCTCGAGCCAGCAGTTTTTCTCGCGGCCGTTCGTCCTCCGGCATCTCGCGGATTTTAAGCTGCGACATAAATGTGGGAACGGCCTCAGGGCGGTGATGGTGGGTTGCTAAAAGTCGGGACACCAAGGTCCCTCCCACAATTCATCAGACCCGAAGTTGATCGAACATCTCGCACAACACGTCGCCGAGGGAGAACAACGCATTGGCGTAGGGATTTGACGCGATCCCGTCCAGCGTGCCTTGTGCCCCGCGAATTAAATCGCTGCCGGCCGCGATTGACTCATTTAGTGCTCCGTCAGTCGCGCCATTCTTCAGGAGCTCGATCATTTCTTCGACTTGCTCTTCGAGCACAAGCCGGCAACAGCGTTCCCGTTCGAACTCCGAGGCGGAGCGCAGAAAAATCAAAACCGGCAAAGTAAATTTGCCTTTGCGGAGGTCGGTCCCCAGTGTTTTGCCGGTCGCGCTCTCGGTGCCGACAAGATCAAGGCAATCATCGTAAATTTGGTACGCCGTCCCGATTTGCATTCCGAAATTCTTGGACGCTTCGATCACGTTGGGATCAGCCTCGCTGATGATCGCAGCCAACTCCGCTGCGGCTGAGAAAAGCGATCCCGTTTTCATTTCAACGATGCGCAAATAATCCTGGACGGTCAGAGTGAGATCGAACCGGCGTTGGGTCTGGATCATTTCGCCAGAGCAAACCGTCGCCGCTGTATGCGCAATCGCGCGACCGATATCTGCGTTTTCGAAATTTGTGGACAACGTCAGCGCATGAGCGAAGAGGCAATCGCCCAGTAAAACGCTAAGCGAATTTCCCCAGCGCGCGTTCGCGGTTGGCTGTGCGCGACGCCGTTCCGCTTCGTCCATGACGTCGTCATGCAGAAGCGTGGCGATGTGTATGAGCTCTACGATCACGGCAAGATCGACATGGTTGGAGTTGATCTGACCGGTGGCGCCGCCGGCCAGAAGAGCCAGAAGTGGGCGAAGGCGTTTTCCGCGACTGCCTAATGCATAGACAACGTAGCCTTCCAACGCCGGATCAAAAGCCGCTGCTTGTTGTGCGATGCGCGCCTCGACTTCTTCCAGATGCGGCTGAATCAGTCGCGCGACTTGAGCGAGCGAGCTGGCCGCAGGCACGGACGCCGTAATATCGGCCCGCTTCGGCCGTGAACGCGCTGAGAGTTCCACGCCGTCGAGAATAGCGGCGCGGGTTGGAGCTTGTCAAAGCTTCGCGCCGCAAATTTTCTGGAGAGCGGTCGCGCCCCGTGTGAAGGCTTTGGCATCCCGGCGACGCAATCAGCGCTTACGCAACCAGGCAGCGGTCCCGTATTTGCAGTAAGCTAATTCTCGCGCCCGATTCAAAACTTCTTCATTGATCTTGCGCTCGCTGCAATTGTTTGACAACGCTTTTGCAAATCGGTCGGCCAAACCGTTGCCAAGATCGACGCCTTGAATGCTGCCTTGTTGCAGCAATCCGGATCGCGTCCGGCGTTGGGCCGCGCCAGCGACCTTGCGACCATCAATCAGTACGTCAGCGCAGACCGGATGCGCGAAACAGTTGTAGGCGCTGGCGTCGACAGCGGCTCGCACCGCAATCGCAATGCCGCCGGGGTGAACGCCCCCGGCTACAACCGCGCGTTCACCGATTCCATTCAAAGCTCTGCACAGAGCGCGATGAATCCCTTCGTAGATCGACATCGACGATTCGCCAAAGGCTGCGTCGTTCACGGGAATTACAATCGAATAGGTCAGGTCATCTCCGTGAAAAACTATCCCGCCGCCGGTCCAGCGGCGAACTAAATCGCTTTCGCGCGTGTAACTCTTCACATCGGCGAACCTCCCAAAATATCCGAACGACAGAGCAGGGGAGTGCCATCGATAAAAGCGAATCGATGGAACTGTGGCATGCTCTAGCAGCGCTTCGTCGATGGCCATGTTCAGCGCTGCCGAATGTGCGGAATTATCGTGATAGACATGTAGCGAAGAGAACAGGCACAGCGTTGTATCCCCACGTCTGTCATTCCCAGCGAATTCGGAAATATCGCGAGATGTCTCGACTTCGCTCGACATGACAATCAGGTCGGAAGCTCGTCTAGAATCTTTCCGAGGGCTTCCTGCGGATTTCGGTGCGCAGTGATCGGACGGCCAATGCCGATGTAATCTGCACCTGCTTCAAGCGCCTCGCGCGGCGTCATGAATCGTTTCTGATCGCCCGGCTCCGCCCAAGTCGGACGAATCCCTTGAACCACGATTTTGATTCTGCTCGCAAATTCCGCGCGCAACTTTTTAATTTCATGCGGACTGGCCACAACTCCATCGATTCCTGCTTCGACACCCAATCTGGCGAGGCGCAAGACTTGGTCGTCCACTTTGCCGGGGACTCCGATTTCACGCAGCGTTTGTTCCGTCGCGCTTGTTAAAACAGTCACACCCAGGAGCAACATGTTGTTTGGCCGAGCCGCGGTTGCAGCCTGTACCATTTCGCTGCCCCCGCTCAAATGAATGGTGAGCATGTGCACACCGAGATGACCCGCGGATTCAACTGCTCTGGCGACAGTGTTTGGAATATCGTAGAGCTTCAAATCGAGCCACACTTTCGCGCCGGCGGACAAAACGGCGCGCACGATTTCAGGGCCTTCGGCGGTGTAAAGTTGCAGACCAATCTTGAAAAACGAAATCTGGTCGCGCAACTGCCTCACGAGGTCGAGCGCTTTTTCTTTTGTCGCGACGTCCAGCGCGACGATGATTTTGTCAGCAGCGTTTGTCATTCCGAGTGAAGTCGAGGGATCCCGCGGCGTTACCTTTGACTGGCAACACGGGATGTCTCGACTACGCTCGACATGACGATATGCAAGTCCTCGCACCTGCGAAAATCAATCTTTCGCTGAAAATTTTAGGGCTGCGTGACGACGGCTTTCATGAAATCGAAACGATGATCGCGCCGATCACGCTTTGCGACGAGATCGAAATCGGCAAGAGCGACAACAGTAAGGAGATTGAATTCCACTGCGACGATCCATCAGTGCCGCCAGGTGGCGACAATTTGATCGTTCGAGCGACGAAAAGTTTTTTTGCCGCCACAAAGTTGAAGCCTGCGGTCTCCATTGAGCTCAAAAAGAAGATTCCACACGGAGCGGGCCTGGGTGGGGGAAGCAGCGACGCGGCTTCGACTCTACTCGCGCTTAACCAACTGTTCGACACAAAATTGTCGCGTGAAGCCCTGGCCGAAATAGCAGAAGTGATTGGATCGGACATTCCATTTTTCATCTTTCAATCGGCCGCGCTCTGCAAGGGACGCGGCGAGCTGGTGAGCCCAATCAAATTGCGCAAACGGTTGTCCCTATTGCTGCTGAAACCGGCGTTTGCCGTCTCAACTGCATGGGCATATGCGCGCTGGCGTGGCGCGGCAGAAATTCCAAGCGTCGCTTACGGAGCTCAGGAATTCGCCGGCCTGACTTTTGTCAACGATCTGGAGCGCCCCGTGTTCGAAAAATTTATTTTTCTTGCGCAATTGAAGATGTGGCTGCTTAAGCAACCCGAAGTCGGCGCGGCGCTGATGTCCGGTTCTGGCTCGACCATCTTCGTGGCCTTGCGCGCCAACGCAGACGCCGACCTTGTGGCGAAGCGTGCAAGAACCGAGCTCGATCCCGAGCTTTGGACGTGCGCGTGCAGGACACTCTGATCCTTAGGTAGGGGCGGTTCACCGAACCGCGCGGGGCGATTGAGGTCAATCGCCCCTACCTTATTCGCCCATGGATCGGCGGAATCTTGCCCGCGCGTATTCACGATTCAGCTTCGCAATGAAACTGGCGCTGATCTCGGCGGGGCAGACCGCTTCGCATTCGTAAGTGTTGGTACAATTGCCAAAGCCTTCCGCGTCCATGACCTGCACCATTTTCAGAACGCGACTCTCTCGTTCCGGATGTCCCTGTGGCAAGAGCGCAAGGTGCGAGACTTTTGCAGAAGTGAAGAGCATGGCTGACCCGTTGGGACACGCTGCGGCGCACGCGCCGCAGCCGATGCAGGCTGCCGCTTCCATCGCCAAGTCGGCGTGGTGCTTCGGAACGGTAACTGAATTCGCCTCGGGCGCCGAACCCGCGCGCGCGGAAATGAAACCACCGGCTTGCACGATGCGATCCAGCGCGCTCCGATCGATCACCAAATCCTTTACGATCGGGAACGATCCTACGCGGAATGGTTCGACTGTAATCGTCGCGCCGTCACGAAACTTCCGCATGTAGAGCTCGCACACCGCGCCGGGGTGATCGGGTCCGTGGGCTTCGCCATTGACCGTGAGCGAGCAGGTGCCGCAAATTCCTTCGCGACAATCGGAGTCGAACGCGATCGGTTCCTTGCCGGCCCGGAGCAAATTTTCGTTCAGAATGTCGAGCATTTCGAGAAATGAAGTGTTGGGCGAAATGTCGCGCACTTCATAATCGACCAGTTTGCCGGGCGATTTCCTGTTGGGTTGCCGCCAGATGCGCAACTGAAAGTTCATAGTAACACGAATTGTAGGGCAACCGCATCGGTTACCCGGCGTTGAGTCGGCTGGCGGAGCGCCCGCCCTACAATTGCTCGGTTCATTTGTAGCTTCTTTGCGTTAAATGCACGGTCTCGAAATGTAGCGGTTCGCGTTGCAGTTTTGGGAGTTGCCCATCACCTTGAAATTCCCACGCGAACACTGCCGCATGACGTTCGTCGTCGCGGAGCGCTTCGCCATCGGGTGTTTGATGTTCCTCGCGAAAATGCGCGCCGGCTGATTCGTCGCGCTCAAGCGCGTCCATGCACATCAGCTCGGCGAATTCGAGGAAATCGGCGACACGCCCGGCGCGCTCCAACGATTGATTAAAATCTTCCTCGTTTCCGGGGACGCGCACATCGCGCCAGAATTGTTCTCGCAGCTCGGGAATTTTTTGGAGCGCTTCGCGCAGGCCCTTTTCGTGGCGCGACATTCCACATTTCTCCCAGAGAAGAAGGCCGAGCTCTCGGTGGAACGAATCGAGCGAGCGCGTGCCATTTACTCTGAGGAGCTTTTCGACCCTGGCTTGGACATTTTCCTCTGCTTCTTGAAACTCCGGAGCACCCGGCGAGGGCCGTTTTCCCATCTGGCCGGCGAGATAATTCGGCAGCGTGTTAGGCAAAACAAAATACCCGTCAGCCAGACCTTGCATAAGCGCGCTGGCTCCAAGCCGGTTGGCGCCGTGATCGGAAAAATTTGCTTCCCCGATCACAAACAAACCGGGCACATTGTTCATCAGGTCGTAATCGACCCAGAGACCACCCATCGTATAATGCACCGCCGGATAAATTCGCATGGGCACTTTGTAGGCGTCTTCACCGGTGATCTTTTGATAGACTTCAAACAAATTTCCGTAGCGTTCCCGAATCCTATTTTCGCCCAGGCGCTTAATTGCATCCGCAAAATCGAGATAGACGCCGCGTCCGCCTGGGCCAACGCCGCGACCTTCATCGCAAACTTCCTTGGCTGCGCGCGATGAAATATCGCGCGGCGCAAGGTTGCCGTAGCTGGGATATTTTCGCTCGAGATAATAATCGCGGTCTGCCTCAGGAATTTCGCCTGGCGCTTTTTCGCGATCTTCCTTCCGTTTCGGTACCCAGACGCGTCCGTCGTTCCGCAACGACTCGGACATCAGCGTGAGCTTGGACTGATGTTCACCACTGACCGGGATGCACGTAGGATGAATTTGCGTGAAGGATGGATTGGCAAAAAGCGCGCCCCTTTTGTACGCACGATAAGTGGCTGTGACATTGCAGCCGCGCGCATTGGTCGATAAATAAAACACGTTGCCGTATCCGCCGGTGGCGAGTACAACGGTGTCGGCCGCGTGCCTATCGATTTTTCCTGAGCGCAGGTTTCGGGTAACGATTCCTTTTGCCTGTCCATCGACGATCACCAAGTCGAGCATCTCTGTCTGCGGGAACATCTGCACTGTGCCTGCGGCGATTTGACGGCAGAGCGCCTGGTAACAACCCAACAGAAGCTGCTGGCCTGTTTGACCGCGCGCGTAAAAGGTCCGTGAGACCTGCGCGCCACCGAAGGAACGATTCGCCAGATAGCCGCTGTATTCACGCGCAAACGGGACGCCTTGCGCCACGCATTGATCGATGATGTTGTTGGCGATTTCAGCGAGCCGATAAACGTTCGCTTCGCGGGATCGAAAATCGCCGCCCTTTATGGTGTCGTGGAATAACCGGTAAATGCTGTCGCCATCGTTCTGATAATTTTTTGCCGCGTTGATCCCGCCCTGGGCTGCAATTGAGTGCGCGCGGCGCGCCGAATCTTGGAAACAAAAGCATCTCACCCGATAGCCGAGTTCACCCAGAGTGGCCGCCGCCGATCCACCGGCCAGACCGCTACCCACCACGATGATCTCAAACTTTCGCCGGTTGTTTGGACTAACTAATCGCGAATGATCAAGGTGACTTCGCCACTTTTGGGCGAGAGGACCGGGTGGAATTTTGGCATCAAACGTCCCGATCATAACTGTTGCGCTGGCTTGATGAGTCCAAGCAGGATAGCGACCGGAATCGAGGTGTAGCCAGCAAAGAGAAGCCACGTGAAAATTCGACCACCCAACGCCAAACGCGGCGTCAGTTTCTTATCATTCAGGCCGAGCGATTGAAAAAAACTGGATGATCCGTGGCTTAAATGAAGCGCGAGCAGAAACAAGCCGAGCACGTAGAACCCCGAAACGAGATAGTTTTGGAAGCCGTAAACCATCATCGAATAAACATCATAATGGCCGAGCGGATCGGCTCTAAGCAGAGTGAAGCGGTTGTCCGTTACGCGAACAGTAAAATGGGCGAGGTGATAAATGATGAACACGAGCACGATTAACCCGCTCATGACCATATGCCGCGATGCGAACGTGGCTTTTACGTATTGCTTGTCCATGTAGGCCTCTGGCCGAGCACGCCGATTCTCAATTGCCAATTGGATCGTCACCCAGATATGAATAATAACCGCAGCAAGCAGGAACAGACGAACTGCCCAAAGCAGCGGACCGAGATCGCGCAGATGCTGCGAGTAACCGTTGATCCAATCCGGTCCGATAAAAATCTGCAAATTCCCGAGCAGATGTCCGATCACAAAAAGAATCAAAATGATGCCGGTGATCGCGACGATCATTTTTTTTCCAACCGACGAGTGATAAAAAGCCGCTAAAATATTCACGCTAGATTTGCGCGGTGTGACCGCCTTCGCCGTTGCTGCAGCGAGCAAGCGAACCGCGCGTCTCAGATTATGGACGGTGCAGGGAGCGTCAAGCTGTGGGCACGATCACCGGATGGCAGCCTGTGCTTCCCAGAATCCAGCGAACTCTCCTAGGGGCCTGAGCAGGGCAAAGTAATCTTTCACTTGGCTGTGATTAAGCATATAATTGCCGGCTCAATGGCAAACAGTGACCAGTCTCAGGCGATCTCTCGGGAAATCCTTGAGTTTCAAGAGAGGCGTTCGACGGCGCTGAGCGAGCCCGATGGCGCGGCCGCCCCGGTCAGGCCTGGTTTGTGGTTGCATTTTTTTAGCCACGAATGGTCGTCTGCCGTGCTGTATCTTTTTCTGGATGTGGTGTGCTGGGTCGTAATCTACCGAGTGGCAGGCTGGTTCAGGTACGATGCATTTTATGCCACGCCATTTCAGTTCTTCATCATTAATCTGATTCAGCTCGGCGTCATTGTGACGGCGCTTTACTTTATCGGCGGCTACGATCGCACTGTGGAAAAACTCACTCTCGGTTATGCGGCTGAACACATTCTTGCCATCACCGCAGCGGCCGTGGTCAGTGCGATGCTGATCTATTCTGCGGCGACATTCGATCAGACCATGAAGCCGAGCCGTGGCGTGCTCCTTTTGAGCTTTGCAATTTTTTTGCCAGTGTCATTGGCTTACCGGCGGTGGATTCGGCAATATGTGGTTGCCAGCAGCGCCAGCCGGTCGTTTCTGGTCATTGGCGGGGGCGCAGCGGCGGCGCACTTCTACGAGGCTTACAAGAACTCGCCAAATGGACAACAACAGCTCGAGTTTGTGGATGTGAACGAGGAGCGTGTGGGCCAGCCAATCGCCGGGGAAGGATCGCCGATCGTGCAAGGCAACCTCGCGGGCAAGTTAAATAATCTCGGCAAACGTTACAGTGCCATTATTCTCGCTGAAAGGGCGAACTCGCTCAGCACGGAACTGCTCGAGCGACTGGTGCACGCGCAATTTCAGGAGACCCGCGTGTACACTTTGGAATCGTTTTACGAAACTCAGTGGCGTTACTTGCCACTGGGTATTGTCGATCCATTTTGGCCGTTACAGACTGGTTTTCAACTGGCTCGCGCATCTCCCTATCATTACCTCAAGCGGCTCTTCGATATTGTTGCTTCGGCGACAGCACTAATCATTTGTGCTCCGCTGTTCGTAGTTATCCCTCTGCTTATCTGGAGCGAAGACGGCAGTCCTGTTTTTTTTCGGCAGGAACGAGTCGGGCGCGACGGAAGACGTTTTATTCTTTTTAAGTTCCGCACGATGCGTCAGCGATCTGATCAGGCGAGCGAAGACATCTACACGCGAGAAGGCGATCGTCGTGTAACGTCCGTGGGGCGTTGGCTGCGGAAACTTCGGCTTGATGAGCTGCCGCAACTTTGGAATGCCCTCAAAGGCGACATCAGCCTGATTGGTCCGCGTCCGGAGTGGAGCAAGTGCGCCGAACGTTATGAGCAAACCATCCCGTTTTATCATTTTCGGCACCTGGTCAAACCGGGGATCACCGGGTGGGCGCAGGTAAATTATCCCTACGGCGAGAGCGACGAGGACGCGGTCGAGAAACTGAAATACGACCTGTATTATATCCGGCATTACTCACTGAAGCTGGATGCGATGATCGTATTGAAAACGTTGTACACCATGCTGTTTGGCAAAGGACGGTGACCTCCGATATCCTTCGCGCCGCGTCTCGCTGGATTTTTTTTGCTGCCCTTGTCTACGCCCCGTGGGCGTACGGCGCCACCACACCGACAAGCATCCGAACAACCAACTGGGTATTGCTGACTGCGCTCGGTCTTTGGTCCGCCGAGTTGCTCATTAGTTGGCGGAGGCCGCAGTTTCCGCGGCTTCTACTTCTTTTGACAGGGGCTTTGATCTGTGTCGGCGGCTGGATGGTCCTTAACGCGCAGTCCATCTACGACTCCGAATTTTTTCTTTTTGTGCCGCTACACAACTTGGCGCCGCCTTTGGCTGGCTCCGTTGACTACGCGATCAGCGCTGCGTGGATGATTCGCGGCGCGTTGCTGCTGGGGACGATGTTGTTCGTCTCGGATCTCTCTCAGAGCAACCGATGGTTGCTTCGGTTGTGGTATGTGATCGGTCTAGTCGCCGGCTCGATCGCGCTTCTTGGTTTGCTCCAGAAAGCCACTGGCGCGCAGATGATTTTCTGGCAGCCGCCACCACCGCCGGAACTTTGGGTAAGCACTTTTTTTGCAAGCTATTATTACCACGGCAATGCCGGCGCATTCTTGAA
>Ga0209378_1003231_pt1 | contig 11070 bp, 7 predicted proteins | sample GraSoiAngelo_156_FD_186170 | JGI IMG/M metagenome (GOLD analysis project Ga0209378, IMG submission 186170) | Grasslands soil microbial communities from the Angelo Coastal Reserve, California, USA - 14_1009_13_40cm (SPAdes) (version 2) | ecosystem: Environmental > Terrestrial > Soil > Grasslands ... | reverse complement strand
GGAACGGACAGGACCTCGTGCCCCGGGCCGAACGCCGCTACCGGACGGTCACCGCACGCGGGCAAGCAGCCGCTCCGCATTCCCGCCCAGCACCGCGGCCTCGTCCTCCCGATCGATCGCGCACGTGCGCGACGCCGTCCTCTACCCGCACGCGTGTTCGGCGCCTCGCTCCCGTAGAGCAGCCGCTGCTCGAGCCCCGCGAGGCCTCGCGCGCGGCGGCGTGCTGATGGGGTAAACGAGCCCGTAGCTTACCACCCCGGGCGTCATGCGGTCGTCGACGATCACGGCCCCGAGACGGTATACGGACTGGCGCGCGGAATGAAGCGATGAACGTCCTCCTCGTCACCACCGACCAGCAGCGCGCCGACACGATCGGCGCCTACGGCTCGCGCCTCGCGGCGACGCCCAACCTGGACCGCCTCGCCGCCACGGGCGTGCGCTTCGACGCCTGCCGCACGCAGAACCCCTACTGCCAGCCCTCGCGCGCCACCATTCTCACCGGGCGCTACCCCTCGCGGCACGGCGTCTACTCGAACGGCGTCGACTTCCCGCAGGAGGACGTCGGCACCACGCTCTCCGCGCTCCTCGGGGCCGCGGGCTGGACGACTGCCTTTCGGGGCAAGGCGCACTTCGCGTCCACCTATCCGCGCACGCCGACCGGCGCGCTCGAGTCGGTCGAGGGCTCGGCCGCCATGCCCGAGGGCTGGGGCGGCCCGTACATGGGCTTCGGCGACGTCGACCTGATCCTCTTCGGCCACCACATCAACCCGGGCGCGGACCGCCCGCCCGAGCACTGGGGGCCGCCGCCGCACGGGCTGCACTACGCGCGCTTCCTCTTCCGCGACGGGCTGGAGGCCGGCATGCGGCGGCTCGGCGCGATGACGATCGAGGCAGCGCTGCGGCCCTCACCCGCGCCCGAGACGTGGGCCTCGGCGCTCGCCGAGGAGGATCACCCGACCACCTACGTCGCCGACCGCACCGTCGACTTCCTCCAGCGCGTCGATCGCACGCGCCCGTGGTTCTGCTGGACCTCGTTCACCGACCCGCATCACCCGATGGACCCGCCCGCGCCCTGGTGCGACCGCTACGCCGCCGCCGACATGAGCGTGCCGGCGCGCCACCCCGAGGAGTTCGAGCGCAAGCCGTCCTTCCACCGCGTGTGGGCGAACGGGCTCCCCGAGCCGATGGCGTGGGCGAACCCGGGCGGCGCGCGGCTCTCCGATCGCCAGCTCGCCGAGATGATGGCCGGCTACTACGGCATGGTGGCGCAGCTCGACCACGCGCTCGGCCGCGTGCTCCGCGCGCTCGACGAGACGGGCCAGGCGGACGGCACGCTCGTCGTCGTCACCACCGATCACGGCGAGCTGCTCGGCGACCACCAGATGCTCTTCAAGGGGCCGCTCCACTACGACGGGCTGCTGCGCGTGCCGCTCGTCGTACGCGGGCCGGCCGTGCGCGCGGGGCGCGTCGTCACCGAGCCCGTTGGCCTGATCGATCTCGCGCCCACCGTGCTCGAGGCGGCCCGTCTCCCCTGCCCCCCGACCGTCGAGGGCCGCTCGCTCGGCGCGCTGCTCGCCGGCGAGGCGCAGGGGCGCGAATGGGTCCTCACCGAGAACGACCACGAGATGGGCTTCGTCCTCCACCTGCGCACGCTCACGACCGCGCGCTACGTGCTCACGCGCTACGACACGATGGCCGGCGTGGGTGAGCTCTACGACCGCGCCCTCGACCCGAGCGAGCGCGAGAATCGCTGGCACGACCCGGCATACTCGGGAACCAGGCGCGAGCTGCTCGCGCTGCTCGCCGAGGTCGCGAACCCTTCGCCCCGTCGCCTGCCCAACACGGGCTCGCTCGCGTGACGGCGCTTGTCGGCACGAGCGCCGCGCAGTAGACGGGGCACAATGAGGGTGGTCACGGCCGTGGTCGTCGCCGGCGCGATCGCGGGCCTGCTCTACCTGAGCCTCGACTCGGGACGGTTCGCCCCGCCCGCCGAGCGCGCCTTCTCCATGCCGCTCGTCGGTCTCGGCGTGATCTTCGCGGGCAGCGCGTGGGCGGCGTCGAAGGGTGGATACCCGGAGCGCGTGCCCCTCTTCACCGGCCTCGCGATCGGCGTCGGCGGCTACGCGCTCGTGCGGCTCTTCATCTAGAGGCGGCCGCGCGCTGCAGCGCCATCGTGCTGCGTTTGCGCCCGTACGAGAAGTAGATCACCAGCCCGATCAGCAACCATCCGATCAGTCGCTTCCAGTTCCCCCACCCGAGGCTGCACATCAGCGCGAAGTTCATCCCCATGCCGAGGATGGGAACGAGCGGCACGAGCGGGGTACGGAAGGGCCGGGGGAGCTGCGGGTTGGTGCGTCGCATGACCATCACCGCCGCGCATACGATGACGAAGGCCATGAGCGTGCCAATGTTCACCAGCTCGGCGAGGAGCCGGAGCGGAAAGACCGCCGAGACGATCGCCACCAGGATGCCGGTCAGTATGGTGGCCTTGTGGGGTGTCCGGAAGCGCGGATGCACGGCGGCAAAGAACTCGCGCGGGATCAGCCCGTCGCGCGCCATGGCGAGCAGCACGCGCGCTTGGCTCAGCAGCAGCACGAGGAGCACGCTCGTGATGCCGATCACGGCGCCGAGGGAGATGATGAACTGCGCCACCCCGAGGCCGCGAGAGGCGAACGCGGCCGCGACCGGTGCGTGGATGTCGATGTCGGTATAAGGCACCATCCCGGTCAGGACGGCCGCCACCGATATATAAAGCACCGTGCAGAGGCCGAGCGAGGCGATGATACCGATGGGCACGTCGCGCTGCGGGTTGCGCGCCTCCTCGGCGTGCGTCGAGACCGAGTCGAAGCCGATGTAGGCGAAGAATACGTACGAGGCGCCCTGCATCACCCCGTGCCAGCCGAAGGGGAGGAAGGGATGCCAGTTCTGCGGCCGGACGTAGGCCGCGCCGACTCCGATCACGAACAGCACGATCACGAGCTTGAGGATCACCATCGCGGAGTTGAACCCCGCGCTCTCGCGGATGCCGATGACGAGCACGACGGTGACGAGCAGCACGATCAGCGCCGCGGCCAGGTTGCAGTACGAGCCGGTGACGAAGAATTGGTACGCCTCGGTGACGTCGATGGGCGAGTGCGTCCAACGTTCGGGCAAGGTCACGCCGAAGATGCTCAGCAGCCGAAGGAGGTATTGCGACCAGCCGTGCGCCACGGTGCTCGAGGCGACGGCGTACTCGAGCACCAGGTCCCAGCCGATGATCCACGCGAACAGCTCGCCGAGCGTGGCATAGGCGTAGGTGTACGCGCTGCCCGCGACCGGCACCATGGACGCGAACTCGGCGTAGCAGAGGCCCGCGAATGCGCAGCCGATCCCCGCGACCACGAAGGAGAGGATCAGGCCGGGCCCGGCCTTGTCGTGTGCGGCGAGCCCGGTCAGCACGAAGATGCCCGCACCGATGATGGCGCCCACACCCAGGGCCGTCAGGCTGACGGGCCCGAGCACGCGGCGCAGCCGGTTCTCGCCCTCCATCTCGGCGAGCAGCACCTCCACCGGCTTGACGGCGAAGAGCTGGCTCCGCCGCTCCATCCCCGCACCCCCTCCCGGGCGCTCCCTGACCGCCACCCCCATCTGCGCTACGTATATACCGGTTCCGCCCGGGGCAAGTCGAGTCAGCGTGCGCGCCGGAGCGCCGCGGAGACGTGCCCCGCGTAGGCCGACTGGAGCCGCCGCGTCACCGGCCCCGGCCGTCCACCGCCGACGGCGCGCCCGTCGAGACGTGCCACGGGCAAGATCTCGATCGTCGATGCGGTCAGGAATATCTCCCGCGCGCGGCGAAGGCGCGCGACCGTGACACGCTCCTCGCGCACCCGCAGCCCGGCCCGGCGCGCGAGCGCGATCACCAGCGCGCGCGTCACGCCGGGGAGGATGCCGGCGTCGCGCGGCGGAGTGACGAGCGCGCCGCGTTCGACCAGGAAGACGTTCGCGCTGGTCGCCTCGGTCACCTCGGCCGCGGCGGTCACGTAGAGACCCTCGGCGGCGCCGCGTCGTGAGGCGGTGACACGACCGACGACCGCGCTCGGGTGCCCGACCAGCTTCAAGCCTCCCCACGGCGGGCCGGCGTCACGCGGGAAAGGGAGAAGGGCGACCGGCACGCCGTGCGCCTGACGCGGGCCGAGATGCGTCGGCAGGCGCCGCGCGGTGAGCAGCAGGGTGGGCCGCGCCCGGCCCTCCGGCACGAGCCCCTTCGCCCGCCGTGACGCGCGGCACGGCGGGCGAACCGCCGCGTCGGCGAGCCCGCAGCGCGCGACCAGGCGATGCACGCGCCGCTCCCACACGCTCACGGCCCCGGGTGCGGGCAGGCCGAGCGCGCGCGCCGCGGCGGCCAGCCGGCGGAGATGCGCGGCGGTCGCGAACGGCACGCCGCCGTACGTCCGCCAGGTGTCGTACACGCCGTCGCCGTGGAGGAGGCCGCGGTCGAGGGCCGAGACGCGGGCATCGCGGGCGGGCAGGAACCGCCCGTTCAGCCAGACGAGCACCGCTCCAGCTCGGGGCGCGCTTCCTCGCCGAGGGCGAGGCGCAGCGCGGCCGTCTTGAGCCATGCCTCGGCGAGCTCGCGCTCGGGGTCCGAGTCGGCCACGATGCCGCCGCCGGCGTGGTAGCGGACCTCGCCACCGGCCACGACCGCGGTCCGGATGGCGAGGCCGAGCTCCAGGTCGCCGCTCGGGTGGAAGAGGCCGAAGGCGCCGGTGTACACGCCGCGCGGGACCGGCTCGAGCTCGCGGATGATCTCCATCGCGCGCACCTTGGGCGCGCCGGTGATCGAGCCGCCGGGGAAGGTCGCGCGCAGGAGCCGGGCGAGACCCACGTGCGGCCGCACCCGGCCGACGACCGACGACACGAGATGGTGCACCGTCGGGTGGCTTTCGACGCGCGCGTACGCCTCGACCGCGACCGACCCGATCGCCGCCACCCGCCCGAGGTCGTTCCGCTCGAGGTCGACGATCATCACGTGCTCGGCTCGCTCCTTCGTGTCCGCCTCCAGCTCCGCGGCGAGCGCGGCGTCGCGCGCGCGGCCGTTGCCGCGCGGGCGCGTGCCCTTGATCGGGCGCGTCTCGACCCGCTCGCCGCGGCGGCGGAGGAAGAGCTCGGGCGAGTTGGCGAGGAGGCAGGCCTGGCCCACGTCGAGGTAGGCGCCGTGCGGCACCGGGTGGCGGCGCGCGAGCGCGGTGAAGAGCGCCCACGCGGGCGCCGCGAGCGGCGCCGCGTAGGGCTGCGTCAGGTTCACCTGGTAGACGTCGCCCGCGGCCAGGTAGTCGAGGATGCGGCGGACGGCGGCCAGGTAGCGCGCGCGGGGGAGGAGCGGCGCGAGCGGCGCCGCCGCGAGCGGCCCGTCCCAGGCGGGTGCGGGGACGGCGAGGCGCTCGAGCCACGGCACGCGCGCGCTCGCGGGCTCGGCGCACACGAGCGTGTACTGCGCGCGGCTCCGGTCGTACGCGAGCACCGGATCGTAGCGGGAGAGGACGGCGAGCGGCCCGTCGGGTGCGGGCGGTCCGCCGTCGCGCCCCGGCTCCGTGCAGCGGCCGAGCTCGTAGGCCAGGTACCCAACCGCGCTTCCGTAGGGGAAGGGCAGGGAAGGGCCCTCGGCGACGAAGCGCTCGAGGGCGGCGAGCGGATCGCCCCCTGCGAGGCGGCCGTCGCGCTCGATGCACCCGTCGGCGAGGATGCGGAGCCGCGCCCGCGGCGCGCAGCCGAGGAGCGTCAGCGGCTGCGCGCGGTCCGGCACCTCGAGCAGGAACGCGCCCGGCTCGGCGGCGAGGCTCGCGAGCACCTCCAGCGGATCGCGGCGGAGCGCCAGCGGCACGACGCGCATGGCGGCGGATCGTAGGGGTGGGTCGCGGGCGCGTCAACCGTTCTGGGACGGAGCGGAGCATGCGTGACCGCGTTCCTCACCCGCTGGGGCGACGCGGTCGGGCGGGATCGACCCGCGGCCCGCTCGTCCCGCTAGCTCGTCTCGCGTCGCCGGTCTTTCGCGCCCGCGCTTGCGTCCCGCCGGACGAGCGTCTAGCGTCGGCCCCGTGAACGCCGCCGTCGGTCTCATCGAGCGGGTGCTCCCCTCGACGGTCCATCTCCAGGCGCGCATCCCCGAGTCGCATGCCTCGGCGCGCATCCTCGGAGCCGAGCGCATGGGCTCCGGCACGGTCGTCGACGCGGCGGGCCTCATCCTCACCGTCAACTACGTGGTGCTCGGGGCCGAGCAGGTGCGCGTCACGCTCCTCGACCAGCGCGCCTACGTCGCGGAGGTGGTGCGGCACGACTACGCCTCGGGCCTCGCCCTGGTGCGCATCCCGGAGGACCACCTGTCGGCATTGCCCCTGCGCCGCACGACGGACCTCGTGCCGGGCGAGGAGGTGTTCATCGTCGCCAGCGTCGGCGAGGGCGGGGTGCGCGTGGCGAGCGGCGCGATCAGCTACATCGGCCCCTTCGACGCCAACTGGGAGTACGTCCTCGACCGGGCCATCATGACGACCGCCATGAACCCCGGGCTGGGCGGTGGCCCGCTCCTCGACACGCAGGGGCGCGTCGTGGGCGTGGTCTCGCTCAACCTGAACGAGATCGGGCGCTTCTCGCTCTCGATCCCTGCCGACTACTACCTGGACGGACGGGATACGCTGCTCGGCGGGCGCGCGCCGGCGGCCACCACGCGCGCCTGGCTCGGCATCTTCTGCTACGCCGTGAAGGACCACGTCGTGATCGCCGGGCTGCTTCCCGGCGGCCCCGGCGAGCAGGCGGGCTTGAAGGCGGGCGACGTCATCCTCGCCGTCGACGGCCAGGACGTGGGCGACCGCCGCTCGCTCTACCGGCTCCTCTGGACCCACCGCCCCGGCGAGTCGGTCACGCTCAAGATCTTCCGCGGGCGGGAGATGTGCACCGTCACCGTCGCCTCGGGCGACGTCGAGGAGTTTTTCAGCTAGAAGCCCCCGCGTGCGCTCGACCATGCCGCTCGGCGACTTCCTGGTCGCCTACCTCCAGAAGATCGGCGTCACGCACCTCTTCGGCATCCCGGGCGATCTCGTGCTGCGGCTGTTCTCGCGCCTCGGGAAGCCGCGCGGGCTCAAGATCGTCACGCTCTCGCACGAGCCGGGCGTCGGCTTCGCGGCCGACGGCTACGCGCGCGCCACGGGACAGATCGGCGTCGTGTGCGTCACCTACGGGGCGGGCGGGCACAACATGGTGAACCCGGTCGCCGGCTCGTTCTCGGAGCGCGTGCCGGTGCTGGTGATCAGCGGCGGGCCGGGCGAGGAGGAGCGCAAACTCGGCACGCTCATCCACCACCAGGCGAAGGAGATCGAGTCGCAGCTCCGCATCTACCGGGAGCTCACCTGCGCCGCGCGCGTGATCGACGATGCCGCCACGGCGGCCGAGAGCGTGCACGAGGTGGTGCGCACCGTGTGGCGCGAGCAGCGCCCCGGCTACCTCGAGATCCACCGCGACATGGTCGAGCGCCCGATCCCGGTGCCGCGCGGCATCATCGCCTGGGACGGCGCGCTCGTCTTCGGCCGCTCCGACGAGCGGCGGGTCGACGAGGCGGTGCGCGAGACGGCCGAGCGCTTCAACGCCGCGCGCCGCCCGCTCACCATGGTCGGGATCGAGACCTTTCGCTACAAGCTCCAGAAGGACATCCGCGCGCTGGCCGAGCGCATGGGCGCGCCCGTCACCACCACCGTGCTCGGCAAGGGCGCCTTCCCGATGGACCACCCGCTCTTCATGGGCGTGCACATCGGCCCGCTGAGCCCGCCCCCGATCGTGAAGCGCGTCGATCGGGCGGACTTGGTGCTCAACCTGGGCACGCTGCTCACCGACATGAACCTCGGCAGCCGCCCGCCGCAGATCACCCGCGACCGCTCCATCTGGGCGGTCGGCGGGCGCGTCAACGTGAGCTTCCACACCTACACGGACGTGCACATCCGTGACTTCGTGCGCGGCCTCCTGCGCGCGCCGCTCCACCGGCACAAGGAGAAGGTCCGCTACTGCGACAACCTGCCCCGGCAGCCGGCGGAGACGAAGCGGCGGCTCCGCGTGACCGACGTGCTGCACGAGGTGAACCGCTTTCTCCGCGGCCGCCGCGGGTACATGGTGGTCGCCGAGTCCGGCGACATGCTCTTCGCCGGCCTCGACGTGCGCGTCGAGCGCGGCGGGGGCTACCTCGCGCAGGGCTACTACGCCTCCATGGGCTTCGGTGTGCCGGGCGCGCTCGGCGCGCAGCTCGGCACCGGCGACCGGCCGCTCGTCCTCTCGGGCGACGGCGCCTTCCAGATGACGGGGCCCGAGATCGCGCAGGCGCCGCGCCACGGCCTCAACCCGATCGTGCTGGTCGTGAACAACGGGGGCTGGCAGATCTTCCGCCCCGTGGTCGCCCGCGCCGAGCTGCTCGACGTTCCCGCCTGGCCCTACGCCCGCCTCGCCGACGACTGGGGCGGCCGCGGCTTCTACGTCGAGCGCGTGGACGAGCTGCGTGCCGCGCTCGCCGCGGCGGCCGGCCTCGAGTCCTTCGTGGTGATCGAGGCGATCGTGCACCCCGACGACCTCTCGCCGGTGTCGCGCAAGTACATCGAGGCCTCGACGCGCCGCGGCCGGGTGGCGTCGTGATCACCGTCAGCCGCCGCTACGGGGACCTCGTGGCATCCTTCGCCTGGGCCGTGCCCGAGGAGTTCAACTTCGGCGCGCTCGTCGACGCGTGGGCGACCGACCGGAGCCGCGTCGCGCTCTACTGGGAGGACGAGGCGGGGCGCACCGAGCGCCACACCTTCTGGGACGTGAAGCAGGCGAGCAACCGCTGCATGAACGCGCTCGCCGGCCTGGGCGTGGGGCGTGGCGACCCGCTGATGGTGATGCTGCCGCGCGTCCCGGCGTGGCAGACGGCGATCGTGGGCGGCTTGAAGCTGGGCGCGCTCGTCATCCCGTGCACGGCCTCGCTGCGCGCCAAGGACATCGCCTACCGCGCCCGCCACAGCGGCGCCAAGGCGATCGTCACCACGCTCGAGCAGGTGCCCGAGGTGGAGAAGGCGCTCGCCGACGCCCCTGGGCTCACCCACCGCGTCGCGCTCGGGGGCGCGCCGGCCGGCTGGCACGACCTGGGCGCGCTCCTCGCCCGCGCCTCGTCGAGCGGCGTCCCCGCCCGCACGCGCAGCGACGAGCCCGCGCTCTGCTTCTACACCTCGGGCACGACGCGGGAGCCGAAGGCGGTGCTCCACACGCACGCGTACACCTTCGCGCACCGCTACACGGGCGAGTACTGGCTGGACCTGCAGCGGACGGACCTCCACTGGACGACCTCGGACACCGGGTGGGCCAAGGCCGCCTACGGCGTCCTCTTTGGCCCGTGGATGCACGGCGTACCAGTCTTCATGTTCAACGGCCGCTTCGACCCCGAGCGCCAGCTCGATCTCCTCGCGCGCTACGAGGTGTCGGTCTTCTGCGCCCCGCCCACCGAGTACCGCCTCCTCGTGAAGCAGGATCTGAAGCGCCGCCACCTGCCGCGCCTCCGCCACTGCACCGGCGCCGGCGAGCCGCTCAACCCCGAGGTGATCCACGCCTGGCACGACGCCCTGGGGCTCTTGATCCACGACGGCTACGGGCAGACCGAGACGATCCTCCTCGCCGCGAACCTGCCCGGCCTCCCGATCCGCCCGGGCTCGATGGGGAAGCCCTTCCCGGGCCACGACCTGCGCGTGGCCGGCGAGGACGGGAGGGAGCTGCCGCCCGGCGAGGTGGGCGAGCTCGCGCTGCGGGGCCAGCCGCCGTCGCTCTTCCGCGAATACTGGAAGAGCCCGGAGGAGACGGCGGCGTGCCGGCGCGGCGAGTGGTATCTCACCGGCGATCGCGCCCGCCGCGACGAGGACGGCTACCTCTGGTTCGTCGGGCGCGCCGACGACGTCATCATCTCGGCCGGCTACCGCATCGGCCCCTTCGAGGTGGAGAGCGCGCTCCTCGAGCACCCGGCGGTGGTCGAGTCGGCCGTGGTGGCGAGCCCCGACCCGGTGCGCGGCGAGATCGTGAAGGCGTTCGTCGTGCTCCGCCCGGGGCACGCGCCCGGCGAGGCGCTGGTCCGCGAGCTCCAGGAGCACGTGAAGCGGGTCACGGCGCCCTACAAGTACCCGCGCGCGATCGAGTTCGTGGCGAGCCTGCCGAAGACGGTGAGCGGGAAGATCCGCCGCGTCGAGCTGCGCGAGCAGGAACGGCGAAAGGCGGGTCCGGGCGGGGGCGCCGGACGCGAGTGACCAGGCGGGGGCCGGAGCTCCGACGGATGCCCCTGCCCGGCGGCCATGCGGCAGGGCCAACCCGCCGTGTGCTCGGCCTGGCGCTCGCCTTGGCGCTCGTCGGCTGCCGGGGCAACTGCCCGCCGCGCGCTCGACCGCTCGGTCGCCCACCCCGGCTCGGCCACCGCGTGCTCGTGCTCGCTCCGCATCCCGACGACGAGGTGCTCGGTGCGACCGGCCTGCTGGCCGGGACACTGCGACGCGGTGGACGCGCGCAGGTCATCGTCGCGACGGACGGGGCCGCAGACGGCCGCGGCGAGCGCGCCGTGCGGCTCGCCGCGACGCGCGAGTCCGAGACCCGCCGTGCGCTGGGACGCCTCGGACTCGGGGCGGGCGATGTCACCTTCCTCGGCTACGCGGACGGCGGCCTCGCCGCCGCGTGGAGCGAGCGCTGGCAGGTTGCGCGTCGCGATGTGGGCGATGTCTCCGCGACCCGGCTGGTGGACGCGCTGCACGCTGCGCTCCGCACGTTCGAGCCCGACACGGTCGTCCTGCCGATGCCCCTCGACCGGCATCCCGACCACGCCGCCCTCGGCCGCCTCACGATGCTCGCGATGCTCGAAGAGCCCGGCCAGCCCGGCCTGCTCGCCTACCTGGTGCATGGCGGACCCGGCTGGCCGGCGCACCGCAGGAGCGCGGGATGCGGAACGATCCCCCGGCCGGGCGGCTGCAGCGCCTCGCTTGCCTGGGCCGACCTTCGGCTCGATCCACCAACCATCGCGCTCAAGGCCTCGCTCATCGAGGAGTACCGCTC
>Ga0209378_1003228_pt1 | contig 11073 bp, 7 predicted proteins | sample GraSoiAngelo_156_FD_186170 | JGI IMG/M metagenome (GOLD analysis project Ga0209378, IMG submission 186170) | Grasslands soil microbial communities from the Angelo Coastal Reserve, California, USA - 14_1009_13_40cm (SPAdes) (version 2) | ecosystem: Environmental > Terrestrial > Soil > Grasslands ... | reverse complement strand
GGCGGACCTGCAGGCGGCCTTCGACCTGCTCCCGCCATGAACCGGCAGAGCGAGAATTGCGCTTGACTTTTGAGGGCGGAAAGGCCGACCGTCTCGCCGGGGGGATGCTCCCCCTGCCGATGGCCGACCGATCCGAGCCCCACCTGGACGACGCCTTTGCGGCGGAGACCAGCCGCATCACCGCCCGGCGGGCCGGGCTGGGGCTCGGCTTCGTGCTCGGCCTCGCGGCGGTCGCGGGGCTGCTCGAGCTGGCCTACTACCCCGACCGGCTGGGCAAGCTCGTGGCGGCGTTCACGACCGAGGTCATGGTGTGCGCGGCGGCGCTGCTCGCGATCCGCGGCGGGCGCCTCGGCCGGTTCGTCGTCCCGATCACGAGCGCCGCCGCCGTCGCGGTCGTGGTGTGCATGACGCTCTACGTCGCCTGGGCCGGCGCGAGCGGGGACGCGCTGGCGATCGCGCTCGTCCTCGCGCTCTCCGGGGTGGCGCTCCTCTGCCCGTGGGGCCCCCGCGGGCAGGTGCCGCTCGCGCTCGGCACGCTGGCCGCCTACCTGCTCGCGCTGGCGGGCGGCGTGCGCGGCGGGCTTCCCCTGCCGTACGGTATCCTCTGCGTGGGCGGCGGCGCCGTGACCTCGATCCTGGGCGCGGTCTTCCTCGACCTGCACCGCTGGGCCATCTTCCAGCAGCGCGTGCTCCTCGAGCGCCGGCGCGACGAGCAGCTCGCGACGCTCTACGACGTCACGCGCACGGTCGCCGCCACCCTCGAGCTGCAAGACGTGCTGCGGCTGGTCTGCCAGAGCATGCTGCACGCCCTCGGCGTCGAACGCCTCTGGCTCTTCTGGCGCGAGTCGCCCGATGGCGATCTCCGCGCCCTCGCGGCGGAGCGGCGCGACGACCAGGTCGCGCTCACCGACCTGCACGGCGACCCGGCGTGCTGGGAGCCCCTCCTGCGCGCGGGGGCGAGTCGGGTGCCCGCGCTCCTCGAGCCGACCGGCGAGGAGATCGCGGCGCTCGGCGGCAGCGGCGTGCTCCCGCCGTGCGTGCTCCGCCTGCCGCTCGAGTTCCGCGCCGCGCTGGTCGGGCTCATCCTGGCCGAGGTCGGCGAGCACCGCGGCGCCGTCGAGACGAGCTTCCTGGACTTCGCGGCGACGCTCGGCAACAGCGCCGCGATGGCGATCGCGAACGCGCGCCTCTACGCGCTCGTGCGCGAGCACCGCGCCGAGCTGCAACGGCTCTCCAACAAGCGCCTCGACGTGGTCGAGGAGGGGATGCGCCGCATCTCGCGCGAGCTGCACGACGGCACCTGTCAGGCCCTCATGGCGATCAAGCTCGACCTGCTGCTCCTCGAGCGCCAGCTCCCGGCGGACGCGGCCGCGCTGCACGGCGCCGTGCGCACTGTCCGGGACCACGTCCTCGACGTGATGCACAGCGTGCGGCAGATGTCGCACCTCCTCCACCCGCCCGTGCTCGACGATTTCGGCGCCGTGGCGGCGATCGAGTCGATCGCCGAGAAGTACCGCGAGACTTCCGGTCCCGAGGTGCGGGTCGACTGCTCGGATCCGGCGATGCGCTTCACGCCCGCGGTGGAGCTGCTGCTCTTCCGCATCTTCCAGGAGGGGCTCGCCAACATCGTCAAGCACGCGGCGGCGAGCCGCGTCGACGTGCGGCTCACGCGTGAGCCGGAGGTCGTGCTCCTCGAGATCGAGGACGACGGCCGCGGCTTCGACGCGCACGCGTACTTCCGCACGCCGTCGCCGTCCGCGGGGCTCGGTCTGGTCAGCATGCGCGAGCGCGTCGCCCACTTCGGCGGCGTGCTGCGCGTGAGCTCGCGGCCGGGGAGCGGCACGCGCATCCTCGTGCGTGTTCCCGTCGAGCCGTTCGCCAGGACGAAGGCCGCCACCGCGAGCTGAGAGTCCGTGAACGAATCCCCTCCCGTCGCCGGGCGATTCATTCACGAACTCTGAGCCCGCGCGGGGGGTCTCGACCGACCCGACGCCGGTCGCGTTTGCCCTGCGGGGGGCCTTTTGCTACACGGCTCGGGTTCTCCAACGCCCCCAAGCGAAACGCATTTCGTGTCGCTCACCGTCGCCGTCTTCTACCTCCTCGCGGCCATCACCGTGGGCTCCGCCCTGGGCGTCGCGTTCGCCAACAGCATCGTCTACTCGGCCTTCGCGCTCATGGGGACGCTGCTCGGCGTGGCGGCGATGTTCGTGCTCCTCGGCGCGGATTTCCTGGGCGTCGTGCAGCTCCTCGTCTACGTGGGCGGCATCCTCGTCCTCACGCTCTTCGCGGTCATGCTCACGCACCGCATCTCGGACGTGAACGTGTCGAACCGCGCCGTCGGACGGCTCCCCGCGGCGGTGCTGGTCAGCATCGCGTTCGCGTGGATGGTGCACGTCGCGCGGCGCGCCACCTGGGTGGTGAAGGACCCCGGAGCGCCGGCGCCGACCACCTACGGGATCGGGAACGCGTTCCTCCGGCAGTACGCGCTGCCCTTCGAGATCGCCTCGCTCGTCCTCCTGGCCGCGCTCATCGGCGCCATCGTCGTCTCGCGCAAGGAAGTGAAGGCGTAGGGCTCGTGGGCGCGCTCACGCTCGGTCACTTCGTCGTGCTCGGGGGCATCCTCTTCGCCCTCGGGCTCTTCACCGTCATCACGCGCCGCAACGCGATCGGCATCCTGATGGGTGTGGAGCTGGTGCTCAACTCGGCCAACATCAACTACGTGGCCTTCGCGCGCTACGCGAACGCGGGCTACGACGGGCAGGTGTTCGCCATCTTCGTCATCATGCTCGCCGCCGCCGAGGCGGCGATCGGCCTCGCCATCGTGCTCGGCATCTACCAGAGCTTCGAGACGATCGACGTCGAGGCGACGAACCGGCTCCGGCAATGACCCCCGCGGGCTACGTGGGCGCCATCCCGCTCCTGCCGCTCGCCGGCGCCGTGGTGCTCGGGCTCGGCGGCGCGCCGCTCCAGCGCCGCTTCGGGAAGCTCCCGGTGAGCGTGCTCGCGTGCGGCACGGTGGCGGTGGCGTTCGTGCTCTCGGTGGTGGCGTTCTTCCAGCTCGCGGGGCTCGCGCCGGAGCACCGCCTGCTGCTCGCGGACCTCTTCCCGTGGGTGCGCGTCGGGACGCTGAACGTCGACGTCGCCTTCGGCGTCGACCCGCTCTCCGCGGTGATGATCCTGGTCGTCACCGGCATCGGCGGGCTGATCCACCTCTACGCCACCGGCTACATGCACGACGACCCGGCGTTCTGGCGCTTCTTCGCGTATCTCAACCTCTTCACCTTCGCCATGCTGACGCTCGTCCTCGGCGACAGCCTGCTCCTCATGTTCGTCGGCTGGGAGGGCGTGGGCTTCTGCTCGTGGGCGCTGATCGGCTTCTGGCACAAGGAGCTCTACAACACGACGGCCGGCAACAAGGCCTTCATCGTGAACCGCATCGGCGACTTCGGCTTCGTGCTCGGCATCTTCCTCCTGTTCTGGACGATGGACGCGCGCGGGCACGGGACGCTCGTCTTCCGCGAGCTGGCCCAGCACGCGCACCTGCTCGAGGGCCAGGTCTTCTGGGGCCTGCCGGTCGCGACCCTGGTGACGCTCTTTCTCTTCATCGGCGCGACCGGGAAGTCGGCGCAGATCCCCCTCTACGTCTGGCTCCCGGACGCGATGGCGGGGCCGACGCCGGTCTCGGCGCTGATCCACGCCGCCACCATGGTGACGGCCGGCGTCTACATGATCGCGCGGACGAACTTCCTCTTCGCGATGGCGCCGCTCACGCTGGCCGTGGTCGCGACCGTCGGCGCCGCGACGGCGCTCCTCGCCGCCACCATCGCGCTGGCGCAGAACGACATCAAGCGCGTGCTCGCGTACTCGACCGTCTCCCAGCTGGGCTACATGTTCCTCGCCATGGGCGTGGGCGCGTACGCGGCCGGCATCTTCCACCTGATGACGCACGCCTTCTTCAAGGCGTGCCTCTTCCTCGGCTCCGGGAGCGTCATCCACGCCATGGGCGGCGAGCAGGACATGCGGAAGATGGGCGGGCTCGTGAAGTACATGCCGGCCACCTCCACCACCTTCATCGTCGCGACGCTCGCCATCGCCGGCATCCCGCCGCTCGCCGGCTTCTTCTCCAAGGACGAGATCCTCTGGCAGGCGTTCTCGAGCCCGCAGGGGAGCGTGGCGCTGTGGGCGACGGGCGTCGGGGTGGCGGGGCTCACGGCCTTCTACATGTTCCGCCAGGTGTTCATGGTCTTCTTCGGCACGTGCCGGGCCGACCTCGAGACGCGCCACCACCTGCACGAGTCGCCCGCGGTGATGACCGTCCCGCTCTGGATCCTGATGGGCGGCTCGATCCTGGCCGGGCTCCTCTGGCTGCCCTTCGACCTGTTCGTGCCCTTCGAGCGCTGGCTCGCGCCGGTGATGGAGCACCACGGCGAGGCCGAGGCCGCGACCGCCGGTGCCGGTCTCGAGTCGCTCCTGATGCTCGCCTCGCTCGCCGCCGTGGCGGGCGGGATCGGTCTCGCCTACCGGATGTATGCCAGCGAAAGCCTCCGCCCCGAGACCTTCAGCGAGGCGCTCGGCGGGCGCCCGTACCGCGCGGTCCTCAACAAGTACTGGGTCGACGAGCTCTACGGCCTCGTCTTCGTGCGCGGCACGCTGCTCCTCTGCCGCGCGGCGGCCTGGTTCGATCTCCACGTGATCGACGGCCTCGTCGACGGCTCGGCCGCGCTGGTGCGCGGCTGGTCGTGGCTCTCCGGCCGCTTCGACCTCTACGTGGTGGACGGCGCCGTCAACGGGGTCGCCGACGTGACCCAGTTCGTCGGCCGGCGCGTGCGTAACGTGCAGACCGGGGCGATCAACGCCTACCTCTACGTCGTGCTCCTCGGCGTGCTGGGTGGCGTGCTCCTCTACTGGTCGTGGGCGGCGGCATCGTGACGGCGAGGAAGGATGCTCATGAACGGTGATCCTCTGCTCACCCTGATGATCTTCATCCCGCTCCTCGGGATGGCGGTGGTGCTCGCCCTGCCGTCGCGGGCGCACGACCTGATCCGCTGGACCGCGACCGCGTTCAGCGCGCCGCCGCTCCTCCTCGCCGTGGCGCTCCTCGTGCGCTTCCAGCCGAAGGTGGAAGGCTTCCAGTTCGTGCAGCAAGCGCGCTGGATCGAAGCCTTCAACATCTACTACTTCGTCGGCGTGGACGGCATCAGCATCACCATGGTCGTGCTGACCGCGCTCCTCTGCTTCCTCTGCATGATCGCCTCGTTCGGGATCGAGAAGGGCGTGAAGGGCTACTACGCCCTCTTCCTCCTTCTCGAGACCGGCATGCTCGGCGTCTTCTGCGCGCTCGATTTCTTCCTGTTCTTCGTCTTCTGGGAGCTGATGCTGCTCCCGATGTACTTCCTGATCGGCATCTGGGGCGGCCCGCGGCGCGAGTACGCGGCGATCAAGTTCTTCCTCTACACGCTGCTCGGCTCGGTGCTGATACTGGTCACCATCCTCTACCTGTACTTCGCTTCCGATCCACACTCCTTCGACATGACGCGGCTCAGCCGGACGGCGCACATCCCCATGAACGTGCAGCTCGTCCTCTGGACGGCGCTCTTCATCGGCTTCGCGATCAAGATCCCCGCCTTCCCGTTCCACACCTGGCTCCCCGACGCGCACGTGGAGGCGCCGACGGCGATCTCGGTCATCCTCGCCGGCGTGCTCTTGAAGATGGGGACGTACGGCATCCTGCGCGTCAACTACGGCATCCTGCCCGCGGCGACGCTCGCGCCGGCGTGGCACGGGAAGAGCCTCGCCTTCTGGCTGCTCGCCGCGCTCGGCACGTTCAACATCGTCTACGGCGCGGTGTGCGCCATGGCGCAGGCGGACATGAAGAAGCTGGTCGCCTACTCGAGCATCAGCCACATGGGCTACGTGATGCTCGGCATGGCCGCCTTCACGCCGCAGGGGATCAACGGCGCGGTGTGCGCCATGGCGCAGGCGGACATGAAGAAGCTGGTCGCCTACTCGAGCATCAGCCACATGGGCTACGTGATGCTCGGCATGGCCGCCTTCACGCCGCAGGGGATCAACGGCGCCGTGCTCCAGATGTTCAACCACGGCACCGTGACGGCGATGCTCTTCCTGCTGGTCGGCGTGATCTACGACCGCGCCCACCACCGCGAGATCGCCGGCTTCGGCGGCCTCGCCTCGATCATGCCCGTGTACACGGGCGTGACCGGCCTCGCCTTCTTCGCGGCCATGGGCCTGCCCGGGCTCTCCGCGTTCATCTCCGAGGCGCTCGTCCTGCTCGGCGCCTGGCAGGCGTACCCCGGGCTCACCGTGGTCGGCGCGAGCGCCGTCATCCTGACCGCCGGCTACCTCCTCTGGACGCTCCAGCGCATGTTCCTGGGCCCGCCCAACGAGAAGTACCTGAGCCTCCCCGAGATCAACGCCCGCGAGCTGTTCACGCTGGTGCCGCTGGGCGCGATCGTGATCTTCCTCGGCATCTACCCGACGCCGATCCTCGAGCTGCAGGGCCCCGCGCTCGTCCGACTCAACGGCCAGGTGCAGGAGGCGGCGCGCGCGGCGGGAGACCGGGTCGCCGACGCGCGCTGACCATGGGCACCACCCAGAGCCTCGCCTACTTCCTCCCCGAGCTGGCGCTCAGCGTCGCCATCCTGGCCGTCGTCTTCGTCGACCTGGCGCTCACCGGGCGCGCGGGCCGGCCCGCGAGCGAGTGGCCGGGCAACCTGGCGCTCGCCGGCGCGGGCGCGGCGCTCGTGCTGACGCTCGGGCTCCGCCCGCTCGTGCGCGGGCTGCTCGACGATCCGACGCCGGCGTGGCTCTTCAACCGCATGATCGTGCTCGACGCGTTCAGCGTGTTCTTCAAGGTGCTGCTCGGCCTGGCGCTGCTCGCCGTCGTCTGGATGTCGATGTCGTCGCGGGAGATCCAAGGGCGGCCGAACGAGGGCGAGTACTACGCGCTCCTCCTCTCGAGCGGCCTCGCCATGTTCCTCATGGCCGCGGCGGCCACGCTGCTCATGGCCTACCTCTCGCTCGAGTTCGTGAGCCTCACCTCCTACGTGCTGACCGGCTTCCTGCGCCACAACCGGCGCTCGGGCGAGGCGGCGCTCAAGTACCTCATCTACGGCGGCGTCGCCTCGGGCGCGATGATCTTCGGCATGAGCTGGGTGTTCGGGCTGACGGGCGCGATGGACTACGCCGGGATCGCGCGCGGCGTGGCAGCGCTCGATCCGGGGAGCCGGGGCGCGCTCTTCCTGGCGCTCGTGCTGGTGCTCGCCGGCTTCGGCTACAAGATCGCCTCGGTGCCGTTCCACATGTGGGCGCCCGACGTGTACACGGGCGCTCCCATCCCGGTGACCGCGTTCCTCGCCGTCGGCTCGAAGGCCGCCGGCTTCGCCATGCTGCTCCGCTTCTTCCACTTCGGGGTCGGGCACGAGGGGGCGGCCGCCGCCGCGGCCGCGATGCCGCTGCCCCAGCTCGCGAGCGTCATCTGCGTCGCCACCATGACGCTCGGGAACCTGGCGGCGCTCTCGCAGACCAACATGAAGCGGCTGCTCGCCTACTCCTCGATCGCGCACGCCGGCTACGCGCTGCTCGGCTTCGTCGTGTTCGCCGACCGGGGCGTCGAGGCGCTCCTCTTCTACCTCGCCGTCTACTACGTGATGAACCTGGGCGCCTTCTGGGTCGTCATGCTGATCGCGAACGCGACCGGGCGCGAGGACCTGGAGGGCTACCGCGGGCTCGCCTGGCGCGGCGGCGCCGCGCCGGCGCTGGCGCTCGGCGTCTTTCTCTTCTCGCTCGCCGGGCTCCCGCCGCTCGCCGGCTTCATCGGCAAGTTCAACATCTTCGCCGCGGGGGTGCAGGCGAAGCTCTACGCGCTGGTGGTGATCGGGCTCGTGAACAGCGTGATCTCGCTCTACTACTATGCGCGGGTCGTGAAGACGATGTTCCTGGACCTGCCCGCAGCCGACGACCCGGCCATGCGCTTCACGCCGAGCGAGCTGGGGGCCGTCGGCGTGCTCTCGCTCGCGACCTTCGTCCTCGGCGTCAACTTCAACTGGCTGCTGCGCTGGGTCGAGGTCGCGGGCAACGTCTTCAGGGGCTGAGGGTGGATGTCCGGTGGCGGCCGGGACCCTCTACGTCGTCGCCACCCCGATCGGCAACCTGGAGGACGTCACCCTGCGGGCGCTGCGCGTGCTCCGCGAGGTCGATCTCATCGCCGCCGAGGACACGCGCCGCACGCGCACGCTCCTCGAGCGCCACGGCATCGCGCGCCCGCTCACCAGCTACTACGACGCCGTCGAGCGCCAGCGCGCGCCGGCTCTCATCGAGCGGCTCAGGGCCGGCGCGGCGGTCGCGCTCGTCTCCGACGCCGGCACGCCGGGGATCGCGGATCCCGGCTATCACCTGGTGCGCGGGGCGCTCGCCGCCGGCATCGCGGTCGTGCCCGTGCCCGGTCCGTCTGCGCTCACCGCCCTCGTCTCGGTGGCGGGCTTCCCGGCCGAGCGCTTCGTCTTCGAGGGCTTCCTGCCGAGCCGACCCGGGCCGCGCGCGGCCCGTCTCGCGGCGCTCGTGCGTGAGCCGCGGGCGCTCCTCTTCTTCGAGGCGGCGCGCCGGCTCGCGGCCTTCCTCGCCGCGGCCGAGGCGGCGCTCGGCGACCGCGAGGCGGCCATCGCGCGCGAGCTCACCAAGCGGCACGAGGAGATCCTGCGCGGCAGGCTCTCCGCGCTGCGCGAACGGGTGGCGCGCCGCGCGTCGCTCCGCGGCGAGGTGACCGTCCTGGTGGCGGGCGCGCCCGCGGCGGAGCCCGCCCGCGACGTCGCCTCCGTCGACGACGAGCTGCGCGCCGGGCGCGCCGCGGGACGCGGGCTCCGCGAGCTGGCGGCGGAGATCGCGCGGCGCACGGGGATGCCGCGCCGCGAGGTCTACCGGCGCGGGCTCGCGCTCGAGCGGCAGCGAGGGTCAGTGTGACGACGAGCGCCGGCTCTCCATCGCTCGCCGCACGAAGAGCCCCAGGGCGTCGAATTCGGGAGGCTTGCTCAGGTACGCGTCGAAGCCGAGCTCCCGCGCGCGCAGGCGGCTGCCGCCACTTCCGACCCCGGAGACGGCGATGGCAGGGAGCCCGTGGCACTTCGGGTCCGCACGCAGGCGCCTGATGAACTCGAAGCCGTCGACCTGCGGCATGCGGAGATCGCAGAGGACCACGTCGGCGCCCGCCTCGCGGAGCCGGTCCATCGCCTCCTGCCCGTTCCCGGCCGAGATGACGCGCGCGCCGAGGGTCTCGAACAGCGCCCGCATGGCCTCTCGGTCGTCCGCGGCGTCGTCCACCACCAGGACGGTCGCGCCTTCGAGCACGCGGCGCCGAGTATCCTCCTCGGCGGCGGAGGGTCGCCGGGCCGTCTCCGGCGCCTCCTGCCGGCGGAGCGGGCGGGCAGCGAGCTCCGCCCACCGGCCGAGGCCGCCAAGCGTGTCACGGAGGGGTCCCTCCCAGAGCAGCCCCACCCGCTTCGCCATCACGTGCGCGCCCCAGCGCGCTTCCAGATCCGCGCGCGCCTTGCGCCAGGCCGACTCGAGACGGCTCGCGATCGAGTCCGGGAGGTCGATCAGGCGGAGCTGCGGGTCGCGTGGTCGGGAGAATCCGGCGAGCAGCCGCTCGATACGCCGGCGCGCGTCCAGCGCGACGCGCGCGCCGCTCCGCCACAGGGACGACACGTCCCTCCACCCGCTGCGGGCAAGGAGCCCGGCCGCCGCTCGAAGGTGATCGATCGACAGCCGCAGCTCATCGAGCGAGCGGCGCCCCCCATCATCTACCATGAAGACCTCCTCCTCGTTTGTCGCGCGGCGCGGCGGTAGCGCAGCACGCAGCGCCAGGACACGTGTTCGGGCTCGCTACTCCCATCGCCCCCCAGGCGTCAATCACGCCGAGACGGTACCCCGACCTGGATCGAGCGCTCGATCAACGCGAGCGGGGAGCGCCTTCCCGTCGGCGACGCTCGCCCAGGAGCGTGACCCGAGACTGCCGTGCACGGGAGCGGAGACGGCGCCCCCGCCTCCCCGCACCGCCGTCTCGGGTCATGTCCCTAGCTGGCTAGTTCCGCGCCAACGTCGCCGATCCGGCTCCCGCGCCGTCCGGCTCGAGGCGGATCACCTTGGGGAGGGCGCCCTCGATCTGCCAGGCGGGGAGGTTCGAGTTGGACGTCCACACCGCGCCACCGGGGCCGAACTCGATCTCGCGCGTGTAGGTGACCCGCGTCGGCAGCGGGTAGACCGTGAAGCGCTCGCTCGCCGGCTCGAAGCGGATCAGGGTGTCGGACTGCGTGCCGCAGATCCAAACCGTGTCGGTCCTCCGGTCGACGTTGAGGGCGTAGGGGGTCTCCGTACCGCGCGGCTCGGTCGGCAGGTCCCAGGTGCGGAACGCGCCGGTCGGCGGGTCGAAGCGGGCGAGCACGCTCGAGCTGAAGCCCGGGATCCAGAGGTGGCCCTGCGAGTCGAAGCGCAGCCGGCGCGGGGCGGCGAAGGGCGTGTCGACCAGCCGGATGTCGCCCGTCTCGGGATCGAGCCGGCCGATGCGGCGCGCGTTCAGCTGGCTCACCCAGACGGCGCCGTCGGGAGCGATGTCGATGCCGTAGGGGATCGGCAGCTGCGGCGCGTCGCCCCCGCCCTCGGGATTGAAGGGCACCCAGCGGCCGAGCCAGAGGAGCCACGGCACGGCGCGCACCGCGAACGTCTCGCCCCAGGTGCGCGCCGGCAGGCGGTAGGTGCGCCGCTCGCCGCTCTGCGGGTCGATCATCGCCACCTGGTTCGAGACCGCGAGCGTGTACCAGGCGCGCCCGCGCGCGTCGAAGCGCAGCGTGTGCGGGTAGAGGCCGTCCTCCTGCAGGAAGATCTCGAACTGCTCCGTCCGCGGGTCGAAGCGGGCGATCTTGTTGCCGAGGCAGAGCGTGATCCAGATGCTGCCGTCGGGCGCGACCTGGAGGCTGTGCGGCGCGACGTGCGCGTCGGCGTTGGCGGGGATCGGCTGCATGACGGTGAACACGCCGCCGAGCGGCGAGTCGCCGCGCGGGATGT
>Ga0209378_1003226_pt1 | contig 11074 bp, 10 predicted proteins | sample GraSoiAngelo_156_FD_186170 | JGI IMG/M metagenome (GOLD analysis project Ga0209378, IMG submission 186170) | Grasslands soil microbial communities from the Angelo Coastal Reserve, California, USA - 14_1009_13_40cm (SPAdes) (version 2) | ecosystem: Environmental > Terrestrial > Soil > Grasslands ... | reverse complement strand
AACAATTGTCACGCGGACGGCTCCAGCACCGCCGCGCGAGAAAGGCGCCTCGTGATGCGTCGCGCTCTCCCCAGGCTCTCCATCGGGCTGGCCGCCGTCCAGATCTTCCTCTCGCTTGGCTCTGCCGCGGTGTGGCCCCTCGCCGAGACCGCGGCCCAGGACGATCCATCGCAGTGGCCGGCCGACCAGAAGGTCGAAAAGGCCACCGAGCGACTCAGGGATCTCAAGGACGCGGCGCAGCGGTTCTCGCGGCGTGATTGTCCGACGGCGCGGGCGGGCTACGACGCCTGGCTGGACGACGCCCTCGATCTCGCGGGCAGCCTGATCGGCCTCCAGGACTCGACAAGACAGATCCGCAAGACGGGGGCGGGGGCCGACAAGCTCAGGAGCTGGGATGCCGTCCGGACGAGCAATGGTCCTGATGGAATCGCCGAGCTCACGGATCTTCTCGGACGGTGCGGGCGCAGGGTCCAGGAGAGTGACGCGGCATTCAGACCACCAAGCCGAGACGAGCTTCTCCGACGCGCCGCCGCGCGCATAAGCGAGAAGAAGAAGAGCGAGCTCGCCGCGGTCGGGATCGCCCTCGAGGAGAAGGACGAGCTCAAGGTGGAGGACTCGCCTCCACGAAGGATCCGCTAGCGACGCGGGCGCCGCGCGACCTCGGCCGCGACCCGGGCGCCGCGGAAGCGGACGGCGAGCAGCGGGTCCACGAGCGCCGCCGTGGCCACGAGGGCGGCGTTGGCGCCGGATTCGAGGCTCGCGCGCGCGCGCTCGACGGTCGTGATGCCGCCCACCGCGAAGACCACTCGGTCCCACGCCCCCGCTTTGCGCCACGCGCAGAGCTCGGCGACCTGCACGCGACCGTGCTCCCAGACCGCGGCGCCGGACACCCCGGCCAGCTCGCGCCCGGGACCCGTGAGGGCGGGCGCGCCGTCGGGGTTCACGAGGCGTCGCTGCAGACCATTGATGAGTGTGAATCCGTCGAGCCAGCGAGCCGTGGCCGTGGCGAGGTCGTGCAAGGCCCGCGGGCTCCTCGCCGCCCCGACCTTGGCCACGACCGGCTTGAGGCCGACGGCGCGCCGCACCCGCTGCACGATGTGGGTCGACAGGGCCACGTCCTCGTAGACCATCTGCGCGCGCTCCGCCGCCGTGTCGGGGGCGGAGAGGTGCACCTCGACGACGTCGGCGCCGGCCTCGGCCGCCCACCGCGCGCACGCGGCATAGTCGGCGGCGAGCTGCTCGCCATCGCCATCCGGCGCGGGCGTGCCGACCACGCTGACGACGAGAAGCTGCTTTGGCCCGAGGGCGGCGCGCGCGCGCTTGACGTCCGCCCGCCAGACGTCCGGCGTGGCGGAGGGTAGGCCGAAGGAGTAGGCCAAGGTGACGGCGGCGGGATCGAGGCGCCGCGGGGTGGGCTCGATCGTCGTCGGATCGCCGAGACGACAGAAGGCGAGATTGGGCGCCCGGGAGGCCGGGTGCTCCCGGCTCCGCACCGTCGAGTAGGTCAGAAGGCCGTAGCCGAGTCGGGCATAGGCGGCAATCCACTTCGCATTCGGCAACGGGCCGGCGGCGATTCCCACGGGGCCCTCGAGCGTCCGATCGAAGAGGTTGACGGTGGCGGGAGGCACCTGGCGCGGTCTCGGCGGCAGCCGGGGGGGATGGGCTGCGTTCCAGGCGAACGAGCGATTGAGGCGGTAGGCGATCAGGACTCTGCCTCCAGCGAGTCGAAGCTCCACTTCTCGAGCGGCACCATGGAGGGCAGATCGGGCTCGAAGGCCCCTCCATAGCCGGGGGTGCCGAGCGAGCTGACGTGGAGCACGCCACCCTCGACGCGCAGGCGCGCCTCGGCCTCGCCGCCCCGGTAGAGATCGCGATGGAGACGCGTGGCCTGGTACCGCTCGCGCCGCGAGCAGTGGGCGAGGCCCCTGACGTAGTGATGGCCATTGCGCTCGACATGCGTGATGCCGAGGGCGCGCACGGTCGCCAGGTCCTGCTGGAGCGGCACCATGGCCAGGTTGGTCAGGTCCTCCGCGCTCATGAAGAGGGCGGCCTCGGGCTTGCGTCGCCGGTTCAACCGCTCGATCAGCGTGCGGTTCAGGAACGACTTGAAGATGCCCTTGCAGTTCTTGCTGCTGACGCCGCGGTAGCCGAGCGACACGGCCAGCTTGAACGATTCCACCTCGGCGTCGCTCTCGTCGATGATGAGGGGCACGCCGAGCTTGGGAAGGCCCTCGAGGGCGGCAGGGTCGAGAGCGACGGAGCGCTCCAGGGGCTGCTCGGCGAAGGCGATGGCCTTGCGGAGGCGCGACAGCCCGGAGGTCTTCCCCAGAGTCTCGATCAGCCGGCGGAAGTCCGCGAGCGTCTTGTACTGCTCGTTGCCGTCCAGGGTGACCACGTAAGGCTCCGAGATCAGCCGGTCGAGGGTGGCCGCGATCGAGATCAGGCGCGCCACGTCCTCCTCGTGGCGGCCGCCCACCTTGATCTTGAAGTACCGGAGCCCATACGTGATGATGCACTCTTCGAGCGTCTGGGGCAGCCCGTCGCCGATCCAGCCGTCGGCGGGCACGTCGGCGGCCGAGATGGGATCGAGGAGGCCGACGGTGTGGCGCACGGCCAGGGTGGTGGGCGCCGTCTCGCGGGTCCAGCGCACGAGGTCTTCCTGCTCGAGCTCGCGATGGATGGCCCCGGGCCGGATCTCCAGGAGGTCGTGGCGGAGGAGGGCGACGGCGTCCGCCCCCGCGAGCCGGGCCGCGGCGTCGGCGAGAGCGCGCTCGAAGAAGGACGAGCCGAAGGCGATGGTGAGGGCGTTGAGGTTCCGTCCGGGACCCTTGCGCCGGCATTCGGCAAAGGCATCCAGCCAGATCTGGAAGATGGACCGGGGGACCTTGGCCGCCTCCCCGAAGGCCTGATGGGCGATGCGGATGGCCACGAGCTGGTCCCGCACGTTCTCGCGGAAGCTCCGGGCGGGATCCTTGTCGAACCACTTCGGCAGGAGATTGTCGGCGGCGTAGCCCTTGGCCTGCCGGCCGTCGGCTGCCTCGACCTCCACGCCCACGTGGAGCAGGGGAAAGCGCGTGAGCGTGACGAGGCCGTACCGGAAGGGCAGCCTCGTCTCGAGGTTCCGGATGTGGAACGAGGCGGACTTGAGCGAGAGCCTTACAGGAATGCTGGGATGACCTCTTTGGTGATGAGCTCGAGCTCGCGCATGATGTGGCGGTGCGCCATGCCGGGGAAGAAGAGGCGGCAGATGAGGTGCGTGAGGCCGTACTCGCTCACGAACGGCTCGAGGGCCTTCCGCACCTGGTCCGGCCCGCCGATGAGGAACCGCTGCTTCATGAGGCTGTCGAGGTCCGTGGCGATCGACGCGTCGATGAAGGGGTGCTTCCACCCGCCCGCGTACTCCCTGCGGTAGGAGACCATGATGTGCTTCTCGGCCAGCGCGCGCGCTTCCTTGTCGGTCTCCGCGATGATGACGTCGCGCGTGAGCGGCCAGTCGGTGATGGGCGCGGTGCGCGCGGCCGCTGCCCGCTCCGCGAGGAATTGCTTCTTGCCCTTGAGAAGCCGCGGCAGGTCCGCCGTCGGCCCGGGGATCCAGTTGTCGGCGAGGGTGGCCGCGCGCTTGAGCGTGAGATCGCCCCAGCCGCCGATCCAGATCGGCGGGTGAGGCTTGGCCACGGGCTTGGGCTCGAGCGCGCCCTCCACCTGGTAGTACCGGCCCTTGAAGGCGAGGGACTCCTGGGTCCACAGCCCCTTGATGATGGCCAGCTGCTCCTCGAAGCGGGCCCCGCGCTTCTCGAGCTCGGCGCCGTAGAGGGCGAACTCGTCCGGCTTGTAGCCGATGGCCGCGCCCAGCACGAACCGGCCCGCGGACATGACGTCGATCATGGCCGCGTCTTCGGCGAGCCGCACGGGGTGGTAGAACGGCGCCACGAGGATGTCGGTGCCCAGGAGCACGCGCGAGGTGCGGGTGGCAAAGCCCGCGAGCACGGGCAGCGGCGAGGGCCAGTAGTGGTTGACGACGGAGTGGTGCTCCTCCATCCACACGGAGTCGAAGCCGAGGTCCTCGGCGCGCACGACCTCTTCGAGGGCGTCCTTGTAGAAGTGGCCGCCCTCGATGGGGATGAACCCGACCTTCAGCTTGCCCATCGAGCTACTTGTCGCTCGCTAGCTTTCCATTCACCCCCCAGTTCGACTTCTCGATGTCCTGGAAGACGATGTGCACCTGATCGGCGGTGGTCTTGCCGATCTTGACCATGGCCTCGGTGATGGCGGCGGTGATCTCGCGCTTCTGCTCGTCGGTGCGGCCGGCGTACCACTGCACGGTGATGTTGGGCATGGGGGCTCCTTCTTACCGGAGGCGCTTCATGTCCTCGGGAAAGTTCGAGGTGAACGAGTAGGACTTGACGGTGCCGTCGGCGCCGAAGCGAACGGAGAGATCCTTGGTCACCTCGGTGCCGGAGGCGCGCCGGCCGAAGAACCAGCGCCACGTCGGGTCGCCGCTGTCGAGGCCCACCTGATAGGGCTCGCCGAACACGCGCTGGAGCGTCACCTTGTCCGTCCGGCCGATGGTGATCGTGCGCGTCTCGGGAGAAGGGAACTCGCGGCCGAACGATACCGCGAAGCACCCGACCGCCAGGGGGACGACGGCAAGGAGCGTCACCATGCGTGGCGGGCGCATGGCGGGATTATCACACGCGCCATCGAAAGCGGTCAACGCAGGCGGCTGAAAAGGGCCCATCTGCCCCGATGAGCGCTTGCGCGAAGAGGGCCACCCGCGGACCGGGATGACCGACCTCCGAGTGAGAAAAATGGTGGCGCCCTCGGCAGCAGGTTCCCGCCGGCTTGGCCCTGTTCGAGGGTCTGCGCATGCTAGGATAATCCCGTGGAGACATTCTCCGCCGCGGAACGGGCGGCCCTCGAGCCCTATTTCACCAATCTGGACGGGCCCGTCTTCGCCCTCGTCAACCTGCCCGAAGTGGTCAAGGGCGCCCTCTTCGCCCGCTACTCCCGCTCCGCCAAGTCGCTCCGCCGCCTTTTCCTCGACGAGTTCATGGGCGACCGTCTCGAGGCGGGCGGCGGCGCCCGTCCCGTGGGGACCGCGCGCGCCGAACAGCTCTACGAGCGCATGCTCTCGGAGTACGGCGACGACTCGGTGGCCCAGCTGGGCGGCGTGCACATCGCCTGCGAGGGCGCCTCCAACATCCTGACCAAGGTGCTCGAGTGGGGACGGCTCATGGCCTATCTCGAGCAGTCCACGCGCTACGTCCCGTACACGGACCGCCCGGGCGGTCACTGGAAGTATCACGTCCCCGCGGAGCTCGACGGGCATCCCCTCCGCGCGCGCTACGTGGAGACCCTCGACCAGGCCTTCGAGACCTACGCGCGCTGGATCGATCCCATGCGCGCGTTCTGGGAGGCCCGGCTGTCCAGGCCCGCGGGCGATAACGACGTCGTCTGGCGCTCGACCATTCGCGCCAAGGCCCTCGACAGCCTGCGCGGGCTCCTGCCCGCCGCCACGCGCTCCAATGTCGGCATCTTCGGCACCGGCCAAGGGTACGAGGCGCTCCTCTTGAGGATGCGCGCGCACCCGCTCCAGGAGGTCCGCGAGCACGCTGCCCTCCTGCTCACCGAGCTACGCAAGGTCATTCCCGCCTTTCTCACTCGCGTGGATCGGCCGGATCGGGGCACCCTCTGGAGCCGTTACCTGGCCGAGACGCGCGCGGGGACGGCGGCGGTGGCCGCGCGCCTCCTGGCCGGCGTGGAGACGGAACCGCGCGGCGAGGTGACCCTGACGGACTTCGACCCGGACGGAGAGGTCAAGATCGTGGCGGCCGCGCTGTACGCCTCCGCGGCGCTCCCCGACGACCAGCTCCTTCTCCTCGCGCGCAAGCTCGGCCCCGAGGAGCGGCGGCGAGTCCTCGACTCCTATGTCGGCGCGCGCGAGAATCGCCGCCACAAGCCGGGGCGCGCCTTCGAGCGGACGGCCTATCGCTTCGATGTGCTCGGCGACTACGGTGCCTTCCGTGACCTTCAGCGGCACCGGCTGCTCACCCTCGAGTGGCAGCCGCTCTCCGTGCGCCACGGCTGGGTGGTGGGCCCGGAGATCGAGGAGGCGGGCGCCCTTGCCGACTGGACCCGGGTCATGGACGCCTCGGCCAGGCTCTACGAGGGGCTGGAGGGTATGGGGCAGGCTGCGGTGGCGCCCTATGCCGTCGCCATGGCCTATCGCGTGCGCTTCTACATGGAGCTCAATGCCCGTGAGGCCATGCACATGATCGAGCTCAGGACGGCACCGCAGGGCCATCCCGCCTATCGACGCATCTGTCAGGCCATGTACCGCCTGATCGACGAGCAGGCGGGCCACCATGCCGTCGCCGCCGCCATGCGCTTTGCCGATCTCTCCGACGCCGAGCACGGGCGTCTCGACGCCGAGCGCGCCTCGGAGCGGCGGCGGGTCCAACCGTGACCCTTCGTCCCGAGCAGGTCAAGGCCAAGGAGTACCTGGAGCAGCAGGGCAGCCGACGAAGCGCCGCCCAGATCCAGGAGCGCGTCGCGGCCGCCTTCGCGGCCTTCGAGAATCTCCTCGACGGCGTGAGCGAGAAGGAAGCGAGGACGCGCGGTCTGCCAGACGAGTGGACGATCCAGGAGGTGGCGGATCATGTCGTCGAGACGCACCGGCCCAGCATCACGGAGCTGCGCGAGCTCCTCGTCGGGCGGCGCCCATCCGACGGACCGATTCCGGCCTCGCTGCAGTCGCGCGATCCCATGAGCCGGCCGTGGCCCGACCTGCTCAACGACCTGAAGCGAATTCAGGCGGAAGCGGTGGAGGCTCTCGCGGCGGCGCCCGACCGGCCCACCGATGCCCGAGCGCCCGTGGTCATGGTCATCAATGTCATGGAGCCCGATGGCCGCGAGCAGCCGCTGCACTGGATCGAGGAGCTGGACTGGAAGGCGTACGCCATCGTCTTCCGCCTCCACGTCCTCGACCACTTGAATCAGGCCAAGAAGGTCCTCAAGGGCATCCGCGGCTCCTAGCCGCCCACGCCGCGCTCGAATTCCTCCTTCGCCCGCTTGAGCTCGTCGGGCCGGGCGAGCAGATCGAGTGCCGTCAGGGCGAGGGCCTTCGCGCCGGCGACCATGCCCGTGCGCGCCAGCGGTGACTTGGCCCATTCGGCGAACTCGCGGGAGTGTCCCGGGATGCCATCCGGCGAGATGCGGATGTACGGGTGGATCGTCGGGAGGGCCTGGCTGACGTTTCCACAATCCGTCGAGCCAAACCCCGCCTCGCCGTCGTCGGGATCGACGGGAAAATCGATCCGCTCGAGGTTCTGGCCGAAGAGGGCGGCCATGGCGAAGTTGGGCTTGAGCGGATCATGGATGATCGGGTCCGCGGTCACCTTCACCGTGCAGCCCGTGGCCGTGGCCGCGCCCTGGGCACAGCCTTCGAAGCGCCGCAGCAGCTCCTGGCAGTAGTCCTTCGAGGGCGCCCGCAGGTAGAACTCCGAGGCCGTGTGCTCCGGGATGATGTTGGCCTGGTCGCCGCCCTTGGTGATGATGCCGTGCACGCGCGCGTCGGGCTTGATCTGCTGGCGCATCTGGTCGAGCGAGACGAAGAGCTGGATCATGGCGTTGAGGGCATTGACCCCGCGCCACGGCCAGGACGAGGCGTGCGAGGCTTTTCCGAAGAAGTCGCACTTGACCTTGACGATGCCGAGGCTCGGCCGCCAGACTTGTGTCCCGCAACGGCCGTGGATCATCATGGCCGCGTCCACGCCCTTGAAGACGCCCGCCTCCATGAGCTTGACCTTGCCCGCGCCCCCTTCCTCCGCGGGCGTGCCGATCACCTGCACGCGACCCGCGAAGGGAACCTTGCCCAGCGCCGCCGCGATGGCCGCGCCCGCGCCCGTGCCGGCGGTGGCGATGACGTTGTGGCCACAGGCATGCCCGATGTTCGGCAGGGCATCGTACTCCGCCATGATGGCCACCGTGGGCCCGGGGCCCGTGCCCTCGACAGTCGCCCGGAAGGCCGTGGGCAGGCCGCCCACACCCCGCTCGATCCGCGCCCCCTGCTTCTCGAGGAAGCCCGTGAGCCACGCCGAGGCCTTTTCCTCCTTGAAGCACAGCTCGGGATTGGCGTGGATCTGAAGCGAGAGCTTTTCCAACTCGTCGGCCAGGCGATCGACGGCGTCCGCGACCTTGGTCTTGGCCTCGTCGAGCGGGTCAGCGGCCATGGGCGAACTCCTCCCTGGCGGCCTTCACGCGTCCGGGGTCGGCCAGCAGGTCATAGGTCGTCATGGCCATGGTCTTGGCGGCCGCGACCATGCCTTGCCGCGCGAGCGGCTTCACGGCGGCCTCGGCGAAGTCGCGCGTGTGGATGGCCATGCCCTCGGGAGCGATCCCGATCATGGGCTGGATGGTCGGCAGGACCTGACTGACGTTGCCCACGTCCGACGAGCCCTTGCGGTCGGGGATGGGCGCGCCTTCCTTGAGACCGGTGGAGATCATGTTGGCCGCGAAGAGATCCAACAACACGCGGCTCGACTTCATCGGCTCGTAGATGCTCTCGTGCGGGGTGACCGTGAGGCCGCATCCCGCCGCCTTGGCGGCGCCCTCGGCGCAGGCGACCACGCGGCGATAGAGATCCCACATGGTGTCGATGGCCGGCGCGCGCACGTAGAAGATGGCCGACGCCGATTCGGGGATGATGTTCGCGGCCGCGCCGCCGCTCGTGATGATGCCGTGGATGCGGCAATCGGGGCGTACCTGCTGGCGGAGCATGGCCACGGCATTGTAGGTCTGCACGCAGGCGTCCAGGGCGTTGACGCCCTCCCACGGATCGGCCGAGGCGTGGGAGGCCTTGCCCGTGAACTCGAAGGTGGCGCGGGCGATGCCGAGGAGGTCCTGGTGCAGGAGCGTGCGGTCGAAGCCGTGGATCATCATGGCCGCGTCCACGTCCTTGAAGAGCCCCGCCTTGATGAGCTTGATCTTCCCGCCGCCGCCCTCTTCGGCGGGCGTGCCGATCACGTGGACGCGCCCCTTGGGGAGCTGATTCCTGATGGCGGCGAGGGCGGCGCCCGCGCCCGCCCCCGAGGTGGCGATGACATTGTGGCCGCAGGCATGGCCGATGCCCGGAAGCGCGTCGTACTCGCACAGGATGGCTACCGTCGGCCCCTCGCCCGTCTCGATGGTGGCGCGGAAGGCGGTGTCGACCCCGCCCACGCCCTGCTCGACCTTGAAGCCCTGCTTGCCCAGGAACTCCGAGAGCCACGCGCAGGCCTTGACTTCCTTGTATCCCAGCTCGGGATTCGCGTGGATCTGCTTGGAAAGGGCCTCCAGCTCGTCGGCGAGGCGGTCCACGGCCTGCGCAATGGCGTCTTTGACGGAACTCATCGGGGCCTCCGGGGAGTGAGAGATTTCAAATCAGGGGGACAGACTACTCCCCGAATCACGGCCTTGTCGAGGGGCGTACGCGGCGCGCGGGTCGTGGAGCGGGGGACTACAGACGCGTGCGGGAGTCGATGGCCTCGGGAGCGGGCTCGGGCTCGCCGATGGGCAGGTCGATGGTGAACATCGCCCCTCCCCCCGACAGGTTTTCCGCCCAGAGTCGACCCCCGTGCTCTCCCACGATGCTGTGGGACACGGACAGCCCGAGGCCACGCCCTTCGCCAGGCTGCTTGGTGGTGAAGAAGGGATTGAAGATACGGGGCAGGTGCTCGGGGGGGATGCCCGGCCCGTCGTCGGCGACGGTGATGCGGAGCCCCGCCACGGTGGGCCGCACGCGGATCGTCAGCACCCCGCGGCCATGCGCGGCCTTCATCGCGTGCTGGGCGTTCTGCACCACGTGCAGCAGAACCTCCTGCACGTGATTGGCGTCCGCCCAGATTTCGGGCGCCGACTCGATGTCGGTGCGCACCCGGATGCCGTCGGCCTCCAGCCGGGCCTGCTCGAAGGCGAGCACCTGCTTGACCTGCTCGGCGATCTGGCAGCGCTGGCGCCGGGGCGGGCGATGCTCGGCGAAGAGGATGAGGTCACGGACGATGGAGGCGGCCCGCTTGGCCGCGGTGTCGATGACCCCCAGGGCCTCCTCGACCTCGAGCCCGATGGGCGACTGGGCGAGGAGGTGCAGCTGCGCCATGATGATGGTCAGCGGATTGTTGATCTCGTGGGCCACGCCGGCGGCCAGGCCATTGACGGCGGAAAGGCGCTCGGCCTTGACCACTTCGTTCTGGGCCCGGCGGAGGTCGTCGAGCTGGCGGTGAATCTCGCTGTAGAGGCGGGCATTGTCGAGGGCGAGGCCGATCTGGTCGGCCACGCACTCGAGCAGGGCCATTTCCTCGTCGGTGAACCGGTCCTCGGTCTGGCGGCCGAGCGAGAGTGTGCCCAGGATGCGGTGGCGCGCCCGGATGGGAACGCAGACGAAGCCGCGGATGCCGTCCGTGCTCACGGCCGTCCGCGCCGCGGGCAGGAGATCCGTCTCGCGGCTCGCGTCGTCCACCCGGCGCCCGCGCCCGGACAGCGCGACCCGGCCGATCAGTCCGTCGCCCATGGGCAGCTCGAGGTTGACGCGGCGGAGCTCGTCGGAGAGGCCTCGCTCCCCGCGCAGCAAGAGGCTCTGACCGTCCGGAGAGATCAGATGCAGGCTCGCGATCTCGTGACCGGTGACGTGCGTGAGAGCGGCGAGCGCTTTCTGAAGAACCTCGTGGAGATCGAGCGATCGACTCACGGCCTCCGTGACGGCTCGGAGGACTTGGAGGTGCCTGACCATTCCCGATGGCTGATCGATGCGCATGGCTACGGAAATGGTAGCAAGTCCAGTGCCACTCCGATAGTAGTGGACCGCAAGGATGGCGTGATGATTTGAAGGAGCCATCCCGATGGCCGTTCGTATGTCAACGGAATGTGTCGGACAGTGTCACCCCGATTATATGTGTGCGTATGTGGGTGGCAAGAACGGCGTCCCCGCTGAGGGAAGCCGATAGGATTCCCGGTCCCTCGAAATCCAGGGAGCGCTTGCGCAAGTTCGAGGCCGCTCGGCCGCCCGGGCCCGAGAGTCGGAAAAATTGTCAACTCGCGA
>Ga0209378_1003218_pt1 | contig 11087 bp, 12 predicted proteins | sample GraSoiAngelo_156_FD_186170 | JGI IMG/M metagenome (GOLD analysis project Ga0209378, IMG submission 186170) | Grasslands soil microbial communities from the Angelo Coastal Reserve, California, USA - 14_1009_13_40cm (SPAdes) (version 2) | ecosystem: Environmental > Terrestrial > Soil > Grasslands ... | reverse complement strand
GATCCGGCAAACCCGGTCGAGGCGGGCCGCTGGTGGGTCCCGGGCCAAAAAGAAGGCGAGGCAGCCGTCGCACCGCAATCGACGAGTCTGCACGGCCCCCCCGAGGTGGTCGGCAACACAGTATTCTTGCCCTACGGCGGCGCGGGGATAATCATCCTCGACATCAACGACGTGTCAAAACCCAAGGAGATCGGACGGCTTTCGTATAGCCCGCCTTTTCTGTCGTTCATTGGCGTACACACGGTCGTGCCGGCGCCGGAAAAAAAGCTCGCTTACGTGAACTCCGAAGCCATCTTCGACGATTGCAAGGAAGCGCTCAATCACGCGTCCATCGTCGACATTTCAGACCTGACCAAGCCGCGGATGATCTCCTTGCTACCGCTCCCCGTTCCGCCCGCCACCTGGAAGATCAAAAGCTTTTGCGAGCACGGCGGCCGCTTTGGACCCCACAACCAGAATCAGCTTCAGCACAACCCGTTCGTTCGGAAAACGAGAAACTTGCTCCACCTGACCTATTTCAATGCAGGTCTGCGCATCTATGACGTCAGCGTACCCACCGTGCCGCGCGAAGTCGGCTACTTCGTGCCGCCCGACCCGAAAAAGCGGTACGGCACCTTTCCGAAGAGCCGCCTCGCGGTCCAGACGGAAGACGTCCTCGTCGATACGCGCGGATACATTTACATTACCCACAAGAATCAAGGTCTTTGGGTTCTGAAGTATGCCGGCAAGTAACGCCATTCGCAGATACCGTCTAGAAAAAGAAAGACCCGCTTTGAGCGGGTCTTTTGCTTTTCCCTGAGCCGGTTCGATATTTCTTTGTGTAGCTCCTATTTGACTGGATAGGCGGCTGCGAGGGAAGCAAAAAAGTCGCAATCCGCCCCGATCCTTCCCAAGGCGTGCGACTTACGACACGCTAACGCTTATACATGTACCACCACACCGCTGCCGCGATGATGATGATGAGGAGCACTGCGCCGCTGCTATCCGCGCCGGCCGGCAGTGACCCGAGTCTGTTGGCGAGCGCCGAGATCTCCTGATCGCTCATTGCCTGGACGCGATCTTTCGCCTGTGCGGGATCTATGCCAAGCGCCTGGAGCTGGCTGGCCACCTCCGTGCGGCTCAGCACGTTGAGGACCGTGGTCCGATCTGCGCTGTTGGCGGACGACACGAATTGTTCGGTGCCGATCATTCCTGCGTGCGCCATTTGGAACGGCGTCCAAGCCATCAGCGCGATTAAGAGGCGGCAAAGCATGTTGTTCATTCTGCGCTCCAGAGGTTGGTTGAGGGAGAGGGTTTACGGCCTACATTGCCGTGAGACCGAATTTAGTTTGTGTGACCCCGAAAATCAAGAACGAATACGCTTATTCATCCCGAGCCACACAAGTGTGTTGCGATTTCGCTGAATGCGCTAGGCGGCGATGCGGGTTGCGTAGAAGCGGGCGAATCGCGCGTCGCGGCCGCCCCGGGGCGTCTGAGTCCGCGCGGCGAACCCCCACGTGGCCCAGTACTCGTCCCGCCGCTTCTCGACGCGCAGCGCGAGGATGGCATCGGGCTCGACCAGCCCCGCATCGCCGCAGACGAGCAGGCCATCGGCGCCGCCGTGCACGAGGGCAAGCCGGCAGTGCTCGAGCCTTTCCTGCCTGCTCGGCCGGTCCACCCACTGCGGGGTGCCCTCGGTGGGCGGGGCCCACAGCAGGCAGCTGAATCCGTCGTCATGGCCCTCGACGTCGCACTCGCGCAGGGCGAACACCACCACGCCATCGTCAAAGCGCACGCCGCTCCAGCTTCGCGCCGGGTATCTGAGCGTCACGCCTTGAGCCTCGAACGCGTGCACGCGCGACAGCCGTCGCGCCGGATTTTGTCTGGGGGTGATTCTGAAAGGCCGCATCGCTTTGTGAACCCTTATACACCCTTTATCAGAGGAGCAGCGCGGATTCGCTCTAGTACTCGATCCACCATCACTGCCGAAAGCCCGAGGTAGTTCGACGGGTCGCAAAGCTCGCTGAGCTTCTTGCGGTCGACATGCTTGGTGATTGCGGCGTTCTCGCTCAGAAGATCGAGCAGGGGCCGGTCCTGCCTGATCGCCTCGCGGCACAGGTCGTAGACCAGGTCGTGGGCGCGCTCGCGGCCGAGGTACGGGGCGAGACCCATCATGACCGCCTCCGAGACCACCAGGCCCTTCGTGGAATCCAGGTTGGCCCGCATGCGCTTCGCATCGACCTCGAGCCCGCCGACGACCGCCTTCGCCTGGTTCAGCGCTCCGGCGCTCAGCAGGAACGCCTCGGGCAGCGCGATCCATTCGATCTCCCATGGGCCGGTGGAGCGCTCGTGATCGGCGAGCATCGCATCGAGCAGGGCCGCGACCTGCTGCCGGACGACGCTGGCGCAGGCATGGATGTAGCAGCTCGAGATCGGGTTGCGCTTCTGCGGCATGGTGCTCGACGAGCCGCGGCCGTGCGCGAACGGCTCGTACGCCTCGCCCACCTCGGTCTGCATCATCAGCTTGACATCCATCGCCAGCTTGCCGAGCGTGCCGGTGACCAGGCCGAGGAAGCAGCCGACCTCCGCTATCGTGTCGCGCAGCGTGTGCCAGGCGATCGCCGGCTGCGCAAGGCCCAGCTCCTTCATCAATCCGGCCTGGGTCTCGAGCCCGCCCTGGCCGAGGGAGGCGAGCGTGCCGGCTGCGCCCGCGAATTCACCCATCAGCACGCGCGGACGCAGCTCCGCGAGACGCGCGCGATGCCGCTCGATCGCGGAGAGAATCCCGGCCATCTTGTAGCCGAAGGTCACGGGAACGGCCTGCTGCAGGTTGCTGCGCCCGATCATCGGCGTGTCGCGGTGGCGACTGGCGAGCTCCGCCATTGCCGCCGAGATCGCGGCGAGATCGTCCTCGATGAGCACGAGGCCCTCGCGGATTTGCAGCACCGTGGCGGTGTCGGTGATGTCCTGGGTGGTGGCGCCCCAATGGCACCATTCGCCCAGGCCGTCGGCGCACAGCTCCACGAGCTGCTGCACCACGCCCAGCACCGGGTAGCCGATGCGCTCGGTCTGCGCGCGCAGCTTGCTCAGGTCGATTCTCTCGAGCCTGCAGTTGCGCACGATCTCCGCGGCCGCCTTTGCGGGGATGATGCCGAGCCGGGCCTGGACGCGCGCCAGAGCGGCCTCGATGTCGAGATATTTGCGCGTGCGGTTCTCGTCGGACCACACCTGGCGCATGGCCTCGGTGCTGAAGAGGTTGCCGAAGATGGCGGAGTCGACGATGGTTGCGGGCATGTTTTGCGGCTCCTGTTCAAGGAGGGGTGGTTTCGGCGAGCGCGGTGGCATCCATGGCGAGCCAGCCTTCATGGTCGCGGGCCCATAAGCGAAACGTCCTGCCGTCGGGCTGCGGCTCGCCGCAGACGAAGAAGGGACGGGTGTCGAAGATCGGGCGCAGCGCGCGGAACTCGAACTTCGCGACTCGCGCCTCCGGCAGCTGCCAGCGCAGCAGATCGACGAGCAGGGTCGCGATCAGCGGACCGTGCACGATCAGGCCGGGGTAGCCCTCGACCTGCGTCACATAACGGCGATCGTAGTGGATGCGGTGGCCGTTGAACGTGAGCGCCGAATAGCGGAACAGCAGCACCTCGTCCGGTACCCACTTCTTCTCCCAGGCGGATGCGCCGGGAACCGGGTGAGGAGGAACGGCGACGTCGGCCGGCTTTGCCGCCTCGCGATAGACGATGTCGTGGAGCTCGGTCAGTGCAACGTCCTTCTCGCCGTTGGCGCGGAACTCATGCCGGAGCTTCACGAACACGAGCGCACCGCTGCGGCCGGATTTTTCGTCGACGCTCTGGATCGTCGATACTCGCGTGACCGAGTCGCCCACGCGCAGCGGCCGGTGGAACTGCAGCTGGCTGCCGGCCCACATGCGCCTGGGCAGCGCCACCGGGGGCAGGAACCCGCCGCGCCTGGCGTGGCCGTCCGGGCCGATTTCGGATTGGCGGTGCAGCGGCAGGAAATACAGCCAATGCCACAGCGCCGGCAGAGGGGTGCCCGGCTTCGGTCTTTCCGGTTCGCGGTCCAGGGTCGCCGAGAGCGCCGCATACGGCATCGCGGTGACGATGTCGTCTACCGTTTCAGTGCGGCCGATCCAGTCTTTCAGGTTCATGGGGCCTTTGCCCGCTCCAGAGCGCGCATCGCCTTGCCGTGGGCGACCACAACGTCGGGACTCTGCTGCAATGCCTCGGCATATTTGCGGTGGAATTCGGTCGCGCCGGCGGCGGGCTTGAGCAGCTTGCGGATCTGCGCGACGCAATGCTCGCGCTCGCTCGCCGGCTCGGGGCTGCCTTCCTCCAGCAGCTCGTCCAGGCGCACGATCAGCGCCGTCAGCGCGCTCAGCCAGCCGAGGGCCGGGTCGTTGATCAGCGCCTCCAGAAAATCCCGGTCCGGCAAGCGGCCTCGTCCCCGCTCGTAATTGCGGCGCTCGGCTTCGACCAGCGCGCGATGCAGGTCAAGCAGGTCATGGCGGACGTCTTGCAGGGAATCGAGGCGCGGGGTCATGGCAGGGGCTCATCCGTATGACACCCGATGCAGCCTGTAAAATCAATGCCTTTTTCCGGCCGCGAGCATGGCTCTGATCGTCCAGAAATTCGGCGGCACCTCGGTGGGCTCGGTGGAGCGCATCCGCAACGTCGCGCGCCGCGTCGCCAAGTGGAAGGCGGCGGGCCACGACCTGGTGGTGGTGCCCTCGGCGATGGCCGGCGAGACCGACCGCCTGATCGCTCTGGCGAGGCAGATCCAGGCGCTGCCCGATCCGCGCGAGCTCGACGTGGTCGCCGCCACCGGCGAGCAGGTCACCATCGGCTTGCTGGCGATGGCGCTGATGGACCTTGGCGTGAAGGCGAGAAGCTACACCGGCTGGCAGGTGAAGATCGTCTCCGACTCGGCCCACAACAAGGCCAGGATCGTCTCCATCGACCAGCAAAGAATTCGCGCCGATCTTCATGCAGGTTACGTGGTGGTGGTGGCCGGCTTCCAGGGGGTCGACGGGCGCGACAACCTCACCACGCTCGGGCGCGGCGGCTCCGACACCTCGGCGGTCGCGCTCGCCGCGGCGCTCAAGGCCGACGAGTGCCATATCTACACCGACGTCGACGGCGTCTACACGACCGACCCGCGCCTGGTGCCCGAGGCGCGCCGCCTGCGCCACGTCACCTTCGAGGAAATGATCGAGATGGCGGGCGCCGGCTCCAAGGTGCTGCAGATCCGCGCAGTGGAGTTCGCCGGCAAGTACAGAGTTCCCACGCGCGTGCTCTCCAGCCTCACCAACCCGGCGCTGCCGGTCGAGGAGGAGGCGCAGTCCGGCACGCTGATCACTTTCGAGGAAGACCCGCACATGGCGATGGAGAAGGCAGTGATTTCGGGCGTCGCGTTCAACCGCGACGAGGCGAAGATCACGGTGCACGACGTTCCAGACCGTCCCGGCGTCGCGTACGCCATCCTCGGCCCGATCGCCGACTCGAACATCGACGTCGACGTCATCGTGCAGAACATCGGCCACGACGGCATGACCGACCTGTCGTTCACCGTGCACCGCACCGATTACGCGAAGGCGATGAAGCTCCTGAAGAGCCAGGTGCAGCCGCACATCAAGTGCCGCGAGGTCACGGGCGACGATCGCATCGCCAAGGTGTCGATCGTCGGCATGGGCATGCGCTCGCACGCCGGCATCGCCGCGCAGATGTTCCGCACGCTGGCCGAGGAGGGCATCAACATCCAGATGATCTCGACCTCGGAGATCAAGATCACCGTGGTGATCGAGGAGAAGTACACCGAGCTCGCCGTGCGCGTCCTGCACAAGGCCTTTGAGCTCGACCACGAATAGATTTCTTGTTGCAGCGGCGCTCTTTTGCTGTTCGCACGCCTATGGCGCGCTGCCCGACGAGATCCAGGTCTACACCGACGACGTAAACGCGCCCGGCGAGCGCGGCATCGAGCTGCACGTCAACACCACGCCGAGCGGCCGCTCGGCGCCGGGCTATCCAGGGGAAGTTCCGACGCATCACGGCCTGCGCATCACGCCGGAGCTTTCGTGGGGTCTCGCGCCCGACGTCGACGGGGGCCTTTACCTGCCTTTCGTGAGGAGCGGCGACGGAACCGACTATTTCGCTGGACCGCGATTTCGCCTCAAATGGATGCCGCTGCGCGGCAAGCCGGGCTATTTTGCGGGCGTGAACGTCGAGCTTTCATTCGTCGAGCGCCGCTTCGAGGAAGCGCGCCGCACCGCAGAAATCCGGCCGATTGCTGGCTACCGCAACGACGCCTGGCTGCTTTCGTTCAATCCGATCGTCGGCACGGACCTCGCCGGGCCGCAGAAAGGCGTGCTGACCTTCGCCCCGGCGTTCAAGATCGCGCGCAGTGCGGGCGGCGGCTACGCGCTCGGCGCAGAGTACTACGCCGAGCTCGGACGCCTGTCGCATTTCGCCCCGGCCAGCGAGCAGTCGCACATACTCTACTTCGTGCTCGACACGCAGACGGTGAACTTCGGCGTCGGCCGCGGTCTGAACGGCGCCAGCGACCGCTGGACCGTGAAGGCCATCTTTTCCTTTTAGCCAGATGAAAATCGATCCGGACGAGTTCCACGTTGCACCCTCCGCGCACGTGAAGCTGCACAAGCGGCCGACCCTCATCCGGCCGTTCTACAAGTCCAACGAGCATTATCAGGAGCTGCTCGGGCGGCACGCCGAGGATCTCAGATCGCTGCAGAACGTGCTTTACGCCTCGAACCGCTGCGCCCTGCTGGTCATCTTCCAGGCCATGGACGCCGCGGGCAAGGACGGCATGATCGAGCACGTGATGTCCGGGGTGAACCCGCAGGGCTGCCAGGTCTACAGCTTCCAGCACCCGAGCGCGGAGGAGCTGAAGCACGATTTCCTGTGGCGCTGCGCGCGCCTGCTCCCCGAGCGCGGGCGCATCGGCATCTTCAACCGCTCGTACTACGAGGAGGTCCTGATCGTGCGCGTGCACCCGGAGATCCTGCGCAGCGAAGGCGTTCCCGACAGGCGCCGCGAAGACGACACGTGGGAGGAGCGCTACGAATCGATCGCTGACTTCGAGCGCCACCTGCACCGCAACGGCACGCGCGTGCTCAAGTTCTTTCTTCACATCTCGAAGGAGGAGCAGCGCAAGCGCCTTCTCGCGCGCATCGACGATGCCGAGAAGAACTGGAAATTCAGCATGGCCGATATCGAGGAGCGCCGCCACTGGAAGGACTACATGCAGGCCTACCAGGCTTGCCTGCGCGCCACCAGCAAGCGCCACGCGCCGTGGTACGTGGTGCCCGCGGACGACAAGCCGAATGCGCGGCTGATCGTTTCGCAGATCATCGTCGACACGCTGCGCGGCCTGCGCCTGGAGTATCCGCGGCTCGACGCCGGGCGGCGCAGGGAGCTGCGGGCCATCCGCCGCGTGCTCATCGCCAAGCGCGTGTAGAATTCCGCGTACTCCGGAGAGATGCCCGAGTGGCCGAAGGGGGCGCCCTGCTAAGGCGTTATACGGGCTTAAACCCGTATCGAGGGTTCGAATCCCTCTCTCTCCGCCAATATCGTCGAATTCCAGAGCAAGACCCGGGGTGCCTTGCGCGGGCGCGATGGCTAGAGTGCAGCCATCGATCCATCCAACGCGAAAGGACTCCAAATGAACATGGTTACCAGGAAGGAAATCAGTGCGGCGGCAACAGTCAGCGACCCGCGCTGGGCGGCAGTGCTGGCACGCAATCCGAAGGCGGACGGCGAGTTCGTCTATTCGGTCAAGAGCACCGGCGTGTACTGCCGGCCCTCGTGTGCCGCGCGCACCGCCAGGCCCGAGAACGTGGCCTTCCACGCCACGCCGGGCGACGCGGAGCGCGCGGGCTTTCGTCCCTGCAAGCGCTGCAAGCCCGATCAGCTCTCGCTCGCCAGCCAGCACGCGGCCAGGGTCGCGGAGCTGTGCCGGTTCATCGAGAACGCTGAGGAACTGCCGACGCTCGACGAGCTCGCGCAGCGCGCGGGATTGAGCGCGTATCACCTGCATCGCGTGTTCAAGGATGTCACCGGCCTGACGCCGAAGGCCTATGCCAATGCGCATCGCGCGAAGCGGGTGCGCAAGGAGCTTGGCAGCAGCGCAACGGTGACGCAGGCGATCTACGGCGCCGGCTACAACTCGCAGGGCCGGTTCTACGAGGAATCGAATCAATTGCTCGGCATGACGCCCACTCGCTATCGTGCCGGCGGCGCCGACACCGAGATCCGCTTCGCGGTGGGCGAATGCTCGCTCGGGTCGATCCTCGTCGCGCAAAGCGAGCGCGGCGTGTGCGCGATCATGATGGGTGACGATCCGGACGCGCTCGCGCGCGAGCTGCAGGATCAATTTCCGCGCGCGAAGCTGATCGGCGGCGACGCCGGGTTCGAGCAGCTCGTCGCCAAGGTGGTGGGCCTGGTCGAGGCCCCTGGCGTGGGGCTCGATCTGCCGCTCGATGTGCGCGGCACCGCGTTCCAGCAGCGTGTATGGCAGGCGTTGCGCGAGATTCCGGCGGGCGAGACGGTGAGCTACACCGAGCTTGCCCGGCGCATCGGCGCGCCGAAGTCGGTGCGCGCGGTGGCGCAGGCCTGCGGCGCCAACCGGCTCGCGGTGGCGATTCCCTGCCATCGCGTGGTGCGCAACGACGGCGCGCTGTCTGGCTATCGCTGGGGCGTGGAGCGCAAGCGCACGCTGCTCGAGCGCGAGGCGTCGTGACGGGCGACGTTTTCTCGGCGAGCGATGCGGGCATTCAGCATGATCGATTGGGTACGCGTTTCGAGCGAGCTCGATAGCCATGGCAGCGCGGTCATCGCGCGGCTGATCTCCGCTTCGGAATGCGACGCTTTGGCCGCGTTTTACACGGTCGATAGCCGCTTCCGCAGCCGCGTGATCATGGCGAACCATGGCTTCGGGCGAGGGGAGTACAAGTACTTCAGCTATCCGCTGCCCGAGCCGATCGCCGGGCTGCGCAGCGCGCTCTACCCGCAGCTTGCCGTGGTGGCCAACCGCTGGAACAGGGCGTTGGGCATGCGGGCGCGCTTTCCGGAGGAGCACGCGGCGTTCATCAAGCGTTGCCACGCCGCAGGCCAGCGCAAGCCGACGCCGCTTCTGCTGCAATACGGCGCCGGTGACTATAACTGCCTGCATCAGGATCTCTACGGCGAGCATGTGTTTCCATTGCAGCTGACGATCCTGCTCTCGGAGCCCGGGCGCGATTTCACCGGCGGCGAATTCGTGCTGAGCGAGCAGCGCCCGCGCATGCAGTCGCGCGCCGAGGTCGTGCAGCTCGGCAAGAGCGATGCGGTGGTGTTCGCGGTGCGCCATCGCCCGGTGCACGGCACGCGCGGCATCTACCGAGTGAACCTGCGCCACGGCGTGAGCCGCGTGCGCTTTGGGCAGCGCTACACCGCCGGCATCATTTTCCACGACGCGGCATGAAGCAAGCGTTAGGCCCCGGAGCGCTGCTGTTGCGCGGGTTTGCCGCCGCCGCGGACGCGGAAGTGCTCGCAGGCTTGCAGGAAGTGCTCGAGCAGGCGCCGTTTCGTCACATGATCACGCCGGGCGGTTATCGTATGTCCGTGGCATTGACGAACTGCGGTTCGCTCGGCTGGGTCACGGACCGGACCGGCTATCGCTACGACGCAGCCGATCCTGAGACCGGCAAGCAGTGGCCTGCAATGCCGGCCGCGTTCCTGCGGCTTGCGCACGACGCCGCAGCGCACGCCGGCTTCGACGGCTTTGTGCCCGACGCGTGCCTCGTCAACCAGTACCTGCCCGGCGCCCGGCTGACGCTGCATCAGGACAAGAACGAGCGCGACTTCAGTGCGCCGATCGTCTCGGTCTCGCTCGGCGTTCCGGCGGTTTTTTTGTTCGGCGGGCTGAAAAGGTCCGACAGGCCCAGCCGCGTACCGCTCGAGCACGGCGACGTCGTGGTCTGGGGCGGCCCCGATCGCTTGCGCTATCACGGCGTGCAGCCGCTCAAGGCGGCACATCATTATTTGCTCGGCGAGCAGCGCATCAACCTGACTTTTCGCAAGGCGGGATGACGGGTTTTCCGCGGCCGAAGGCTTCACAAATCCGTCCGAAAGTAGCGCTCGTTGCGCGATACTGGCCAGGATGAGCCGGACGAGCTCCGAGGTGTTTCCGCTGGACCCGCAGATAGCCCAGCGCGTGGTATTGCTTTCGGGCCGCTCCCAGGGCGAACGCGGCCCGCGGCAGAGAACGACTCGGGACGAGCGGTTCCGCCTGCGCCAGTCGATATTCGACATGGGCAGGGCATGTGCCGCCGAGCTTCTCGCCGAGCTTGGTGCTCGCGAGACTTCGGTAGCCATGGCCGCGGACCGCTCGCCGGTGTGGCCCCAGGGTTATGTCGGCTCGATCACGCACACCGACGACCTCCTGGGGGTTGCCGTCGCGCGGCGCACAGACTTTCGAAGCATCGGAATTGACGCAGAAGCGATCATTCAGCCGGAGACCACGGTCGAGATCGACGACCTTTGCATGAGCGAGCGAGAGCGTTCGCTGCGTGACTCTGTTGAAATCGACCACCAAATGTTCTCGTCGTTGTGCTTCTCGGCGAAAGAGTCGTTTTTCAAGTGCCTCTATCCCCTGACCGGGATCTGGTTCGACTTTCAGGATGCAGAGATCGCCTCCTTCGATCCAAATCTGCAGCTTCTTCAAATGCGATTGCTGCGGGATCTTGCTTCTGGATTCCGGCAGGGCCAGGTCTTCGGCGGCGCATTCCGCTGCACGGATCAGCGGGTGTACACGGCATTTGCCCTGCTCGCCTGACCCGCGGGCGGTCTAGGCATTACAGCTGAAACGGTTCGCGCCCGGCGCGCAATAAACGCGTATTCGGCGTTGCCGATGATGACGAGTCAAGGAGCACTGACTCGTGGGCAGCAAGCCGATACTACCTGACCTAGGCATGCAGTTCGCCGGGATCCCCGGCACCTCTCTCGAAGTCTCGCGCATCGCCATGGGCACCTGGGCCATAGGCCCGAGTTCATGGCACCGCCGTCGCGACTCCACCTGATGGAGACTCAAGCATG
>Ga0209378_1003210_pt1 | contig 11108 bp, 5 predicted proteins | sample GraSoiAngelo_156_FD_186170 | JGI IMG/M metagenome (GOLD analysis project Ga0209378, IMG submission 186170) | Grasslands soil microbial communities from the Angelo Coastal Reserve, California, USA - 14_1009_13_40cm (SPAdes) (version 2) | ecosystem: Environmental > Terrestrial > Soil > Grasslands ... | reverse complement strand
ACAAGGTCCGGTTCTTCAATATCGCTGCGGGCTCAGTAGAAGAGAGTCGTTACTACTTGATTCTGAGCCAGGATCTTGGCTACGGCGACACCCAAACGCTAACGGGTTCTTTGGAGGAAGCGAGCCGACTGCTGAGCGGCTACACCAGAGCGATTCTGACTCCTGGCTCCTGACTCCTGGCTCCCATATCCCGCTTGCGGGATATCAAGGGGCGAAGCCCCTTGCCTAGTTAGTTTCCGGCGCGAAACCAAGGACCCTGAAGGGGTCCAGCAGGACAGCCCAGGGCGCAAGCCCTGGGTTCAAAGTCCAGATTGCAGAAAGCCCTGAAAGGGCGGCGCAGGGAGGTTCGGTCTCAACTGCAGATAAATGCTCGTCATAAGGCACCTCATTTAATGGCGGCGCCACCTGCATCGCCCCTTCGGGGCTTCAGTTCTTGCTTTGCTTGTTCCCAGGGCTTGCGCCCTGGGCTTTCCTGAGTCGCCCCTTCGGGGCTACTTTTACGACAGAAACTAGTCAGACAAATTTCAAGGAGGAGACATGAAAAGCGTTCTCGCTGCGATGGCTGTATTGGCAATGTCTCTCCACGCTTGGGGGCAAGGAAGCTTCGGTGGGTTGACGGGCAACATTACGGATCAGAGCGGCGCGGCGATTCCGGAGGCGAGTATCAAGGTCACTAATCTGAATACCGCCGCAACTTACTCCGGCACGTCTACAGCCGAGGGTATCTATCTCATCAGCGGCCTGCCACCGGGCCGATATCGAGTGAGCGTGACCATGGTCGGTTTCAAGACATCGACACGCGAGCCCATCGAAGTGAGCACCGCGACGACCACAACTCTTAACCTGAGCCTGGCCGTCGGCGAAGTGACGGAGACGGTGGACGTGGTCGCCGATGTGGTTCAACTCCAGACCAGCTCGCCTGAAATCGGTACCGTCATGCCCGAAAAAGACATGCTGGATTTGCCGATTTCTCTGGGCGGTGCCGCCCAGATTGGCGCAAGCGGTCGTCGGCAGATTGAGAACTTCATTTTCCTCACCCCGGGCGTCACCGGAAATCAGTGGAGCAAGCAGATCAATGGAGCTCCTGGATTCAGCCAGGAGATCCTGATTGATGGGATTGACATGCAAACGTTGGGAGCCCCGGGGTTTATTGCAGAAGCGACTCCACCCTACGAAGGGGTCAGCGAATTCAAAGTCCAGAATACCCTCTATCCTGCGGAATATGGTCTCGGATTCGGAGTGGAGAACTTCAGTCTGAAGTCGGGGACGAACAATTTCCATGGGAACCTGTATGAGTTTCTTCGCAATGACATTCTCGACGCCAGGGGGTTTTTCAACACGGGCAAACCTCCACTCCGGCAGAACGAGTTTGGCGGCACGTTCGGCGGCCCTATCAAGAAGGACAAGACCCAGTTCTTCGTTGCCTATTCGGGTTTCAGTTTACGGGGCGGGCTGCCGCGCGGAGGTTTGGTGACATTGCCAACACTGAAACAGCGCAGCGGCGACTTCTCGGACTATCCGGCTCAGATTTTTGATCCCGCCACTACCCGGCCGGATGGGCAAGGTGGGTTCGTTCGCGCCCCGTTTCCGGGCAACATCATTCCAGCGAATCGGATCAGCCCTATCGCCAAGCGAGCCACTGGACTCCTCCCCAACCCAGATATTGCCGGTGCCGTATTCAACAACTATATTGACCGCTCCTTCCAACCCAGCACGGAGCATGCTTTCAGTGTTAAAGTGGACCAGGTCCTGAGCGACAAGCAGCGCCTGTCTGGTGCCTTCTGGCATGTGACCAATGACACCGTCATCAATGGTCCCGTGGCCGGCGAGTGGAACCCTGGGTTTCGGAAAACCCCGACCAATGCGGCGGGCATCCGGCTCAATCATTCCTACTACATCAGCCCGAGCCTGGTGCACCACGTGGGCTTTGGATACACGTTGACCGAACCCACCTGGACTCTCTGGAAGGAAGATGACAGGAAGGGCAATCAGACGCTACAGATTCCTGGCATTCCTGCCGATGCCAACGGTTTTCCAGACTTGTACTTTGACCGGACATCGGGGCAGGCAGAAATCTATCAATGGCTGGGTAACGCTCAGGAGAATGGATTCGACCCGCAGAGATATACGAATTGGACCTGGGTGGATGATCTCAGCTGGGTCAAGGGCAGGCACCAACTCAAGTTCGGGACTATGCTGCGGCTGAGAAACAATGTGGCTCGGGACCTGGACAATGTCGCCGGGACCTTCGAATTTAGCCAGCTTTCTACTTCACAGCCCAACAGCCCAGACTTTTCGAACCTTGGCAATGCTTTCGCCAGTTTTCTGCTGGGAGAAGTTTTCTCTTCGTTTCGGCAGATCCCTGCTCCCGAACAAAACTTTCGCGATTGGTTTTGGGCCGGCTACGCCGACGATGCCATCAAGTTGAGACCGAACCTGACCCTCAGTTTGGGCTTGCGCTATGAGATACCGTCCTACGTTATCGAAAGAGACGGGATCTTCTCGTTCCTCGACCTGAGCCGGCCCAATCCAGGGGCCGACGGTCGGCCGGGGGCCCTGGTTTTCCTGGGCGGTGGCTCTGGGAGAACAGGTACTAACCAGATTTTTCCGGGCTACCACAAATCGTTCTCTCCCAGGTTTGGACTCAGCTATGCGCTGAATCCAAAGACAGTGGTTCGTCTGGGCTACGGCCTGTTTCGCATTTATCCCAACTATGGGCGCGTCAACAGCGGGATCTTCTGGAACTCACCGACCAAGGACTCACTCCAGCCTTCAAGCTGGATGGTGGATGGCCCGCCCCGCCGGTCAGTCTGCCCAGCTTTGATCCTTCTCAAAACAATGGGGGGGCTGGCAGCTGGATTAACCAGGACGCCAACCGGCCCGCTCTGATGCAGAGCTGGACGTTCAATATCCAGAGGGAGCTCCCCTTCAACATCCTGCTGGATGCCTCCTATGTTGGTTCCAAAAGCAATGGCCTATGGACCGGTCTCGAGGATATCAACCAAGTGCATTCCAGGTATTTGAGCCTGGGGAACACGCTCAACGCAGACATTGATTCCCCGGCGGCTGCAGCAGCGGGTATCACGCGGCCCTATCCCAGTTTCCAAGGATCGGTGGCGCAGGCTTTGCGACCGTTCCCTCAGTACACCACGATCTGGGATATGTTCCAACCCACTGGGTACGACCTCTACAATTCTCTTCAGATCCGACTGCAGAAGCGGTACTCGGACGGGTTGTCGTTCCTGGTTGCCTATACCTTGTCGAAAAACATCGGGTTTGGAGGGAGCGATACGTTTGGAGACCTCTTTGGAGGTGGAGGCAACAAGGGAATTGACACCTTCAATCGCAAGCTCGAAAGGTCCCTCGAGAACATTGACCGGACGCACGTCTTCGTTTTCTCTTGGACTTACGAGTTACCCTTTGGGCGGAATAAGAGAATCGGGAACAACTGGAACCCGGTCTTCAATCACATTCTGGGAGGCTGGCAGATCAACTCCATTGAGAGATATCAATCGGAGACTCCGCTTCGGGTCCGAGGTGGCCCGGGGCTGCCATTGTTTGGCGGCAGCAACCGGCCCAACTGGGTCTCCCCCAATGTTCGCAGCTCAGTGGACATGGGTTCCTTTGATCCGGCGCAGGATCGATACCTGAACATTGATGCCTTCAGTCGGCCGGCCCCATTCACGATCGGCAACTCGCCACGAACCCTGCCGAACGTGCGCCTCCCGGCTTCTTACAACGAAGACTTCTCCTTGTTCAAGCGAGTCTATTTCCGAGAGTCAAAATATCTGGAATTCCGATCGGAGTTCTTCAATCTGTTCAACCGGGTGGTCTTCGGCGGCCCGTCGGCCAACGTGAATAGTCCCGACAGCTTTGGACTGATCAGCTCTCAGGCCAATACTCCGCGCATCATTCAGCTAGCGCTGAAGGTCGTCTTCTAATGGAAGATGATGGTATCTTGGCCAGGCAGGAGCAATCAGTCAGGGGGCGCGAACTTTGAAAATCACTCGCATTGACTGCCACGTCTTGCTGGATCCTCACTGCGATGTGGGTTCAACCAGTTCGGCGCAGGACGACATCGTGGTGGAGATCCATACCGATGAGTTTTTTGTCCTGAGGCTCATACATCATCGCATTCCGATGAAAGGACACTCATGAAGATTACTGGAGTAGATTGCACTGTACTGGTCGTTCCTGACTGCAACTCAGACGCTTGCGACTCTTCACAAGACACCGTGGTTGTGGAAATACGGAGTGATGAGGGAATCACCGGGATAGGTGAGGTGGACACCAATCCATGGGTAGTGAAGACCCTGGTCGAATCCCCTGGTTCTCATATCATGAGTCTGGGGTTGAAGCAATTGTTACTGGACCAGGACCCCACTCAGCCCCAGGCTATTTGGGATCGTCTCTACACCTTATCTGCCATGACGGGCAGGCGCGGTGCAGGTATTTGTGCCATCGGCGCCATCGACATGGCCATCTGGGACCTCTATGGCAAGGCTACCGGAAAGCCTGTGTGGCGACTCCTAGGTGGAGTGCCGCAACCGCACGTCACTCCCTATGCCAGCTTACTGCCCACTGGGACCACACTCGCCGAGTACCGCGAGAGCCTGTTGGCCAAAGCAACCTGGGCGCGTGAGTTTGGTTTCAGCGCCGCCAAATTGGAGATATGCATCAAGGGCCCGTACACCCACAATCGACTTCAGGAAGGGGACGATGCCATTGTACAGCTGGTGGCGGAGTCCCGCCAGGCGGTGGGGCCCGAGATGCGCATCATGGTGGATGTGGCCTACTGCTGGAGCGATTGGAAAGAAGCCTTGCGTGTGCTGCGACGCTTGGAACAGTATGACATTTTCTTCGTTGAAACTCCCCTGCCCTCAGACGATCTGGAGGGTTACCGAAGACTGGCAAACGCCACCGACATCCGCATTGCAGCCGGCGAATGGCTGCAGACCCGCTATGAATTCCTGGACCTTATGGATCGCGGGCAGGTGGATGTCGTGCAGCCGGATGTTGGACGAGTCGGCGGTTTCACCGAAGCGCTGAGAGTGGTGCAATTGGCTCAGGATCGCGGCAAGATCGTAGTGCCTCATTGCTGGAAAACCGGCATTGGCGCAGCTGCGACGGCTCATTTGGCAGCCGTGTCTCCCAACTGCCGATTTATCGAATTCTTGCCCGCTGCGGTTGCCGAATCCCGGCTTCGTCGCGAGCTGGTGTCCGACGAGCTGCAGATTGTCAAAGGCAGGCTGCAGCTCCCTCGGCATCCAGGGCTGGGGGTCAGTCTCAATCCTGAAGCTTTTTCCAGGTTTGCGGCTGCCGCGGAGAGGCTTTATTCACCGAGGCCGCTTCCCCAAGAAGCATGACTCAATGCGCATTCTGCCGACATGAAGGACCTCGTTCGCATCGTCGTCCTCGGTCTTCGAACTTCGACAGGCGCACGACCATGACCACCAAAACGATTTTCATAACAATCTCAGGTTCACGACTTCCAGTTCGGCAGTTTTAGCCTAGTCCAACTAGGTAGCCACGAAGTTCACAAAATGGTCAAATTTCGACTGGAGCGACCACAGTGAAGGTCTGAAACCGCCGATCAACGCCGATGGACGCGGATGTTCACCGGTTCCATCGGCGTTAATCGGCGTGCATCGGCGGTTCCCGGCGGTATGAGACTCACTCGCTATAGCCTATTGCTGCGAACAAAGTTCACAAAATGGTCAAATTTGTATTCATTCATGGCCAAAGACGGGAGGGCACGACTTCAGCCGTGCCGAAATCCGCCCCGGCGGGGCGAAAGGAGCTTAGCCGGGGGTGAGCGAAGCGAACCCCCGGATAGAATAGAAGTAACGATACGCACCCCGGCAGGGGTTGCAGGAACTCCCCGCGCCCCTGCCGGGGCGCGTTGGTCACGTAGGCACGGGTTCCAGGGGTTCGCAAAAAGCGCTCACCCCTGGCTGATATGGAGTGACCCGTCAAGTTAAATCTCGGCGTGAGTTTCAGCACCTCATTGTTTTTTCCCTCCCCGATTTAGGCAGGCTGGTAGTGAACGGGACAGAAGGTCGAGGCTGGCAGCAGCGACGATGATCATTCTGATATGCGCGGGTTGGTACCGCAATGGCATGGTCCGTCGGGAGCTGTCTCACTCTAAGTGCGCGGGTTCTGGTTTCCCATACCGCATAGCCAGGTCGAGGATTCTCCTTTCGAAGCCGTGGCCCTCGACCTCCTGTTCCGTTCACTACCCGTTTCTTTTCCTGTCTCACGCTCTCGATCATCCAGCTTAAGAAGTTGCAAATTTGAGGTTCTGCACTTCCCGGTCCTCGGCTAAACTGGCCCACGGCCTGGGCGGAGGATAGGGCAATGCTGGGAAGCAACCCGAGCGCCGACTCAGGGCCCAAGACCGAGGCGGGGTGTCTAGCTGGCACCCCACTTCGCTTGTTCCCCTTGCCTCGGGATTGGGATCAAAGCGATAAATCCCGGGGTCTGGGGGCTGGCCCCCAGTCCTGGCGACTGGCAAGATGCATCAAGCCGGGGCCCGGTTTTACGAAGCCTCAGAAACATTTGATCGCCCTCCTGAAACTGTCTATGCCAACTGTCCGATCGCCCAGACAAATCCAGCCAGTTCGCGGGCTACCGCAACCGCGGCGACCGTCGCACGCTTCCCTCTGTTGACGATCTTCACGTATTTCTTGTGCAGCCTTCGGTCCGCCTTTTCCGCGATAGCAACCACTTCTTCTGGCAGATTCTTTCGACGTTGTTTTAGTGCCCCACTGGTGACCGGAGAATGTCGGTAATGCCACGCGCTCTCTATCAGAACCCGCCGCCAGTGGCCGTTACCCGTTTTCGTGATACCCCCCTGGCGCTGGCTGTCGCCCGTGCTGTACTCGCTTGGCACTATCCCGATGGCGGACATCATTGCCGGCGCACTCACGTATCGTTTCAGATCCACAGCCTCGGCAATGATGGTCAGTGCCGTAAGTGCCTTCACACCCCGAAGAGCCATCAGGTAACTCGCCAGTCGGGCGTATTCCGGCCGTTTTACTATCTCCTCAATTTTCTCGTCGAAAGTCTTCAGCCGTTCCTGTGTTTCTTCTACGGTCGTACGACACTGCATCAATACTTCCTGCTTCAGCGGGTCGTCAAAGTGACACGTTCGTAGCCAACCCCAATGCCCTTTCGTCCAAGCCTTGCCCGTGCGGTACTTCATCCCGTTACGAAGGAGGAACTTGCTTAGCCGGTGACGCTGCCGTGTTAGATCCTCGAGACTGTCTTCGCGAGCACGCAAGAAATCCCGAAGGGCTTCTTGTTGCTCGTTTGGAACCAGAATCGATGTCAACTCTCCCGCCCGGTAAAGCTTCGCGAGCTTGCGGGCATCCCGCTTGTTCGTCTTCACTCGATCCCCAGGCCTGCGTGGCGTCAGCGACGGAGCGACCACGTCACAGGGAATACCCTTCTTTTTCAAGAGGCGCTGCAGCGTATATCCACAAACTCCTGCTTCGTACACGCAACGTACTTCGCCTCGTTGTGCCTTCAATTTCTTGACGAACCTTCCCAACCCGTCAGGGTCGTTCATCACCTCGAACTGTTCGCGCGGGTTCTCCTCCTGATTGAAAACAAACGCGACATCCAATTTCTTCGCAGAATCATCTATCCCTACCCAAGTGATACAATTAGACACGACCGGTTCCTCCTGTATGTGGCTCTGTGGTTTGAATCAAACACAACCCACGCATATTACATGACGGAACCGGTCACTCCATTATGTCTAAGTTCCTCTCGCTCCTCCGGAGCGGTCGGCACGACTGAAGTGGTGGCTTGACTGGGTGGTATGAGGCTCACTCGCTATTTATAGCTAACTTAATAGAGCCCAAGGTAGTGGTCGGTCTCCCACGCACTGACGCTGCAGTGATACTGCCGCCATTCCTCTCGCTTCACGCGGAGGTAGTAGGCGGCGTACTCTTCGCCGAGCGCGGTCTTGACGACCTCATCCTTTTCCAGGCAATCCAGGGCTTCGCTGAGGGTCGCGGGCAGGAAATCGATGCCGCGCCGCCGGAGTTCCTCCTCGGGGACCTCGTAGAGGTTCTCGTTGTTGCGCTTGCCGGGATCCGCCTTGCTCTCGATGCCGTCCAGTCCGGCTGCCAGCAGGGCGGCCATGGCGAGGTAAGGGTTGGCCGCGCCGTCCGGGATGCGGTTCTCGAAGCGCCCCGGTGCCGGGATGCGGATCATCTGGGTCCGGTTGTTGCCCCCGTAGGTTATGTAGACAGGCGCCCAGGTCGCCCCCGAGCGTGGCGCGCCGCGGATCAGGCGCTTATAGCTGTTGACGATGGGGCACGTCACAGCCACCAGGGCCTTGGCGTGCCTGAGGACGCCGCCCATGAAGGCGTAGGCGAGCTTCGAGAGGCCATTTTCGTTCTTTTCGTCTAGGAAGAGGTTGGCCTTGTTCTGCGCGTCCCACAGGCTCACGTGATAATGCGCTCCGTTGCCAGTGAGGTTGGCGAACGGCTTGGGCATGAAAGTGGCCAGGAGCTCGTGCTGCTCGGCGACGGTCTTGACCATCCACCGGAAGAAGACGTTCCGATCGGCCGTCGTGAGCGCGTCCGAATAGCGCCAGTTGATCTCGAACTGGCAATTGGCGTCTTCATGGTCGTTGGCGTAGGGGTCCCACCCCAGCTCCTGGATGTACTTGACCAGGGTTGTCATCACCTCCAGGTTCCGGTTGAGCGCCTGCAGGTCGTAGCACGGCTTGTCCAGCGCGTCCCACGGCGCGTATTCCCCGCGCTCGTTGCGTCTCAGGAGCATGAACTCCGGCTCGACTCCCACATTCATCACGTACCCCTTCTTCCTCGCCCGCTCCAGCTGCTGCCGGAGGATGTTCCGCGGGCCATACGCCCACTCCTTGCCGTTGACAAAGACATTGCCCGCGACCCAGGCCGTGTTCTTCCGCCAGGGGAGGACGGTCAGCGAGTTGAAGTCCGGGATGCTGGCGATGTCGGGGTCGTGGGGGCCCTGGCCGATCTCGCCGGTAGCGAATCCGGCGAAGCCGCCACCGTCACGGGCCATGTCCTCCAAGTGGGACGCGGGGACGAGCTTGGCCTTCGGGGCGCCGCTCATCTCCACGAAGGAGCAGAGGAAGAACTCGATCCCTTTCTCCCGGGCCAGTTCCTTGACTTCCTTTACGTTCATCGGTGGGTCCTTTCAACGCTCTTCCGAGTACTGAGGAGTCCGACTACGCTCACCAGGATGAACAAGGCCGACCAGACGATGATGGTCCCTAACACCTCCGCGCTTTCTGACCTTGCCACGGGGAGAACGCCCTTTGCGCCAAGGAGTATCCAGCTTACCGAGACGAGACCCAGGACGAGTCCCAGGCCCGTGATGCGCTCGAGCCAGACGTACGCCGGCGAGGCCGGACAGGGCGCCGGCACCTGATCTGCGAGGCCCCCCTGGCGCCGCGCCAGTTCCTGCGCGATCCGCGCCGCGACCTCCTCGGGCGCGAACGGCAGCACCATCTTCCGCGCCCAGACCCAGTACCATAGCGCCGCCGCCGCGTAGAGGACGCCCGTGGGCAAGAGGATCTGAACGTTGAGCCCGCCGTACAGGTAGGCCGCAAAGAGCGACAGGAGCGCAATAAAGCTCGGCATCACGGGATAGATGGGGACCTTGTAGGGGCGGGCCATATGGGGCTCTTTCCAGCGAAGGACGAACAAGCAGATCATGGCCGCCACGTACCAAAGGACCGCAGTCAGAGTGGAAATCAGGATGGCGGCGTTAGCGGCCTTTTCATTGAAGTGGCCGAAGATGACGAAGCCGATGGTCACGACCGTCCACACGGCCAGTGAGATATGCGGCGTGCGGTAAGTCGAGTGCACTTTTCCCAGCGCCGCCGGGAGATAGCCCGCCCGCCCGAGAGAGAACGACTGGCGGCTGGTGGCGTAGATCATGCCGTTGTAGGAGACGACCAGCCCGGAAAGCGCCAGGACGGAAAAGGCCGAGAGGAACCATCCCTTTCCCCAAACCGCCTTGAATACCTGCGGCAAAGGATAGATCACTTCGTCCTTGCCGGTCTCGGCGTACGGCGCGGCGCCCACGGCGAAGAACCACGTCAGGACCACAAAGATGACCAGCGTGATCTGCGCCCACACCATGCCGCGCGGGATTGTCACGTGGGGCTCGTGGGCCTCTTCGGCGGCGAGCGCAACGCTCTCGATGATGACCAGCCACCAGAGCGCATAGGGCACCGCCCCCAGGACCCCTGACCACCCACCGGTCAGGAGCGGCGCCGTGATCAAGCGTTCGCGGGCCACGCCCGGGATGCATGCCAGCCAGAACCATACGAGGGCCGCAATGGCCGCATACGTGAGCCAGAGCATCACAACGGCCTGACCCTTCACGCCCCGGTACTGGACAGCGAAAAAGAGGAGCGCGCAGGCGATGGCGCACGCGGTCTTCACCACCGAGTCCGGATGATCGGGGTTGATCAGAATTGCGACGTAGCCTCCCGTGGCCAGGGCGGTGCCGATCGCGGCGAAGAGGCACTCCAGGAACATGGACCAGCCCATGAGGAACCCGAATCCTTTGCCTACGGCGCGGCGGCCGTAGGCCAGCGGCCCTCCGGCGAAGGGCATGGCGACCGAGAGCTCCGAAAGGCCCAGCACCCAGGTCAAGTAGAGAACGCAGACTATCAGGCTGGCGATCAGCATGCCTATGGGGCCTCCCGCGGGCAGGCCGTAGTTCCAGCCGAAGTACATCCCCGTGATGACCGCCCCGACCCCGAGGCTCCAGATGTGGACCACCCTCAGCGGCTTGTGCAGCGCGCGCTCTCTGAGGTAGTCGATCTCTTCGGGAAGGAGGAGATCGCGGGGCAGGTTAGCCTCCGCTACGATCTCGTCCACGATCCGATTCTGGTCGATCTCTTCCGCCATCGCTTTCCTTCCACCTGTTGCAGCCCGGTTCCGCAAGCGCGGAGCGAACTCACCAGCACGGCCAGCTTCGAGCCAGGCGAGGCCTGCAGAAGAAGAAACGCGAGCCCCTAGCTAAGCTAGTTTCTGGCGCGAAACCAAGGACCCCGAAGGGGTCAAGCAGGACAGCCCAGGGCGCGAGCCCTGGGTTCA
>Ga0209378_1003208_pt1 | contig 11108 bp, 13 predicted proteins | sample GraSoiAngelo_156_FD_186170 | JGI IMG/M metagenome (GOLD analysis project Ga0209378, IMG submission 186170) | Grasslands soil microbial communities from the Angelo Coastal Reserve, California, USA - 14_1009_13_40cm (SPAdes) (version 2) | ecosystem: Environmental > Terrestrial > Soil > Grasslands ... | reverse complement strand
TCTCCATCCTGCAGGCGCAGACCGAGCAGAACGGCTTCATCTGCGGCGAGGGCGTGCTCGAGATCCTGCCCGACGGCTTCGGCTTCCTGCGCGCGCCCGACTACAACTACCTCCCCGGTCCCGACGATATCTACGTCTCGCCGAGCCAGATCCGCCGCTTCAACCTGCGCACCGGCGACGTGGTCGCCGGACAGATCCGCTCCCCCAAGGAAGGCGAGCGCTACTTCGCGTTGCTCAAGGTCGAGACCATCAACTTCGAGGAGCCGGAGAAGGCGCGCGAGAAGATCCTCTTCGACAACCTGACGCCGCTCTACCCCGACGAGCACCTGCGCCTCGAGTTCGACCCCGAGGAACACACCACGCGCATCATCGATCTGCTCACGCCGATCGGGAAGGGGCAGCGCGGGCTCATCGTCGCCGCGCCGCGCACCGGCAAGACGATGATGCTGCAGAACATCGCGCACGGCATCACCGGCAACCATCCCGACGTCGTCCTCATCGTGCTGCTCATCGACGAGCGGCCCGAGGAGGTGACCGACATGCAGCGCTCGGTGAAGGGCGAGGTGGTGAGCTCGACCTTCGACGAGCCGGCGACACGCCACGTGCAGGTGGCGGAGATGGTGATCGAGAAGGCGAAGCGGCTGGTCGAGCACGGCAGGGACGTCGTCATCCTGCTCGACTCGATCACGCGGCTCGCCCGCGCCTACAACTCGGTCGTCCCGCCGAGCGGCAAGATCCTCTCCGGCGGCGTCGACTCGAATGCGCTGCGCGGCCCGAAGAAGTTCTTCGGCGCGGCGCGCAACATCGAGGACGGCGGCAGCCTGACGATCATCGGCACGGCGCTGGTCGACACCGGCAGCCGCATGGACGAGGTCATCTTCGAGGAGTTCAAGGGCACCGGCAACATGGAGATCCACCTCGACCGGCGCCTGATGGACAAGCGCATGTTCCCGGCCATGGACGTGACGCGCTCGGGGACGCGGAAAGAGGAGCTGCTCCTGCCACGCGAGGTGCTCAAGCGCGTCTGGATCCTGCGCAAGCTCCTCTCCCAGCTGAACACGGTCGAGGCGATGGAGTTCCTGCACGACAAGATCAGGGCCACGAAGTCGAACCAGGAGTTCCTCGACTCGATGAACCAGTGACCCGCACAGCCCCGCCTAATTGCGTGCCGACCGGCCTTTCTGGTATGGGCCCGGTCTTCGCCACGTGCGCGGAAAGGAGGGACGTCAAGGAGCCCGCATGACTGATGTCACCATGAAAAACCTGCTCGAGGCGGGGGTCCACTTCGGCCACCAGACCAGCCGGTGGAACCCGAAGATGAAGCCGTACATCTTCGGCGCCCGCAACGGGATCTACATCATCGACCTGCAGCAGACCGTGAAGCTCTTCCGCGACGCCCACAACTTCGTGCGCGATCTCACCGCGCAGGGCGGGCAGATGCTGTTCGTCGGCACCAAGAAGCAGGCGCAGGACGCCATCCGCGAGGAGGCGGAGCGCTGCGGGGCGTTCTACGTCAACACGCGCTGGCTCGGCGGCATGCTGACGAACTTCCACACCATCAAGCAGTCGATCGACCGCTTGAAGAAGCTCGACGAGATGCTCGAGGACGCGCAGGTGGTCCAGGCGCTCACCAAGAAGGAGATCGGGGGCATGCGCCACGAGCGCGAGAAGCTCCTCTCCTCGCTGGGCGGCATCAAGGGGCTGCGCAAGCTCCCCGACGCGCTCTTCGTGATCGATCCCAAGAAGGAGGAGATCGCCGTCAAGGAGGCCAACAAGCTCGGCATCCCGGTGGTGGCGGTGGTCGACACGAACTGCGACCCGGACCTGATCGACTACAAGATCCCGGGCAACGACGACGCCATCCGCGCCATCCGACTCTTCTGCGCCGCGATCGCCGAGGCGGTGATCGAGGGCCGCAACCTCTACGAGGAGCGGCAGCGCGGCGCCGGGCGCGAGGTCGGGGGCGCCGACGACGGCGCGGGGGCCGGCGTGCCCGCCCTGGACGCCGTGGTCGAGGCGCGTTAGGCGATGGCGCTCGAGTCCGTCAAGGAGCTGCGCGAGAAGACCGGCGCGGGCCTGCTCGACTGCCAGAAGGCGCTCGGCGAAGCGGCGGGCGACGTCGAGAAGGCGATCCGGCTCCTGCGCGAGCGCGGCCTCGCCAAGGCGGCCAAGAAGGCGACGCGCGCGGCCACCGACGGCGCGATCGGCGCCTACATCCACCCGCCGGGCAAGATCGGCGTGCTGATCGAGGTCAACTGCGAGACCGACTTCGTCGCCAAGACGGCCGAGTTCCAGCAGCTCGTGAAGGACCTCGCCATGCAGGTGGCGGCCACCGCACCGCGCTACGTGCGCCGCGAGGACGTGCCCGCCGCCGAGCTCGCCGCCGAGCGCGAGATCTACCGCACGCAGGCCCTGCAGTCGGGCAAGCCCGAGAAGGTGATCGAGCGGATCGTCGAAGGGCAGGTGGAGCGGTTCTACAAGGAGGTGTGCCTCCTCGAGCAACCGTTCGTCAAGGACGACAAGGGCCGCAGCGTTGCCGAGATCGTCCAGGAGGCCATCGTGCGGTTTGGGGTGAACGTGGCGGTGCGCCGCTTCGCACGTTTCCAGCTCGGCGAGACGGCGCCCAAGGAGAGCCCCGCTGGAGGCGCGCCCGGAGCCTGAGCCCGCGCCGGGCGCGTCCGGCGCGACCCGCTACCGCCGCGTCCTCCTCAAGATCAGCGGGGAGGCCCTGGCCGGTCCGGCCGGCTATGGCATCGACGCCGGCGTGCTCGCGGCCTTCGCGGCCGAGCTGAAGGACGTGCACGGGCTCGGCTGCGAGCTCGCGCTGGTGATCGGCGGCGGCAATATCTTCCGCGGCCTGGCGGCGAGCGCGCGCGGCGTCGACCGCGCCACCGCCGACTACATGGGCATGCTCGCCACCATCATCAACGCGCTGGCGCTGCAGGACGCGCTCGAGAAGCTCGGCGTGCCGACGCGCGTGCTCTCCGCCATCGAGATGCAGCAGGTGGCCGAGCCCTACATCCGCCGCCGCGCGACCCGCCACCTCGAGAAGGGACGCGTGGTCATCTTCGCCGCCGGCACCGGCAACCCCTTCTTCACCACCGACACGGCCGCGAGTCTCCGCGCCATGGAGATCGGCGCCGAGGTCATCTTCAAGGCGACGCGCGTGGACGGCGTCTTCGACGCCGACCCGCTCAAGCATCCCGGCGCGGTGCGCTTCGAGGAGCTCACCTACATCGACGTGCTCTCGCGCCAGCTCCAGGTGATGGACGCGACCGCGATCTCGCTCTGCATGGACAACGGGTTGCCGATCCTGGTCTTCAACATGATGCAGCCCGGGAACATCAAGAAGGCAGTCACCGGCGCGCGCATCGGCACGCTGGTGCACGGAGGGCGGACATGACGCCCGACTCCGAGGTTCTGGAGAGCACCCGGCAGGACATGGAAAAGACCGTCGCGGCCTTCCGCAAGGAGCTCTCACACGTGCGGACCGGACGCGCCCACACCGCGCTGCTCGAGGGCATCACGGTCGACTACTACGGCGCCCGGACGCCGCTCAACCAGCTCGCCACGCTCTCCGCGCCCGAGCCGACCCTGCTCGTCGTACAGCCCTACGACAAGAGCGTGATCGGCGCCATCGAGAAGGCGATCCAGAGCTCCGACCTCGGGCTCAATCCGCTGAACGACGGCAAACTCATCCGCGTCCCCATCCCGGCCCTCACCGAAGAGCGGCGCCGCGACCTGGTCAAGCACGTGCGCAAGCTGGCCGAGGACTACCGCGTGTCGGTGCGCAACCACCGCCGCGACTCGCTCGAGATGCTGAAGGAGCTCGAGAAGGACAAGGAGATCACGGAGGACGACCGGCGGCACGCGGCCGAGAAGGTCGAGGCGCTCACCAAGGACTTCATCGAGCGCGTCGAGAAGACGCTCAAGGGCAAGGAAGAGGAGATCATGGCGGTCTGATGGTGGAGATCGATCCCACTCGCTTGCCGCGCCACGTGGCCGTCATCATGGACGGCAACGGGCGCTGGGCGGAGCAGCGCGGCCTGTCGCGCCTGCAGGGGCACCGCGTCGGCAAGGAGTCGGTGCGGGCGGTGGTCGAGGCCAGCCGGCGCCTCGGCATCCGCTACCTCTCGCTCTACGCCTTCTCCACCGAGAACTGGCGCCGCCCGCCGCGCGAGGTCGACGGGCTCATGGCGCTCCTCCGCCGCTATCTGGCGACCGAGCTCGGCAAGATGATGAAGCATCAGATCCGCCTGCTCGCCGTCGGGAGCCTCCGCCGCCTGCCGCCGGCGGTGCGCGGGGCGCTGCGCGCCACCATCGCGGCGACCAGGCGCAACACCGGCATGACCGTGATCCTCGCCGTGAGCTACGGCGGGCGCGAGGAGATCGCGCGCGCGGCGCGCGCCATCGCGCGGCGCGTGCGGCGCGGCGACCTCGACCCGGAGCAGATCACCGCCGGCACGCTCGCCCGACACCTCGGCACGAACGGCATCCCGGATCCCGACCTCCTGATCCGCACCAGCGGCGAGATGCGCCTCAGCAACTTCTTCCTCTGGCAGCTCGCGTACACCGAGATGTACGTGACCGACACCCTGTGGCCCGACTTCCGCGAGCGCGACTACCTCCAGGCGCTCGCCTTCTTCCAGCAGCGCCAGCGCCGCTTCGGCCGCACGTCCGCCCAGGTCGAACGCGAAAAGCTGCGGGCCGCGAACTAGGTGAGTTCGTCGCCGACTGTGCGGCGCTAATGCTGCGTACGCGGCTTGCCACGGCGGCCATCGCGCTGCCGGCCCTGTGGCTCATCGTCGAGTACCTGCCGCCCCGCCTGTTCGCGGGTTTCATCATGGCGGTGGCGGCGCTGGCGCTGCTCGAGTACTTCGCGATGGCGCTGCCCGGCGACGCGGTCGAGCGCACGGCGGGCGTGCTGTGGGGGCTCGTGATCGCCGGCGGCGTCGCCTCACGGCAGTCCGATCTGTGGGGCGCGGGCCTGGCGCTCGCGGTCATCGGCGGGCTCATGTTCCCGCTGCTGCACGCCGATGACCTACCGAACGCCATGCATCGCCTCGGGCTCTCCCTCCTGGGCGTGCTCTACGTGGGCTTCTTCACGCCCCACTTCGTGCTGCTGCGCGAGGCCGACCACGACCTCGGCTGGCGCTGGGTGCTGTTCACGGTCTTCGCGGCGATGGGCTCGGACTCGGGCGGCTATCTGACCGGCCGCGCCTTCGGCCGCCACAAGCTCGCGCCCTCGATCAGCCCGAGCAAGACGGTCGAGGGCGCGCTCGGCGCGCTCGCCGGGGCGATGGTGATCGCGACGATCTGCCGCCTCGTCTTCTTCGCCGCGCTGGGGAGCAGCGAGGCGCTCGTGCTGGGCGCCGCGATCAGCGTGCTGGCGCAGTTCGGCGACCTCTGCGAGTCGGCCCTCAAGCGCGCTTTCGGAGCCAAGGACTCCGGCTGGATTATCCCAGGACACGGTGGCATTCTGGACCGGCTGGACAGCCTCCTCTTCCCCGTCGTGTTCACGTACTACTACGCCGTCCTGCCACGGGCCTGAAGGTGATGATGGACATCCATTCCCTCTTGGTGACGGTGCTCTCGTTCTCGGTTGCGATCGGCGTGCTCGTCTTCGTGCACGAGCTCGGGCACTTCGCGGTGGCCAAGCGATTGGGCGTGCTGGTGGAGCGCTTCTCGATCGGCTTCGGTCCGGTGGTCCTCGCGCGCAAGCCGGGCGAGACCGAGTACGCCGTGTCGGCCATCCCGCTGGGCGGCTACGTGAAGATGCTCGGTGAGGAGGAAGGCGAGGAGGCGCTCGCCAACCCGGAGCGCTCCTTCTCCACCCAGTCGGTCCTCCGCCGCGCGGCGATCGTGTTCGCTGGGCCGGCGATGAACTTCGTGTTCGCGTTTCTCGTCTACGCGGTCCTCTTCGTCGCGGTGGGCGTCGAGAGCCCGTCGACCGAGCCGCGCGTGGGCGGCGTCACGGCCGGGATGCCGGCGGAGCGGGCGGGCCTCCAGGCGGGCGACCGGATCGTCGCCATCGGCGACACGCCGATCAGCACCTGGGAGCAGCTCTCCAAGACGATCGTCGCCTCGAAGGGCGAGCGCCTGCGCCTCGTGGTCGAGCGCGGCGGGGCGCGCTTCCCGCTCGAGGTCGAGCCGGAGCTGCACGAGAACCGGACCGTGTTCGGCGAGGATGCGGGAAAGGTCTATCGCATCGGGGTCGAGGTGTCGCTCGAGTGGTCGCGGGTTGGCCCCGTCATGGCCGTCGGGATGGCCGCGCAGCAGACCGGGGGGGCGGCACTCATGGTCCTGAAGGGGCTGAAGCTCATGGCGAGCGGGCGGGTTCCCCTGCGGGATCTCGGCGGTCCGATCGCGATCGCGAACGCGGCCGGGAAGCAGGCGAGAGCCGGAGGGCGCTACTACCTGTTCACGCTCGCCTTCCTCTCCGTCAACCTCGCCGTGCTGAACCTGCTGCCGATCCCGGCGCTCGACGGCGGGCACCTCGCCTTCTTCGCCATCGAGGGAGTGATGCGCCGCCCGCTCGGCCTGCGACACCGCGAGATCGCGCTGCAGGTGGGCATCCTGCTGCTCATCACGTTGATCGTGTTCGTGTCGTACAACGACATCCACCGCCTGGTCTGGGGCTAGGCGCCGACGCTCGTCCTCGGGCTCGACACGGCGACGTGGACCGCGGCGGTCGGGGTGGCGCGCGCCGGCGCCGTCCTCGCCGAGGGCGTGCACCGCGAGTCGCGCTCGCACACCGCCTCGCTGCCGCTGCTGGTCGAGCGTGTGCTCCGCGACGCGGGACTCGTGCTCGAGGACGTCGAGGGCATCGCGGTGTCGATCGGGCCGGGCTCGTTCACCGGGCTCCGCATCGGGCTCGCACTCGCCAAGGGGCTCGCGTTCGCCGGCGGGCTCCCCCTGGTGGGCGTGCCCACGCTCGAGGCCCTCGCCTGGGTGGTGGACGCGGAGCCGGGCACGACCGTGTGCGCGGCGCTCGACGCGCGCAAGCGCGAGGTCTACGCGGCGCTCTTCGCCGTGGAGGCAGAAGGGCCCCGCCGTCTCACGCCCGATCTCGCGCTCGCGCCCGAGGCGCTCGCGGCGCGGCTTCCACGCCCGTGCACGGTCGTGGGCGACGCGGGCGAGGTCTACGGCGAGGCGCTGGGCGCGCACGCGCGTCTCCTGCCCTTCGCCACGCACCATCCGCGCGGCGGCGTGATCGCGCGGCTCGGCGCCGCGCGGCTCGCGGCGGGCGAGGCGGCCAACTTAGGCACGCTCGAGCCGGTCTACGTTCGTCTTCCGGACGCGGAGCTGCCGCGGTCGCGTTGACAGGCCGTTTTGGGGCATATTAAGCTCGGTCCTCACCGCTGAGCACGGGGGCGAGGCATGGAAGAAAAGGACGAGGCGCTGATCCGGACCCTGCTCGAGCGAGAGCCGGAGCTCCGGCGCTACTACGAGGAGCACGCCGACCTCGAGCGGCGGCTCGGAGCCTTCCAGCAGAAGCTCTACCTGACGCCCGAGGAAGAGCTGGAGAAGAAGCGGCTCCAGAAGCTCAAGCTCGCCGGCAAGGACAAGATCATGGAGATCCTGTCCCGCTACCGGTCCCACTGACGTCCGCCCATGCGCCACATCATCTCCATCCTGGTCGAGAACGAGTTCGGCGTGCTGGCGCGGGTGGCCGGTCTGTTCAGCGGCCGGGGCTTCAACATCGAGAGCCTGTCGGTGGCCGAGACGCTCGACCCGACCGTGTCGCGTATCACGCTGGTCACGCGCGGCGAGGATCAGGTGCTCGAGCAGATGGAGAAGCAGCTCAACAAGCTCATCTGCGTGATCAAGGTCGGTGACTTCACCGAGACCGAGCACGTCGAGCGCGAGCTCGTCCTCATCAAGGTGCGCGCCGACGAGCGCACGCGGGGCGAGCTGGCCAACATCGTCGACATCTTCCGCGCCAAGATCATCGACGTGTCGCGCGAGTCCTACGTCGTCGAGATCACGGGCGCGGAGGAGAAGGTGAGCGCGCTCGTCGAGCTCTTGAAGCCGCTCGGCATCCTGGAGATCGTCCGCACGGGCAAGGTGGCGATGTACCGCGGTACTCGCGTCCTCACCGTGGACGGGAAAGAGAAGGAGCGTGTCGCATGAACATCTACCACGACGGAGACGCCGACCTCGCCCCCTTGCGGGGCAAGAAGATCGCGGTCATCGGCTACGGCAGCCAGGGCCACGCCCACGCGCAGAACCTGCGCGACAGCGGCATGGACGTGCGCGTCGGGCTGCGGGCCGACAGCGCCTCGCGCCCCAAGGCCGAGCAGGCCGGGCTCCGCGTGGTCGACGCCGCCACCGCCGCGCGCGAGGCCGGCATCGTCATGATGCTCGTGCCCGACGAGCAGGGCGCCGAGATCTACGAGAACGAGATCGCGCCGGGGCTCGCGCCCGGCAAGTACCTGGCCTTCGGCCACGGCTTCAACATCCACTACCGGAAGATCGTCCCGCCCGCCGGCGTGAACGTCTTCATGGTGGCGCCCAAGGGCCCGGGCCACCTCGTGCGCAGCGAGTACCAGAAGGGCCGCGGCGTCCCCTGCCTCCTCGCCCTCGCGCAGGACCCGAGCGGCGATACCAAGCGCCTCGGGCTCGCCTACGCCAAGGCGATCGGCGGCACGCGCGCCGGGGTCCTCGAGACCACCTTCAAGGAAGAGACCGAGACCGATCTCTTCGGCGAGCAGTCGGTCCTCTGCGGCGGGCTGACCGAGCTCATCCGCGCCGGCTTCGAGACGCTGGTCGAGGCCGGCTACTCGCCCGAGATGGCGTACTTCGAGTGCCTGCACGAGGTGAAGCTGATCGTCGACCTGATCTACGAGGGCGGGATCGCCAACATGCGCTACTCGATCAGCAACACCGCCGAGTACGGCGACATGACGCGCGGCAAGCGCGTCATCGGCGACGAGACGCGCAAGGCGATGAAGGCGATCCTCGCCGACATCCAGTCGGGCAAGTTCGCCGACGAGTGGATCACCGAGTACCGCTGCGGCCTGCCGCACTTCCGCGAGCTCAGGAAGGAGGCCGCGAAGCACCCGGTCGAGGAGGTGGGGGCGAAGCTGCGTGGCCTGATGCCCTGGCTCGCCTCCGAACGGCTCGTCGACCGCTCGCGGAACTAAGAAGTTCGGTGGCGATCGCGCGCGAGGGCTGGCCCGTCATCGGCACCGCCGCCGGCGTGCTCGGCCTGGTCGGCGCGGTCGGCACGCTCGCCGGGCATCCGGCCGCGCTCGTGCCGCTCGTCGTGGCGGTCGGCTTGTGCCTCTACTTCTTCCGCGACCCGGAGCGCAGCGCGCCGCCCGACGAGCGGTTGGTCGTCTCGCCGGCCGACGGGCGCGTGGTGGCGGTGGTCGAGGAGCGCGAGGAGCGCATGCTCGGGGCGCCGGCGACGCGCGTCAGCATCTTCATGTCGCCGCTCGACGTGCACGTGAACCGGAGCCCGGTCTCGGCTACGGTCGCGCTGGTGCGCCACACGGCGGGCAAGTTCCGTGCCGCCTTCGCCGACAAGGCCTCGCTCGACAACGAGCGCACCGCCCTCGTGCTCGAGAGCGGCGGGCGCCGCTACCTCCTGGTGCAGATCGCCGGCGCGCTCGCCCGGCGCATCGTGTGCCGGGTGCGTCCGGGCGACCGCGTGCAACGCGGCGAGCGTTTCGGCATGATCATGTTCGGCTCGCGCGTCGACCTCTTCCTGCCGGCCGGGGTCGTGCCGGTCGTCCAGCGCGGCGACCGGGTGCGGGCCGGCACGAGCGTCATCGCCGAGGTGAAATCGTAAGATGGACAACCCGCCGGTCTACGCCGTCCGCCTCCGCCGCCGCCGGCGCATCCCGCCGCTGCGCAAGGGCGTCTACCTGCTGCCCAACCTGCTCACCTCGGCCGGGCTCTTCTCGGGCTTCTACTCGATCATCTGCACGCTCAACGCCGCCCGCGCCGGGGCGACCAGGTGGTACTGGCTCGCGGCGGTGATGATCCTGGTGGCCCAGCTCTGCGACGCGCTCGACGGGCGCCTCGCGCGGCTCACGCGCTCGACCAGCTCCTTCGGCATCCAGTACGACTCGCTCGCCGACCTGGTCGCCTTCGGCGTGGCGCCCGGCATCCTCGTCTACCAGTGGGCGCTCCGGCCGTGGGGGCGCTGGGGCTGGCTCGCCGCCTCGCTCTACGTGACCTGCGGCGCGCTCCGCCTCGCGCGCTTCAACGTGCAGATCGCCTCGGTCGAGAAGCGGTACTTCGTCGGCCTCCCCATCCCGGCGGCCGCCGGCGTGATCGCCGCCACCGTGCTGCTCTGGCTCTGGCTCGGCGGCGAGGGCGAGACCGGCAAGCACATCATGATGCTGCTCGTCATCTTCGCGGTGGCGGGGCTCATGGTGAGCGAGATCAGGTACTACTCGTTCAAGGAGATCCGCTTCCACCACCGCCATCCGTTCCCGGTCCTGCTCGGGCTGATCGTCCTCTTCCTTCTGACCGTGGGCACGCCGCAGGTGATGCTCTTCCTCGGGATGGGGAGCTATGCGCTCTCCGGGCCGCTCCTGGCCCTCGCGCGCCGTCTGACCGGCCGGCCGCTGCCGCCCGCCGCGGGCGCCGAGTCCCCGCCCGTGCGCGCGGTCGTGCTTGACAAGCCCGGACAGGGCCGCTAACGCTCGGTGTGATGTTCGAGAAGCCCACACTCCTTCGACTGGCCCTGGGCCTGCTGCTTAGCCGCCCGCCCGCGGCCCTCGGAGGCGTGTAGGGCAAGACCCTCACCTTCCTCGGAGGATGCCACGGGCGGGACCAACCCCCCCCGTGGCTTTTTTGTTTCTGGGGCCACGGGCCGGGCGGTTCGTGGCCCCAGGTGTTTTCCGGGACGAGCTGGCGTAAAGGAGACCGACGATGGACCGGGTACAGATCTTCGACACCACCCTGCGCGACGGGGAGCAATCGCCCGGCGCGACCATGAACGTGGAGGAGAAGCTCGCGATCGCGCGCCAGCTGGAGCACCTGGGGGTGGACGTCATCGAGGCCGGCTTCGCCGCCTCCTCCGAGGGCGACTTCGAGTCCGTCCGGCGCGTCGCCGAGGCGGTCGCGAAGCCGATCGTCCTCTCGCTCGCCCC
>Ga0209378_1003207_pt1 | contig 11110 bp, 11 predicted proteins | sample GraSoiAngelo_156_FD_186170 | JGI IMG/M metagenome (GOLD analysis project Ga0209378, IMG submission 186170) | Grasslands soil microbial communities from the Angelo Coastal Reserve, California, USA - 14_1009_13_40cm (SPAdes) (version 2) | ecosystem: Environmental > Terrestrial > Soil > Grasslands ... | reverse complement strand
CAGTAGAGGAGGAGGAAGCCGCCGCCGCCGGCGCCGGCAATCTTGCCACCCCTGGCGCCGGCGTCCCGCGCGGCCTGGTACCACTGGTCGATCCAGGGATCGGTGATGCCGGCGGCCAGCTGACGCTTGGCGACCCAGGACTGGTGGAGGTAGTCACCGAGCGAGTCGATCTCGCCGCGGAGCAGGTCGTTGCGCAGCGCGACGGCGAGGGACTTGATCACATGGAGCGCGTCGATCACGCCGGCGCGGTTACGCTCGCTGCTGCGTTTCTGCTCGCCCAGTATCTCCGCGGAATCGCGTGAACGGCCGGTGAAGAAGAGCATCAGGCGCGACTCGAGCTCCGCCTGCAGTTCGTCCGAGAGCGAGAGCGGCTCGACCACCACGCCCTGCGGGGTGAACTGGATGAAGTTGAGGCCGCCGAAGCTCGCCGCGTACTGGTCCTGCTTGCCGATCGGCATCTTCAGCTTGTCGATCTCGACCTGGCAGGCGAGGTCGGCGATTTCCCCGCGGCTCATGCGGACGTTGCGCAGCACCGACATCGCCTTGATGAGGGCGACGGCGACCGTGCTCGAGGACCCCAGTCCGGTGCCGGGAGGGACCTGCGAGGCGAGAAAGACGGAGAGGCCGGTCCAGACGCCGAAGTGATCGATGATCACTTTGGGCAGGCTGAGGTCGCCGTCCCAGGCGGGCGCGCCCTCGAGCGAATGGCGGTAGAAGGTCCGGTAGTCCGACGAGGAGACCTGGATATGGTTGCTGTCGTTGAAGGTCACGATGACGTAGAAGTACTTGTCGATCGTCGTGCTGACGACCGCGCCGCCGTACTTGGCGTAGTAGGCCTCCAGGTCGGTGCCGCCTCCGGCGAGGCTGAGGCGGAGGGGCGCGCGCGCGATCAGCATGGCGCCGCGCCCACGGCCGAGAGATCGCGCCAGAGCGCCACGGCCGCCGGCAAGTCTTTGACCGCCAGGACATCAGGGTCGGCGAGCTCCGAGTCGCTGATCAGCACGGGACGGCATCCGGCGGCGCGCGCCGCCTCGACGTCGCTGCGGCTGTCCCCCACCATGATGGAGGCGGGCAACGTGATGCCAAGCTCGAGGCTCGCGCGCTGCAGGAGCGTGGGGGCCGGCTTGCGGCAGCGGCAGTTCTCGGCCGGCGCGTGGAGGCAGGCGTAGATCGCCTCGACGTGGCCACCGGCGGCGCGGATCGCCTGCAGCATGCGCGTGTGGATGCGGCCGAGCGCCTCCGCGGAGAGAAGGCCGCGGCCCACCGCCCCCTGGTTCGTCACCACCACCACGGGCGTGTTCATCGAGCGCAGGGTGGCCAGGGCCGCCAGCACGCCGGGAAGAAACTCGAACTCCTCCCAGGCCTTGACGTGATCGGGACGGCGGCGATTGATCACCCCGTCGCGGTCGAGGAAGACCGCCGGCACGCGCGTCTCAGGCAAGCAGCGCCTTACGGGTCGAGACCGTGATGGCGTGTTCGATGACGGAGTGGCAGTCCTCGACGACGCCGTAGTCGTTGCTGGGCACGTGGATGGCGGCATCCACCGCCTCCAGGAGCCGGCCGCCGGCGAAGCCGACCAGGGCGATGGTGCTGGCGCGCATCAGCCGAGCGGCCAGCACCGCCGACACGACGTTCGGCGAGTTGCCGCTGGCGCTGATGGCGATGACGACGTCGCCCGGATCGAGCAGGTTGGTCAACTGCTCGGAAAAGACCCGGTCATAGGAGGTGTCGTTGGCCCAGGCGGTCAGCAGCGCGATGTTGTCGGTCAGCGAGGTGACCCGCAGCCGCGCCCGGCCGTCGACGATGGTGGCCTTGGAAAGGTCGCAGGCGAAGTGCGTGGCGTTGGTGGCGCTGCCACCGTTGCCGACCACGTAGACGTGAGCGCCGTTGTCGTAGGCGTCGAGAATGATCCCGACCGCGCGCTCGATGGCATCGATCGGAATCGCGCTCAGGACGGTGCGGACGTCGTTGATGTGGCCCTCCAGGACCGTCGCCGTCGTCTGCGGTCGTTCCATCAGCTGCATCGAAGGCTTCCTCCCTGTCGTGGTATGGCGAACGAACGGGTGGCAGAATCGGTCGCGGGCAGGCTCCGCCGCTTCGGACACTTTCGTGTTCGAACACCGACGATCGATCGCGCTGCCGCTCAGCCGGCAGGGCGAAGGATCGCCGCGTCGACCGCGACCGTCATCGGCCGGCCGAGGAGATGAACCAGCACCTGCACACGCTCGGACGAGTTCAGGGCTTTATCGAAGATCGCATCGACCATCGCCAGCGGGCCGCGCTCGATGACCAGCCGCTGGCCGGGGGTGAACGCCAGCCGCGTGCGGCTGCCCGCCTCTTCGAAGAGACGCTCGCGAATCCGCTCCACGATGCCGTCTTGGACCCGCGCCGGTGAGCCGCCATCCGTCAGGACGCGGCGGACGCCCGGCGCCCAGTGGACGAGGTCCCAGCGGGCGAAGCGGGGTGGAACTCGCAGGAAGAGATAGCCGGGGAAGACGAGACGCTGGCGCCGATCGCGGACGCTGCCCGGCCGGGTCCGCGCCGGCGGGGCGAACTGCGGGGCATAGGCCTCGATCTGATGCAGGCCCAGGAACTTTGCCACTTGCGCCTCCTGGTGGGGCTTGGTATGCGCGACGTTCCACATGGAGGCTCGAGCGTACGGCGGCCTGGAAACAGACCGGTAAGGTTACCTAGATCCCCGGGTAACAGTCTGTGTCCTGAAGTCGCTCGCAAGGCCACCCTCGAGCCCGGTCCGCGAGCGTCGCTGCGTTCGCGGCTTGACTTCCGAGCGCAACGCCAGACGCAATGACGGGCCGCCGGGCGCCACGCCGAACGGTAACAGTTTGTTATCGGCGGTCAGGACGCGACTGGCTGCGGACGCGGCATTTCGAACTTGTAACCAAAGCCGCGCGACGCCTGGATATAAAAGCCGGCGGTGAGATGCGGCTGAATCTTCCGACGAAGACGCTGGACGTAGACGTCGACGGCCTTGGGCGTGCCCACGAAGCGATCGCCCCAGGCAATGCGCATCAACTGGTCCCGGCTGAGCACGCGATTGGCGTTCTCCATCAAGGCATGCAGGAGGGACAGCTCGCGCGGGGTCAGGGGCACCCGGTCGCCGTTGACCAGGGCGTGCATCTGCTGCAGGTTGAGGGAGATCTCGCCAATCGAGATGTTCTGGTCCTGCCAGCGCTGGCCCCGCACCTGTTCGGCCCGCCGCAGCAGGGCATGCACGTGGGCGACGAAGAGCCGCGGCGAAAACGGCTTGATCATGTAGTCGTCGGCCGCCACCATCAAGGCCCGGAAAATCTGCTCCTCGTCGCCGCGCTCGGAGAGGACCATGAGGGGGCGATAGGGGTTGAGCTGGCGGATCTGCTGACAGAGGCGCAACCCGTCCGGCCGCTGGGTGGCCGGTTCGATAATGACCAGGTCGACGAGGGACGATTGGAGGATGACCAGCGCCGTGTCCCCGTCGAGCGTGGGATGGACGCGGTGTCCCTCATGCTTCAGCAGCGACGCCAGGACCTCCTGCTGAAGCGGATCTCTGTCGATGGTCAAAATTGTGGCCACGCCGAACTTCCCTCATGTAGGCACGAATGGACGAAGCGTCGACCGCGCCGCCCTCATGTGTCTTCCCCGCCTCGATCGCCCGGCCAGTTAGATGATGATTCCCGCGCGCTCCGCATCGAAGACTACCAGCAGTGATTTTCCTGTCAAAGGGATCGCGGTGATTTTGGTGACTTGCGGTGCAGGAATCGCCCGATCCTGTAAAGCAAATACACGGCACCTCGAACTGAGCAGCGAGGAAGAGCGGTGCCTCAAGATCGGCCAAGCATGATTGGACGGGGCGCTCAATTTCTGATAGCGAGGAGGAGGTGGAAGCCTGGTCGATCGGCGTCGGTCCGGATGCCCGGCGGAGCATTTCGCCGGAGGCTTGGGCGATCGGCGGCTTGACATACCCGCACAATGCCATGCCGCGTGGCTAAGAGAAGGAGACAGCGGCGATGGGCCAGTCCTGGTGGGATTATTGGACTGCCAGTTGTGCAATGGGTCTGGTGCCTGTATGATACGTAGGCTTTCGACGCAAGAGAGGGGTGATAGTTTGAAAATCCGATGGCGCATGGCCATTGGCCTGAGTTCGTTGGCGGCCGCGATTCTCCTGACCTTCCCGGCGAATGCTGCCCGGCAGCTCGAGCGCCAGGTTGGGGAAATCTGGCCAAACGCGTTGGCACCGGTTGCCGTGATCTGGCCCAACAGCGCCGTGATCGACTCCACGGGGACCGACGACTCAGGAAGCGAGCTCATCCAGGCAGATGGGGACGGTTCCCAGTAAAATCGTCTAGCTCAGCCTCATCGGCGGCGACCGCAAGGCGAGATTTCGTACGAGCAGAGAGGGGTAAAAGACAGGTGGCGTCGAAGACTCGGATAGGTAACCGTAGTCCAAGGACGCCCGAACAACTCGGCGCTCGAATCCGCAAGGCGAGAATGACGCTCGGGCTCAGCCTCGCCGCCGTGGCCCAGCAGGACTTCAGCCGGGCTTTCCTCAGTCAGATTGAATTGGGTCGCTCTCGCCCCTCGACAAAAATCCTTCAGATCATCGCCGAGCGGCTCAAGCGCCCCGTCGAGTATTTCTTGCAGGACCCGGAGTCGTCGTCGACCCTGCTGGAGTTGCGGCTTGCCGAGGCCACGACGCGGATCCGGCGGGGCGACGGGGAGCGCGCTAAAGCGCTGATGACTGAACTGCTGGCCCGTCCGCAGATCGCCCCGGAGATCCGGGCGCGAGCTCAGCTCGTGCTCGCCGAGGCATTGCTGCGGCTGCGCGCCATCCCCGAGGCGATCGATGTGCTGCGGGTGGCCATCAGGGCCAGCGAGGCGTCGGGTTGGCGCGCCCTCAAGGTCGAACTCTTCGACCGGATGGGCACCGCCCACTATCAGCTTCGTCATCCCCACGAGGCTGGCCGCTGGTGGGACAAGGCGATGAGCGCCTACGAGGATGCGGAACTGGCCGATCCGCTGCTCAAAGCCCGGATCCTCGGGCATCGCGCCAACCTGCACTATGTTGCCGGCCAGCCTCGGGAAGCCATCGCCGGCTACCAGGCGGCGATCGCGGCGGCGGAGAATGTGATGGATATGCCGGCCCTCGGCGGGATCTATGAAGGGCTGGCGGTATCGTTCCGGGGAACGGGCGATCTCACCCGCGCCCTCGAGTATGCGCAGCGCAGCCTCCGGTTGTTCGACACGCTGCAGGACGTGCGCATGAGTGCGCAGCTGCGCAACAACATGGCCGAGATCCTGCTCAGCCAGGGGCGTGCCAGCGAAGCGGAGGTGCTCTTCCTCGCCGGTGCTGAGCAGCTTGGGCACGTTGGCGACCGCGACCACCTACCGCACTTGCTCGCCGGCGCAGCCGAAGCCGCGCTCAACCAGGGTAACGGCGCGCGTGCTGTGACGCACCTGACCCTGGCATTGACGGCTGCGCAGGCCTCGGCCGATCCGACGGCGAAGCTGGCCGCGGAGCGCGTGGGCGGTCGCGTCATGTCGGCGGCCGGCGAAGGCGAGGCGGCGCGCCGCCACTTTGAGCGCGCGCTGGAGCTGGCGGCGTCAGTGGGCAGCCCGACCGATATGAGCCGGGTGGCGTTCGACTACGGCCGAGCCCTGGAGTCCCAGGGTGAACAATCGCAGGCCCTGGTCCGCTACCGCCAGGCCTACGAAGCGAGGCAGGCGGCCGACTCGTAAGTCGGGCTAATCGCCGCGGGGCGCGACCAGCAGGATGTGGTCGCGATTGACCAGCATCAGCTTTCGCTCGATGGTGGTCGGCTCGCCGGTCCCGGCGAGGAAATGGGCGGTGGCATCCGTCACCGGGACGAACTTCGTGGGGAGGTGCGAGAGCACCGCGTCCAGCGAGGCGCCCCTGGCCAGGTGCAGGTAGGCGCCGACCGTGAATCGATGGGTATGGACCTGGACGTAGTGACGCTCCTTGGGCACGCGCAGGTCGGCGTTGGCGTCGACCGCCATCTTGTTCAGGGCCTGCCACAGTGACTTGCCATAGTCGGGGTCGACCTCCGAGCGGCGCTCGATCGCCTCCGCCGGCGGCTGGCAGATCAACTCGATCCCCGTCTTGTTGATCAGATACTCGGTGAGGGGACCCTCCTGCGATGTCGCGCTCATGTCACCATCGGTGGCGAACTCGACATCGGTCAGTCGCAGGAAGCCCTCGCGCTCGTTGACGAAGTCGCTGAGGCGTACCGGTGAGGGCAGCGCCAGCCGCCCGATCGCGCCGAACAGCGGGCCGTAGACCTCCACCAGGAACTCGCGCTGGGCAAGCGGAAGCGGTTCGAGGGGGCGGGCCGGCTCGATTCTCATCCTTATATATATGTGCGGCGGGGCTAGGAGTTTGCGGCGGAGGGGTTTTGGCCTCTCAGGGAGGCTTCGGCCACGCTCCCGGTGGCCCGCCGTGGCCGGAAGTAGGCCCGAACGTCGTCCGGGAAGAGGACCAGCACCTCATCCGGCACCTCCCATTCCGATTCGGTGAAGCCTTGCTGTACGAAGCGGTTGATCGCGATGCCCAGCAGCCGGACGCACGCGTCGAGCGGGAGATGCAGTTGATCGAGCACCGCTTTGCGCTCCCGGAGGAGCGCCGTCATCTTCGTCATGAAGTCATCGACCACGCCCCGCATCTGGCGCGCGTGCGCCAGCGGGTTGTCGCCGACCGGGGCATTCTTCAAGTCGAGAAGCCGCTGGATGTAGGGCATGCTCAGCGCCGACACTTCCTGGCGGAGCGTGCTGATGTCGTGGAGCCGATCGATGCCGACCGCATTGCTCCAGCGGCGGCGCGCTTCCGCATCGCCCAGCACGCAGGCGCCGTACCAGCGGTAGTTGGTGTTGGGCATCAGCCGGCTCTCGAGGTGACGGCAGGTCATCACGATTCCCAGCGGCCGGTGCGAGAGGTCGAGCGTGATCATCTGGGTCGCCTGGTAGGCGGGGCAGTCGGCGAAATCGGGCGGGAACGGCTTGGGGTAGGGGCACTCGTCGGCCGGCCGCGTGTGACGACCTGCCATGCTCCGCGATGACCAGAGGGCGATCGCCTGGGACCGGTTGCGGATCCCGCGGTCTTTAAACAGTTTCTCGAAGTGGGTGCGCACCGTCCGGTGCGCGATCCCGAGCTGATTCGCGATCTCCTTATCCGACATCCCGCTCGCGGCAAGGTTGAGGATCTGAGCCTGCCGGGGTGTCAACCGGACGGTGCTGAGATCGACCCCGTTCCCGCCCCCGCCGTTTCCGTCAGCCAGACTGCGCAACGTTTTTCACTCCTAGTGTAGAAAATCTCACCCAAAATGGGGGAGGGAGGCTTGAAGAAGCCTCCCTGTGCGGGGGGAAGCTGAACTCTCTGGACTCGAGCGGACGTTTCCCGGGCATCGTCACTAATACCGACGTCCGGGGTGGCGATTATTTGACAGTGCGCTGGGAGAAAAGAAATGCTACCCATCGGTAACTTTACCGATTGACGCCAATTCGGGACTCACACTATCGTACAAGTGAAATTGCCCTGATTGATCAGGGCACGTGTACGGATAGTTACCGACAGGGAAGGAGCGATCGTTGCGGCGAGGGAGAGCGGAGAGGGGCCTCGGCCAGCCATGGCCATAGCACCTAACTCCGTCAGCCGCAACGAGCTGAGCGGCGACGTCATCACCTATTCCGGCGCGCTTCAGCCGGTGAAGGCGCTGGCGATCGTCGCGGATCGCCGGCTCTCCGCGGCCGCCCTGTCCGCGCTGTTGCTCAAGGACCCCTCCTACCGCATCGCGCGGCGGGAGCACGGCGGCGGCGAGGTGCGCGCGATGCTCGCCCGGGAACGGCCCTCGGTGATGGTCCTCGACGTCCGCGCGCCGGCACTCTTCGCGCTCATCGGCGCATCGGCCTGGGGCATGCGCACGCTCCTCCTGCTCGACGCCGACGATGACCCGTCGATCTTCGCCGACGCCGTCAACGCGCACCCGCAGGGTTACCTCTCGCGGCGCGCGTCACGTGCGACGTTGGAGGCGGCGATCGCGGAGGTGTACCGGTCGGGCTCATACCTCGATCCGCTTCTCATGGATTCCGTGCTGAACGCGGCCCCCGCCCTGCTCAGCGTGCGCGAACGGCAGATCCTGGTCCGGATCGCGAGCGGGCTGAGCACCAAGGAGGTCGCCCGCGAATGCGCCATCACGCCCAAGACGGTGGCCAACCACGTCAACAACATGGTGCAAAAGCTCCACTTCCGGCACCGAGGAGAACTTGTTCTCTACGCGGCGCAGCAGGGTCTGACGACGATCTGAGGTCGTGTCCCGGGCGGCCGGGACGACTTTCCCATTCCGCAAACTTTGGCGGGCGCTATAGATTCCGATTGTGCTGGTCATTCCGCGCCCGGCCGACGGATCGCTGCGCATCGACGCGCCGCGCGCGCTGCTGGTCGGCGAGCACCGGCTGGTCCTCGCCTCGCTTGCGCAACTGGTCTCGGGGCCGCCCCTCAACATCCCCGTCGAGATGATGTCTCGAACCGACGCGGCGCTCACGCGCATCGAGGAGCGGCATCACGAGCTGGTGCTGTGCGATCTCCGCTCGCCGCCGATCCCGGCCACGGAGCTTGCCGCTCAGCTCGCTCAGCGAAACGAGACCACGCGTGTGATCCTGATCGGGGATGAAGAAGACGCCCCGGAACTCGTTTCGGCCCTGGACTGTGGTGCCGCGGGGTTCTTCACGCGTGACGCCTCGGCGGAAGAGTTCATTGAGGGCGTCCAGGCCGTGGTCGCGGGCCATTTCGCCATCGGCGGCAACCTGGCGCGCCGGGCGTTGGCCCGGCTTTCCGGGCGCGAGGCGGCTTCCGGCGGGGCCTACGACCGGCTCTCTCCCGCGGAGCGCACCATCCTGTCGCTGCTGGGACAGGCGCATTCCACGCGATCGATCGCGGCGGCGCGTGGCATCAGCGACAAGACGGTGCGCAACCACATGGCCAGCATCTACCGCAAGCTCGAGGTCCGTAATCGCTCCGAGGCCATCATCTGGTCGCTTCGCATGCGACGCGACCAGAGTCGGGTCGGCTCGGCAGGACTTTGGCCATGATGGGACTGCGGTCCCGGGTCATAGGACCTTTCCCTATATCGCATCCCGCGGCACGCGGCTAGTGTGGTTGTAGGGTGATTCGCACCGGCACCGTCTTGCCCGCGACGCTTGATCAGGCGCTGCACCGCTGCATCGCGCTGGCCAGCCGCTTCGGCGCGATCCGGCTGCGCCGTCCAGACAGCCCCGACGTCCGTGAGTTCCTGCTCGACCTGGATGACAGCTTCGGATCGCGCCTGCGGTGGACCCTCAAGACCGTGGCGTCCGGCACCGAGCTCAGCATCAGTCGGCCGCCGGGGATCGCGCGGTTGACGAACCTGGCTCGGCGCGGGTCGGTGGCCGACCGGCAATTGGACCGCCGGCTTCGCCTGTTGCCACACCTGGCCAGCCTGAAGATCGTGGTGATCGGCGGCGGCACCGGGCTCTATACGACGCTGCTCGGGATGCGTGACCGGAGCTGGGACCTGACCGCCGTCATCAGCGGCCTCAAGCGGGGCGTGCTCCGTCACGACCCCAAGGACCAGCTCGGCTTGTTGCCCCAGGAGGATGCCAGCCTCTGCCTGGTGGCGCTCGCCCCCACGGCCACAGAGAACGTGGTGCTGCGCAGCCTGCTCAGCCACCGGATGGAGGGTCGCGAATGGCGCGGGGCGCATTTCGGGACCGAGCTGCTGCGGGCGCTGGAGGAGATCAGCGGGGCACGCCGCGCGGCCCTCGACGCGGCCGTCGAACTCCTCGGAGTGCGTGGCCGCATCCTGGTCGCCCTCGACGCCCATGGACAGGAGGAGACGCGAGGCGGGGATGCGCTCGCCGCGGTATCGCAGGCGGACCTGATCGTCGTCGCGCCCGGTCACCTCGAGCTCGACCTGATTCCCGTCCTGTGCTGCCCGGGGCTGATCGATGCCGTGAGGGAGAGCCACGCGCTCAAGGTGGCGGTGACGAAGATCATGACCGCCGAAGCCTCGGATGAAGTCGCGCTCACCTCGCATCAAGTCAGGCCGCTCGCCGAGCTGATCGGCACCCGATTCGATGTCGTGCTGGCGAACGCCGGACCGCTCAGCCGGCAGCAGCTGCGCGCCTATGCGGCGGCGGGGTCCTACCCGATCCAACCGGACGTCCAGGACACGCTGCGCTACGCGCGCCGGGTCGTGACCGAGCAGCTCGCGGTAGCCGGTGACCTGGCGCGTCACGATCCTGAGTTGCTCGGCCAGTGTCTGGTGGAGATGGGAGCGGAACACCTGTTGGAGGCCAGCGAGGCGCTTCCGGCCGGGGCATGACCGTACGGATCAGGGAGCGGTGACGCGGTGCCCGTCCTCTGTTATCACGCCATCGACCCGGCCTGGCGCTCGCCGCTCGCGATTTCGCCGGACGCCTTCGCCCGGCAGTGCGCCTGGGTCAGCCGGCACCGGCGCGTCGTCAGCCTTAGCGAGGTGGTCGACCGCGTGAACGGCACCCTGCGCTTGCCGCGCGGTGTCACCGCGCTCACCTTCGATGACGGCTTCGACACGCTGCACACGCATGCGATGCCAATCCTCCGCGAGCACGGTCTCGCCGCTACGGTGTTCCTGGTCGCCGGGACGCTGGCGACGGGGCGTCCGGCGGTCGATTGGGTCGATGACCCGCCGCCGCAGCCACTCGGCACGCTGAACCGGAACCAGGTGCTCGAGATGCGCGAGGCCGGCATCACCTTCGGCTCGCACAGTCTCGCGCACCACGATCTCACGCTCCTGGGCGAGGACGAATGCGAGCGCGACCTGCGGGAAAGCCGCGAGCTGCTCGAGGACCTGCTCGGCCATCCGGTTCGATGGCTGGCCTATCCGCGCGGCCGGCACAACGAACGCGTCCGCCGCGCGGCGTCGCGCGCCGGCTTCACCCACGCGTTCACGCTGCCCACGGGGCCCGAACCCCGGGGCGCGCACGCGCTGCCTCGTGTCGGCATCTGGCCCAAGGACGGCATCAACGCGCTGCGCGCCAAGACCTCGGACTGGTACCTCGGCGTCCGCACCAGCCGGATGTTTCC
>Ga0209378_1003203_pt1 | contig 11114 bp, 12 predicted proteins | sample GraSoiAngelo_156_FD_186170 | JGI IMG/M metagenome (GOLD analysis project Ga0209378, IMG submission 186170) | Grasslands soil microbial communities from the Angelo Coastal Reserve, California, USA - 14_1009_13_40cm (SPAdes) (version 2) | ecosystem: Environmental > Terrestrial > Soil > Grasslands ... | reverse complement strand
CGACGTGTCTCCATTGTCGATCCTGACGGTATGGACGATCTTCCGCCCGTTATCCCATTCCCGCAGAAGCAGAGGAATCGCCGATGGCGGGTGCTGGAGGTCCGCATCCATCGTCACGACGGCCTGGCCACGCGCACTGGAAAGTCCGGCGAAAAGACCGTATTGATGTCCGAAATTCCGGGAGAACCTCACGCCTTTAACCCGCGCGTCCCTGCAGTGGAGCGCGGCGATTTCATTCCAGGTATCCTCGTCCGTACTTCCGTCGTCCACCAGGATCAGTTCCCACGTCACGTCCAGAGGTTTCAGGGCCTCCACCAGGTCTTCATACAGTTTCTGGAGGTTATCCTTCTCACAATATGCCGCAACGACAATGGACAGCTTTGGAGATGGTTCCGGAACCGAGCCACATCCATCAGAAAGACGCGACCGTGAAGCCAACCGTTCTTGGTAGACTGAGCTCATTCGTGGGCGCCCTCCGTCTTTCCGGCCGTTTCAGGAACCGGCGCAGATCTTTTGAACCGGTATAACTCGATGGAACCTCCAAAGGAGTCTTTCCCGGCATACAATCGCTCGAAATCAGCGGTTTCAGCTTTTGCAAAAGCCTCGAGGAACGGAAAGCCCTTCAGATTCCGGGACTCAAGAAATAAGAAATCAATCGTATTCAACAGTCTTCCGTTCAAAAGCGTCTCAGGCGCCCTGCCTGGCCCGCCCCTTGAAGGCAGTTGCAAGGAGAGCCGGAGGGAGAAATATGAGAAGCTCCAGGCACACAGACCGGAGATTGTGGGCAGAGAAGAGACTTGCGAAGAAATAGTTGCTCGAATTGCAGCGCCTGATGTCCGGCAAAACTCCAATTGCGGCTTTGTAATATGCATGACTGACCGGCCAAAAGAGCGTCATCCCGTACGGCGCGGCCGTGTCTATGCTAAAGCAATCCACGCCGAGATGTGACAAGTAGAGGCCGAAAAGAATGGGCGAACTCGATTGGACGGAATCTATCTTCATGACGTGACTGAGGAGACCGAAAACAAGGGCGAACAGGACTGCGAAGCCGACGCTGTGACCGGCCCCGTGATGAAACCGGTCGGGCTGCCCGATAAGCAATCCTGGAATGAAGTCCAGATCCGGCGCGTTTGCGGCAAAGAGATAAAGCGCAAGTTTCCGCCAACCAAGCGGTTCATGCGGCCTGGCCGAGAGTCGATAGAAGGTGAAAGCGATTATTGAATGTCCAACCGGAGATGGCATCAGTCCGCTATCAAGGTCTTTCGCTTGAAGAGCCTCGAGCTGGTACCGCCGTTGGCAGTCAGGTTATGCGGTCCTTCAGCTACCAGGACGTAATTCTCCTCGATCAAGCTCCGCAATTCAGGACTTTCAGTGAATCCGGTCAATACGTAATCGGGTGGATCACTTTTGGTTCGCTCAAAATGGCGGTCGACCGTCTTGTTGAATTCGTCACCGTAATAACCTGTCCTCCGGAAGGCCGACACCGTGTCCCCCATGTCGATCGATTCTCCATGGCGCGATCTTCTGAACAGGAAAGTGTCTTCACTCAGGATCGTGTTCGAGTCTTGCAGCGACCTTACGCTGGTCATGAAATCGTATGCCCGCTGAATCTTGATTCCTCTCTTGAGCGTCGGCAGCAGGACGGTTCGATAATTTATGCATACGAGCGCCAGCATGCAGACCCCCAAGAGAGTCAGTCTCGCAGGAGCCATTCTTGAGAAATTACGGCAGAGAAAGAACCAGAGCAGGATGAAGAACGGGACAAAGTAATGCGGCCCGCCGCCATAAAACTGCAGGTAGTAAGCCATCACGCAAAAGGCCAACACGGAAAGGCTCAGCAGGCTCCATGCCTTGTTGGCGGAATCTGCTTTGCGTGGAATGAAAAGGTACGCAACCAAGGCAAGCAATAGCGGCCCACCCTTCAGCGTTATGGTGTCGGCCGCAGGATAGAACAATGATTTCAGAAAACTGAACATGGAATGGTCGTACGAATCACCAAACGGGACAAGACCGCGCGAGTTGGAGCTAACCCATCCGGCTCCATGCGAATAGAAACCGAAGAAATGCTTGTAATAAAGGGTCAAGTTAAAATCGAATAAGTAGTGCAGGATCAAAGCGGACATTACAAGGGAGGCGCCGATACAAGACAGCGCATAGTAGCGGCCCAGTTTTCCAGGAGCCCGATCGGTTTGCCTGTATGTCCAGAGAGCGAACAGCAGGACCGCAATAACAGGCGGAACCGCTCGCCAGTTCGTGAGCATCACCGAGGTTCCGAGCACTCCGCAAATAAACCCATGAGTGCCCGCGCGCAGTTTCGTCCGCGGTGAAAACGCGGTGGAAGCATACGCCAGGAGCAGAAAGAGCACCGCCACGGTTGCGTCCGACCGCCCCAGCAAGATGACGTCCTTCGCGGAAAGCAATAAAAACAGATAACCTGTTGCCGCGAGGAACAGGACGTTTAAGCGTGTCTTGCCAGGGGACTTGCCGGCCAGTTTAAAGGTGACAAAGAGGAATACAAAAGGCAGCAAGAACACGGCGAATCTGGTGACCTGCCATGACTCGAGAAACGGAAACATCGTTGCAACCGCAAATTTAAACAGAGGATCGAAAGGGCCATGATTCATGTTTACAAAGGCAACGCGACTGTGGTCGTAGATGTTGATGCCCTGTTGTGACGCAAGCACGCACAGCCACACGGTGGATTCGCGGGTCTCGATTTCGAGCGGGTAGAAAAAAGCGACGCCTGAAGCCAAAAAGCCGATCGTGAGAAATATCGCAGTCAAAAGAACAAGGGGCGTTGTCTTGATGCGATCGGGAAGATTGAAGTTCATAAGGTCAATTTCCGGCGTTGCGCGGCAAGCGGGTGAGTGATCTGACAGGATGACAGGATAAGTTTCTTGACGGGATAACAGGATCTACAGGATGGTGTTGGGAAGTTCAGGGAACGCTGCCAGAAAGTGGCGGAGGCAAGTCTCGCCCATCCTGTTATCCTGTCCACGCTTCTTCATCCGGTGATCCTGTCGTTAAGCCGGCTTCCTGGCGCCAACCATTTGCATATATCCTAGATCCCGGGACCCATAAGTTTTCTCGAGCCAGCGCAAGAGGGGGAGCAGCAAAGATGCGGGCAATTTCACGCCGTTGTAATGCACACCCAGCTCAAGCAAGAACCCGGTGGTCCAATGGCGGATGACCGGCTCGGCATGCAGAACCTGGAATCCTGCGGATTCGAGTTGGCTGATTAACTCCGGTTGGGTGTAATAGTGGCGGACATGATATCTCTTACGATGGATGTCCTGAGTGCCGGGCAAGAGCTCGCGTAAGGCAAAGCTGTCGGTCGTGAAGACCAGGGCGCCTCCGGGCTTCAAACAACGATGAGCCTCCTTCAAGGCGTGCTCGCCATTGGCAAAATGTTCGAGCACACTGACGCCGTATATCTTGTCGAAACTTCCATCAGCGAAGGGGAGAGATTCGGCCGACGCGACCAGAAAGCCTGTTCGTTGCGTTTTGTTGAATGACTGCGCAAGCCGGACGTGGCGTTGGCTGATATCCAATCCAAAAATGGTGCAGCCAAATCGCTGGGAGAGCCTGTGCGCGTCTGCTCCGGTAAAACTGCCGAGCTCGCACACACGGTCCCCGGGTTTCAAATTCAACCACGGCATCATCGCGCCTTTTTCAAGGCGGCGGTAAAAGACAAAATCGTAGCGATGGCGCCAATAGAAACGTGTGAGAAGGAACTTCCACTTGGATAATAGACTCACCAGATAATCTCCTCTTCAGAAGGGCAAAGCCCTTTGCCCCTTTACCCCTGTTGAGAGGGGAGCGGGCCGAAACCGGACCGGGTGTACTCCATGAGTTCGCGAATCCCTGTTCGCAACGGGATGTTGGGCTCGAATCCTGCGGATTTAAGTTGCTCGGTAGAGTACAAAAGCCGCTTCTCTGCCTTCAGGGCAACTGTGGCCCAATCCACGACACTGCCGTCCCCCAAATACACGGGAATGGATCTTCCAAATACCGACTGATAAACTTCGGAGGTCACACGCGCCACTTCCAGGATTGTATGACTCGTCCCCGTACCCAAATTGAAAACTTCACCGCGCAGTCTGTCTGCTGGCAGGGTCAGAAAGTGTCTGATTCCTCGCGCAATGTCGTCAATATGAATGAAATCGCGCTCGTCCCTGCCTGTTCCTTTGAGCCGCAGCTCCTGCCTCTCTATCGCCATCCTGCACAGGTCATTCACCACCAACGTCCAACAGTCGTTGGTCTTGAATACAGGTTTGCCGTACCCGCTTGAAATGCGCAGCGAGATGCACTTCAGCCCGTCTGCTTGATCGTAATGGTTGGCGATTTTCTCGCCCAGGAGATGCGTCAGCCCGTAGAAGTTTGCCGCTTTGGACGGGGATTGCTCGGTGATTTTTCCCGTGTATTCGCGTCCGTAAACCTGCTGCGCGGAAAGGTATACAAATCGGGAGGCCCCTATTCTGCGGGCGAGATCGAGAGCCCTCCAGGTAGGCGCCACATTGACGGCCAGGGTCCGGGTGATGTCCTTTTCAGATTCGGTGTGGTTTAGTGAAACGGTGTACACTATCGCATCGGCAATGCAATTACGCAGGTTTGCAAAGACGGAATCCTGTGTCACATCTCCCGTGACAATGGATGACAGCTTCGCCTGCCAGGCGCCGCTGCCGGGTGGCAAACTGCGCAGGACCGCAATTACCTCGACACCGGAATCGCTCAGGTGTTCGCAGAGTTTTGCGCCGAGATACCCTGACGCTCCAAAGACTATGACTTTCATAATCGCTTCCTGGAGTTACTCATCGTTGAGTCATGACAAGCCATAAACCTTTGGAGACCGGGACTAGACCGTCGAGAGCAGTACGTAAGAGCCATGGGCCTCGTATGCGACTGAGACTTCAGTCAACCCATTCAGGGCCTGCCGCACCGCCTCGCGTCGCTCCGGTTTAGCAAGAAAGAGCAGGAAACCGCCGCCTCCGGCGCCGCACAGCTTGCCCCCTTCCGCGCCGGCCGCGATGGCAGCATGATACCAGGCATCAATCTGATTATTAGTAATGGTGGTCGCGAGTTGCCGTTTCAGTTGCCAGCCTTCATCCAAAATCCGGCCGAACTTGGTTACATCAAACCGTCCGTTACAGGTTAATGCCTGCAGTTGGCAGGCGTGCTCGCGCATCTTCAACAAAGACTCCATCTTTTTGCTTGTATTCGACTTTTGCTCGGCCAGCACAGAGCTCGAATCCCGCTGGTGCCCCGTCCAGAACATCATGATGTTGCCGAATAAGCCGGCTAAAGCGCCATTTGCCAGGCGTTGTGGCTCCACCGTTACGCCGCCGCCAGCCTTGAAACAAAATGAATTCAATCCCCCAAAGGCCGCAGCATACTGATCTTGTTTGCCAATGGGTTGTCGAAGAACGTCGATTTCAATATAGGAAGCTTCTTCCGCCAGTTGCCCGGCGGAAACACGCTCACCTCGGAAGGCGTGCAGTGCGTTCAACAACCCCACGGCAAAGCTGCTTGACCCGCCCAGACCCGTCGAGGCGGGCAGGTCGGCGACCGTGCTGACGTAAATCGGCGGCTCGATTTCCAGAAACCGCAGACATTCGCGCGCGATATCGTTTTCGATTTCGTCGATCCGATTCACCTGTTCGCTCTTGGAATAGTTCAGGCGAATTTGCTCATCAAACACCGGCCCATGACGTTTCACCGTCACGTAGATGTATTTGTCGATCGTCGTGCTGAACACCGTCCCATGACCGTGTTCGTAGAAATCGGATAAGTCGGTGCCGCCGCCGGCAAAACTCACCCGCAAGGGGGTGCGGGTGACAACCAATGCTGAACTCAATGTCTTCATAAGCTTAATTCGCGTCGCTCGTCAACTTTAGGGATCAGGGGGGTGCAATTAGAAGTGGAGGTCAAGATTTTTCGGCGCTACCGTGAGGTGATCCCTTTTCGTGAAATTCGTGGCGGTTTTTTACTGATTACTGGCCACGAATTCCACGAATTAAAACTCTCCACCGCTTCCGAGAGAGTTAAAGGCCGTATAAATTGACTAACCGTGTTTGAGTTCCCAATTGTAGGGAATCTCTGAGGTAAAAGGGTCGAGCCGCAGCATTTCCCGGGGATCGTGCGGCTCGGTGCCGCAGTTCGCCATGATCACCATTTTGTCGCCATAAGCCTTATAGCCATTGGCAATGCCAGGCGGGATCTGGACGAGGCAATAGTTGTCCTCGCCGAAAAAGACCTCCTGTAATTCGCCTTTGGTGGGTGAGCCTTCCCGCAGGTCGTACAACACCAGCTTCGCGCGCCCGGCGATCACGGCATTATTGACTGTCATGGTCTGGTGAATATGCCAGGCCTTGACTGCGCCCGGCCAGGAACAGGAGAAGTAAATCTCGCCGAACCGGATAAAGTGCGGGTCCGTGGCCTTGAGCATGTGCATGATCTTGCCGCGCTCGTCGACAATTTGACGCAGGGGGATGATCCTGACTCCATCAATCATGGTTTGCCTGCCTCTTTCCATTGGTCCAACGCAGCGTCGTGTCCAGTTGGCCGCTATCTAACAAATAGGACAACCACCGGAGCCTGGTGAACCGCTTGTCGGCGAAGGTCTCGCGCGTGATCCCACTCGCCCGCAATGCTTCATAGAGATCTCGTGCGCCATCTCTCGTCCCCCTGAACTCGAAATCAGGGAAGACACGGGCAAATTTGCCAAAATCAGTCCTGTAGGTGCGCTGGTCTGCGCCGGGCCGTGACTGCACCTCCAACTCGCAACCGGGCACGGTTTTTACGGCAATCTCGGCCAGCTCGATAATCTGATGATTCAAATGGTCGGCGCCGGTGTTGAACGCTTGATTGTGCACATCAGCCTCAGGCGCTTCGAGGACCGCCAAAAAAGCGCGAGCAACATCCTGAACGTGAACAACGGGACGCCAGGGCTTTCCGTCGCTGTGCACGACCACGCTTCCCCGGGTTACGGCAGCGCCCATCAGATCATTGAATACCGTGTCGAAACGCATCCGGGGCGAGAGACCGTAAATCGTGCCATTGCGCAGGAACGTAGGTGAAAAGCCTTCCCCTGCCAGCTGCCCGATCGCTCGTTCGCTCTTGACCTTCGAGCGCGCATACTCTGTCGAGGGCGCCAGGGGTGACTCTTCGGTCACGACATTCGCTTCCGACATGCCATACATGATGCAGGATGACGAGAAGACGAATCGCCTTACACCGGCGGCTTTTGCGAGCTCGGCCAGTCGCGCTGAGGCCCGGAAGTTAATCTCCTCCGTCCAGCCTGCGTTCAGATTGCCGATGGGGTCATTGCTCAAGGCGGCCAGATGCACCACCGCATCGAACCCGTGCAAGTCTGCCGGTTCAAGGTCCCGAATATCTTTGCTCACCGGGGTCGTCTCGGCCAGGCCGGCCACAAGCGTGCACCGGCTGAAATAGCGGCTGTCCATGCCGGTTACCTCCCAGCCTGCCTCCAACAAACACGGCACCAGAACCGAGCCGACATACCCGTTGTGCCCGGTTACCAAAACTCGTCCTGCCACAGTTCCCCCCTTCAGCTTGTCACGCATTGTTCACCACCTCGCGGACCCTATCGAGCAACGACACCTCAGACGACACCAGCATTGACGGACACCCGGCTGCGTGAGCCGCCTGCACATCGCGCTCGTCGTCACCTATGAATGGAGTGCGGGTCAGGTCCAGGCTCAGCTCTCGCTGCGCCTGAAAGAGGAGACCAGGCTTCGGTTTGCGGCACTCACAGCCCGCATCCCAATCGTGCGGACAACAGTACACGGCCTCGATGTCACCGCCCGCTTGCTCAACTTCCGCCCGCATCCGCTTATGAATCTGTTGGAGATCGGCCTCCGTCATGACCCCGCGCCCAATGCCTGCCTGGTTCGAGACGACGATCACCCGGTGGCCCGCTTCCTTGAGGAGGCGTAAGGCCTCTTTCGCTCCGGGAAGCCATTCAAATTCGTCCCAGCTCCGGACGTAGTGCGCGCGCCGCGGCTTCTTGTTGAGAACGCCATCCCGGTCGAGAATGATGGTGGGCCGCCGGGCAAGAAAAGCTTCAGTCAACGGCAGCCGGTGCAACCCGCCGACACTGTAGTAGCGGTGGTCGGTGACGTAGGCGAGCAACTGCCGCCGCTCGGCAAGCTGGGTGTACAACGCCTCGGCCACTGAGACATTGGCTTCAGGCAGAAGCTCAATGGCTGACTTGTTGATCAAGGCATAACTGATTTCAACACCTTGCAGACCCGGGCCTGTGCAGCTTTTGTCATACAGAGCCACGTGTCCATCCTGATCCACACGCACGTTATTCCGAGTGTACCCGTCCTTGTTGCTGTATACGGTGATCATCGCAAGCGGATTAGCGGCCACGAACAGCTGCCACATTTTCTCTATTTGCATCGGCCAGTAGTTATCGCAGTAGATCAAGAGGAAGCAGGAATCAAGACATGGGGCAACCAACTTGAGCCGGCGGCAAGTTTCATCCTCCACCGCCGAGACCGCATACTCTATCTTCACTCCCCAGCGGCTGCCATCTCCGCAATACTCCTGAACCGCCTCCGGCAGGTATCCCAACAATAACAGAATGCGCTCGAAACCCTGCTCGCGAAGCTGTTCGATCTGATACGACACAAATGGCTCGCCATGAATCTCTATCATTGGCTTCGGCCGCGTGTTGGTGATCGGGCGCAGCCGCGTGCCTTGTCCGCCGGCCAGGATCACGGCCTGGGTGGGGCGTTGGGGTGATTCCCTCAGACTGTCATACGCGCCGAAACAAGAATTTTGTTCTCGTTCCAGGAGGCGGAAACCATTATTCACTTTGAGCTCGCGCTCGATGTCACAGGTTCCTGGAGCGCCACGCAAGTCGTCAACACATGACAAAGCAGTGAGTGGCCGCTCTCGGCTAATCCGTAGGCGCCCTTCTCGGTTGGAAGCAACAAACACTCGTCCACTTCGTCTTTCAGCGCCCCGCCGTTAAACCCTAACAAGCCAATCGTGATCACACCGCGTTTCCGCGCCAATTCCACCGCTCGCAGCAGGTTCGGAGAGTTCCCACTCGCCGAAATCACGATCAACAGATCGCCCGACCGGGCAAAATTCTCCAACTGGCCGGAAAAGACACGCTCATATCCCTCATCGTTCGCCAGCGCTGTCAACCACGAAATATTGTCATTCAAGCTCAGCACGCGCATCGGCGTGCGCCCCGGACACTTGGCGCCTTTTCCCAAGTCGTTGACCCAATGGGAAGCGGTCGAGGCGCTCCCGCCATTGCCCGCAACGTATACCATCGCGCCGCTATCGCGAGCCGCGCATAACCTCTGAACAATCCGCTCCATTGCATCGAGGTCCACTTGATGCAAGAGTCCGGCAAAGGCTCGCAGATAATCATCAACGATTTGTTTCAGTGGCGAGGTTAGGTCGTGGACCACTTTAAGGTCTCCTCAGGGTCGAAAGGTGAAAAGGTTAAGCGCTCGCGCCAAAATGTGAATTTGTTTCTGCGCGAGCACTAGGGTCGAGGGGGCAAAGGAATAAAGGGGTAAAGGGTGGTGGGTTTTAGCAAAAATGCTAACGAAAGGATGGGTCTCTCGGCCTTTAGGCCGATATGAACGCCAAGTCCTGATTCTGGTTTCCCTTTTCCTCTTTTACCCCTTTATTCATTTGCCCCTAAGGGCTTGCGCTTGCCGCCGTACTAGGCTAGTTTCTGGCGCGAAACCAAGGACCCCGAAGGGGTCAAGCAGGACAGCCCAGGGCGCGAGCCCTGGGTTCAAGGTCCAGATTGCGGAAAGCCCTGAAAGGGCGGCGCAGGGAGTTCGGTCTCAACTCCAGATAAATGCTCGTCATAAGGCACGTCTTTGGTACCGGGACCCACTGCATCGCCCCTTCGGGGCTTCCGTTGTTACTGTCCTTGTTCCCAGGGCTTGCGCCCTGGGCTTTCCTGAGTCGCCCCTGCGGGGCTAGTTTCGCGCCAGAAACTAGGCTACGGGTTTGTGCAGTCCATGCCAGATGCCACGTGCCTTGGCAAAAACCGCTTTCTGGTTGCCTCGGAGAGACTGTACGATGAAGGCGTAAATGAGTCCAAAGCCGGCAAAAAATGCATACTTCATGCAGTCCTTGGGCTTTCCATGTCTGCGGACGAAGTAAACGGAATTAATTGCTTCCCAGTACTTCCTCTGGGCGGTGTAGCCGCCGAAGGTCGCCGAGCCGCGATGCCACATCACGGCACTTGGGACGTACACCACGCGATATCCCAGTTGGACGGCCCGCTTGCAAAAATCGGTGTCTTCGTGCCCACCCCCGTGAAAATTCTCGTCCACAAAGTTCAGCCGTTCGAAGACCTCTCGCCGCGCCATAAAACCGGAGCCCGGAATGTAATCCACGTCTACGATCTCGTCGTACTGGCCGCGATCGATTTCTCCCGACCCCTGCTCGGCAGTCACGTTTTCCATATAGGTGATGCGCCCGCCCGCGCACTGAAGTCTGCCGGATCCGTCATCTGCGTATGTCTTCGGGCCCAGCACTCCGACGCGCGGGTCAGATTCAGCCACCGCAACCAGCTCCTCAATCAAAAGAGCGTCAATGCGTGTGTCATTGTCGAGCGAAAGTATGTAGTCGTTGCCACGGCGAACGGCTTCACGAAAGCCATAGTTCCGGCCCCCTGCCACGCCGCGGTTCTTCGACATTTCCAAAACAAGGGCGTCAGGAAAGCGCGTACGCAAATAGGCCGCCGATCCGTCGGTGGAGGCATTGTCAACGAGGATGACGTCCTTCCCGGCGTAGGTCGACTCCATGACGCTTCGCAGACAGCTTTCGGCCATCTCCTTGCCGTTATAGTTGAGAATCACAACCCCAACTCTGGGCAGCCCCTCGTTCTTCCTGCGTACCTTATTGGCGTTCATAGATCGCAGATGCTCAAACTTCAATCTGATGCGTCGGGCTATCCTGCTTGCCGCAATATCTGGGACAATTCCCGCATTGGGAGGGCAAAATCCCTTCCGGCATCTTCTCTCGAAACGTCGTATATCCTTCGTTATTCCAAATCTCGTCGAACGAATTGTCGATTAGATTGCCGAAGCTGCGAAGATTCTGAGCCT
>Ga0209378_1003202_pt1 | contig 11115 bp, 9 predicted proteins | sample GraSoiAngelo_156_FD_186170 | JGI IMG/M metagenome (GOLD analysis project Ga0209378, IMG submission 186170) | Grasslands soil microbial communities from the Angelo Coastal Reserve, California, USA - 14_1009_13_40cm (SPAdes) (version 2) | ecosystem: Environmental > Terrestrial > Soil > Grasslands ... | reverse complement strand
GGCCTGCATGCCGCCAGCCGACAAGAACCGCACCAAATTCCTCCTCGACGAGAAGGACATTCCGACGAAGTGGTACAACATCCAGGCCGATCTGAAGTCGCCGCTCCCGCCGGTGCTTCATCCCGGTACCGGCAAGCCGATCGGGCCTCAGGACCTGGCGCCGCTCTTCCCGATGGAGCTGATCAAGCAGGAAGTCAGTCAGGAGCGCTGGATCGAGATCCCGGAAGAAGTGCGGGACGTGCTGCGCTTGTGGCGGCCGTCGCCGCTCTTCCGCGCGCGCCGACTCGAGAAGGCGCTCGGCACGCCGGCCCACATTTACTACAAGTACGAGGGTGTGAGTCCCGCCGGCAGCCACAAGCCGAACACCGCGGTGGCCCAGGCCTACTACAACAAAAAGGAAAAGGTCACGCGCATCAGCACCGAGACGGGTGCCGGTCAGTGGGGCTCGGCGTTGTCGATGGCGTGCAGCTTTTTTGGCCTGCAGTGCAAGGTCTACATGGTCAAGGTCTCGTATCAACAGAAGCCGTACCGCCGCATCATGATGGAGACGTGGGGAGCGCAGGTCGTCGCCAGCCCCAGTCCCGACACGCAGGCGGGCAAGAAAGTTCTGGAACAAGATCCCAACTCGCCGGGCAGCCTCGGCATCGCCATCAGCGAGGCCGTGGAGGACGCGGCCACGCGCGAAGACACGAAGTATTCGCTGGGCAGCGTGCTCAACCACGTGCTGACCCATCAGACGGTCATCGGCCTCGAAGCGAAGAAACAGCTCGAGAAGGCGGACGACGAGGCGGACATCGTCATCGGCTGCGCCGGCGGTGGCTCCAACTTCGCCGGCCTCGCCTTCCCCTTCGCCGCCGACAAGCTCAGCGGCAAGAAGAAGAAGCTCCGCATTGTCGCCGTCGAGCCGTCGGCCTGCCCGAGCCTGACCAAGGGGAAATACGTCTACGATTTCGGCGACACCGTGGGGCTCACGCCGCTGGTGAAGATGCACACGCTCGGCCACGGCTTCATTCCGGCGCCTCTCCACGCCGGCGGCCTGCGCTACCACGGCATGGCGCCGCTCGTCTGCAAGCTCTACGCTGACGGCGTCATCGAGGCAGCCGCGGTTCCGCAGATCGCCACGTTCCAGGCGGCGCTACAGTTCGCGAAGTCGGAGGGCATCATCCCGGCCCCGGAGTCGGCGCACGCCATCCGCGTCGTGATCGACGAGGCCCTGGCTTGCAAGAAGGCGGGCAAGCGGAAGACGATCCTCTTCAACCTGTCGGGCCACGGCCACTTCGACCTCGGCGCCTACGAGGCGTTCCTGGCCGGCAAGCTGCAGGATTACGAGTACCCGGCCGAGAAGATCGCGGAAGCGCTGCGCGGCGTTCCCCAGGTGAAGGCATGATCTCGCGTCGACGCTTCATCGGCAGCAGCGTGGCCACCGCCGCCGTCCTGTCCGCGCCAGGATTCGTGCGCGCGCAGGGCAAGGGCAAGGTCAAGCTCGCCTATCTGCAGCTCGGCTGGGCCGGCACCGAGATCATCCACAAGGAGGACCTCCTCGGAAAACACGGCTGGCAGGCCGAGTACTCCGTGGTCCCGGGCGCACCGGGGCCGCTGCTCAACCAGCTCGCCTCCAAGAACGTGGACGCCATCGACATGTCGTTCGCGCTGGCCGCCAAGGCGTTCGAGGACGGCGTGCCGCTCAAGGTGACCGGCGTAGCCACGGCCGTGCTCGGCGCGATCATCGCGCGCAAGGACGCGGGACTCTCACGCGTCGAAGACCTCAAGGGCCGGAAGGTCGCGGCGGTCGTCGGCACGTCGACGTTCTTCGACATCCGGGCGCTCACGCTGAAGGGCTACGGCCTCGACCTCCAGAAGGACACGCAGATCGTGACGGCGACCGCGCCGCCCGACATGGTGACTCTCTTAGGGAAAAAGGAGGTCGACGCCATCATCGCCTGGCAGCCGATCACCGACTCCGTCGTCCTGCGCGGCGAGGGCGTGTACCTGGCCAAGCAGATCGATCTCTGGCGCAAGGCCACCGGCCGGCCGGCCGGGTTCCCGGTGCACGTCTGCTATCTCGTCCACAACGAGTTCCTGACGAAGAACCCCGGCATCGCCCGGGATCTGAACGACGCCCAGCGCGACGCGGTCGAGATCTGGTACGGCAAGCCCGAGCGGGCGATCGAGATCGTGCAGGACGTGACCAAGCTGCCGAAGGAGGTCGTCCAGGTCGCCTACAAGGAGACGGTGAAGATGTTGTCCGGCCTGCCCGACGAGCAGGTGGACACGCTCATCGTCCAGCTCAAGATCAACAAGGAGTTCGGCTTCTTGAAGTCGGACATCTGGGAGAATCCGGACCGCATCCGCCGCGAGTTCTTCTATCGAGCGTAGCTGGCCGAGCCGCCTTCACCTGCCGACGCTCGGCGTCGCGGCGGTCGTGCTGGCGGCGTGGGCGGCACTCTCCTTCCGTTACGGCGCGTACGTCCTCCCCTCGCCCCTCGCGGTCCTGCGCGGCTTCGTCGAGATTCTCGCCAGCGGCGAGATCTGGCGGCACACCGCGGCGTCGCTCTCCCGGATCGCCGTCGGGTTCGGCGGCGCGGTCGCCGTCGCCATGCTGCTCGGCCTGGCCGCGTTCCTCTCGCGCTCCGCCCGTGACGTCGTCCACGACGTGCTCTCGGTCCTCAACTCGACGTCGGTCTTCGTCTGGATCGTCATCTCCATCATCTGGTTCGGGCTCTCCAACTGGGCGCCGATCTTCACCACCTTCATGATCACGTTGCCCGTCGTCGCCTCGAACATCGTCGAGGGCATCGCCAACGTCGATCGACGGCTGCTCGAGATGGGCGACGCCTACCGTCTCTCCGGCCGGGAGAAGTTTCGCTCGATCGTCGTGCCATCGACGCTGCCCTACCTGATCGCCGGGATGAAGGTCGGCTTCGGCCTGGCCCTCAAGGTGTCCGTGGTGGCCGAGATCTTCGGCGTGACCTCCGGGATCGGCTACATCATGAACTACAGCCGCGAGATCCTGGCCACCCAGATGGTCTTCGTGTGGGCGCTGGTGATGATCCTCGTCATGATGGCCACCGACACGATCGTCTTCGATGCGCTGTCGCGCCGGGTCGCCCGGTGGCGCTGAAGCTCGCCGTGGAGGAGGTCGGCAAGGACTTCCTGATCCCGGTGATCGATCGCGTCTCGTTCGGGGTGGAGGCGGGCGAGTTCGTCTGTCTCCTCGGGCCCAACGGCTGTGGCAAGACCACGCTGCTGCGGATCGTCGGCGGCCTCGAGCCGGCCACGCGCGGCCGCGTCACGCTCGACGGCGAGCCGATCGTGGCCGGTCAGCCGCACCAGCACAAGATCGGCGTCGTCTTCCAGGAAGATCGCCTGTTGCCGTGGCTGACGCTCGAGCAGAACGTGGCGCTCGTGCTCAAGCCGATCGGCCTCGACGCGGCCGAGCGCGCGGCCATCGCCCGGCGCTATCTGAAGGTCGCGGGCCTCGGCGGCTTCGAGGACTATCATCCGGCCCGGGTGTCGGGAGGCATGCGGCAGCGCACCGCCATCGCGCGCGCGCTCGCCATCGAGCCCGACGTCCTGCTGATGGACGAGCCGTTCGGCGCGCTGGACGCCCAGAACCGGCGCATCATGCAGAACGAGGTGCGGCGCATCTGGCGCGACACGGGACGGACGATCCTCTTCGTCACCCACGCCATCGAGGAAGCGGTGGCGGTGGGTACGACGCTCGTGATGCTCTCGGCGCGTCCCGCCCGGATCCGTGAGCTGATCAGGAACGACGGGCGGACCGATCGCGTCAAGCTGATCGACGACCTCAACACGATGATCATGGAAGAAGTCGAGCGCCAACAGGGCGCCGCGCCACCCGGCTGATGACTCCCGTGCTGATCCGCCGCGTTCGACTCGGCGCCGCCTTCGTCCTCCTCACCTACCTGATCCTGCACTTCAGCAACCACGCGCTCGGCCTGATCTCGCTCGACGCGATGGAGACCGGCCGGCGCTGGTTTCTCGCGATCTGGCGCAATCCGCTCGGCACGCTCGCGCTCTACGGGGCGATCACCGTCCACGGCGTCCTCGCGTTGTGGCTGCTCTACCAGCGCCGCTCGCTGCGCATGCCATCGTGGGAGGCCGCCCAGTACGGCCTCGGGCTCGTCCTGCCTGCGCTGCTGGCCACTCACGTCGTCGGCACGCGCATCGCCTGGTGGCAAGTCGGGACCGAGGATCGCTACGCGCGCGTCTTGCTCGGCTTCTGGGTCGTGGCGCCCGAGCGCGGGATCTGGCAGACGATCACGCTGCTCATCGCCTGGATTCACGCCTGCATCGGCGTCCACTACTGGCTGCGCTTCCGCCGGTGGTATCCGCGCGTGGTGATGGCGCTCTTCGCCGGCGCGTTGCTGCTGCCGACTCTGGCGCTGGCCGGCTACGTCACCGGCGGCCATGAGGTCGTCACGCTCGCTCGAACCCCGGGGTGGCGCGAAGAGCTCGCCCGCGTGACGCATCCGCCGAGTCCCGCCCAGGGCGCGGTCCTCGTGCAGATCAGGACGAGGTTTCTCGAGGTCTATCTGGCGGCCCTGCTCGCCGTCGTCGTCGCGCGCGGGGCCCGACGGCTCTGGCAGCGTCGCCGGTCGATCCGCGTGTCGTATCCCGGCGATCGCTTCGTGACGGTGCCCGTCGGCTTCACCATCCTCGAGGCCAGCCGGGTCGCGGGCATCCCGCACGCCTCCGTGTGCGGTGGCCGGGGGCGGTGCTCGACGTGTCGCGTGCGCGTCGTCCACGGGCTCGGCGACTTGCCGGCGGCTCGAGAGGCCGAGCAACGCGTGCTCGCGCGTGTGGGCGCCGCGCCTGACGTGCGCCTGGCCTGCCAGACGTGCCCCGTGCGCGACGTGGCCGTCGCGCCGTTGCTGGCGCCCTCGATCGTGCCCGGCGACGCGCACACGGCCGACGTGCGACAGGGGCGCGAGCGCGAGCTCGCCGTCCTGTTCGCCGATCTGCGCGGCTTCACGCGGATGGCCGAGCACAAGCTGCCCTACGACGTCGTGTTCGTCTTGAACCGCTACTTCGAGACCGTCGGGACCGCCATCACCCAGGCGGGCGGAGTCACCAACCAGTTCACGGGCGACGGGGTCATGGCGCTGTTCGGGATCGACGTCGGGCCGGCCGCCGGCTGTCGTCAGGCGCTCGCCGCCGCGCGCGCGATGGTCGAAGGCCTGGCCTCCCTCAGCGCCGAGCTGGCCGGCGATCTGCCGGCGCCGCTGCGCATCGGGATCGGGATCCACGCCGGCGCGGCCGTCGTCGGCCGGATGGGCTGGGGCCAGAGCTTCTATCTCACGGCCGTCGGCGACACCGTCCACGTGGCCGCGCGGCTGGAGCAGGCCACCAAGGACTACCACGCCGAGCTCGTCGTCTCGGAAGACGTCGGTCGCTACGCGGGGATCGACCTGTCCGCGTTTCGTCGCGACGATCTGGCCGTCAGGAACCGCGCGGGGCGTGTGCCGGTGCGCGTGATCACGCGCGTGAGGGAGCTCCCCTAGGGCCCGAGGACTCGGAAGCCCTCGACCTCGGCGGCGCGAGCGAGAACTCGATCGAGCGTGACGAATTCCAGGGTCGCGGGATCGTCGTCGGCCGCGACGAGAGCTGCTCCGATCTGCAGGGCATCGGCGGCGCGGAGAGGGTGACGTTCGACGAGACGCTCCGCCCGCGGTCTGACGAGGTCGATCGCCGCGATTTCGGACCACTGCTCCCACGCGGCCAGCAGCTCGCGTCGCGCCGCGGCCAAGACGTCAGGTGCGGCAAGGCGCTCGCGGCGCCGACGAGCGAGCGCCGAGAGCAGTTCGACACGCGTGAACGTCCAGACAGCGACATTGCCGTCCTGTCTGATCCATTGTCGCGTTCGAGGCGTCATCGGTTCAGCGAGGATCGTTGGGATCAGCGCCGAAGTGTCCCAGAACCTCACCACCCTGACCTTCGTTCCTCCAGCAGCGCCTTGAGGACGCCGCTGACGCGGATCGGACGGTGCTCGCGCAGCCACTTCCGGAAATCACCCTTGCCGCGACGGATGATGCCACGGCGCTCGAGGTCGGCGAGCCGGCCATCGGACGAGCGCTCGCTCGTGAGCGGCACGATCCGCGCGACTGGCCGGTCGCGCTCGAAGACGAGGACGGTGCCGCCACGCTTGACGTGCGCCAGGTATCGGGAGAGCCCGTTTTTCAACTCGGCCACCTTGGCCTTCTTCATGTGGCCATGTTAGCCAAGTGAGAAGGCCTCCGTCAATGTGCCGGCCAGGATACGGCTGAGGTTACGAGGCCAGGATCCGCTCGTAGCGCCCGTAGTCGCGGGCGGCGTCCATGAACCACTTCACGCAGTCGGGATTGGCCCGTGGCGGCAGCTCGCACGAGGTCGAGAGCACGAAACGCGAGCGCCGGCCGACGGTGTCGATGCAACGCTTCACCTCGGCCTCGATCTCCGCCTGGGTGGCGCGCTCGAAGATGGTCACGTCGACGTTGCCGATGGCCACGACACCCCGCTGGTTGCCGAGCGTGACGAGCTTGTCGAGCTGATCGACCTTCAGCTTCGGATCGCCCTGCTGGTCGAGGTCGATGGTGATGGCCACGAAGCCGACGTCCACCAGGTCCTCGTGGATCTGGTGGGTGGTGCCGCAGATGTGGACCGTGGTGCCGACCTTCTTGGCCTTGAAGTAGTCGACCATCTCCTTGTGGTAGGGCTTGATGAACTCGCGATAGGTGTCGGGCCCGACCAGCGAGCACGACGCGGTCGGATCGGTGTAGGACAGCCCGATCTTCGTCGTGAGGACGGCGTCGCCGAAGCGCTTGGCGTACTCGGTCGCGAAACGCATGAGCTCGTGGACGAACTCGGGATCGTCGATCGTGTCCAGGCACATGAGCTCGGGATTGCGCATGAGCATGGCGATCGTCCACGGGCCGACCAGCACGGCGCCCAGCGCGCTCGGAAACCGCGCCGCCGACAGCGCCTGGCACTGCTCGAGGAATGCCGGCAGCCGGCCATCCCGGTACGGATCGGGGACTTCGAGCCGCGCGAGCTTGCCCTTGTCGTCCTGCAGCACGTGCTGGTCGATCGAGGGTACGACGTAGTCCGAGTACTTCACGTGACAGCCGATCGCCTCGGCTTCCTTCGCCAGATCGTTGAACGCGATCATGATGTCCGGCTGATAGCGCTCGTAGTAGTTCAGCATCGCGCGGACGGCCTTGGTGGGGTTGGTGCAGTACTCCTCGATCGAGAGGCCGTCCAGACATCCGGCGAATGAGCCGGCGATCGGATAGGCGGGGACGCGATCGGCGAAGCCACCCTTGTAGGCGGCGACGACCCGATCCCGCGGCGTCACGAGCGGGCGCTGATCCATACTGTCCTCCCTCCGGTCGTCGGGCGTCCTCGGCTCACACGCGGGCTCCGTCACCCGCGGCCAGCATCGGCCGGAACGCATCGAGCGTCAACGCGATCTCCGCCGCCGTCTGCTGCGGCCGCAGCAGCAAGACGGGCAGGTCGGCGCCGGCGGCGTGCCAGCGCGCCAGTCTCGCGCGCGCCTGCGCCGGCGTTCCGAAGACGGTCAGCTCCTCGAGCAGCGACTCGGCGGCTTCGGGAATCTCGCCGGTGAAGCGCGGCGTGTTGGCGGCGAGCACGGCCTCGACCTCCTTGGCGAAGCCGCGCCGCACCAGCGACTGCCGGTAGAGCGCGCCCATCGTCGTCAGGTAGAAGGCGACGAACCAGGCCGCGCCCTGGCGCGCGACCGCCGCGTCTTCAGCGACCGCCGTGGGAACCGAGGGCGCCACGATCAGCTCGGCCGCTCCTTCGCGTCGGCGCGCGGCGCCCTCGGCCAGGAGCGTGCGTCCCGCCGCCAGGTGCGAGCGGGGATAGAGAAAGGGCAGCCAGCCGTCGGCGAGCTCACCGGCCAGACGCACGGATTCGTCGGCCAGCGCGGCGAGGAAGATCGGCACGTCGGGCCCGGACGGCAGGTTGAGCTTCAAGGCTCGCGCGGCCGTGACGCGCTCGAGCGGAATGCGCTCGCCGCGAAGCAGCGCGCGGACCTGCGTGACGATTCGGCGGAGCTGAGCGACCGGCGCCGTGAACGACACGTCGTGCAACCCTTCGGTGAGCTGAGGTGTGCTGGCGCCGAGCCCGAGCAGGAAACGCCCTCCCGACTGCGCGCTCAGCGTCGCCGCCGCCATGGCCAGCGTGCCCGCGCTTCGGTTCCAGACGCCGAGGATGCCGGTCCCGAGCGTGATGTGCTTCGTCTTGACCGCGGCTTCGGCGAGCAGCACGGTGACGTCATAGGCCCACGTCTCGGGCAAGCAGAACGCTTCGTACCCGAGACGATCGGCGTCCGTCGCCAGCGCGATGAGCACGTCGCGGCGGTTTTCGAGCGGCATGAGCGACACACCGATGCGGGAACGACTCACGGGGCCTTGATTGTACGCGATGCCGATCCTGTGCTACCAACTCCGACGTGCTTCGCCGCCGCGCTCTGCTGATTGCCGCCTTTCTGATCGTCACCGTGGCGTGGAGCCTCACCCCCGAGCCCGGCCATCGCGCCGCCGACATCAAGCAGGATCTCTTCCTCCTGTGGCCGGGCGAGATCACGGAGGCGACGGCGCCGGGCCAGGCGGATCCGACGCTCGTGCCGTACGTCGAGCAGCGCGGCTTCACGGTGATCTCGAGCGGCCGGCTCCTGCTGCGCAGCCGCGATCGCCTGCAGCTCGGCACGACGCTTCCCGGGGAGCCCATCGCCGAGGCGGCCTCGTTCGTGACCTACGTGCGACAGGGCCCGGTGCAGGCCGGTCCTGGCACCTTCATCAAGGTGCCGTGGAGCTCGACGCTCGTCGACCCGCTCGCGGTGATGAGCCTCAACATGTCGTTCCGCAACCTCATCGGGCCGAAGCCGGCCACGTGGTGGGAGGAGCTCTTCTGGGGCCGGCGCTACGTCCTCACTGCCGGCTTCGGTGACGTCGGCTCGCTGGCGTTGCCCCTCTATCCCCTGTACTTCGAGCACCGCGATCGTCTCGTGCACCTGGCCCGCGAGTTCTCGCTGGTCATCGTGAGCTTCGCCGACTCCGATCACCTTCGCATCGAGGAGATCGCTCCGGCCAGCGCGACGCGGCGTCTGAGCCGCGTGCGAGCGGGCGCCGAGCTCGTCTCCATGCCGCTGGTGGCGGCCGAGGGGATCACGCCCCAGCTCCTCAAGGTGCAGTTCAGCTACTTCTCCGGGCGCATCGCGTGGCGGCCCATTCTCGTCTCGCTGGTGCTCCTGATGCTCGGCAACCTGGCCGGCTTCATCCTCCTGAGCAAGGACGTCGCCCACCTCATGCGCACCCGCCTGCACGTGCGCCGGGGCGAGCCGGTCTTCGTGAGACACGGCGGCGTGATGCTACCGCGCGACGTGATCGACCAGATCGTGCCGGGCACCACGACGCACGCCGACGTGCTGGCGCTCTGCGGGCCCCCCGACGAGGACCGCGTGCGCCGCGGGGCGCCCGGCCTGAGCCGCAGCCTCGTCTATCGGGCCACCCGCCGCATTCCGCGGCGACGCCTGGCCGTGGGCCGTCTCGCCACCGTCGCGCGGTGGGACGAGGAGCAGTACGAGCTGGAGATCGAGCTGATCGGCGATCGCGTGACCGCCGTGCAATCTCGCGTGAGCCACGCGAAGGCCGCGAGCTGATCGACAAGGAGCGACCCAATGGTCAAGCCCTACACCTGCGTCGGTCTCGTCCCCACCGTGCGGGGCATCCGCAAGCGCAAGGACATCAAGATCAACCTCGAGCACCTGTCCCACCTGGTCAAGGCGGCGTCGTGGCTGTCCAGCCTGGATCTGCCCGTACGCCTGATCGCGTTTCCCGAAGGGGCGCTCCAGGGATTCAACGACGAAGTCCTCGATCTGGACCACGCCACCTTCGCGCGAGAGGGGGCCATCGATATTCCGGGCGAGGAAACCGAGGAGCTCGGAAAGATCGCCAAGGAGTACGACGCGTTCGTCATGGCCCAGGCCAAGGCGCGCCATCCCGATCTCAAGGATCGCTTCTTCAACGTCGGCTTCATCATCAATCCGCGCGGCAAGGTCATCCTGAAGCATTACAAAGTCTCGCCGCTCTTCCCGGTCGAGCATTCCGTGTGTCCCCACGACGTCTACGACTGGTGGGTGGAGAAGCACGGGCGCTCGCTGCAATCGTTCTGGCCGGTGGTGGACACCGAGATCGGCCGGCTCGGAATCATGATGGCCAACGAGGGCTCGTACCCGGAGAACGCACGCGCGCTCGCGCTGAACGGCGCCGAGGTCGTCTATCGCGCGTCCTACCCGCACCCGGCCACCGGCAACGAGATCTTCGAGATCCAGAGCCGGGCCCGCGCGCTCGACAACAACCTCTACGTCGTCGCGCCCAACATGGGCACCTACTATCTCTTCCCCGAGGAGACGACGCCCATCGACACGTTCGGCGGCCGCTCGTTCATCATCAACTACAAGGGCCAGATCGTCGGGCGACAGGACTACGGCGCCGGTTCGACCTACGTGGGCGGCGTGATCGACATCGAGGCGTTACGCGACCATCGCGCGCGCGCCCAGTGGGACAACTGGATCAAGGATCTCCGCACCGAGCTCTACCAGATCCTCTACGAGCAGCCGATCTACCCGAAGAACCTCTACCTCAAGCGCGAGCCGATGAAGCACGCCGAGTACCGCGAGAAGGTCATCAAGCGGCAGATCAAGCTGATGCACGACCGCGGGATCTGGAAGAAACCGGAGCGGTAGGCCGGCCTCTCTCTCCCTCCACGCTCTCGCCCTCCCTCCATGTTGCAGCGGGGATGAGGGTCGGCTATATTTTTCCCGCACGCCGCCGTAGAGCGACCCGATGCGCTGCGGCCCCGCAGCCAGGAGCTTGGAACTTCATGTCCGGTCGAGGCAGGTCACTGTGGTCTGGACTGTCCAGACTCGGGTTGGTGTTGACACGTTCGCCGCCCCAGAGTGGAGCGTGAAGTCAACGGGCCGCCGCGACCGCGCCGTGAAAGAGCGTCGCCGGGGTCCGCCCACGGACCGATATCCATGATGTGGCCGTTCGAAGTTGTAGAACTCCATGAACCCGCGGAGGCTGCGATCGA
>Ga0209378_1003201_pt1 | contig 11118 bp, 7 predicted proteins | sample GraSoiAngelo_156_FD_186170 | JGI IMG/M metagenome (GOLD analysis project Ga0209378, IMG submission 186170) | Grasslands soil microbial communities from the Angelo Coastal Reserve, California, USA - 14_1009_13_40cm (SPAdes) (version 2) | ecosystem: Environmental > Terrestrial > Soil > Grasslands ... | reverse complement strand
AGGCTATTACTTGACTCCCCGACACTCCACCGTCCTGTGCAAAAGTTGCTGGAAACATGTAGCTGACCGGCAGGGTGACGGTGACGGAGATGGTGATCGAGTGAGATAGAGAACCACTGGTTCCGGCGACCGTTGCCGTGTAAGTCCCCGGAGTTACGGTTATGGCCGGCGATACCGTCATTGTAGATGTTGCTCCCGATCCTGCGGTCAGTGTTACCGTTGTTGGATTCAGTAGTGGAGTTGGACCACCCGCTGAAATTGTGGCTGAAAGTGAGACTGAGCCTGAGAACCCGTTGACGCTGGTGAGGGTAATCGTGGACGTGCTGCTAGTTCCCGCTTGCAATATCAGAGACGATGGGTTAGCGACTATTGAGAAGTCACCTGTGGAAGAGAAGGAAACTGTTGTTTGCGCTGATGGACAACCTGCGCAAGTTGCGTATATCGTAGCTGTTCCAAGGCTAGAAGACTTGATCGTCACAGAACAGGAGCCACTGCTACCTGTGGTGCAAGTAGAGGAAGAAAGAGTTCCGAGGGTGGTGGAGAATGATATCTGAACATTCGGGGCATTATTGGCGAGTTGGGTTGTTAATGTTGCTGATGATGTCCCGTCTGCAGGCACCGTGGTAGCGGAACTAGTAAGTGTCGGATTCCCTGGAAACGAACAGCCTGGTCCGGCGTTTGTCCAAAGGCTCTGGCCGTTGGGTTGGGCAGGAGTGTTTCCAGTGTAAGTGAATCCTACGGCAGTATAGCAATGAGAATCGACTTGGAGGCTTGAGACTGTTACGCCGTTGAAATTAGGTTCATTGACTGGAGTTCCTCCGGTGAAAACCCGGCCTCCAAGAAGATAATTGTCATCGTAGTACGAGTTGTATCCGTCGTATACTGCCGCGTTGCGAACAAGGCACCAGGATATTGTGCTATTGCAATCTGTACTATAGTACTCTGGGTCATCCATTTCAATATTCCATCCCGCCCCGATGTTATTGAGCGCGGTTACTCCGAACTGGTAGTGATACCATGTTGGAAATCCTGTGGTCTGTCCACTGCCGGTCTTGTAATTTGCTTCCATGTGGAACGAAGAAGAGGGGGTGTAGGAAAAACTGTGAGCAAGGCAGAGATTGCAGGTGGAGGTTGAACGGTAATAATTCCAAACGGCGGTTCCGCCTACCCACATCATTTCCACAAGGAAAGTGCTACCTGCAACGCTACAGTCGGTGCACGTCCATGAGTCATGGAAGAGTTGCCAGTGATAACTATCGGGACAGGTGTTCCATCCGTTTTCTCCGGTCAAGCAGTCTTTGGGCAAGTTTGAAACCACGGGGGCACAATTGTCAAACTCACAGTCGTGCCATCCAGACGATATGAACCGTACCCGTCCGCTATTAGACAAGTCTACGAATCCGTAAAAGATGTAGTCCTCTGAAGTCTCAACGACTGGTTGACCATTAATAATGCATGCACCGCAACCACAGTCGCTCGACCCGGCACATTGTACCGCTGCTGCGATTCCTGCTCCCAGGGAATTACCAGACGGAATAGATGCAGGGTTAGTATCAGAGGAAATGATGATCTTTACCCTCAACCCCGATGCGGGCCTATCACTGGAAGTATCGACCCCGCCAAGCCAAGGATTGGTTCCCGCATTGAGACAGGGGGGGCCACTTTGACAATAAACTGGGAAGGGAGTGGCCCAGGCGGTCGTGTCAGCATGAACGCGCTTCACGTCTTGCGCCCCAACGATAAGGCCGAGAAGGGAAACCGACAATACAATACCTAGCCTTAGAGTGGTTCTCAAACTATCTCGCTAACGCGTCGTGAGTTAGAACTATTTCAAGCATGATGAAACAAAGTTCGGGTCTGAACGGCTCTATCAATCAACAAAAACTCTCTACCAAAAGCTTTTTCTTCATTTCTTGTGATTTGTTCTTATTGCAAACCTATGATCGGCGTTCGCGTTCCGCCATGGTCTGCGAAATACTACTTGTTGCCCGAGATCGAGAAACCAAGACGAAGCTTATCCAAAGGGCGAATCTAAATCAGAAACTTGCTAACTTCTATCTTGAGTGGCTCACGGCTCAAGGACAGTTGATAATGGATTACGGTAAAAGATGTAGCAAAATTTACACGCTGACTTCTCGTGGAGAGTATCTGTTACATTTGCTTGTTGAATTGGAAGTCGAGTGCCCAAGTCTGTTTTCCGGGAGAAAGGCGAGGATCACCCCGAGCCTATCCTCAGTATTCCGAGGGTATAGAACGACTCAGAAGGGCATCTCGATAACGGAGTAGATCAGGGAATGGGACGAGATCACTGCATTCGAAAGCACTCCTTTTATGAGTCCTTCATTTTTACTTGTAAGCGAGGTAATGTAATTTACCAAGAAAGTCTCTCCGAGTGCGAACTTTGCGGATTTGCATTACGAGCACCATAGGCCGCTGCGAGCACGCAAGGTGTTCCCCAGGGCTAAGGGGGGTTGTATTCATGACGATTGGTGTCACGCCTCTAACGAGAATCATGATCGATTCCTTTTTCACCGACCGTTCTTGATACGTTATTTCGCTTTCTGGGCGGAGAATAGATGGACGGACGGTATCTCTTTTTGGGATTACTTGCGAACCTTTTCGGAATTGTCTGCATCCTCTTCAGCTCAACCTATGACATTATCATTCTGTTTCCCTACGCTTCAATGATTGTGAGCGGATGGTTTACAGTTGGAGGCTTCATGAAAAAAGGTTCATTGAATTCGATCACTGCTGACGGATTATTGGTTGGAAATTTTCCCATCTGGGCATTCGGTTTCTGGTCGATTCAACTGATTCAGCTGTCGCTTTATGATTATTATCGAAACCTGTCGATTTGCCAGGACCAGCTTGGACAATCCCTTGTCTCATTAATAGTGTGCGCGGGCACGCAGGAGGCCCTCGGGCTGATCTTGTTGTTCGGCGCAAGTCTTGCATTTGCTTCGGCGGTCACCCTTGCATGCCTGCTTACCCTCAGACGCCAGTCGACTAGAAACTGATTTCAAGACTAGGCTTTGACTGAACCTCCGGAGAATTTGCAAGCAGCAAGAAGCCGTTTCGTCAACAACTTGGAACTGGTCCGTTGACAGCTACTGATCACCTCGCACATTACGAAAAACTAGGGCCAATCGTCGAATTCTGTCCGCTAAACCAAGTCGGAGCGGCACGAAAAAAACAAGCGGAAGTTCCAATGGCTTGATCAATCGAGTTCCAAGTGGGTGGAATAGTACACTGAGCGCAACCGCTACTCCGGGGTTCAAGGACATGAGGAAAGCGGCATCATCGCACTGTCGTACGGGGCATAGCTACAACACGCCTGTTTTGCAAACCCCAGAAGTCGTAAGATGCCGAGAGAATTCCCACCTCGCTACTCCTTTTCAACTAACAGACTGACACGGTGAGTACTGAAGAACCATGCAAAACTGTGAACGCTGAACGCGTGCTCAGTTGGAACTACTCTGGGTAGGCGCGTTTCGAACAATCATGTCCCTTCCCTTTTCATAAGGTGTTCATCAGCGAGATTGAGATAATTCTGGCCTCCATGTCGTAGGTCGTGAATCATCTGCTGGATGGCTGAGGGAGCGAGTGGTTTCACTTATTTTGCGGTACAAAGCATAACCATTTGTTGCCTTCTCCACTGTTAGCACCAGAAAGACCGCTGGCGTCCGAGTATTTTAATCATGTCTTGAGTTGTTAAACTTCCTTCATGACATGTCTATACGTTACGACCTGTTCAGTCGCTTCGCGATTTCGGAAACGATATAACTACCAAGGAATCGAGGAGTCCCAATCGATTATCAGGACGGCCAAGTGAGAATCAGTGAATCGAGTAATAGCTTCACTTACTCTGCTAGTGGGGCTTGCGGCAATGATGATCGGAGTCTACCAACAACAATGGGCCATCCTGCAGCAACTCGTCAGACAGTTCGTCCCTTTCTTCGGATAGGTCAAATCAATTGGAGAAGACGCGAATTCCCGAGGCGAAGACTGGTCAGACAAGCGGCCTCCGTGCTCGACTCGGGCGAATCAAGGTTCGAGGCTACTACTGGCCGGTAAGGACAGTCGTTCAGCTCAGCTTTTTCGTGCTTTTCAGCGGAATCGGCATCATGAGCCTCGTCCCAGCATTCAACGGAACGCGATCTTGGGTTGTGCTCCCAATCGTATCGAGCGTAAAATCCCAGGCTCAAGTAACAAGTTCAATGGACGCCATCACGATCTTCCTCGAGAACGGCCTCTTCCCATGGCTCCCTCTTGGAATAATGCTCGTTGTGGGCGCAATTCTAGGACGCTTCATGTGCGGCTGGATCTGCCCCGTCGGCTTTCTCCAAGACGTCATCACCAGCGTAAAGGGACGAGTCGATTCCGTCGAGAAGAGGGCTCATCTTTACTGGATTCGTCTGAAATATGTGCTAGTGGTCCTGACCTTCCTGATCAGCGGTTCGTTGGGACTCGCCGTCTACTACGGAGTCGGAAATGATTACAGGACGAGCCTCGGGCCCCTTGCTGACGGACTCTTCGTTGCAATAACCCCTGACGGGACCCTGTTCGGAACTCTTCCCGCGATTCTCGGTGGCTCATGGAGATTTCTGGGGACCGCTCAGAGTTCCGATTTGACTTTCGGAAATCTCTCGTCATGGTTCGGGCACATTTCTGCCCTAACGTGGCTCAATATTGTCGTCCTGGTCGGGTTCGTCTACGCGGCCTGGAGGATTCCTCGATTCTGGTGTCGCTACGTGTGCCCAGTCGGTGCTATAATGGCTGTGACTCAAAAGAACAGCCTTCTAGGAATGCACCGGGATCCGATCAAATGCTCAGAATGCAAAGAATGCGAGACCGCCTGCCCAATGCAAATACCAATCCTTGATCTCGACTGGAAGAAATTCAACGACTCAGAGTGCATCCTGTGCATGGCATGCATAGATGCCTGTCCTGCGGGAGCGTTGTCTCCCAAGTTCCCGTAGTATGACGGCTCGATAAGACACTTCAAGGGTCCTTACTAGCCACATCTTGGCATTGAGCATGCAATCACTCGACTACTTCTCGAGGGAAATCTCGATTCCGGGCATTGGGCCTGCGGGACTCAAGAAACTGCAGGAATCCTCAGTAGCAATCGTAGGAGTCGGAGGGGTAGGGAGCGCTGCTGCGTTTTACTTGACGCGATCAGGAGTTGGACACCTCAAGCTCATCGACCAGGATATCGTCGAGAGCACAAACCTCCAAAGACTCCACGCGGCAACGACGAAGGACCTCTATCATCCCAAGGCAGAGGTCATAGCCGATGGATTGTCGGAGGAAGCCGAATGGTGCAATATCGAGCCTGTGATTGAGACGGTTACGGATAGAAATGCGAGCGATCTTCTGAGGGACGTGGACCTAGTATTCGATGGTCTTGACAACTTTCGAACCAGATATGTCCTCAACCAGTTTGCGGTTGTGAGCGAAACTCCGTATCTATTTGCGAGCGCGATAGCGGATCAAGCTCACATTGCACTGCTCAACCCTCCAAAAACGGCATGTCTGGAATGCATCATGCCTCGGGTCGCCGACAGATTTGCTGACAGCTGCGAAACTCTCGGAGTTAGCCCGTCGATAACAGGTCTGACTGGAGCCCTAGGAACTGGAGTAGCCCTTCGATTCCTCTTAGGCAATCCAGATCGGTGGAGCGATAAACTTGTCACAGTCGATATGGCCGGTCCCGAATTCCTGCTTACCAAACTAGTGAGACGACATGATTGTGAAGGATGCGGAATTAGTAATGTTGATAGATCTGGATCCGATAGACTGGTGACCTTCTTGTGTGGAGAACACACGGCAAACGTTCTTCCTGTGAGTGACCTGACAATAGAGCTCTCGAAAATAGGAAAAAATATCCGTTCGGACAAGATTCTTCTCAGCTCAGTCTCAGTCCTCGTATATCGACATGGAGAGTTCACGGTCTCACTCTTCCGGAACGGACGATTTCTCATAGGAGGAGTAGAAAACGAGACCCAAGCGGCGAAGATGGCTAGAGAGATATCGAAACAGGTTGGACTTGAAACCTGATCGGTACGAGAAACCAAGAATGGTTTATTGATATGAATTGATTATCGGTTCGCAGAACTAGTTCTTACGGATCTCCAAATGCCAGTAAAGATCATTCATCCCCATCACACAGAAGTTGTGGGTGAGGGTTTGGTTCTTCTGTTCAGCCCTCACATTACGACTTCGAAACGAGACCTATACACTGGACAAATAGTTGAGGAGGCAGCGCTTCTGTCAAAGAGCTGGGCAATCATCGCGAAGGAGAGGAAGCAGCCCCAAAGCGGAGACGAAACGCAGTCGGCCGACGCGACCTTAGAGAAAAGTGTACAAGATTTCGTTGAAGAGTATGGAATCAAGTGCGTCATTGCGATTAGTGGAGCGGCAGAGCCGGGAATAACGGTCAAGAGTCAAGGAGACGGTTCAGAATCCGAAGAAATCCTTGACATAATTAGGAGTGGACTTGAACCTCACTTTAGCCTCAACCTTGAGGTGGACCAATCTGGAAATAGAGTATTGGGCCTCCAAGGCAACGATAGGGGAGCAGACAACTCGTCCGCTCAGTCAGTCCAAATCATTCAGATCGAACTGGGCCCTGAGGAACGGAGTTTCCGGAAGGATCAGATAGTCAACAGTGTCGCGGATATTGTTGGGCTGATTAACGCGAAGTTGGGATTCTCAGTGAGTGGGGACGAGGGAGGCAGCGGCGCCCTGGACTAGGCGTATCCAGGGATCTGGATAGAGCCCGATAATGAACACTAAGGCGGTCGCCATCCACATGACGCTCGTGTAAGCTTGAGGCTCCTTGATTCTTGACGAGTCTGCCGGATCGTCAAAGTACATCCTCTTAATTAGCCAACCATAGTAGCTCATGCTGAAACCGCTGTTCAACAAAGCTGCGATTGCCAAGTAGCCTCCCCAAGAATAGGGAGAGAACACTGCTCCCGTGAAGAGCATGACTTTGCTGAAGAATCCGTTGAGCGGAGGCACCCCAGCTAAGGCTAGGAAGAATATGGTGACGTTGAACGCCGTCTGTGGCATTCGTTTAGCGAGCCCGTTGAAAGAATCTAGAGTGTTCAAGGGCAATTTCGTAGCAACAGCCGCCGCAGCGACGAACGCCGCCGTCTTGACTATCGAATAGTTGAGCACATGAAAGAGTCCTCCTGCAAGTCCTAGAGGAGACCCGCTCGCTGTGATGGGTGCAGCGAGTGCTATCATGACATACCCGGCCTGAGCGATGCTAGAATACGCGAGAAGGCGCGTGAAACTCTTCTGCATCAGCGCAGCGACGTTCCCCAGCGTCATCGTGGCGATCGCCACAATTGCGAAGGTCGAATACCAATCAATGTTGACAGTCCCAAATGCTACGATAAATACACGAAATGCGGCCGCAAATGCGGCCATCTTCGCTCCCGCAGCAAGTAACGCACTGACCGTCGTCGGAGCCCCCTCGAAGGCATCTGGAATCCACATGTGGAAGGGAACCACAGCCATCTTGACCCCAAAACCAGCAACGAACATTACGATGGCAATCAAGGCGAATGGCCTCGTATCCCCTGTGATAGTTCCAAGAGAACTCGCGATTGCTGGGAGACTGGTAGACCCGGTTATCCCGAACGTCAGCGATATTGCGAAGACAAGAAGGGCGGACGACAGAGCGGACAACACGAAGAACTTGACAGCTGCCTCGTTCGAGTTAGGGTCCTTTTTCTTAATCGCCGTCAACGCGTAGGTGGGAATGCTCATGAGTTCCCAACCCACGTAGAGAAGAATGAGATCCATTGAGGCGGCAAGAACAATCATCCCCAAAGTTGACAGAAGCAGAAGTCCGAAGTAGGGAGCCGCGTTCACGTCCCCCTTCATGAACTCAAGGGATGATATCGCGACAAATAGCGAGACGAGGAGAAGGACCCCCGTAAAGAAATAGGTGAAAAGGTCGATCTGGAACCCACCGAAAATCTGGGAGGTCCCCCCGTAGAAGCCTAACCATATTGTAGACCCAAGCGCGATGACCAATCCGGTCAACCCCGCGTAAGGAGCAATCCCCATCGGGGTCTTGCCGCGCTTCATCAGCCCCGCCGGAGTAACGAGTAATCCAAATGTTGCCAGTGTCAGAAAGGGCGTGAGGACCCAGAGGTTTGTGATCCTATTTTCCCCCAGGAAAGAGTACTGAGAGCAGATGGTCGACCGTCGGTTTGATCGCGCTCCCAAGTAATGGCACCGGGTAGATTCCGAAAACAAGTAGTGGAACGAGGAATGAGGTTAGAATGATTAGTGAGTGTCTCGGTATCTCGTTCCTAGAACCTACAGCCGGTGTCATGACTACTCTTCTCAGCATCCAGAGGAAGTACCCGACTGTCAGCGCGGGAGCGAGGATTGCCAGTGCGAAGAGATAGTTTGCACTCAGCGCTCCTTGGATCACTTGGTATTCGCTGATGAAGTTGGCGAATCCTGGGACAGCCATCGCTGCCATCGACCCTAGGATAAGAAGGAGAGTCGTCGTTGGCATCTTACCTCGTAGGCCTTGCAGCTCGTTTATGTTGCGTGTTCCTGTGTGCTCGTGGATGTAGCCGGACATGAGGAAGAGCATTCCGACAGCTAGTCCGTGGGCAAACATCTGGAATACAGCCGCGGAGATCCCGATCGAACCGAGGGTGAATGTTCCCAGCAACACGTATCCCATGTGATTTACGCTTGTCAGGGCAATCATGCGCTTCATGTCCTGTGCGACGAACGCCACGGACGCTCCGTAAATCATCGTTATGAGTCCCATCGCAGTGAAGAATGGCCAGAGAAGTTTGTCGGCTGCGGGGAACAGCAATAAGTTGTATCTGATGAGCCCGTAGCCACCCATCTTCAAGAGTAGGCCTGCGAGGAGAACACTGACTGGTGCTGGAGCCTCGACGTGTGCGTCCGGAAGCCACGTGTGCAACGGAAAGATTGGCAGCTTGACGGCGAATCCGACAAATGTAGCCAGCGAAGCGGCCACTTGAAAGGGCATGGCAATATTTGCGGCTCTCGTGAGGATCGTGCTGTAATCGAAAGAGGGAGGGCCTTGGCTACCGGTCCAGGCGTAGAGAGCCACGAATCCGAACAGCATTATCGCGCTTCCCGCGTAGGTGAAGATGAGGAATTTTAGAGAAGCATACTTTCTGCGGGGTCCTCCCCAGATGCCGATGAAGAAGAACATAGGAATCAATACGATTTCCCAGAAAACGTAGAAGAGAATAAGGTTAAGCGATGTGAACACGCCTATTATTCCCGTCTCGAAAACAAGGAAGAGCGCGTAGTATTCTGGCTGTCTGCTGCTGATCATGTCTCTAGATCCGGCAGCGGCCAGGAGGCAGAGGAGGGAGGCTAGGATTAGTAGAGGCAGGCTGATCCCGTCGATTCCCACGATGTAGTTCAGTCCGAAAGTGCTGGCCCATTCTCCAGTGTCTGTTAACTGGAAACCTGGATTACCATATTGAAACAGGCCAACTATGATCAGAGATATTCCAAAAACAACGGCCGTTGTCCCTATGCCGATTATCTTGGCCAGCCTTTCTCGTTTTTTCCCGAGCAAAAATGTTGGGATTGCCATGACCACTGGTAGAAAGAGAATGACCGTCAGGATTCCGAACAATGCTAGCGAGCTCCGACCACAAAAATCATGTAGATTAGGAGGAGGGCGATTCCAATCGCGAATGAAATAATGTACTGCTCGGTAACTCCGTTTTGCATCCGGCGCAATAGGTTGCTTAGACGCGAGCCTGCAGCTGCTACATCATTGACGGCTCCGTCGACAACTTCTGAGTCCAGGACCCCGCTGGCTTCAGAGTAATCTATGACGTCACGTGCTACGGTCGAGCTCAGTTTATCCCAGATTGCCTGCTCGATGTACTTGTACAATCCTCGACTCGCGCTCGTTAGTCCGCCAACAAACACTCGATAGTTGATCGCGTCAAGGTACCAGCGATGCCAAAGGAAAGCTCGGAGACCAGCGACTCTTGTCGGAATGACGTATGGTCTTCTGAAATAGAGAAGGTAGCCCAGGGCTAGGCCGACCGCCGCCATCGCAATGCTTGCCCCATAGAGCAGCAGCTCGGTAGTCGACAGACCCGGGACTGATCCTATCGATAGACCAGTGGGTAACGTTTTAGCAATGTAGCTGGTTAGGGGTCCACTGTAAAATGGATAGAATACTCCGAGTCCAAGGCTTGCAACTGCAAGTGTGAGGTATGGAACCAGCATGATCAGACCAGCTTCGTGAACGGGCTTTCCTTCCTCCGCGAGTTCGTCCAAGTGGCTGCTGGATTTGCCTGCGAACGTGATCCCGAGCATTCTCGTCGTATAGAATGCGGTCAGCAATACTGTTGCAAGGCCGATCCCGTAGAAGACAAATTGGCTGCTCTGGAAGGCAGAGGATAGAATGGAGTCCTTTGTCCAGAATCCGCTGAAAGGAGGAATACCAATCAGAGAGAGGCCGGCGAGGAGCATTGAGACTGATGTGAGTCTCATCGCCTTGGCGAGTCCTCCCATCTGGTCCATGAAGCGTGTCCCAGTAGCGTGTATAACCCACCCGGCTGCTAGGAAGAGTGAAGCTTTGAAAATCGCGTGACTCATCAGCTGCAATAACCCCGCAGAGTATCCAGCGATGAAGTCTGCACTCAGCCCGGCGATGCCGAGCGCCATCATCATGTAGCCTATCTGAGAGACGGTCGAGTAAGCTAGGACCTTCTTGATTTCCCGGGCAACAGTCGCCTGGGTTGCGGCGAGGAAGGCCGTGAAGGCACCAATCCAGGCGATTGTGCCAAAGAAGGGAGTGACTAGGTTGAACTGTAGCAGGGCGATATAGAAGATGGGGCCCATTCTCCCGACGAGAAATACTCCAGCCTTCACCATCGTAGCCGCGTGAATCAACGCGGAGACGGAACTTGGTCCCGCCATCGCGTCCGGGAGCCATTCTTGCAGGGGGAACTGGGCTGACTTTCCGATGGGTCCTCCGAAGAAGAGAAGCGCGGTAGGCAACAACAATCCGAACCCCGACAAGACAGAGGCCCAACTTCCCGATTGTCCAAGCTTCGCGGCCAATTCACCGTA